>Ga0194131_10001625_pt1 | contig 38297 bp, 30 predicted proteins | sample TA2KigO120mmetaG_FD_148631 | JGI IMG/M metagenome (GOLD analysis project Ga0194131, IMG submission 148631) | Freshwater microbial communities from Lake Tanganyika, Tanzania - TA2015053 Kigoma Offshore 120m | ecosystem: Environmental > Aquatic > Freshwater > Lake | place: Tanzania: Lake...
CCGCGACGCCCGCGCTGTCACCCTTGCCGAACTTCAGGCCGGTGCGCGGATCGGAAGTCGAGGGGTACGTCTGTGCCGAGAGGGCCGAGCCCGCGGCCGTGAGGAGGAGGAGGGCAAGAAACTTGCGCATTACGGACAACTCCGGGGTTGGGAGACGGGAGGCTATGGCTTGACGGGCAATTGCGCGAGCATCGCGCGCATCACGCCGATCTCGGCGGTCTGCGCGGTTACGACATCGTTGGCAAAGATGCCGACATCCACTTCCTGACCGCCGCGCGGCGCCGCGAACAGGTCGGCGACCATTTGCAGCGCACCTTCGTGGTGCATGATCATGTAGTTCAGGAACGCGCGGTCGAAGTCCACGCCCCGCGCATCCTCGAGTTCCTTCAACTGCTTGTCATCGAGCATGCCGGCCATCTTCATGTTGCGCCACGAGGACGTGTCCGGCGCTTCCTGCTTGTAGTAACGCAGCCAGCCCTGCATCTGCAGGATCTCGGGCATCTGCGACTGGTCGATCTTTTGGGCAAGCTTGAGCAGGCGCGGGTTCGCCTTTCGCGATTCGGCGAGCCGTGACATGACGATCGCCTGCGCGTGGTGGGCGATCATGCCCTGCATGAACTCGACGTCGGCGGCCACGTACCGAGCGCCGGGTGGGACCACGATCTTGGACATGCCGTGCATGGCGTGGCCGGCCATCGGGTCCTGCGCTTCGAGCGAGCCAGCCATCGCCACGGCGAGGGCGGCGAGGGGGAGGGTTCGTAAGATCATCGTGTCATCACCGGTGAGGGTGTTTGGGGCGGTAGGACGCGTACAGCATCCATAGCTACGCTATTCACCCGCTCCGCGTTGCACCAGCGGCCGATTCGAGGCGCTGGAGCCTGTCAGCGCTCCACCCGGCAAAAGCCCCCGTACGAATCGCGGCCCTGGCGTCCATCACGAGGTGCGTCAGGAACCACACATTGTGCAGGGCCAGCAGCCGTGGCCCCAGCATTTCCTCGCTCACGAACAAGTGGCGCAGGTAGGCGCGGTCGTACTCCGTACAGCAGGGGCACCCGCACCCCTCCACGAGTGCGCGGCGATCGCTCCGGAAGCCGCTCTGGCGGATCTGCTCGGTTCCGTCCGGCGTGAAGGCCGTTCCATGGCGCCCCATTCGTGTGGGCGCCACGCAGTCGAACAGGTCAACGCCGCGGCGGATTCCCTCGATCAGGTCGTCGGGATGCCCGACCCCCATCAGGTATCGGGGGAGCGCGCGAGGGAGGATCGGGTCGCAGGTCTCCAGCACGCGGTGCAACTCAGGCTTGGGCTCGCCGACCGAAACGCCTCCGATCGCGATGCCCTTCCAGTCGCCCATGCCCAGGATCCCGGCGACCGACGCGCGACGCAGGTCCACATCGGTGCCGCCCTGCACGATCGGGAACAGCGTTTGCGCTGGCCCGGGATCTTCGCGCACCAGGCGCTGGTGCTCAGCTCGGGAGCGATCGAGCCAGCGCAGGCTGCGCTCCATGGCCGCGCGCGCCACATCGAGTGGCGCTCCACCCTCGACCAGCTCGTCAAGCTGCATGACAACGTCCGCACCGAGGTTCCGTTGCACCTGCATCGCCTTTTCCGGCGTGTACTGGTGCAGCGAGCCTTCGATGGGGCTGCGGAACTCGACTCCGGCCTCGCTGACGGTGCGCTTCCTCGCGAGCGAGAACACCTGGAACCCGCCGGAATCCGTGAGCATGGGACCGCGCCAGCGGGAAAACTCTTGCACGCCGCCGGCCTCGCGAACGTGCTCGTCGCCGGGCCGCAGGTAGAGGTGCAGCGCGTTCGCGAGCACCATCTGCGCCCCTGCGGCGCGGATTTCGTGCATCGAGAGCCCGCGGATAGTGCCGTGGGTTGCCACAGGCATGAACGCCGGCGTCTCGACCGGACCGTGGGGCGTCGTAAACACGCCCGCTCGCGCCGACCCCGCCTCGTGCGAGATCGTGAAGGTGAACGCGCTCCGGTCGTGGTCGGCAACCGTGAGTTCCGACGCATTGACCCGGGCCGCGCGCACGGCGGACGATTTCGTGGGCTCCATGACTGAGCGGAAGATTCACCCGGCCCGTCGGCGATGCCATGGGAGCCGGGTGTACCTTGAATCAACCGCGGCCTGACCCCCGTAGTGGGGTCGCGGCCCGATCCAACACGGGGCCGGTCAGGAGGCTCGACCCATGCGACTGCTTTGGAAGCTCATGAAGGTGGCGGTGCTTCTCGCGATCGTGGTTCCGGTCGCGGTGATCGCGCTCGCCATGACGCTGGGGATCTTCAGCGCGGCGGCGGCACTCGCGTTCCTGCTCCTGCGCGTCGCCGTGATCGGCCTGGTGGTCTGGGGTGTGTTCCGTCTCGTGTTCGGCGGGTTCCGGCGCGAACCCAAGCGCCCGACCATCCACGAGCCGAAGCCGCTCCCGCCGGTTGACCCGTACTACGAGGCCGCCATGCGCGACCTCAGCCGCGAACTCGGCGAGACCCCGAAAACGCGCTAGGCCGGTTGGGCCCGGGCCGGCGCCAGCCGGCCCGGCGCTACCCCAGCATCGAGCGGATCACGAACCCGACGTTCGCCGGGCGTTCGGCCAGCCGCCGCATGTACCACTTGAACCACGCGGTGCCGTACGAAACCAGCGTCACGACGCTCTCGCCGCTCGCGCGCAACCGCTGCTGCTCGGCGTCCTTCACGCCGTAGAGCATGTGCACTTCGTACTTCCCGGCCGGCACCTTGAGCGCCCGTGCCCGCGCGATGATCCGGCCGACCAACGCGACGTCGTGCGTGCCGAAGATCGGGAGGCATTTCCCTTCCGCCGCCGCGCGGAGCATCGTGTCCGAGATGTCGTAGTACGCGTTGTCCACGTCCGCCTTCTTCGGGTACGCCAGGTGCGGGGGTTCGGAGTAGGCGCCCTTCACGAGCCGGATCACCGGGTTCACGTCCAAGAGGTCGGCGACGTCCTTCGGCGTGCGGTACAGGTACGCCTGGATCGCCAGCCCGGACTTCGGGAACTCCGTCTTGATCTTCCGGTAGAGCGCGATCGTGCGATCCACGTACGACGAGTCTTCCATGTCAATCCAGAGGAAGCAGCCCGTCGCCTGCGCCTTCGCGGCGAGTTCCTTCGTGTACGCGTCGCAGATATCCGGCGCGATGTCGAGGCCCAGCTGCGTCGGCTTCACGCTCACGTGGCCCGGAAGCCCGCGCTTCTTGATCTCGTCGAACAGCCAGAGGTAGTGATCGCGCACGGCCTTGGCTTCTTCGGGCGCGGTGATTGCCTCGCCGAGCTTGGTGAAGATCGTGCCGCGGCCACCCTTGGCGAGCGCCGCGGACGCGTTCAGCGCATCCTCAGGGGCCTCGCCGGGCATGAATTTGCTCGTGGCGCGGCGGACGAAGCCCCACTTGGTGACATGGTTGTTGAGGTAGCTGCTCTTGGCGAGTGCGAGGAAGAATCCGCGACCGAATGGCATGAGTCTAGATAGTAGGTATTAGATAGTAGGTAGTAGGTAGTAGGTAGTAGGTAGACAGGGCGCGGACGTAAGAGTGCTGAACTCGCCTCGCTGGACCCCTACGATACCTGCCTGAAAATGCGTCAGGGCACGCAGGTTTGCTTCACCGGAACTACCCCTTCCACGTCCCCTTGGCGACAGCCGGGACGAACTTGTCGAGTTTGGGCGGCGGGAACGGCAGCGACTTCCGCTGCTCGGCGCTCATGTAGGCCGTCATGAGCATCCGCACCACATCCACACCGTCGTCCCAGGTGAGTAGCGGCTTTTCCTTGCCGAGGAACACCCGCACGAAGTGGCGATCCTCGTTGGTGTAGCCGTAGGCGCCGTACTCTTCCGGGATCACCGGCATCACGCCCTGCTCGGCGTTCTGCTTCTCGACGAGATCCTCGCCCGCCTTACCCTTCACTTCGCGGCTGAAGAACAACTGCAGGCCGGAGTCGAGCGAGTTCCACTTCATCGAATACTCGGGCCCCAGCAGCTCGGCGGAGAGCCGAAGCCCCGCCCCGACGTAACTCCAGCTCGTCGTGGCCTCGCCGATCGCGAGTTCGCCCGTCGGCGTCTCGAACTCGATCATGACGCTGGCAAAATCTTCAGCGGGTGCCTTCGAGTAGTCCACCTCTGAGCCCATCGCGGCCTTGAGCTTCTTCGCGTACGCGGGGCGCGACCACTTGAGCGACGCGATGTGACCGGTGACTCGCTTCGGCTTCACGGTCGAGAGCGGCTGGCCGGGTTCGGTGAGCAAGTAGCGAACGACGAGGGCGGAGTGGCACATCATGTCGTTGAGCACGCCGCCGCCCTGCTGCCTGCCCTGCCAGAACCACGGCGCGTGTGGGCCGCTGTGTTCTTCCGCGGCGCGCGCGAGGTAGGGCCGGCCCGTGGTGGCGGCGCCTCGCGCCCAGAGGAGCTTCTTGCCCGCCTCGACGTGCGGCGCGAACAGCTGGTTCTCGAGGTACCCCGTCTTCAGGCCGACCTTCTTGACCATGTCGCGGATCTTGATCGCCTCGGCGACGTTCCGCGCGAGCGGCTTCTCGCAAGCGATGCCCTTGAGTGTGCCGCGCCCCTTCGCGATGGTGTGGACGATCTCCTCGACGTTCTCGACGCGCGTGTGGTTCGGACCGCAGAGCCAGATCGCGTCCACTTCGGGGTCGGCGACCATTTCGCCGATGCTGCGGAACGTCTTCGCGAACCCGACATCCATCTGCTTCGCGAGCGTGGCGGCCTCGGCGGCGCGCACGTGGTTGGGGCTCCACACGCCGGTGACGGCGCTCTCGCGCACGCCGCGCCAGCCCTGGATGTGGAAGCGGGTGTTGAAGCCGGAGCCGATGAAGCCGACGCGGAGTGCCATTAGCGGAGTGCCATTAGCGGAGTGTCATTAGCGGAGTGCCATTAGCGGAGTGCCATGTGAAGGTACCTGACGCCGGGCTGCAACATGACCCTCACCGGGCCCCTTTCGATTCGACGATGGCGCGCATTTCCGCGGCCTCCGGGAGTCCCGCGTCCGCCTTGTGCCAGTTGGCTTGCACTCGCTGCGCGGCAGTCAACGCGGATTGCGCGTCGCCAGCGGCGCGCGCGGCCCGGGCGAGGCCGATGAGTGCGCGCGTCCGGCCAGGTGTTCGGGCAAGCGCTCTCGTGAACGCCGCCTGCGCCTCGGCGGCGCGACCCGCCGCCAGCAGGATCTCGCCGTGCAGCTCCTCCGGCGGCTTCACGAACTGCGGTGGCCCAAACTCGAATGGCATACCGGCCTCGACGAGCGCGGCATCGCGGGCGCGCGACGCCGCGACGGCCCAGTCCTTGTCGACCGCGGCAGTGGCGGCCCTCAGCGTGAGCGACACCACGTTCAGTGCGTCCTTGGTCGTCCCGGAGGCCCGCATATGCGCCGTCGCGACCGCGAGATCCGCCTTCTCCAACGCCGCCTTGTCGCCGCGCTTCAGCGCGACCATTCCGGCAACGAACGCATCGGTTGCCAGCGGAACCTGCTGGCCCAACGGAATATTGAGCTGCCACGACGCGACGGGGTCCGTCCACCGCTCGCCGTCAATCACGTAACTCGCGCGCATGTTCACGATGTACCCCGGCTCCCCGCCCCGCTGCTGCTTGCCGAAGTTGGCGCGTACGGTGTCGAGCAGCGCGCGCGATTCCGCGTACCGCCCGGCTTGGGTGTACCCGTAGCCGAGCCACGACGAGTAGTGACCGGCCTGGATGATGTGCGACTGGTTGTGCGCTGCCGTCGTGTTCCGCGCGATGACATCGTCCCACATGCCGAGCGCGACGAAGATGTGCGACGTCATGTGGAGCGCGTGCGGCGAGCCGGGTGCGATGCGCGAATACGCACGCGCGGCCCAGAGCCCGAGCGGCGCGTGCACAGGGTCGTCGAAGGCGTGGATGACGAAATGCGCTGCCGCCGGGTGGTCAGGATTCTCCCGCAGGACTTCCTCGGCCAGCGCGCCCGCCTGCATATAGGATGTGAACTCACGCACGCTCTGGTTGAGCCCGAGCAAGCCGAGCGCGTGCCACATCTTCGCTTCATGGTCCTTGGGGTGCGCGAGTGACGCCCGTTCGGCCGCGAGCGTGAAGAGCGTGTCGCGCCTCGGCTTCGAACCTTCGCCGTAGAGGGCCTCGACGGCGTCGAGGTACATCTGCTCGCGAGGCGTCCGCGCCTTGGCGCGCCGTTCCGCCGCTGTCGGCGCCAGCCGGGCGAGCGCGCCGCGCGCGGTCGCCAGGTTCTGCTGGTTCCACACCTGATGCGTGTACGTCAGCGCCTCACCCGCGTAGGCGAGTGCGAACAACGGGTCCGCCTTCTGCGCCTCCTGGAACGCCGTCGCGGCAGGCTCGTACTCGAAGCTGTAATACAGCAGCATGCCGCGGATGAATGGCGCCTGCGCGGCGGCGTTGCCGGAGTTCGGGAAGGAAATCGTGCCGAGCGGCTGCTGATGCGGCGCGGCACCCTGCGCGGCGAGATCGGTGGCCACGAAGGCCAGTGCGGTGCATGCGACAAGTCGTTGGATCATGCCCGGTACGTCTCCCGGCTACCACAGATCGTCATCACGATCTTGATGTCCTTGATGGTGTTGGGATCCACGTCATGCGGATCCTTCTCGAGCAGCACGCAGTCGGCGAACTTGCCGGCCGCGATCGAACCCTTGATGGCTTCTTCCTTCGAGGCGTAGGCGCCGTGCAGCGTGTTGATCTTGATCGCCTCGTCCACCGTGACCCGCTGGTTGAGCCCCCAGGTCGTGTTGTCCCAGCCACGCCGCGTGACCATGCCCTGGATGCCCATGAGCGGGGCGAACGGCCCCGGGCTGAAGTCGGAACCCGCGGCGGCGTGGATGCCCGCATCGAGCATCGAGCGAAACGCCATCGAGCGCTTCATCAGTTCTTCGCCGTAGAACGGGAACTTGTCGGTGTTGTAGTACGCGTAGGTCGTGAAGCACGACGGGATCGCGTCGAGGGCCTTCATCCGGCGGATCAGCGAGTCGTTGATCAGGGTGCAGTGCGTGATCTTCGGGCGCGAGTCCGCTTTCGGGAACTTCTTGAGCGCCCGCTCAAACGCGGTGAGGTAGCTGTCAATCGCCACGTCGCCGTTGGCATGACAGTTCACCTGGATGCCGGCGCGGTGCACTCGCTCCACCCAGGCATCGAGCACATCCTGCGTTTCGGTGACGTTGCCCTTGTAGCCGTCCGTGCGCCCCGGGTACACCACGCTGAGCGCCATCGTGCGTTCGGAGAACGACCCGTCCACCGTGTGCTCGCTCGTCGCGCCGAACTTGATCCACTCGTCACCAAACCCCGTCTGGATGCCATTGGCGATCATGGCATCGAGCACGCGCCCGCTGGGCTCGTAGCTCACGCGGTGGCGCAGGTCGCCGCGGGCGCGGACGTCCTGGATGGCGGCGAGATCGCCGCCTTCATGGTGCACGCTGGTGAGCCCGTAGCGCGCGAACTCCTTCGAGATGTGCGCGATGCCGTCCCGGGCACGCTTCTCCTGTTCCTCGGGCGACGGGCGCTGCCGCGTCCCGACGCCGCCGAACACGGCGGTTGCACGGTCCGTCACCCGGCCCGTGAGGTCGCCGCTGGCGTCCTTGTCGAACGTGCCGCCCGGCGGATTCGGTGTCTCGCGTGTCACCTTGGCCATCTCGAGCGCCTTGGTGTTGTAGAACGACGTGTGACCGCCACGGTGCCGCACGACCACGGGGTGATCAGACGACACCTTGTCGAGGTCCTGCCGCGTGAGTTGCCGCTTGTCGGTGAGCTTGGTGTCGTCGTGGAAGTAGCCCTCAACCCACGCGCCGGCCGGCAGGCGCTGCGCCTTGGCGCGGAGCTTCTCGATGATGCTCGCGATCGTGACGAACTCGACCTCGAACGGGTTGCCGACCAGCGTTTCGTACAGCAGCGTCGCGCCGCCCGCGTGGTTGTGTGTGTCAATGAAGCCGGGGAGCAGTGCACCACCGGCGGCATCAATCACGCGCGTGCGACTCGAGGCGAGGTTCCGGATATCGGCGTTCGACCCGACCGCGAGGAAGCGGCCCTCGCGGATCGCCACCGCCTCGGCGCGCGGCCGCGCGGGGTCCATGGTCGTGACCTTGGCGTTCACGATGATGGCATCGGCTTCGAGGCCACCGCCCCGCTGTTGCATGGGTGGCAGGGGGCTCGCCACACGCGGCGACGGCGCGGAAGAAGCGTCGAGCTTCCGTGCGCTGAATGCACCGGCGATCGCCGCCGTCAGCGAGAGGAAGTCCTTGCGATTGACCTTGGGCATCTTGCCTCCGGGGATCGAGCCTGAACGTTAGCGAAACGGGATGGACCTTGCCGCTCACAGGCAGGGCCGCCCTCGTGGTATTTTGCGCCGTTTCGCCCCCTTCCTGACACCGCCCCCGCCGATGCGTCGCACGCAACATCCTTCCGTGGCCCTTGCACTCGTCACGTTCATGGCAGTCGCGGCATCCGCGAGCGCACAAGGCACGCCGATCTCGGGGCCGCCCGCGCCAGTCGCGCCGGCCGTCATCAACCGCGACAGCGTGGGCCAGGCAACGATCCGCGCGATCAAGCTCTCGGCGCCACTCAAGCTGGACGGTGTCCTCGACGAGCCCGTGTACGCGCAGGAGAAGCCGTTCGGCGGCCTCATCCAGGTTGCCCCCGACTACGGCAAGCCCGCGAGCGAACGGAGCGACATCTGGATCACGTACGACGACACGCACATCTACCTGAGCTGCAAGTGCTACGACGAATCTGACCCGTCGGAGTGGATCGTCAACGAACTGCGCCGCGACACCGGCGGCCTGCGCAACAACGAGCACATCGGGATGCTGTTCGACACGTTCTACGACCGGCGCAGCGGCTACGCCTTCTACACCAACCCGCTCGGCGCGCGGGCGGACTACTCCATCGTGGACGAAGGCGGCTCGAATACCGACTGGAATCCAGTGTGGACATCGAAGAGCGGTCGGTTCGAAGGCGGGTGGACGGTCGAGATGGCGATTCCGTTCAAGTCCCTTCGCTACCGGGCCGGCAAGGACCAGGTGTGGGGCATCCAGATTCGCCGCTCGATCCGGCACAAGAACGAGTGGGCGTACCTGACGCCGGTTCCGCGCATCATGTCCGGTCCGCAGGCACTCAACCGGGTTTCTGCTGCGGGAACGCTGGTTGGCCTCGACCTCCCTGCAGCGGGGAAGAACATCGAGCTGAAGCCCTATGGCGTGAGCCGTTCGACGACCGACAACACGAAGACGCCGAAGATCTCCAACGCCGTGACGACCGACATCGGCGGCGACATCAAGTACGCGATCACGCCGAACCTCACCGCCGACGTCACGGTGAACACGGACTTCGCGCAAGTCGAGATTGATGAGCAGCAGGTGAACCTCACGCGCTTCAGCCTGTTCTTCCCGGAGAAGCGCGAGTTCTTCCTCGAAGGGCGCGGCATCTTCGAGTTCGGCCGCGGCGGCGGTGGGGCCTTCGGCTTTGGGGGAGGTGGCGGTGGCGGCGGATTTGGCGGCGGCTCGGACACGCCGTCACTCTTCTACACGCGGCGCATCGGCCTCAACAACGGGGCCGTAATCCCGATCAACGCGGGCGGCCGCGTGACCGGCAAGGTCGGCAAGTGGGCCATCGGCGCGATGGGCATCGGCACGGCGGACGATGCGGCATCCGCCACGAAGGCCACGAACTTCAGCGTGCTGCGCGTCAAGCGCGACATCCTCAGCCGCAGTTCGGTGGGCTTCCTGGCGACCAACCGCAGCGTGGCGACGAGCGGCAAGGGAACCAACAGCGCCCTTGGCGCCGACGCCACGTTCCTGTTGTCGCAGGAACTGAGCGCCGGTGGATACTGGGCGCAGACGTCAACGACCGGGATCACCGGCGACAACCAGAGCTACCAGGGGCGCGTGGACTACAGCGCCGACAAGTACGGCGCGCGAGCGGAGTTCCTGTCGGTCGGCAAGAACTTCGATCCGCAGGTCGGCTTCCGGCGCCGCGGTGACTTCGACCGGTCGTTCGCGGAACTGCGCTTCAGCCCGCGGCCGCGCAACATGCCGAACGTTCGCAAGTTCACGTTCACCGGCTCCGGCGAGTACTTCGAGAACGGCACGGGGGTGGTCGAGTCGCGCGTGTACGAAGGCAACTTCAGCACGGAGTTCGCCAGCAGCGACATGTTCACCGTGCAGGCGAGCAACAACTACGAGTTCCTGACGGCGGCGTTCACGCCCTCGGGGTCGTCAGCGCCGATCGCGACCGGCGGGTACACCTTCTCGGACGCGCAGGTGAGCTACACGTTCGGCGCACAGCGCCGCGCGTCGGGCAGCGTGCGCGTGCACCTGGGCGAGTACTACGACGGCACGATCAAGAGCATGACGATCGGCCAGGCCAACCCATTCTCGCCATCGCGTATGTCCATCAACCAGCGGCTGGCGATCGAACCCTCATTCACGATCACGAGCATCGAGCGCAAGGCCGGGTCGTTTAGGACGCGGATCGCGCGCACGCGCATTGACTATGGGTTTTCCCCGCTGATGTTCGCGAGCGCACTGCTCCAGTACAGCTCTGCGGACCGGGCGTTCGGCACGAACCTGCGGTTCCGCTGGGAGTACGCACCCGGGAGCGAGATCTTCCTCGTGTACACCGACGAGCGGGACACGACCGACGATCGCTTCGCGACGCCGACCACGGTGCGCGGCCAGAAGAACCGCGCGATCGTGCTGAAGGTGAACCGGCTGTTCCGGTACTAGCCGCTACGCAGCGGCTCCCGCCATCACCTTCAGCGCCGCCACGAACGCGTCCAGCTCCTTCGTGGACGTGTACACCTGCGGCGTCACGCGGCAACCCTTGAGCGTGGCGTGGTTGATCGCCACCACGAAGATCTTGTGCTCGTCCATCAGCCGCTTCGCCATGTCGGGCGGCGCCACGCCCTCGATGCCGACGTTGGCGATCGCGCATGAGCGCGCCGGGTCGGTCGGCGTGTTGAGGTAGATCTTCGGCGTCCCTCGGACCCTGCTGGTCCAGTATTGCTGCAGCCAGCGCAGCCGCTCCTCCTTCCGCTTCGCCCCGATCATCTCATGCAGGTTGATCGCGTCCTCGATACCGAGGTCCGTGTGGCACGGGTGCGTGCCCGTGTGATTCAACTTGACGATGCTCGCATCCGGCGTGCTGACGGGATCGGCCCACACGGGCCAGAGGGCCGCGATCCGGTCCTCGCGCACGTACAGGATCCCCGTGCCGAGCGGGGCCGAGAGCCATTTGTGCAGCGAGGCGCCGTAGTAGTCGCAGTGCAGGTCCGGGATCTTGAAGTCGAAGTGCGCAAAGCAGTGCGCGCCGTCCACCATCACCTGCACGCCGCGCGCGTGCGCCATGTCGGCGATCTTCGCGACCGGCATGATGTGCCCTGAGATGTTCACCATGTGCGGGACCATCAGCAGCCGCGTGCGGGGCGTGATGGCGTTCGCGTAGAGCTGGACGATCTCGTCGTCCGACTTCGGGTCGAGCGGAATCTCGACCATCTGGTTCGTCATACCGTAGCGGCGCGCCATGAGCCGGAACTGGTCGAGCATCGCGCCGTAGTCGTGCGTGGCCATGACGGCGTGGTCGCCCGGCTTCCAGTCGAAGCCGGAGATCACCGTGTCGAGCGACTCGGTGGTGTTACGGGTGATGATGAGCTCCGACGGCTTGCAACCCGCCATCTGCGCCAGCCGCGCCGCCACGCGGGCCTTGTCCGTGACGCGCTTGTTCCGCATGTACCACGAGGCCTGGTAGTTGACGTCGCGCGCATGCTGCATGAAGCGCGCGAGGACCTCCTCGGACTGGTAGCAGTAGTAGCCGTTCTCGAGGTTGATCCAGTCCTTGTTGATGCGGAACTTCGAGCGCACCTGCGCCCAGAACTTCTCGTCAGCGGCCAGTTCGGCTTCGGGCACGTGCTCGACGCGATCGAACAACCGCGACAGGTCGGGCATGAAGACCATGCCGGCCGCGCCGGCGCTCATGGTACGGACGAACTCACGCTTGTTCATCTGGGCGCTCCTGGTACAGGGGACATGGCACCACCTCGCGACCGTTCCTTACCTACGCACCACCCTGCCTGCGTGCAATCCGCGTAATCGTAACCGGCGGGTTGAGCCGCTGCGCCTCAGCCGCCGACTGCTGGATCGCGCGCACGACTTCCATGCCGGCCAACACGCGCCCGAACGCCGCAAACCCCTGCCCGTCCGCGTTCCGTTTGCCGGCGAAGTCGAGGGCCGGCTGCGGGCCGATGCAGATGAAGAAATCGGTTGTCGCGGTGTTCGGCCCGGCACGCGCCATGGAAAGTGTGCCGTCGAGGTGTTTCAAGCCAGTGACGCTCGTCCGCTCGAGCTCGATCGCCGGAAGACGCAACCGGTCGGGCGCCTGGCGAGCGCCGCCCTGGATGACCTCGATCTTCACGGAGTCCCGCGGCTGGTTGTCCATCCGCACCGTGCGGTGGAACCGGCCGCCGTCATACGCCCCGGCATCCACATAGCGCAGGAAGTTCGCGCCGCTCACCGGCGCGCGTACGGTGTCCACTTCGGCCGTGATCACGCCAGCCGTGGTTTCGATCAGGACGACGGGGAGTTTCGCCTGCTGCGCGACGGCCTCGGAGGCGGCGCCCGCGGCGGCGGTCGCAGCGCCGATCAGGACCGCAACCGCGACAACGCCTCGCACTACGCGGTTTTCGGCTGGATCAACCCCATCACCGCGCCCGCGGGATCCTGGATCACGGCGAAATCGCCGTACGACCCCATCGACTTCTTTTCCCGGTACACTTTCCCGCCGCGCTTGACGCACTCCGCGAGCGACGCGTCCAGGTCCGGAACGCTGACGTACATCAGCCACTGCGCGGGCATCCCCGTGTTGGAGCCGCGGGCGTGGCAGACACCGGCGATCGCCTCGCCATCCGCCGAGGCACGCATCGTGTAATCCGCGTAGTCGCCCATCTTCACGTCCTGCGACGACCAGCCGGCCACCGCAGAGTAGAAATCGCGAAGCTCCCCGGCATTGGGCACCGTCAGGTCCACCCAGCCGATTGCGCCGTACTTGAGATCAGACATGTTCTTGATTGGCCTCGAATGATTGGGTAGAACGGAAATACCGGTCAGCGGCCAGCGGTCGCCGCTCCCGCGCGCAGGCCGCGACCCGTGCGATCCGCACCCCGCTGGCCTTCCCGCACCGCAAACCGGCCGTTCACGACCACGGCGTTGATCCCGGTCGGGTAACTGAACGGCTGCTCGTACGTCGCCGTGTCCGTGATGCGGGCCGCATCGAAGACGACGACATCGGCGGCGGCTCCTTTCGCAAGGCGACCGCGATCGGCCAGGTGCATCCGGGATGCCGGGAGCGCGGTCATCTTGTGGATCGCCTGCTCGAGGGTGAGTGCCTTCCGCTCGCGCACGTAGCGCGCGATCACGCGAGGGAACGACCCAGCCCCACGCGGATGCGGGCTCCCGCGGCGCGTCGGACCGTCAACGGAATACGAACCGCCGTCACTGCACACCATGCCGTTCGGGTGCGCCAGGATACGGTCGAGATTCTCCTCGCTCATCGCGAAGCCCACCATGCCGATGCTCGCGTTGTTCCGCTTCAGCATCTCCACGGACAGCGCGTAGGGATCCACCCCCAGCGACCGCGCGTACGCGCCGAGGCGCTTTCCTTCTGCCGCCTTGTCCTCAGCGGCTCGCACGCTCGCGATATGCACGTTGTCCCACCCGCCGATCAGTTCCACCTTACCGATCGCTTCCGTGCGAATGCGCTCGCGGGTGTCCGCCGCGTCGAGGCGCACGAGGAACGGCTGCGTGCCGCCATCGCGCGCCCAGACAGGAAAGAGGTTGGTCAACCCGGTCTGGTATGCGATGTACGGATAGCGGTCGAACGCGACATCGAGGCCCGCCCGTCGTGCGTCGGCAACACGAGCGAACACGGCGTCCAGCTTTGGCCAGTTGCGCGGACCCTGTGTCTTGAGGTGCGAGACCTGCAGCGGACAGCCCGCGCCGCGGGCGACCGCGATCGATTCGTCGATTGCCTCGAGCAGGCGGTCGTCCTCGTTCCGCATGTGCGTGGTGTACGGAAGGCGACGCGCCGCGAGGGGCCTGCACAGTTCAATAAGCTCGGCCTGCGGCGCGAAGGCGCCGGGCGTGTACTCGAGGCCGCTCGACGCGCCGCAGGCGCCCGCGCGGATCGCGTCTTCAACCATCGCACGCATCCGCGCGAGTTCCGCGGCGGTCGCGGGGCGGTCGTCGTCGCCGACGACAGCGGCCCGCACGCTGCCCAGCCCGATGCCCGTCGCGATGTTCACGCTGGGCTTCAGCCGGTCGAGCGCCTCGAACACCGCGGCGAACGACTGCGCCGATTCCTCGCCGGGCTCCGCGCCGCTGGTGCGGTTGCGACCTCGAGGCGCACGAGAACTTCCGTCCTGGCCGACGATGATCGTCGTGATACCCTGCCGGACAACGGACTCCTGGCGCGGATCTTCTTCGAGCGTCCCGTCGCCGTGCGAGTGGATGTCCACGAAGCCGGGCGCAACGGCGAGACCGCGTGCGTCGAGTTCTTCGGTGCCGCGTTCCGTGATCCGGCGCGCCACGTCCACGATCCGGTCTCCGACAATGGCGACATCCGCCTCGACGCCCGTACCCCCGGACCCGTTGAACACCGTGCCGCCGCGAATCACGAGGTCGTGCGCGCGTCGCCGCCCGATCAGCGTTGGAACACCGAACGCCGCACCGCCGGACGGCACGAGCGCGCCTCCGACCGCCACCGCACCCAGCGCGACAAAATCCCGGCGAGTCGGGCCCGCCATCAGACGGGCTCCTTTGGCACGACGCGTCCGACGATGACCGTGATGTTATCGCTGCCGCCGGCGTCAAGCGCATCCTGCAAGAGCTGTTCGCACACTTGCCGTGAGCCAGTCATCGCGCGGAGCCGTTCGGCGATCTGGTCATCGCTCACGTGCTTGGTCAATCCATCGCTGCAGAGCAGGCCGACCGCACCCCACTCCTGGACGACACGCGTGACCACCGGAGTCGTATTCTTGGCGCCGATCGCGCTCGAAAGCACGTTGCCGAACGGCGAACGGAATGCCGCGGTCCGGGTCAGCACGCCTTCGTCCATCAGGTCCTGCGCCATGGTCTGGTCGCGTGAGACCTGGGTCAGCGACCCGCCCCGATACAGGTAAAACCGGGAGTCGCCGACCTGTAGCAGATACGACGCGGGCCAGACGCCCATCCAGAGCGTCAGCGTTGTCGCCATCGTGCCGATCCGGCCGAGCGCCTTGCGACGCGCGACCACGGCGTCGCTTGCACGCATCGCCGCCGCCTGCAGTTCCTCGATGAACTCGGCGTCGCGCGATTCGCCTTTGTAGAAGCACGCGGTACTGTGCCGCACGTACTCGAGTGCCGTCTCCACGGCAATCGCGCTTGCCTCGGCGCCGCCTTCACCACCACCGACACCGTCCGCCACCATGGCGAGGAACGCGAGGCGCTCGTCGCCACTCATCGTCGCGCGTTGCGAGTCCGTGAGGCTCGTCGCGACGACATTCACGCGCTTGTGGATGGAGGCGAGGAGGAATTGGTCCTGGTTGTCCTTGCGCACCTTACCCTGATGCGTCAGGCCGTAGACGTCGATCTCGTCGTCGCGCGGCTTGCGGGGGGTAGTATCGAGATCGGTCAGGGGAATGGTCCGGCGAGAGGGTTCACCTGGTACGACTGGCGACACTACTAATCTGCGCGGCGTCAGCGGGTTTTGCTGGCGCCAAGCGGTCGGGCAGTCTGTCCGAACTTGGTCGGGCGCCGGGCGTCGGCGCGTGCGGCCCGCCGCAACTATACTGCTGCCCGGAGGAATCTCACGCATGCGCAAGATCGCTGCTGTCCTTGTCTTCGCCGCCGCTGGCGCGACCGCCGGCTCCGCCGCCCTCGCTCAACCCGGCGCCCTCAGTCGCGTTCCTGCGCGCCCCGCGTTCGACGTCACCGAGGCATCGATCACGGACCTCGGGCGTGCGCTCACCGAGGGCCGCGTGACTTCGGTGCAGCTCGTGGATGCGTACCTAGCGCGCATCCGGGCCTACGACCACGCAGGCCCCGCGTTGAACACGATGATTCGCACCAACCCTCGGGCTCGTACCGATGCCGCCGCGCTGGACGCCGAGCGCAAGGCGGGACGCGTGCGCGGCCCGATGCATGGCATCCCGATCGTGCTCAAGGACAACTTCGACACGCGCGACATGATCACGACCGGCGGTTCACTCGCCCTCGCCACGCACCGGCCGACGCGCGACGCATTCGTCGTGCAGAAGCTGCGCGAGGCCGGCGCGATCATCATCGGCAAGACGAACCTGCACGAGCTCGCCGCGGGCATCACATCCATCAGCTCGCTCGGCGGGCAGACGCTGAACGCCTACGACCCGCTTCGCTGCCCCGGGGGCTCGAGCGGCGGGACGAGCTCAGCGGTCGCGGCGAACTTTGCGGCCATCGGCTGGGGCACGGACACCTGCGGCTCGATCCGCATCCCGGCCGCGTTCGCATCGCTCTTCGGGCTCCGGCCGACGCAGGGACTCTACAGCCGCGACGGCATCATGCCGCTCTCGCTCACGCAGGACACGCCGGGGCCGCTCGCGCGCACGGTGCGCGATCTCGCCATCGGGCTCGATATCACCGCCGGCTCCGACCCGAACGATCCGCAGACCGCGATCGCCGCGAACCGGCCGCCGCTCCGCTTTCAGGATTCGTTGCGCACGGACGCGCTCCGTGGCGTGCGCATCGGGATCTTCCGGCCGTACTTCCGCGACGTGGAGGCGGACATCGCCGATTCCGTCCGCGCGGCCGCGAACGCGATGCGCGCACTGGGCGCCGAGGTCGTCGAGGTGAACATGGCCGACTTCGATGCCACGATCGCCGACTCCCGTGCGATCATCTACGAGACGAAGTTCGACCTGGTGGATTACTTCGCGCGTACGGGCGAGGCGCCGGTGCGCTCGCTGCGCGAGATCATTGACCGCGGGTTGTTCGATCGCCAGCTCGAAGCCCGCCACCGCCAGGCCGACACGGCCACCGCCCGCAACTCCGAGGGTCACCGTCGTGCGCTGGCCCGCCAGCAGGCGCTGCGCGCGCGAATGATCGCGTTCCTCGACAGTGCGCGGCTCGACGCGATTGCTTACCCAACGATCGGCCAGCGGCCGGTGCTCGTGGGCGCGCCGCAAACGGCGTCCAGCTGTGCGCTCGCCGCACAGACCGGGCTTCCGGCGATTTCGATCCCGGCCGGATTCACCAACGATGGACTGCCCACGGGCGTCGAGCTGCTCGGTCGCCCGTTCAGCGACGCGCGGCTCGTGGCATTCGCGTTCGCGTTCGAGCAGGGCGGCCCGCGACGCAAGGCGCCGAGCGTCACGCCGGCGCTGGTGAATGGCCGGGCCCCCGCGGCGCGGCCGCTCGTCCTCACCACGAAGGCCGGCGCCAACACGGTGACGGTTCGATTCTCACTCGATGTCGTGCAAGGCGAACTGCGCTACGATGCGCGTGTCGCGGCCCCGGCAGCAGCAGCTGCTGCCGCGAGCGACATCCAGGCGGTCGTGATTCGACGCTGGGACGCGGACCCGTCCGGCAAGGCCGGCGCGCGCCGCGTGACTCACCGCATGCTCGGCCCCGAGATGGCGAGCGCCAACGGACGCATGCGGTTGATCGGCGCCGATGGCGACGCGCTGCGGGACGGCCGGCTCACGGTGGCCGTGTTCGGCAGCGCCGGCGCGGAGCCTCTGGCTGAGGTGAAGATCCCGGCGAGGTAGGGCGCGCGGCCGCTTGTTCCTCCCGGCCGCCGCCGAGCTTTCTAGCCCTCGCCCCCGGCGTGCCGCGCGAGCCGCAACTCCAGGTGCCGCTTCACGTCCGGCCACTCGCTGGCAATGATGCTGTACATCACGCTGTCGCGCGCGGATCCGTCCCGCCGCGCCTGGTGATGCCGCAGGACGCCGTCCTTTTTCGCACCGAGTGCCTCGATCGCGCGCTGTGAACGGAAGTTGAAGTTGTCGGTGCGCAGGCCCACGACCTTGCAGCCCAGCGATTCGAACGCGTGCTCGAGCAGCATCAGCTTGCACGTGGTGTTCAGCCCTGTGCGTTGGCGGCTCGCGCGGTACCAGGTCCAGCCGATCTCCACGCGGTCAATCGCCGCGACGATATCGTGATAGCGCGTGCTGCCGACCACCGTGTTCGTGGCGATCTCGCGGACAACCCACGGCAGCATGTGGCCGTCCTGCAGGCCCTTGAGCGCATTGGCGATGTGCGCTTCGGTTTCCGCTGCGCGCGGAACTGACGTAAACCAGAGGTTGTACAGTTCGCCGTCGGCTGCCGCTTCCACCAGCGCGCCGTGGTGCTCGACGCTGAGCGGCTCGAGACGGATGCCGTTGCGTTCGAGGGTGATGGGCGCGGGGTGGATCATGCCCTACTCCACCCCCAAATGCCGCCGCGCCTCGGGCGGGCAGCCCTTCCAGACGGGCACCATCACGTTGCCCATGTAGCCGAGGTCGCGCACGCCCATCCGGCTCGAGAAGAACCCGCTCGCCGTGAAGTCGCGCAGCCGGTTGAAATGATTGACGCCATCGGCCAGCTCGGCCGCCGCCTTCGCCGGCCACGCCACGCGGTCGAACAGCTGCCGGCGCTCCGCGCCGGTGCAGCGCACGAATGACTTCTGGAACGTGTTGTACGCGAACCCATCGAACCACCGCAGCGCATCGCGCACCCATGAGTAGCTCGGGTACTCGGTGCAGAAGAAATCCATGTACTCGGGCACGCCCGCGTCGGTCGCGCTCCCGGACCGCGCATCGCGCGGGATGATCAGGTCCACCATCACGCGAATCGTGCGCCATTCGTCCGGCTGAAAGTACTTGGGCCGGAACGGAGTCCCCTGCGCCTGTCCCTGCAGCGCTGCCTCGACGTACAGCGCGGCGTTCTCGGCTTCGGCCGGCGTGATCGGCAACGTGACCGACGCGGCAGCGGCGGCGGCCGTCGCGCCCAGCCGCAGCGCGTCGCGGCGCGAAACGTTGTCCCGGTCCTTGCTCACAGTTCCCTCCTTGACATCATGCCCGTGATCGCGTCGGCCGTACGCCACGCGAGCGCCATGATGGTCCACGTCGGGTTCTTGTCCGCCTGGCCAACGAACGGCGCGCCGTCCGCGATGAACAGGTTCTTGCAGTCGTGCGCCTGGCACTGCGCATTGAGCACGGACGTCGCCGAGTTGTGTCCCATGCGCGCGCCGCCGGCCTCGTGAATGATCGAGCCGCCGTTGGAGATGCCGTACCCCCGGTCCTTCGTCGGCATGGGACTGAACACCTGGCCGCCCATCTCGGCGATCAGCGCACGGAAGGTCTCGTGCATGTGCTTGACCTGGTTGTGCTCGTAATCCGTCCACTGCCAGTGAAAGCGCAGCACCGGAATGCCCCAGCGATCCTTCACCTTCGGGTCGAGCTCGCAGTACGACTTCTCGTTCGGGATCATCTCGCCGCGGCCGTCGAACCCTATCGTCGTGCCGTAGTACCGGCGGTAGTCATTCTTGAGCGTGGCGCCGTAGCCACCACCGGGCGGATACCGATGCATCCCGCCAAAGAACCCGTGCCCCGGCACGCCCATGCCGCCCCAGACCTCGATGTGGTAGCCGCGCGGAAAATCCAGCTTCGAGTTGTCGAGCCACCATGGCATGTACACGTGCATGCCGCCGACGCCGTCGCAGTTGTGGCGCGGCTGGTCCACCATGCGCGGGATGAATCCGCCGACGCCGGCGCCGGTGGTATCTGTGAGGTACTTGCCGAGCATGCCGCTGGAGTTTGCGAGCCCGTTCGGGTGCAGCGACGACTTCGAGTTCAGCAGGATGCGGACGCTCTCGCAGGCGCTCGCCGCGAGCACGACCACCCGCGCGCGCACGTGCGTGTCCACGCCGCGCGTCTTGTCCACGTAGCTCACGCCCGTGGCGCGACCCTGCGAATCCACCGTGACTTCGCGCACCATCGCGTTGGTGATGATCGTGAGCTTGCCCGTCTTCTGCGCCGGGAAGATCAACACGTTCGGCGACGAGAAGTTCGCGTTCATCGTGCAGCCGCGCCCGCACTGGCCGCAGTAGTGACAGGCCGTGCGCCCGTGGATGGACTTCGTTAATACCGAGAGGCGGGATGGGATGCAGGTTACGTTGAGTCGCTTCGACGCCTGTATCACGAGCAGGTCGCGGCAGCGCGGCGCCGGCGCGGGCAGGAAGTTGCCGTCCGGATGGTTGCGCAGGCCTTCGCGCGTGCCGTACACGCCGATCAGGTCATCCACCTTGTCGTAGTACGGGGCGACGTCGTCGTAGGAGATGGGCCAGTCGTCGCCGAGCCCGTCCTTCGATTTCGCCTTGAAGTCGTCCGGGCCGAAGCGGAAGGAGTAGCGGCCCCAGTGGTTCGTGCGGCCACCGAGCATGCGCGCGCGCCACCAGTCGAAGCGGGTGCCCTCGGCGCGCGTGAACGGTTCGCCGTCAATGTCCCAACCGCCGATGCAGGCATCGTATTCGCCGAACGGCCGCTCGCGCGTGCTCGCGCCGCGCAGCGGGGTCTGGTACGGCCAGGTGAGCATCTTGGAGTCGCGGGCGTTGTCCCACCAGCCGCCGGCCTCGAGCATCACCACGTTGGCGCCTGATGCGGTGAGTGCGTGGGCCGCCATTCCGCCGCCGGCACCTGAACCGACTATACAGATGTCGAAAGTCCGTGGTTGCATCGGGTTCCTCTGGATGACTGCAACTACTTGGGCAGGGAAACAGCGGAAACAACGGATAACTACTGATACAGCAACGACAACTGCAACTGCACTACTTGGGGGAACTACAACGGCAACTGCGGCGTCGGCGTCGCGCGTAGTGGCAGTTCCCCCAGAAGTCGCAGTATCCGCCGTTTCCGTTGGTTCGCTTCACAGAGAGTCAACTGCCTTGGCGGGGAAACGACGGATACAGCAACAACACTGCTTGGGGTAACGACACCTGCAACCGCCGCCTCGGCGCCGCGCCGCACCTTCCGCCGCGCGTCGTGGCAGTTCCCCCAGAAGTCGCTGTTGCCTTCTCCGCAGTTATCCGCCGTTATCCGTCGGTTCCCTGCTCAGGCAGTAAGACTCTCCAAGTACCGGTAACCAATCGTCAGTGCCGAAAATCCATCCGGCCTCGGATCGTCGTGCTCCACTATCAAGTGCCGCACGCCCGCCAATCCTCGCGCCCCGAGAATCTTCCGCCAATCGATCGCCCCCGCCCCGAGATCCCGCATCGCGTACTCCGGCGCGGCGGTCGCATCCTTGAGGTGCAGCGACGTGAATCGCCCCGGATGCTTCTGGAAGTATCCCACGGGATCCAACCCGGACGTGATCGCCCAATAGCAATCCATCTGGTAATCCACGAGCCCCGCATCGGTCTCGCCGAGCAGCACGTCGTACGGGATCGTGCCATCCGCCAGCCGACGCGCATCGCCCGCTTGATTGTGGAAGCCAATCCGGAGGCCCGCGTCGCGCGCCCGGACACCGAGTGCCGTGAGCCGCGCAGCGATCCCCTTCCAGGCTGCCACCGTCGTGAGGGCGCGCGTGTCGAGCCACGGCACGATCAGCGTGCGCTGGCCGATTGTCGTCGCGCGGCGCGCCTCTGCCGCGAAGTCGCCTTCGAGCGCCTCGATCGCGACGTGTGAGGACGGCGAGACCAGGCCATTCGCATCCAGTAGCGCACGCACCCGCGCGGCTTCGACGCCGAAGTAACCCGCGAACTCGACTTCCTTGTATCCGATGCGTGCGACGCGACCGAGCGTCCCGCCGAAATCGCGCTCCAGTTCCCCGCGCACCGTGTACAGTTGCACGCCCAGCGGCGTGGCGCGCGGCAACCTGAGCGAGCCGACCATTGCGCCCGCGGCGATCGCGCCGAGAAAGTCGCGTCGCGACTGCGCGCCCTGAGCCGCGCGGTCGTGGCTCACGGCGGGCGCCGGAAGATCGTGGAGCCGTTGACCTCGAGCTCCATCATGCGCGCGCCGACGATCCGGACGCCGTCGAGCGTCAGTCGCGTCGCGAAACCGTTCGGGGCGCCCCGCACATCATAGGAGAAGATGCGGCGAAACACGCCCGCCGGCACACGCATCGTCCAGTCGTCGATCAACCAGTGCCCCGTGTCAAAACGCCGGAAACGCAGCGTGCCGCCCGGCTGACCGGGATCGAACGGCGGCGGGATGTTCACGTACCGGAAGCCAAGCCCGCGCGGCTCCATCGTCGAACGATCCATCCAGATCGTACCCTCGACCTCGCTCACGCCGATCCGGAACGTCGGCGATCGGAAATGGATCCCGAACCACCCTGGCTGCGTGGGCGGGGGCGGCTCGAGCGAGAAGCAGCGACGATTGATGAACTGCCGCGAAAGCATGATCGTCACGTCGGGGACGTGGTACTTCACGCCCTCCTCGGTCTCGAGCACGTATCCCGCGAGCGCCGCGCTGTCTGGCGGCAGCACCGGCATCACCGGCGCATCGAGGTCAATCCGCTCCTCGGTGTCCGAGCGTGAGACAGTATCAATCAGCGATCGGCCGAGCACGCGCTCGGTGCGCTTCCACAGCGCGGAGAACATCCGGGTTTCCGCCGCCAGCCGCGTGGACTCGAGGGCCAGCTTGAACTGGCGCCACGCCTCGCCAAGCGCCGATGTATCGGCGTCAATGTTGCACTGCTCCGCCGAACGCACCGTGACGGGGGCCGGGCGTGTTGCATCGGCCGTAAACCGGAGCTCGAGGCGCTGGTCACGGCCCGGCGCGAGGACAACGTCACGGAGTTCGACCGGCCGGTGCCCGATATGCTGGGCCTTGATGCGGAACGTGCCTGAACCGGGGAGCGGCAAGACGAAGTCGCCGCGGACTGAGGCCATCTCGCGCGCGACGATGCGGTTGCCCGCGTCCTGTGCGAAGATCAACGCGAACGCCGCGGGCGTACTGCCGTCCGGGAGCACCGCCGCGCCGAACACGCGCTGTGCCGCAGCGGACTCCGAACCCAATGCGATCGCCAACGCGACACGCGCCATCATTCGCGCGCACACGAACCGGCGCCGGCTCACCGCGGCGCCTCCAGGCTCACGCGGAGGGTTCGTCCCTGCTGCGGCGCCGTCACCACGGCAGGCAGCCCTGCATCGGCCCCTGACGATTGCGCACCGGCCACGCCCAAGGTCAATGACACCGAGGCGCCAGGAGAGATACACGGCAGCGCCCACGTGCCACGTTCGTCCACCAGCGTGGCCAGGCGATACGGCGCGCCGCCCGCTGGCGTGATCGTCGCGTGCACGACCAACCGCGGTGCGCTCGGACCGGCCACGTCGCGGACATCACCAGCAAGCGTCGCGCCGGCCACCTGCGCGTTCCCGCAGGGCGAGGCCAGCGCCGGCGCCGTGCCGTTTTTCTCGTTTGTCGCGACCAACTCGCTGGCCGCGCGAAACACGGTCGCCGTGCCGCGGCTCGCGGCGGCCACCTCCCCACCGGTGACACTGATGGCCTCGAGCACGATGCGGTCCTGGCGGCCGCCACCGGGGACCGCCGAGCCGCCGATACTGCGCATCACGACGTGTGGCATGCGAATCGCCCATCGCGCGACGATCCAGTGGCCGCTGCCGATCCGTGCGAACTCGACGAATCCGCCGATCAACACATCATCCATCTCGCGCGGCAAGCCGGTGTACCGAAACTCGAGCAAACGCAACTCCGACGTCGCGCGGTCCAGCCAGAGCGTGCCGCGGATATCCTGGAGCCACTCGCGTCCACCCGTCGGGCGGAAGCCGATCCCGATCCACTGCGGACGTTCGCGCGACGGCGCCTGCACCTGGAAACAGTGCGTCGCCGCGAACTGCGAAGACAACAGTGCGGCGGCGTCAGGCGCGCGGTACGTCGAGGCGTCGCCATCTTGGAGCACGTAGCCCTCGCTCGCGAGCGAATCGGCGCTCGCACTCACGAACGGGCGATCGGTGTAGCCACTCCGCGAAGTCACCGTGCGCTTCTCGGCCTTGCGGCCGGCACGATCCATCCGGAACTGAAACAGGTTCGACTCCATCTCGTGCGTGCGCTCGCGCGCGCTCAGCTGCGTGGCGGTCAACGCCGTCCGCGCCTGCTCCCAGAGGTCAGCGATCACGCGGCCCGCGTCTTCGGTGGAACCGCAGACGTTGTCGCTCTGCACGGTGACGGTCGAGAGTACTACAGTCTCGCCGCCGAGTGTGATGCGAAAGTTGGCCAGCCCTCCGGCGCTCACGGCCACCGCGTCCACAACGGTGGGGCGATACCCGATCCGCAATGCGCGAATGCGAAATGTGCCGGCCGCGGGAAGCCGAAGGTCGAACTCGCCGGCATCGCTCGTCAGTGCGCGCGCGACGGTCGCGCCTGCGGCGTCATCGGCGACGATGATGACGCCCGGGGCGCGCGTGGTTTCGTCCGCGAACACGGCGAAGCCCCGAATGGACTGCGCGCCGGCAGCCGTCGCGGCGATCGTGCCGCCGGCGAACGCCGCGACGATGCAGGACGAAAGCGCCGCGTGAGCGCGCGCGGCGGAGGACGTACCGACCATCCGGTGCATGGGTGCGCGAAGTCCGAACACGCGGCCTGGATCCCCTATGGTTCGATGACCGCCTTAATAACGTCGCGGCGCTCGACCGCCGCCAGTGCTTCGGCCGCCTGATCAAGCCGGTAGCGGCCCGAGATCGCGCCGGACCACGGGAGCGCCTTGCCCTGCTCGGCCAGCACGGCGACCGCACGATGGAAATGCGAGAAGTCGCAGCCCCAGCAGCCGCGGAGGTCCACGTGCTTGCGATTGATCTGCCAATGCGGGTTCAATGGAACGTCGCCGCCGTCAGTGTACTGACCCGCGATCACCACCTTGCCGCCGTCGCGAGCAAGGTCGAGCGCCTGCGTCACGGCGCGCGGGTCACCCGCCGCCTCGATCACCACATCTACGCCGCGCCCGCCCGTGAGCGCACGTACCTCGGCGGCCCGGTCCGCCGGCGCGACGCCGAGGCCGATCACATGCGTCGCGCCCATCGTCTTGGCAAACTCGAGCCGCGGCACAGGGTCGCCGATCACCACCACCGGGTGCGCCCCGGAAAGCCGCGCGAGTGCCGCTGCGGCGATGCCAACCGGGCCGGCGCCGAGCACCGCGACTGATTGCCCCAGCCGAACTTCGCCGCGCTCCACGGCATGAACGCTCGTGACGAGTCCGCAGCCGCCGGCGATGAACAGCGCGGGGTCCACGCCCTTCGGGAACCGCAGGAGCTTGATGCCGGGCTTCATCCAGATGTGGTCCGCCCATCCGCCGAGCGGACCGTCCGCGACGCCATAGGTGATCCCGTACACCTTGCGCGACGGGCAGCGCGTGGTCTGCTTCGTGACGAGGCAGGCGTGACACTGACCGCAGGTCTCGTGGACGTCGAGGAAGGTGACCATGTCGCCTTCCTTGAACGCCACGCCGTCCACGTCGCGCATGGTCCCGCGGATCGCGGCGAGTTCGCCGACCGACACGTGCCCCGGGATGATCGGGTACGGCACGCCGGAGAGCTTCCCGTGATGCAGGTGCACATCCGTGCCGCAGACTTCGGAGAAGCGCGTGCGGATCATCGCGCTCCCAGGCGTGAGTTCAGGCCACGGCAGCTCGCGCAGTTCGATCGGCGCGTGCGGGGCCGGCATGACGGCGGCGCGGATGGCGGGGGGCATGCCGGAAAGCTACGCGCGCGCGCGGGCCCGACGCGTCGTGCGGCGGAACTTTCCCCCTACTTACTCCAGGGCGGCACCACGCCGTTCATCCGCGCATACGCGATCTGCTGGCCAAGGTGCTCACCTGCGTGTTCCGCCGTCGCGAGCAACCACGCGCGCTTCGTCTGCGTCGCGCCAAACAGTGTGAACGGCTGGGCGAGGTCGGCATCCGGCATCGCAGTCACCGCACCGCGGAGCGCCGCAAACAAAACCTTCATGATGTTCATCACCGCCGCCTTGTCCGCTGGGCAATTCTCGGCGGTCGGACCTTCCATCTCCTTCGGCATCGCGAGGCCGAACGGCTTGCCGAGCAGGTAGTTGTCCACGCTGATGTGCATGAACACCTCGCACACGGAGCGAACGCCCGTTCCCGGACGCCAATCGTACTTGTCCTTCGGCACGGCCGTCGCCAACTGCGCGAACTTCGATTCGAGTTGCCCGAGCTGCGAGAGGAACTCACCGCGGAAACCCGTTGGGGCGGCAGCGGCCTGGGCGCGCAACTGCGCGCCGGAAACGAGCACAACTGCGGTCAGGAGCGACGCACGACGCGTGAACGCTTTCATTGGACGATTGGTGTGGTGGAGGGTGTTTTCCTGAGTGACGCAGCCAGCGGCGTTATCGGCGCCGCCGGTAATCCTTGAGCCAGATCACGAACAATCCGCAGTTCGCATCGCCCTGCAGCGTGCCGCCGAGTTCGAGCGGGATGCTCGACGGGCCGTTGTAGAACTCGACCGCCGCGATGTCCTCCTGCCGGATCGCGCGGAGGTCGTACATCGGAGGCATAGCGACGTCGTTGATCGCCACCCGGATGATGCAGAGCTGGTTCGGCGTCGAACCGACCATGCTCATCCGCGTGCCGCGGTTGCCGACGATCGCCGTGTTGCCGCTGCCGATATCACGGATGTCGCCGCCGCTGACGCGCGCGAGCAACATCGGCGTGTGCGGCGCGTTCAGCGCCATGATTTCCTTATTGGTCAGGAACTTGCCCGTTCCCTTGATACGCGCGCGCCGCTGGTACGCCATCGGCAGCTCGACAAAGTCTTCCTTGATCGTCGTTTGCGGCAACTGCTGGGCCCCGCTGCGCTTCGCCGAGTCGGCTCGCGCCTGCGAGTCGGCGCGCTGCGCAGAATCAGACCGTGGCGGGCGGGCCTGCCCGGCGCCCTGCGCCGACGCGCGCGTCGCAACCGCGCCTGTCGCCGCCGTCGCGAAAGCCGCCATCGTCACAACGTTCAGAATCCTCAGTCGCCCCATTACGCCCCCGCGTCCGCGGCCAGCACGGCGTGCATCAACACGTTCACGCCGTTCTCGATATCCCCTGGAGTGGAATACTCCTTAGGCGAGTGACTGATCCCTCCGATGCTCGGGATGAAGATCATCCCCATCGGGCAGATCAGCGCCAGGTTCTGCGCATCGTGCCCCGCCCCACTTGGCAGCAGCTTGGTCGCCAGCCCCAGCTGCCTTGCCGCCGCCGAAATGTAGCCCCGCATCGCCGGGTCGCTGAGCGCCGGCGCGTGAGGCGTGGAACTCGTCCGGAAGCTGAAGGTGGTGCCGCTGCGTTCGCCGATCTTCTTCGCCTCATCCTGGATCATCTGCCCGACGCGCTGGATCACGTCGGAACTCAGATCGCGCACCTCGACCGTCATTTCGACCCGCCCAGGGATCACGTTCGTTGCGCCGGGGAACGCCTGAATCTTCCCTACCGTTGCTACCTGCCTGCCGGGCATGGACGTCACGATCCGGTTTACTGCCTCGACCAGTCTCGACGCCGACAGCAGCGCATCGCGGCGACCGGTCATCGCCGTCGTGCCGGCGTGATTGGCGAATCCCTCGACGGTCACGTCCCATCGCGCGATGGACACGATGCCCTCGACGATGCCGATGGGAATCTTCTCGAGGTCCAACGTTCCGCCCTGCTCGATATGCAGCTCGAAGTAGCATGCCGCGTCGCCCTTGGCGCGGCGCGACGATTCGAGTCGGGTCGGATCGCCGCCGAGGAACGTGATGCCTTCGCGAATCGTCTTGCCGCTGACGGAGCGCGCGGCGAGTTCTTGCGCGGTCATCACGCCGGTCGCGGCGTGGCTGCCGTAGAGGCCGCCTTCTTCGTTCTGCCAGACGACCACTTCGAGCGGGTGTCGCGTGGTCACACCCTGTTCGGCGAAGGTCTGGACGACTTCGATCGCGCCAAGCGAGCCGACATCGCCATCGTAGTTCCCGCCTTCGGGCACGGAATCAATGTGTGAGCCGAAGATGATCGGTTTCAGGCCTGGTACACTGCCCGAGCGTCGGCCCCAGATGTTGCCGGCCGTGTCCATTGATACGTCGAGCTTCGCAGACCGCATGAGTTGCATCACGTACGCGCGTCCATCGCGATCGGCGTCGGAGTACGCCACGCGAGAGACTCCGCCCTGCGGGTTCGCGCCGAACTTCGCGAGCTCGGTGAGGTGCCCATTGATGCGCGCGGCGTTGATGCGGAGCGCGCCGCGGCCCTGTACGCTTGCGCCGGGCATGGGGTCGGCGGCGTCAGCGCGTGCGATCAGTCCGCCCGCCCCGGTCGCGGCCGTCAACGCTCCGGCGGTGCCCGCCACGAAGGTGCGTCGTTTCATGTCGGGGAAGATGCCACAGCCGGGCGGGTTCCGCACCCGCTAATTTCCGTCCATGATCGTCCGCCGCCTCTATGACACCCGGCTCGCGCAGGCCAGCTACCTGATTGGCTGCGGTGCGTCGGGCGAAGCCATTGTGATTGACCCGCATCGCGACATCGGCATGTACCTCGAAGTCGCGGCGGCGGAGAAGGTGCGCATCGCGCATGTGACCGAGACGCACATCCATGCGGATTTCGCGTCCGGTGCGCGCGCGCTTGCGATGGCGACCGGGGCGACGCTGCACCTATCCGACGAAGGCACGGCGGACTGGAAGTACGGCTCGCCGATCGCGGACGGCGCGCGGCTGCTGCACGACGGCGATGAGATTGTCGTCGGCAACGTGCGGCTGCGGGCGGTGCACACGCCGGGGCACACGCCGGAGCACATGGCGTTTCTCGTGACCGATGGCGCTGCGGCGAGCGAGCCCATTGCCATGGTGACGGGCGACTTCGTGTTTGTCGGCGATGTCGGGCGGCCGGACTTGTTGGAGCGCGCGGCGAACTTCAAGGGCACGATGGAGGCCGGGGCGCGCACACTGTATCGGTCGCTGCAGAAGTTCGCAGCGTACCCCGACTGGATGCAGATCTGGCCCGGACACGGCGCGGGCTCGGCGTGCGGCAAGGGGCTCTCGGCGGTGCCGCACAGTACGGTGGGCTACGAACGGCGGTTCAACTGGGCGTTCTCGATTCCCAGCGAGGAGGCGTTTGTCGCCGCCGTGCTCGAAGGGCAGCCGGAACCGCCGCGGTATTTCGCGGAGATGAAGCGCATCAACAAGACTGGCGCGGCGCCGTTTGATTTTGGCGTGGCTCCCCCCGTGATGTCACTCAGTGCCGTCGCGGCGCACCTGCGCGCGGGAAACCCCGTGGTGGATGTGCGGCCGGCGGCCGATTTCGCGGCGGGCCATTTGCCGGGTACGCTGAACATTCCGCTCAATCGGAGTTTCAACACCTGGGCCGGCGCGCTGCTGCCGTACGATCATGATCTCCTGTTGATCGTGCCCGGCGGCGACGCTGCGATGACGCGCGAATGTATCCGCGAGCTCGCGATGATCGCGTTGGATCGCGTGGTCGGCGTTGCGAGTGATGCCGTGATCGGCATGGCAGCTGTCGCGGGCACGCCGGCGCAGCTCACTGCGCAGTGGTCACCCGCAGATGTGAACGTGAAGGCGGGTGTCATCGCGCTGATTGATGTTCGCGGGCGCAGCGAGTGGGCCGACGGTCACATTCCCGGCGCGATACACATTCCGCTCGCGGAGTTGCAGGCACGGATGAGCGAAGTACCCACGGGGCAGCAGCTTGTGATGCACTGCCAGGGCGGCGGCCGGTCCGCGATCGCGGCGAGTGTACTGCAGGCGGCGGGCTATGGCCGCGTGGCGAACATGACGGGCGGGTTTGATGCGTGGAAGGGGGAGGGGTTGGGGGCGGCGGTCGGTTCCGGCAGGTGACCAAGATCGCGGTGGACCTTTCCGCAGTGGCGTACTACTGCACCAGGATTCCTGCGTTCTCAACCACCGTTGCCTCGCTGATCCATCCATCCCCGCGTCACGCAAGCATCCGCTTTCGTCGGTTCGAGAACTTCGTGGGCGGCGCCGCCGGGGTCGCCACCCTAAAGGCTGCCATGGCGACGCGCCCGCGGGCGACGTGACGTAACATGCTGCCGACGGCCGCGGCTTCGCGGGCAGAGCGGTACTTGCACGGACTCCAGTGCGGTATTGATTTCTGTCGTAGGCCTTGGCCGCCTGCCCGCCGTCCCTTTTCGAGACCGTGCCATGTACGAGCCGCGCCACCATCGCCCTCTCGGGCGCAGCGCGTTTATTCGGCGACTCGCCTCCCATGCGACCGCCGTTGGCGGCATCGTCCTGCTGTCGCTCCTCATCGGCATGGCGGGTTACCACTACTTCGAAGGCGTGCCGTGGATCGACGCGTTTCTCGATGCGGCGATGCTGCTCGGTGGGGAGGGTCCGGTAAGGGCGCCGCAGTCCTCCGCAGGCAAGCTCTTCGCCGGTTCGTACGCGCTCTATTCCGGCTTGGTCTTCCTGGTGGCACTGGCCGTGTTGATCGCGCCGATCGTCCACCGCGTCCTGCACAAGTTCCATTGGGACGAAAAGTGAGGCGGACCCGCCCCGCAGTCGCGGTCGCCCTACCTCCCCACCGCTGCTCCGCACCCCGGCACCTTGTACGCACCGATCCGTGTTGAATACGTCGCGGCGCCGCGCTTGAGGTAGTCGCCCACGTACCAGAACGTGCAGTCGTCGCTCGGATCAATCGCGAGCGCGGGATAATCCTCCCAGCGGTTCGTGTGCCCCTGCGCGCCGGCGCCTTCCTGCAGCACGGACTCCCGGAAACCCATCGTGCCCGGCGGGTCCGTCGCGAGCCGCGCCGCGAAGCGCTGGCCCACGTACGCCGCCCGGCTCCCGTACGAGAAGCCGAACCCTATGTTGCCGCGCGCGTCCATGCCGATGCTCGCCATCCAGCGGAACGCGGAGTCGGGGGCGAACGTGCCCTGCTGGAAGAGCCGCGGCCTTCGGTCCGCGCCGAGCCGGAACTCGTACCAGCGTACGCCACCGCCGCTCTGCGTGGTGTTCACCGAATGCGTCGCGACGATTGACTCCTGGCTGCCGATCCGCCGATACACCACGCGGTTCATCAACTTGTCGCCCTGCGCGTCGAGCCGCCGCGCGGAATCGGGCTGCGGCACGCAGTTGGTGAGCTGCCCGTTGCACAGGTAGTTGTACGGCGCCACCGGGATCTTAAACGGTCCTTCGAGCCGCGACTTCGTGGAATCCGCCCAGTTCACGCGGTGCAGCCAGTAATAGATGCCGTCGTCGTCGAAATCGCCCTTGAGCTGCGTGCCGCCGGTCGCAAGCACGATCGCCGGCGCGCCGGGCGGCGGGACCTGCATGCCGTCAATGTCTGCGGGGTTTGGGAAGTTCACGTCGTTCACGATGTGGCACTGTTCGGTCGCCGAGAGCCCTTGCAGCATCCGCGCGCGATCCGCGACGCAGAAGTGCTTCTCGATCACGTCGTCACCGGTGCTCGTGCCGTTGTAATAGCCATCGGGCCACACGGCGATGCGCGGATAGTCCGGGAACAGCGGCCTCAGGAACTCATACTTGTAGTACGGGCCGAGCGGGTCCGGGCCGACGCTCACGGCGTAGCACATCGAGTATGGGCCGGTCGAATCGTTCGCCGGGCGCCGGAAGATGGGCATCACCACGAGCCAGCGGTCCGCCAGCTGGTCGTACTTCACGACAGCGTCGCCGTTGTTCCGCGCCTCGCACTGCCCGCCTACGCCCTGAAAGAACGCGTTCGTCGGCGCGGAGCCCACGAGCACGCGGCCCGTGGTGTCGTAGCGCGCGCCTTTCTTCGTGAAGATCGCGTAGCGCGTGTTGACGATCTGGAAGATGTGATCGGGCCCCACGGCGAGCGCATTGTCCGACGGATTGCGCACGGGCTGCGGCGGCGCGGCGCCGGCGAAGCCGATGCCGAGTCCATCGAACGACGCGAGGGCTTCGAGCGCCGGGCGCGAACCTTGCGCGCGCTGCTCGATCGCGCCGCCGAGCGCGGGAGTCGTGGGTGCGATCACCGGCGGGGGAGGCGGGGGCGGTCGCTGCATGGCCGCCGCCTGCGCAGCGGCACTGAAGATCAACAGCGAAAACAGGCCGGCGTGCGCCCACCGCGCGCCGACGCAATGCGAGGTGTCGCGCGCGGTCGAGTACATCCCGGCGCCTACTTCTGCCCGGCGGTCAGCTTCTGGATCTGCGCCACCGAGAGATTGACCTTGAGATCGAAGATGATCTTGCCGATCTCCGGCGACGCCTTCCGCGCATCACCGTTGATGCCGTTGTTCACGCGCGGGCGCGCGGCCGCGACCGAATCCACCGGGGCATCCGGGCACGGGACGTAGTTGCCGACGGCGGTAGGCAGAAGTTCCATCCGCACCCAGCCCTTGTCCTGTCCCAGGTACACCATGTTGGACGTGTCGTTGAGCCCCGCGTGCGACGCGCACGGGAGGCCGCGCTGCACGAGGATCTTCGCAAACTCCGTCCGCGCCGCGTAGTACGCGTCCGGGATGTGATAGACGTACTTCCCTTCCGCCGCATACTTCGCGCTGAGTTCCGTGGCGACCTCACCGAGCTGGGCCTGCCCACCGCCGTTGTCGCCCATGATCGCCACCGTCTTGAAACCCTGCCGGAGCAATGCCTCGGCGATTTCCATGTTGACGGCCTTGTAGAGCGCGGCCGAGATGCCGATCGAACCCGGCATTTCCGCGCTCACGCCCGCCGGCGAATACGCGAGGACGGGTGCGACAAGCGCGTTGCCCAGCTTGAGTGCGACGGCCTTGGCCATTTCGCGGGCCATAAGTGTGTGGCCGCCGTTCACGTTCTGCGGCCCTCGCTGCTCCGTGCCGCCGTTGTACACGATCGCCGTGGTCTTGCCGAGCTCGCGGATCGCGCGCTTGACCTCGGGCCACGTCATCATCTCGATCTCGACGAGGTCGCGCGTGCGCGCCAGCGCCTCGCCCGTGGCGGGGATGGGCGGGCCGCCGCGCCCGCGACCACCACCGCGTCCGGCCTGCGCGGAATCTCCGCCGGCGCGACCGCCCTGGGCTTCCAAGAGTCCTGCGGCGCCGACCATGAGGCCAACGGCAGCGATCACACGAGAGGCATGCAGCATGAAGGGACTCCTCGTCCGGCTTGCGGTTCGGGTGGGGGCGTTCGGTAGAAGCCGTTGGCGTACCGACTTCTATAGAGTACCTCGACGCCCCGCCACCCGACAACCGGGGCTGCCGCTAACGGCCCGCCGCCACCAGTTCCCACCGGCCCGACACCACGACCGACACCTTGAGCTCGGGTGCCACCACCTGCGTCGCGATCCGTTCCGACCTCAGCGCCATCGCATCAGCCATCCCGTACGAAGTCGCGAGCATTCCGCCCGGCGTATCAATCCCGAGTTCCACCACGCGCCCCAACCGAAGCCCCGCCGCCATCGCGACGGCCTCCGCGCGCGCGCGGGCCTGCTCGGTCGCCTTGCGCAGCGCGTCGAGCTCCGCGCGCCGCGTGTTCGTCGCCTGGAACTCGACATTCGAGACCGTCTGTGCCCCCTCGGCCATCGCCGTGTCAATCACGCGCCCGATCAACGCGAAATCGCGGATTCGCACGGTCATGGCGTCATTGGTCACGTAGCTCGTGTCGCGCAGGTCGTTGCGGACCTGGATGTGCGAGCGGTTACCCCAGCGCCCCCAAGCGCCGGAAGTTGGGATAGAGTCCGACGGAATCCCCAACGCCACGATGGCGGCACGGATTGCGGCGGCGCGCCGGGCGGCAAGACGGCCGGCGGCCGCGGGCGTCTTGCCCGTGGCCGTGAACTGGATGGTGACCAGGGCAAGGTCCGGCTCGACGGAGACCGTTTCGGTCCCGTTCGCGCGGATCTCGGATATTCCTTGCGTGGCCGCGGCGCCTTGGGCGCGCAGCTCGGTGGGCACGGCGACGGCGTGTGCCATCGCCAGTGCGGTTGAAGCCAGTGATACCAACAGAACTCGGCGCATCGTCTCCTCCTGAGACACGGGTGAGTGCCGCGTACATTTAGGAGACGTTGGCCGCCGGATAACTTGCACACCTGATCTGGCCAGTCCCGACCCACCCTGGAGCGAACCGTATGTCATTCAAGCACTTCGGCCCTGCCGTCCTGGTGTTCGCGTTGCTCGCTGCGTCGGCGGATGCCGGCGCGCAAGCCGCCCGCCCAGCCGGACTCACCGACTCGACCTTCGCCGGCCTGTCGTACCGCAACATCGGGCCCGCCAACATGTCCGGGCGAATCGCCGATGTTGAAGGCGTGGCCGGCGACCCGAGCCTGATCTACGTCGGTTCGGCGTCCGGCGGAGTCTGGAAGTCCACGAGCGGCGGCATCACGTGGACGCCGATCTTCGACAAACAGCCCGTGCAATCCATCGGCGACATGGCCGTGGACCCGACGAACCCGGAAGTGATCTACGTTGGCACGGGCGAGGCGAACGTCCGCAACTCGGTCTCGTTCGGCAACGGCGTTTACAAGTCTACGGACGGCGGCAAGACGTGGAAGCATGTCGGGCTCAGCGACACGCGGCACATCTCGCGCATCGTGATCAACCCGCTCGACACGCGGAAGGTGTACGTCGCGGCGGTCGGGCACGCGTTCGGGCCCAACGAGGAGCGCGGCGTCTTCATGAGCGAGGACGCCGGCGACACGTGGAAGAAGGTGCTCTACGTGGACAACATGCACGGCGCCTCGGACATTGACATTGACCCGAAGAACCCGAACCGACTGTACGCCGGCATATGGTACTTCACCCGGAAGCAGTGGGACCACAAGTCCGGGAGCGAGAAGGGCGGCATCTTCCGCTCGATTGATGGCGGCAAGACCTGGGAGAAGGTCACGAAGGGCGTCCCGAAGCTGGTCGGGCGCATCGGCATCAAGGTCGCGCCGTCCGCGCCGAACATCGTGTATGCGGTCGCCGAGACGCGCGAGGGTTACGTGTTCAAGTCCACGGACTACGGCGAGACGTGGACCAAGACCAGCGACAACGCGCACACGCTGGGCCGCGGCTTCTACTACGCCGACCTCCGCGTGGACCCGCAGAACGAGAACCGGCTCTACACGCTGGGCATGGCGTTCACGCATTCCGTGGACGGCGGCTACACGTTCAAGATGATGAGCGGAAACTTCCACGGCGATTTCCAGACACTCTGGATTGACCCGCGGAATCCGCGGCGCTTGCTCATGGGCGACGACGGCGGCCTGAACATCACCTATGACCAGGGCGGCGCGTGGCGCTGGGTGCAGAACATCCCGGTCGGCCAGTTCTACCAGTTGAGCTTCGACATGAAGGAACCGTTCTACTCGGTGTCGGGCGGCCTGCAGGACAACGGCACGTGGGTCGGGCCAAGCCGCACACGGGGCAGCGCGATCCTCTCCGAGAACTGGCGTTTCATCCAGGGCGGCGACGGCTACTATGCCGTCTCACATCCGGATGACCCGGAGCAGTTCCTCTCGGACTACCAGGCCGGCGGCATCCAGGCGACCAACCTCCGCACCTTCGAGCAGCGCGAGGCGAGCCCGCAGGTGAAGCGCATGGACGGATACCCGGCCGACTCAAACAAGGTGCGATTCAACTGGAACGCGCCGATCGTGAAGTCGCCGCACGACGGCAAGGTCGTGTACTTCGCCGGCAACATCGTCTATCGCACCACCGACTGGGGCAAGACGTGGACGGCGATCTCGCCAGATCTCTCCAAGAACGACAAGTCGAAGCAGGGTGACGCGGGCGGACCGATCCTCAAGGAGAACACGGTCGCCGAGTACTACGCCAACGTGTACTCGCTCGAGGAATCGCCGGTGCGCGCCGGCGTGATCTGGGCCGGCACCGACGACGGCAACGTGCAGGTCACGCAGGACGGCGGTCGCACGTGGACCAATGTCGCGGCGAACATCCCGGGCGTCGGGCCCGATGCCGTCATCTCCGCCGTCGAGCCGTCGCGCCGCGACGCCGGCACGGCTTACGTGGGCATCGAGCGGCGCATGTCGGACGATTTCAAGCCGTACGTGTTCAAGACGACGGACTACGGGCGCACCTGGACGAACATCACGGGCAACATCCCGGCGACGGCGTACGTGCAGGTGGTGCGCGAGGACCCGAAGAACACGAACCTCATCTATGTGGGTACTGAGCTCGGGCTCTACGCAAACTGGAACGGCGGCACGGGCGATTGGACGCGGCTGCACCTCGGCAACATGCCGTCGGTCGCCGTGCACGAGGTCCGTGTGCACCCGCGCGACAACGACCTGATCGTGGCGACGCACGGGCGCGCGATCTGGATCTTCGACGACGCAGCGCCGATCCAGCAGATGACACGCGACATCGCGGCCAAGGCGGCGCACTTGTTCCCGACTCGGTCGGCCGTGCGCTACAACACGGGCGGCGACGCCTGGCTCTGGGGCAACGCGGGATTCCGCGGCGCGAACACGCCCTACGGAGCGCAACTCACCTACTGGCTCAAGGACAAGCCGGCCGCGGATTCCTTGGTGAAGGTCGAGGTGCTGCTCAACGGCTCGGTGATTCGCACGCTCAAGCGCCCGGCGGCGAACGCGGGCTTCAATCGCGTGACGTGGGACCTGCGCTACGATCCGCCGAAGGTGCTCAGTGACATGCCGGCGGATTCAGCGGAGCCGGGCGACTGGCGATCGCGGCCCATGGGGCCGCAGGCACTGCCCGGGCAGTACTCGGTGCGGCTCACGCTGAACGGGCAGGCGCAGGAGCAGCCGCTGACGATTCGCATGGACCCCACCGCGACCGCGACCGTTGCGGACCTGCGCACGCAGTTCGAGCAGGCGTCGCGACTGAACGCCGTGATCGCGAACCTGATTGACACCGAGCGCAACCTGGTGGCATTCAAGGGTCAGGTCGGCGAGCGCAGCAAGTCGGGCTCCGAGGCACACGGCGCGGCCGCCGCGGGGCTCGTGAAGGCCGCGAGCGAGGAGATCGTGAAGCTCGACTCCGTGCGGCATCAGGTGACGCGGCCGCGCTCGGATATGGTGCCGTACTACTCAGAAGGTCCGCGCCCGCTGGACCGAGCGATGTCGTTGATGGGCTCGATTGACAGTGGGCTCAACCCGTCAATCCCTGGCCAGCTCGAGTACGCCGGCGATGTGCGACGCGATGCGCAAACGGTGATTGACATGGTGGAACGTCAGGTCGATGCGACGGTGCGGCGTATCAACCCGCTGCTGCAGCAGCTCGGCCTGCCGGCGCTGGCGCCGCCGGCGAAGAAGTCGGCGGCGATGAACTGAACAACAGATAGTAGATAGTAGGTAGTAGATAGTAGGGGCGCCGCGCTGACCGCAGTTTCGCGTCAGCGCGGCGTCGTCACTTTCAACACATCAATGCCGCCGGCCTGCGGGCCGACGAACGCGGTGCCGACCTTGGCGAAGCTCGCGAGGTCGATCACGTCCACGCTTCCCTGCTCCGAGCCCACGCCTTCGCTCGTCACGAACGCGTAGCGATCGTCCGGCGACACGACGACGCCATGCACGACACGGCGGCTCGTGGGCACGCGCGCGAGCTCCGTGCCCGACCGGAGGTCAATCACCGAGACCGACTGGTCGCGCTTGTTGGTCGCGATGAGCTTCGTGCCGTCGCGCGTCACGGCCAGGTTGTACACGCCATCACGGGTGCGCAGGCGCCGCGCGACCTTCCACGCCGCGACATCCACCTCGACGATCTCGTTCGACTTGTTGCACGCGACGTACACGCGCGCGCCGTCGGCGGACGGCTGCGCCCACGTGGGCGAGCAGGACTTGTCGCTCGGGTCCGGCGCGTCCATGCCGTGTCCGCCGTGGCTGGCCATCGCACCGGCCGGCGCGCCGCGCTGGGGCGGCGGCCCGTCCATGCCCTTCTCGCTGCCCGCCGTGACCGAGAAGTGCCGCGCGACCTTGAGGAGCTCTGCGTCAATCTCGACGAGCATGTCGTCCATCATGCACGCCGAGTAGTGGCGCGTGCCGGAGGGGTTGAAGCGCGAGCCGTGCGGCATCGCGCAGGTGACAATGCGCGCGAGTTCGACCATTTCCTTCGTCGAGACCACCGACACGCTCGACGGCACCATGTCGCCGTAGAAGTTGAAGTTCACCGCGAACGCGTACCAGCCGTTCGGGCTCACCTGCACGGTCGCCGGGAACGCGCCGAGTATGACGTGGCCCTCGGGGACCTGCTGGCCCGCACGCAGCCGCCAGAGCGAGCCGCCGGGGAGTCCGTGCGCGGTTGTGATGTACATGTCGCCGCCGCCCGGCGCGACCGCGACGCCGTGCGGCCCGTCGGGGTCCGTGATGGACATGCCGATCGTGAACTGCGACTCGACGACGGTGGTGTCGGGACCGAACCGGATGATC
>Ga0194131_10001626_pt1 | contig 38286 bp, 31 predicted proteins | sample TA2KigO120mmetaG_FD_148631 | JGI IMG/M metagenome (GOLD analysis project Ga0194131, IMG submission 148631) | Freshwater microbial communities from Lake Tanganyika, Tanzania - TA2015053 Kigoma Offshore 120m | ecosystem: Environmental > Aquatic > Freshwater > Lake | place: Tanzania: Lake...
CGCGTGCCGCGGCGACGGCGTTGATGGCGGCGTGGCAGCCCATGAAACCGATGTTGGTTCGGCGCACCGACGGGGCGAGATCAAGATCACGAATCAACCACTGATCCATTCCTGGTGCGGCGAATCCAGTGCATGATGCGGTCACCAGATGTGTGATCGACCGTGGATTCATCGCGCTCGCTCGCATCGCATCACGGCATGCCGCAAACGCCATCGGCCGAACCGTCGAAGCCCAGAGTCGCATGCGAGCTGCCGTGCCCACAGGGGCTGCGACCGCAGAGGAGGCATCCTGAGGCGCATAGAAGCCGGCGGGATGATTGTCCGTTGCGGCGGCGCACCACCGCTGCGCAATCCCGCTTCGATCCGCGAGTCGCTGCAGCAGGGCGCGGTCGACGCGCGGCGGCGCAATCGCTGTTGCAAGCGCCAGCCAGCGAGTGGTGTCCATCCGCTGCGGGGGATGCGCGTGCCCGAATCCAAGAATGCTCGCACTCATCGCGCGGCGTCTCCAAGCAGCGCGTTGCTTCGCTGCACGCCCCATGCCCTGCCGACGCGCGCAGCGAACATCGGTGCGTGCTGCCCCACGCGCAGCGCGGCATCGAGAATGCGTGGCGCACGAACGAGCAGTGCCATCGATGCGCACCTCGCATGCGACCAGGCTGACATTCTTCGTGCAGTGCGTTCCCATGCATCCACGGATGCGTTTCCACTCAGCACGCGATCCGCGTGCTCCGCAGCGGCGATACCGGATGCAAGCGCCCAGCCAATCCCTTCACCTGTGAAGGGCTCGACATAGCCGTACGCATCACCCGCAGCCATGATGCGCCCATCCGTTGCGGCCGCACGCCGCCGAGTCAGTCGAGGCGTGCCAGTCCACGCCGAGTGAATCACGCGCTCGCGGTCGCGGATCCGCCGGTCGAGCCACTGCATCGTCAGCGCCGCAGGACCTCCCGCTGCACGCACGACGGCAGGCTCTGCTGCGGCAGCCACATCAACGATGCCGCCGCCGAGCGGGACGGCACCGATGTAGCCACCTTCGCGAACACACATGAGCAGCTCACCCGCACGGATGTCGATCGCTTCGTGTGCAAGTGAAGCGCCGAATCCGATCCGCGAGCGCGGCAGCGTTCTCCAACGAAGACGATCGGACGAACGCACTGATGATCCGCCGATCCCATCCGCAGCGATGACGAGTCGGGCGTTCAATTGCTGCGTCATTCCTCCTCTGCGGAGCGTCACGACGCCTGATGGCTGCGCTTCGGCGACGACCCCCGTCAACACACTTGCGCCGGCCGCTGCGGCCACATGGAGCAGTTCCGAATCGAGGCGGTCGCGAGGGAGTGCGACACCACTGCGCTGCCACCTCGTGAGCATTCCGAGGCAGTCCACGTGCACGGTGTGCAGTTGCTCTCCATGCGCAGCGATCGCGGACACTCCAAGCGCGTTCAGTCGCTCCATTGCCAGCGGCGAGAGACAGCAGCCGCAGACTTTCGGGCGAGGATGTTCGCTTCGGTCGACGATCAGCGTTCGAAGCCCGTGCCGTGCAGCTGTGATTGCTGCTGCGGCGCCCGCCGGCCCACCACCGATGACCACGAGATCCCATGAACGCGAGCACGCGTTCAAGGCCAGTGTCGGGATCCCAGCGATCGATCTGCTCACTGCGTCACCCCAGGTGTCCGTCGCCACCACAGCACCCAGCGATACGGCCATGCAGCGCGCACGACTGCCCCCTGAAGTCCGGCTCGCTCAGCAAGCCGCCGCGCTTCGGACTTGGTGAACGCCCCACGCACGCTCAAGGCCGCATCGGTGTGGACAACCGGAGAGCGTGTCAGCACGCGCGACGCGATCTGTGCCAACAGAAGCCCTCCTTGCGAGCGATCGAGATCCGCAGCGCCGATGCCGATAGCGGCCGCGTCTGCCATGCGGCGCAGCGCAGTGACCGCATCATCGTTGTCGAGATGATGGAGAAAGAGCGAACATGTCACAAGATCCGCTCCGCGCGGCAACTGATCACGAAGCAGATCGACCTGCTCCACCGTGATGGGTATCTCCGCCCGGTCCGCTGCGCGGCGCGCAGCATCAAGGGCAACGCCGCTGCGGTCACACAACATCCAATCGATCGGCAGACCCATCGCGCGTGCACGGCGCGCCATGGCGAGCGGACCATCGCCCGATCCCGTTGCGACGTCCATCACGCGAAGGCGCTCGCCGCGCGCCGCACACTCGTGCGCGGCTTCGGCAATCCGCGGCCACAACAATCGCCAACTTCGACTCCAGATGTTCAGCCGCTGCAAACCACGCAGCGCCGCCTGATGCGCGTCGACCGCGAGAGCCGGATCGTCCATCCACTCATCCTGTCGCCGCCGCTGCGCCAACGAACCACCGTTCACGCCTCCGCCTGTGAATGGTGCATCAACCCTCTGGCGCAACTCCACGGACGTCTCCTTTGTTTCAAGCACCTTCCGCACAACGCTCGGTTCGTCATCTGCGAACACGCCATGCTACGCGGCATGGCAACCGCCGACTCAAGGAACATCCTGGAGATACGCTGCCTGCATGCAACACACAATCGAATCACAAAGCGTTTCCACCATTCGCGATGCGCACCAGTGGCTGCGCTGGATGACCAATCGAACGCTCACCGCCGCACGCACGCTCGATCATGCGGAACTGCACCGTGCGTTCCCCATCGGCATCGGAAGCGTGTTCGAGACGATGGTGCACCTGTGCGGCGCGGAGTTCATTTGGGTACGAGTCATCACCAACCGCGCCGATGGTGTGACGATGCCGACCGCCGCGCAGTGTCCAGATCTTGATGCGGTGGAACGCCTCTGGAAGGCGACGCGCCTCGAGTGGGATGCGTTCCTGCATGCGCTGACCCCTCAGGAGTGTGAACGAATCGTGCAGCGGACACGCGACGGGCGAACCTACTCACAGCGCGTGTCCGATGCCTGCATGCAGGTTCCAACGCACGCGCTCTACCACAATGCGCAGATCAGCTTCATGTTCCGCAGCATGGGCAAGACACTTCCTGACTCGAGTTGGATCGCCTGGGCACGGGAACACTGTTGCTCACCGATGCGTTGAAGCCCACGGAGCGCAGTGAACCCGCTGCTACACTCCTGCTCCCCCTCACGGGGCGTAGCTCAGCTTGGCTAGAGCGCCTGCTTTGGGAGCAGGAAGTCGTCGGTTCAAATCCGGCCGCCCCGATTCATTCCCCCGCGTCCGCAGCGTGCCTCGCTGCCCGCGCACTAGACTCCGCCGCCCATGGGCGATACCGCCAGTTACTTGCCAGTGATCCTGATCATCGCGATGGCGATTGGGTTCGCCATCGTGAATGTTGTCGCGAGCATGTTGCTCGGACCGCGCGTGGAGGGCGTCGTCAAGGGGCTCGCCTACGAGTCTGGCATGGATGCGATCGGAACATCGCGGAAGCGGTTCAATGTGCGCTTCTACATCCTCGCGATGACGTTCCTCGTCTTCGATGTCGAGATCATCTTCCTGTATCCGTGGGCGGTCACCTTTGCGCAGTTGGAACCGCGCAGCGCGGAGGCGCTTCTGTTCCTCGCGCGGATCGGCTTCTTCGTCGGCACCAGCGTGATTGCCTACGTGTATGCGTGGCGCAAGGGCGTCTTCCGCTGGGATTGAACGCGCTGCATTGAACGCATCTTGAACGTATCACCGCGCGGGGGCAAGACGGTAACTGCCGGCGACCCCCGCGGGCGCAACCTGAATCCAGTCTCCGCTGCGCTTGCACTCGACTGATGTGTTGTCTGCAATCCGCGTCACGCTCGGTGGCGGCGCATCGACAGGCCACGCGACACGCAGCGGCTCTTGCCCCGATGCGCGGATCACCGCAAACAGCAGCCGCCGCTCCGCCCACATGAGATCAATCTCCACTGCACCGCGCGCGCGAAGTCCGCGCACGGAACCGCGCGACCACTCCGCAGGAAGCGCAGGGAGCAGTGCGATCACATGCCCAGGCCCGCTCTCCTGCGAGGAGGCATCGCTCGCCACTTCGCGGTGCGACTGCACGAGCATCTCTGCGATCCCTGCCGCCGCACCGAAGTTCCCGTCGATCTGGAATGGCGGGTGATCGTCGAAGAGATTGGGCAGCGTGCTCCGCGCAAGGAGTTGCTGCAGATTCTCGAACGCACGCTGGCCATCCTGCAGCCGCGCGAAGAAGAGGATCAGCCACGCACGGCTCCATCCGGTATGACCGCCGCCCTTGCGAAGACGCTCATCGAGTGACTTGCGCGCCGCTGCGGCGAGTTCCGGCTGATCCTGCGGCGTGATCTGCCGCCCCGGATGCAAGGCAAACAGGTGGCTCATGTGCCGATGCCCAGGCTCCGCCTCGGGCCACGGCTCCGCCCACTCGAGCAACCTTCCATCCGCACCAACCTGCGGCGGACGAAGTTTCTTCAGCGCACGCTCCGCCCGCATCACGAGCGGATCATCGGAGGCGACGATCCCAAGCGCGCGTGCCTCTTCCAAGAAGTTGCGCAGGACATCGAAGGCAATCATCTGATCCATCGTGTTGCCCATCGCCGTATCCGCCGCCGATCCATCGGGCAGCAGGAACGCGTTCTCAGGCGACGCACTCGGACCACCGACCAAATCATGACGATCCGGATCCTCACAAAGCCAATCGAGATAGAACGCGGCACAACCACGCAGCAGCGGGAACGCCTGCTCGCGCAAGAAGCGCCGATCGCGACCGAAGTCCCAGTGATCGTGAATGGTCTGCGAAATCCAACCGCCACCATGCGGCCAGAGGGACCACACCGTCGTGCGGTGGCTCGGCACCGTCCACGCCCATGCGTCGGTGCAGTGATGCGCCATCCAACCCGACGCGCCGTACATGCGACGCGCCGTCACCGCGCCATCGATCGCGAGGCGTTCCACAAAGTCCGTCAGCGGCGCCACGGTCGATGGCAGGTTCAGCACCTCCGCCGGCCAGTAGTTCATCTGCAGGTTGATGTTGAGGTGATAGTCCGCATTCCACGGCGCATGCAGATGCTCACTCCAGATGCCCTGCAGATTCGCGGGCAGTCCCCCATCAACACTCGACGCGAGCAGCAACATGCGCGCATACTGCACATACAGCGCCGCGAGACCAGGATCGATGGCGCCCTCACCAACACGCCGCAAGCGTTTGTCGGTCGGCATCTGCTCAAGTTCCACCGCAGGCGGACCGATCTCCAGTTCGCATCTGTCGAAGTCACGCTTCCACGCGGTCTCGTGATCCGTCTGCAGCTTGCCGTACGGCACCGCGCTCGCGGCGATGGACGCCGCGATCAGCGAATCCGGATCTGGGCGGACAGGATCCGTTCCCGCACGCAGTGACTTCATCGCCTCCACCGCGCCGGTGCCGACAAAGGGAAAGTCGGTTGCCGCGACAAGCCTGATCGTCATCGCGTTTGCGGCACGAACCGCAATGCCATCACCATCAACTGCGATCGATCCGCCCTCCGCTTGGATGATCACATCGGCAGCGAAGCGAACACCGTTTCCCGCATCGGCTTCGGTCGTTCCGCGCAGGCGGATGCGCCCACGCCCATCTTCAACGGCTGCAGCGGTCGTCAGCAAGCATCCATCACAGGAACGCTCCCGCCGGAGCGACACACGAACAAAGAGGCCGCTCGGCTCCTCCGTCTGTTGTCGCACGACAAGCGCTGGCGCCGCGTGCGAAGCGAACACCGTGCGCGTGCAGCGGAACCCGCGATCGACCCAGCTCGTGACCGCCGTACACGTCGCGAGATCGAGACCACGCCGATACTCGCTCGCGTCCGTGGAAAGCGGCGATTCAATCAGCAGATCACCGAGCGTCTGATAGGAGTCCTCGATCGCATCGCACAGAAGTTCACGCGCCGCCGCAGCTTGCCCCTCCTTGTACCGACCCTCAAAGAGCATTCGGCGAATCGAAGCAAGAGCTGAAGCGGAGTCGGGCACGGGCCTGCTCCCACGGCGCCCTTGCCAAATCGAACACTCGTTCAGTTGGATGCGCTCACGAACGACACCGCCAAACACCATGGCGCCGATCCGTCCGTTGCCCACTGGGAGTGCTTCCGTCCACCGAGATGCGGGCTGTTCGTACCAAAGCACCAAGCCACCCGGCGCCGGATCGGCAGATGGCGAGATGGTGCAGCGAACAGGCGCGGGTGGATCTGCGACGACATCGGTTGGAGTCTGCGCAGATGCCGACCCGACCGACACGGTCCCGCTGAGCAGAACCCACCAGAGCGACCGCTGCGATGTCAAGCGCAACACGGCGGTCTGCCCTTGCACTTTCATCACTCGGACTTCGCCGCCCGCAGCGTGACCTGCACATCCATCGTGGCATCGCCGCGCTTGAGCGTGATCTTCACCTCATCGCCGGGCTTGTGTTCACGAAGCCGTTCCATCATCTCCGCGGGACCAGTCAGTTGCGTGCCGTTCCAACCGACCAGCACATCGCCCTCCTTGATGCCCGCGTCGGCCGCAGCGGTATCCGCACTCACGCCATCGACGCGCACACCCTCCACGCCCGCCTCGCCGTACCCGGGCATCACGCCCAAACGCACGCGCGCGCCGGATCGCCGACCGCTCGTGGCGACATTGTCCGTCGACTGAAACTCCAACTTGTCGCTGCGCGAGGCGAGCCCCATCGCGAGCGCTTCGGTCAGCGCCACGACACGCGCTGCCCCCTGCGGATTCACAGTGAACCCCCGATCCGAGGGCTTGTGATAATCGTTGTGGGTTCCAGTGAACAAGAACAGAACTGGAATGCCCGCTCGGTAGAAACTCGCGTGATCGCTTGGACCGCGTCCCGACGGATCCGCACGAATCGTCAGACCGCTCTCGGTGAAGATTGGTGTGAGGAACGCCATGAAGTCCTTCGCACTTCCTGTTCCGCCAACGGCCAACTCTGCGCCGCGCATGCGCCCGACCATGTCGAGGTTGATCATCGCCTGCACCTGATCGTTGCGCAGCGTGGGATTGCGGGTCCAGTGCGCACTGCCATCAAGCCCGACCTCCTCGGCACTGAACGCCATGAAGAGCACCGAACGGAGCTCCGCCGGCGCGTCTTCCGCGCGGTAGCGATCAGCCAGTGCCTTGACGGTGCAGAGCATCGCGGCCGTCCCCGAAGCGTTGTCATCAGCGCCGGGATGCAACTTCCCACGATTGGATGGATCGGCACCGTAGTCACCGAAACCGACATGGTCATAGTGCGCGCCAATGATGACCCACTGATCCGCGAGTGCGCCCTTCCCCCGCAACACACCTCCAATGTTGTCCGTGTGGATCACGCCATCGCTCATCTGCGTTTCGATGGTCAGCGTCACATCATCACGGAGCATCATCGGCTTGAGCGAACCCTCATCGCACAACTTGCGCAGATCGAGGAGCGAGCGTCCCTGCGGATCCGCGGCCTGCACGATCTTGTCGGCCTCTTCGGTCGAAAGTTGGATCACGGGCACATCAAGGCGCGCACCAAAGCGGCTCGACTCGCTGTTCTCCAGTTGGCGGCGTCCATCCCGCGCGCCTGGCGGATTGACCATCACGATGGCGGCTGGCTTGCGCGCGATGAGTGACTCCATCTTTGGTGCGATTGCGGCGTACGGGCTGAACCGCCGATCCGCCCAGCGACTTCGACCATCCTCATCGAGCGGCTCGTAGCGGAAGAAGAGAACGATTCGACCCGTGAAATCCTCCACCTGCTCGCCGAAGGACGAATATCCATCTTGCCCCTCATCGATCGCGTAGCCCGCGAAGGCGAGTGGCGCAGTGACCTTCCCAGATCCGCTGTTGCCGAGGGCTGCAAAGCCCGAGCGCGCCTTCAACTGTTGTGCAGCCTCGGCGTTGGCGTTCCAAGAAGCCGAAGCAGAGAGCACCTTCGCACCGCCACCAGCCACATCAAACGGTTGGCGCCAGTTCGTCCACTCAGGGTGCGGCGATGGGGACGTTGGCGGCTGTATTGCGCCTTCACTCGATGCGGCAACGATCGTTGGATCGAGCCCCTTGGTGTCTGCTGGTGCAGGGAACGCAGGTTCGAGCCCCGACTGCTTGAAGTAGAACTCGATGTACTCGCCCGCGATGATGCTGCCGCGCGAGGCGGGCAGACGTCCCTCGAAGAACGGGTTCGAGAGCGTCAGAACATGCTGATACCACTCGGTCGCGACGGGACCAAGTCCCTCAAAGACTTTGCGAAGATTGATCTGTAATCCGTCGTCCTTGGGTTCATAGGAATAGGGATCGACGCGCCCTTGGATCACCTTGCCCTGCGTGGGTGCATCGGCGGGAGGCGCGGTTGGCGTTCCATCGGTCGCCGCAGCGGGAGCCGAAGCTGTCGCGGCGGCTGGTGCCGCAGCTGTCGCGGTCGGAGCGTCTGTGGGCGGCACCTTCGACTGCGCACAGGCGATGGCGAGAACTGAGAGAAAAAAGCCCGCGGCAAGTGCGGGCCTTGTCGACAGGGGTCGAGTGAGCATTGCGTCAAGAGTAGTCCGTCAGAGTGCCGTCAACGAAGCGGTCGTTTGAAGAGGGTGCGTCCTATACTCACGAACTTCATGTCCATGCTGCAGAAGCCGCAAACCAACATCCCAGCCGCAACGACCGTCGAAGCCCTCGCGCCCACGGACACGTTCATCCGACGCCACATCGGACCATCCGACGGGGATGTGCTTGCCATGCTCGCAGAGATCGGCATCCCGTCCATGGACGCGCTCATTGCATCGGCAGTTCCCGAGTCCATTCGCCTGCCGTCACCACTGCGAGTCAAGGACACCTCGAACGAGCACGGCTACGCGGCCCGCGGTGAGGCGGAGACGCTTGCATCGCTGCGACGCATCGCTGCGCGCAATGTGCTCCACCGTTCCTTCATCGGCATGGGCTATGTGGACACGCTCGTGCCTGGAGTGATTCAGCGAAACATTCTTGAAAACCCCGCTTGGTACACCGCGTACACGCCCTATCAAGCCGAGGTGGCACAGGGACGCCTTGAGGCGCTGCTGAACTTCCAGACGATGATCAGCGATCTGACGGGACTGCCTGTTGCCGGATCTTCGCTGCTCGATGAGGGCACCGCCGCAGCCGAAGCGATGCACATGTGCGTCTCGGCGGCAGACAACGCCCGACTGGCCTTTTTCGTCGCAGAGGATTGTCATCCACAAACGCTCGCGGTCATCGAAACTCGCGCCAAGTGGCTTGGTGTGCGGATCGAGGTTGGAAACCCATCGACCTTCACGCCGACCAAGGATTTCTGCGGCGCGCTCGTGCAGTACCCGACCACGGATGGGCGCATCGAGTGTTACCGCGACTTTGCCAAGAGAGTGCATGATGTCGGTGGGCTCCTCGTCGCCGCGTGCGATCCGCTGGCTCTCACGCTGCTCGCGCCACCCGCGTCTTGGGGTGCCGACATTGCCGTCGGCAGCGCGCAGCGCTTTGGCGTGCCGATGGGCTTTGGTGGTCCACACGCCGCGTTCATCGCGACAGGCGAAGCGCATGTGCGAAAGTTGCCCGGACGCATCATCGGTGTCTCGCGCGATGTGCACGGCAACCGCGCCCTCCGCATGGCGATCCAGACTCGCGAGCAGCACATCAAGCGCGACCGCGCGACGAGCAACATCTGCACGGCGCAAGTGTTGCTCGCTGTGATGGCGAGCATGTACGGCGTGTACCACGGTCCCGATGGCCTTCGCCGCATCGCAGAGCGCATTCATGCGCTCACGGCTGGACTCGCGCGAGGACTGGCAGCGCTCGGCCACGACGTCGGCCGCGGAGCCTTCTTTGACACGCTGCGCGTGCGGCTCGGCGCCGGACGAAGCGCTTCCGATGTGCATGCGGCGGCAGCCACCGCTGGGATGAACTTGCGTCACTACGCGGATGGCTCCATCGGCATCACGCTCGACGAAGCCACTTCACAGGCGGATGTGAACGGCCTCCTGCGGCTCTTCGCGAACGCGCAGACGAAGAATGTTCCGACGGTGACTGCAGGCGCATCCTGCATCCCACCTGTCTTCATGCGATCCACGGCGTTCATGACGAACCCCGTGTTCCACTCCCACCACGGCGAACATGAACTGCTGCGGTACATCCACCGCCTCGTCTCCAAGGACCTGAGCCTCGTGCACTCGATGATCACGCTTGGGTCATGCACGATGAAGTTGAACGCCACCAGCGAGATGGTGCCCGTCACATGGCCGGAGTTCGGGCAACTGCATCCCTTCGCGCCCGCTGAACAGTGGCGTGGCTACGCGGAACTCTTCCGCTCGCTCGAGTCGTGGCTCTGCGAAATCACTGGCTACGCGGCGATCAGCCTGCAGCCCAATGCGGGATCGCAGGGCGAGTACGCGGGGCTGCTCGTCATCCGCGCCTACCACGAACACCGTGGCGAAGCGCACCGCAATGTGTGCCTCATCCCCGTCTCCGCACACGGAACAAATCCGGCGTCCGCCGTCGTTGCGGGCATGAAGGTCGTGCCTGTCGCATGCGATGCGGAAGGCAACATCGATGTGGAGGATCTCGAAGCGAAAGCTGCCGCACATTCCTCGGCACTCGCAGCGTGCATGATCACCTACCCCTCCACGCACGGCGTGTTCGAGGAAGGCATCCGCAAGGTCTGCGCCATCGTGCACAAGCACGGCGGACAGGTCTATATGGATGGCGCCAACATGAACGCGCAGGTCGGGCTCACGAGCCCAGGTCATATCGGCGCAGATGTCTGCCACCTGAATCTGCACAAGACCTTCTGCATTCCGCATGGCGGCGGTGGACCTGGCATGGGTCCGATCGGTGTCGCCGAGCACCTGCGCGACTTCCTCCCGAGTCACCCGGTCCTGCGTCCTGAGTCGGCGGGTCGGCATGCGATCGGGGCGATCTCTGCTGCGCCGTATGGCAGCGCATCGATTCTCGTGATCTCGTGGATGTACATCGCGATGATGGGCGCACGCGGACTGCGCCGCGCCACCGAAGTGGCCATCCTGAATGCCAACTACATGGCCGCTCGGCTCGCGCCGCACTACACGATCCTCTACACGAACGCACAGGGTCGATGCGCGCATGAATTCATCGTGGACTGCAGGCCGTTCGAGAAGTCGGCGGGTATCCGCATCGATGATGTTGCGAAGCGCCTGATGGACTTTGGCTTCCACGCGCCCACCATGAGTTGGCCAGTGCCGGGCACGTTGATGATCGAGCCGACCGAGTCCGAGTCGCGCGCAGAACTGGATCGATTCTGCGATGCGCTGATCGCCATTCGCGGCGAGATCAAGGCGATCGAAGAAGGTCGATCGGACCGCAACGACAACCCGCTCCGAAATGCACCTCATACGGCTGCGGCGGTGAGCGCGGACACATGGACGCACGCCTACTCGCGAGAGCAGGCCGCCTATCCCGCCCCGTGGCTGCGCGAGTCGAAGTTCTGGCCCTCGGTCGGGCGCGTCGACAATCCCTACGGTGACCGCAATCTTGTCTGCACCTGCGATGGGATGGATGCTCACCGCTGAACGCGATCAGAACGCGAACACCAGCTGCAGATCGAAGACATACTGTCCCTGCTTGTTCGGTTGACCGGTCGGCGGCGGTCCGGACTCGTCCGTGTAGCTGAACTGCGTCTTCACGGTCAGCGTTCGGTTGACGCGCCAACCCATGCACGCATCGATGCGCCAGACATCGTTGTCCCAGGAGTCATTGCTTCCTGGTGTGTCGCCATAGAGTTGCTGGTTCCAGCGCCCCGCAAGCCACCACTGCGCATCAAAGCGCCAGCGCGTTTCCATGAAGTAACTCACCACGCCGACCGTTCCAGCCTGCGACAGTGGGCCCGATCGGACATCGAAGCTTGACCAGTTCGCTTCGCCCCACAACTCCAGATCGCCGTGGGCCCAAGAAACATCCACGCCCACATTGTTCTGCAGATAGTTCTGCCACCCCGGGAACGAGTTCGGAACGACATACGAACCCGTGCTGCCACTCGCGCCGATGTTCCACTCGGTTGTCGGGCGCCAGCCGAGCCGACCCGTGTATGTCAACGCGCTGCCATTGAGTGGGTTCTCCCACAGCTGCCAATACGGCACGGCGGAACTGAGCGCATCATTCTTGAACTCGAACGCCCAGTCGAAACGGTCAATCGTTCCGTTGAACTGGCCGCCACTGGTGTAACTCGGCCCCCAGATGATCGGAAGCCATGTGCTTCGATTCGCCGTCGCCGTCTTGGGCGTGATGCGCGCGGTATCGCCACGGATTCCCATGAACCACTCGTACGCAAGCGGTGCGTTCACCAGCGGGTTCTGCCAACTGAAGTGGCGATTCACCCACTGGCCGTAACTGGTCGGAATGGCACCGAACTTGCCCTGCAGTACGCCACCAAACGGACTGATCTTCGCGTAGTACACGTCCGGGCGAATCTGAATGGAGCCATCGGTCGGATCGAACCCGCGGTCCACATCGCCGAGCGCAAAGATGGAGAGCCACTCCTGAACCTGCAGCGTGCCGAGCATGCTCAGCCGCGGTGAGTTCAGATAGTTCTGCCCTGTCACCATGATGCCAGGCGGTGGCTGCGAGATCACCCAGTTGTCGACTGTCGCGTAGAAGTCGAAGTCAAGCGATACATCACCCTTCTCGTTCTGGAAAGATGTGAAGTCGCGTATCTGATCGACGATGTCGTCAAGCGGATCGCCGGCGCGCACGGCAGCAGGTGCGAGCCACCCCGCACACACGCACAGCATGACCATCAGGGACGTGTCGAATCTGCCACTGCTCATGTGTTGTCCTTCGCTGCTGGTCGTGCCTGCAGATCGCCGATCGCCATCAGTTCGAACGCGCGAATGGGCTCCGAGAACCCCTTCGCATCAAGTGGCGGCAGTTCCTGCACCGATGCTGACTCGATTCGGTCCATCACGCCCGCATCAATGTAAACGGACATGGCCGGTGCCTTGGAACAGAGGCGTGCGGCCAGATTGACGCGCGCACCAAGCACCGTGTAATCGAGCCGCTGCGTGCTGCCCATGCAGCCTGCCACAACCGTGCCGAACGCACAGCCGATCCCGATGCGAATCGGTCGTGTGGAGCCCTCGTTCGCCTTCGCGCGCGCGTGCACCATCGCGAGTGCGCAGCGTGCAAGACGTCGTGCATCGTCTGCCGCACTCTTGGGCGCACCGAATGTGACCATGATGAGGTCGCCCACAAACTTGTCCACCACTCCTCCGTGGTCATAGGCGACCTTTGTGAGCAGCGTCATGTGCTCATTCAGCATCGTGATGACTTGCGGCGGATCCATGTGCTCCGTGAGCGGTGTGAAGCCACGAATGTCGCAGAAGAGCACGCCCACCTCCTTGCTGCTGCCGCCGAGGTCGAGCTTTCCAGCAAGCAATTCCTCGGCGACCTCCGGATCGGTGACCACATCAAGCACACGGCGGTACTGATCGCGCAGCGCAAGCCCGGCGCCCATCTCATTGAATCGAGTCGCGAGCTGCCCGAGTTCACCGCGATCGCGCACGGGAACGCGCACCGTGTAGTCACCCTTTTCAATCGCACGCGCTGCACTGCTCATGTCTGCAACAGGTCGCGAGAGGCTCCGCGCAATCCACGCGGCGATAGCGAGACCTGCACCGAGTGCAACGGCACCCGCAAGCAGCAGGCGAACCATCAGCGACTGCACTGCGCGTGTCGTGCCTGCGAGGCTTGCCACCGCGACATACTGCGCGAGCGGCCGTTCGGCGATGGTCTGTGCGTACGCGATCATCGGCTCGCCCGCCACGACAAACGCGATGTCCGTGCTGCCACCAGCGATGCCTCCGGAGTTGAACGCGGCTGCTGCCGCGCTGCGCATGGCATCGGGCATCTCACCGCCGAACACCTGATCCCCAACTCGGAGCCCGACGCGGAGTACTGACCTGTCCGGCAACTCAAGCGGCTTTGGCGCAACAAATGGAACGCACAGCGCAAGAAACCCAAGCTGTTCGTCGACACCGATGTCCACCACAGGCGCAACCACCGCTTCGGTGACACGACCGTCCACCGCGAGATAGAGCAGCGCCGTCGCATCGCGCCCACGAACGAGCGGACCGAGTGCGGCCGCGATCGGTCGGGTCGCATCTTCGGCACCCCGCCGAAGCGCGACGACACCACCATCAAGATCAAGAAACACGAATGTGGATCCACCGCCGCCAGTTTGCAGAGCGAAACGGAGTTCATCCTCGGCTGTCTTCGCGACCACCGAACCATCCGTGGAACTCATCGCAGCAACAACGCGGGGCGAGCGCGCGAGGCGTTCCACCTCGTCCCGTACGGCATCCACGCGCAGTCGCTGCGCGGACATCGCGCCGTCCACCTGCGCCGCGAGCGTGTTCTCAAGCGCCATCACATACGACGCACGTGCGGCAGGTCCGCCCACGGCTGCCGCCACACTCAGCGCGACCACGACCACGAGCGTGATCGCGAGGGAGAGCTTTGCAGCGAAAGTCACTTGCTCGGCGATCCGTCGGTGGACGACCAGTCCACTTCGAGGACCTGCCCCTCCTGCACTTCCACTTCCTTCTCGATCAGTTTGCGCCGCGGACCAACCCAGATGCGCACCGCGTGCTTGCCCGGTGCGATCCCCGCAATCTCGAACTTGCCTGCCGAATCGCTGCGCGCGAACCACGGCGTATCCGTCACAATGATGTGTCCACGCATGTGGTCGTGCACGTCGCAGAACAGATCCACCACGCCTGGTGTCACGAATGCCTTCGGCTCGGGCTCTTCACCCTTCACATAGCGCCCAACATCGAACTGCTGGTTCTCCGAGAGGCTGAACACGCTGTGATAGTTCTCATCGCTGTTGGGGAACGCAACCCGCGTGCCAGACTGGATCACCGTGACCTCAGGTCGGAACTGATAGCCAGACTGCGTGATCGACTGCACAGGCACGCTGCTGCCATCGATCGGCGCGAAGCCCGATCCGATCCACACGACGCTCATCGATGCATCGGGTGCTTCCACTTTGATCGCTGGCTGTGCGCCATACTCCTTCACCTGCGGTCGCTTGCGTGGAACGATCGGCAATGTGCCGCGAATGGTCGCGCCTGACTTCGCCGCGGGCGCCGGCTGCGCAGGCGCCGGCTGTGCTAGCGCTGGCTGTGCTGGCGCTGGCTGCGCAGATGCGGGCTGCGCGGGTGCCGTGCTCCCCTGCGGTTGGGCAGCAGCAGCTCCGATGCACAGCAGCGTCAGAATCGCGAGCGTCTGCGTGGACATTCGCGGCACATAGTGATTCAGCGCACCAGACATGCGGCTCAGACTACCGAGTGCCTATCAGCCACATGACACCGAGGGTGAGTTGCACGATGAACGATCCGCCGCCGACAATCATCGCGACCCATGCGTGGGCTGCACCGCGAATCGCTGGCTGCTTTGCACGCCGAACCAGACCGATGATGCCAAGCACGAGTGCGATCGGGCCCGTGACCAATCCCACAACGGGAATCAAACTCGCGATGCCAACGTAGTAGCCGATCAGCGCCGGAGGATTCTTGTACGGAATGATTCCCCCTGTCGCATCGCCCGTGGCGATCGGCACACTGCTCTGCATCGAAGGCTCACCGAACTGCGGCGGCGTCAGAGGCACATGCACTCCAGGGATGCGGTCGAGCGCCATCCATTCTCGCTGCCCTGGATACCAAGCCAAGGTGCCAAGCGCGGGCAGTTCACCTGTGCGCAGTTTGGCGTTCACTTGGGCAATGTCGAACGATCCAAGTTGCCGTCCATCAAGTGCGAGGTGGATGCGCGTATGTGCCGCGCCCTGCACGGTGGCAGCGTTCGTTGGAAGCGGTGGTTGCTCGGATGGTCCAGACATCGAGGCGCTCTGGAGTTGGAGATTATATTCCCGCCGAGCCCCCTCGGTTCAACCACCAAAAGGTGCCGTTCAGAACTGATGCGAACGACACCCACGCGAAGTACGGCAACAGAAGCAGTGCACTTCCCAGCGAGACGCGCCAGCAAAGCACAATGGTGACACCGAGTGCTGCCCACAACAGCACAATGTCCACGAATGCCCACCCGATGGCCTGCCGTGAGAAGAAGATCCATGGCCAAAGAAGGTTGAGCGCCAACTGAAGCGCGAACAGGATGATCGCCCACCGTCCGCGCGTCCATCCCGCATCCTGCAGCAGTCGAACCGCAGCAATGGCGATCATGATGTAGAGGATCGTCCAGACTGGTCCGAAGACCCACGAGGGCGGATTCCACGAGGGCTTCACCAGCGTGTCGAACCACGCGCCGGGCGTCACGGCATGATCCATGCGCTGAAGAGGGTCGCAAGACCGAGAAACACGAGGAAACTCACGCTGTCGGTGACCATCGTCAGGAAGATGGTCGATGCGGTGGCTGGGTCGAATCCGAGTCGCCGGACGATGATCGGCATCGCGCTTCCTGTCGCACAGCCGATCATGAGCGTCACACTCATGCTTGCCGCAATCACCGCGCCCAGATGCCACGAAGACCCCGTTGCCAGTCGGATCGCGGCGACCGCACCACCCACGAGCAGTCCGCAGAACACGCCATTGAGCAGACCCGCAGTCAGTTCACGCCTCACATGCGTGAACGCACGCGTGCTCGAAATCTCATCGAGCACAATGCCGCGCAGTGTGACGGCGAGCGACTGCTGACCGGCGTTGCCCGACTGATTGGCGATGATCGGCATGAGGACCGCGAGCAGCGCAATCTCGGCGATCACTCCCTCGAACTGAAACACGACGATCGCGGCGAGCGCACTCGTGAACAGATTCACGAGCATCCACGGAAAGCGCCCACGGAGTTTCTGGCGCACCGTGGAGTAGACGCCCTCCTCCCTGCCCGCACCCACCATGCGCTGCGCGTCCTCCGTCCCCTCGGCACGGATGATGTCGATCACGTCGTCCACCGTCACGATGCCGAGCAGGCGCTGTGACGAGTCCACCACCGGCAGTTCCAGATAGTCGTACCGTTCGAACTCGCGCGCGACCACTTCACGGTCCATGTCGGGCAGCACTGCATCCACGCGGCGCTCGCAGATCTCGCCGATTCGCTCTTGACTGCGCGAGACCAACAGCCGCTGCAAACCAATCGTGCCCAGGAGCCGACCCTTTCGATCCGTCACGAATGCCTGCTGTGCGCTTTCGACGGGCTCCCCGCGGCGGATGTGCTCGATCGCCTCGCTGACGGTTTCCTGCTCGCGCACCGAGAGGTACTGCGTCGTCATCATGCCGCCGGCAGTCTCCTTCGGATAGACCATCAACTCACGAATGCGTGATGCGGTATCGCGTCCCATCAGAGACAGCAAACGGTCGCGGTCCGCCTTGGGCATCGCCTGCAAAAGGTCCGTCGCATCATCGGGCGCCATCTCCGCGAGCACACGCCCTGCATAGGTGGGGTCATCGTCGATCAGGTCCTCGAGAACGCTGACTGCAAGCGGCGTGACCATGTGACTCAGCGCGTCGGCTGCCGCATCCACATCCATCTCGCTGACGACATCGGATGCCTCATCCTTCGGCAGGGTCTCCAGCGTGTCTGCAGCGTCCGCGGCCTCTTGCGCCTCAACAGCCTCGGCGATCTGCTCGACTGGCGCATCCGATTCGATCAGGTCATCGACCCGCACATCCTCCGCGCTCTCCATGGTCGGGTCGACGATGCCGTCGTCGCCGTGTTTCTCTTCGGGTGACATGGTCAATGCCCCTCGAACGCGTCGACACGGTCCCACTGCCATATCACACGGTTTTCATGCTCGAATCCGAGCACGCTGATCGACCCCGCCTTCAATCCGAAACTGCGCCCGCGTGTCGGCGTCAACTCCAGCCACACCGCGGCGAGCATTCGCGTGAAGTGCCCATGAGAGAACAGCAGTGCGTTCCCGGGTGATGCAAGGCAGCGCTTGATCACGCGTTGGGCACGAGCGGCGACCGCATCGATCTCCTCGCCGCCTGGGCAGCCTGCGCACCAGAGATCCCACCCCGGACTGCGCGCCGCGATCTCCACTGAAGTCAGCCCCTCGTAGTCACCGTAATCCCACTCCGCGAGCGCCTCCTCCACCTCGACCGTGCTGCGGAACCCCGCGTTGCGAGCCGTCTCGAGTGCGCGGCTGCGCGGACTCGACAACACCAAGTCAAAGCGCTCCGCAGCCAACGCGGGCGCAAGACCCTTCGCCCGCGCAATGCCCGACGGTGTCAGTGGAATGTCACTCCGCCCGGTATGGCGCCCGTTGGCACTCCACTCGGTCTCGGCATGTCGGACCAACCAAATTTGCTTCGCTCGTGAGGACATTGGTTCACTGCGAACATTACCCTGCGCCGTCATCGGATGCCTCCCGCCTCCGATCGCATGACGACCAACGAGCAACCACAGATCATCTCGCAACGGGCAGGTCGGCTGCTGACCATCACGTTGAACGATCCCCGCCGCCGAAACGCACTCGGCACGGCGCTCTTCGATCAGCTGGAGCGGGCACTGGATTTGGCGACTGCGCCTGAAGTCAGCGACCCTCCCTCGGTCATCGTTCTTGGCGCAACTGGCAGCGCATTCTGTGCCGGCTTCGATCTCGAAGCGTGTGTGCAAGACGCTGCACTCCTGCCGACCTTCGTGGATCGGCTCGGGCGGCTCACGGCGCGGATCCGTGCGCTTCCAGCGGTCGTCGTCGCACGGGTGCAGGGAGCCGCGCTCGCGGGCGGATGTGCGCTCGTGATGTCCTGCGACATCGTGCACGCCTCGGCGGATGCGACCTTTGGCTACCCCGTTCACCGCATCGGTGTGTCGCCCGCGGTGAATGTTCCCGTTCTGCTTGCCACGGCAGGTCTCGGCGCCGCTCGTCGCATCGCGCTCTCGGGTGAGATCATTACTGCGCGGCAGGCGGAATCGCTTGGCATGGTGCAGTCGGTGCATGCGGATGAACGCACGCTCCACGCTGCTGTTGCCGCCTTGGCAGAGTCGCTCTGTACGAAGGGTCCGCACGCTCTGCGCACCACGAAGGCGTGGCTCAACCAAGTGGACGGCACGGACGCGGCGGGGTTTCTCGGCGCGGCCGCAACCCGCGCAGTTCAAGCCACGATCGATGTGTGTCGCACCGCCGAGTCGCGCAGCATGCTGGAGTCGTTCTGGCAGCAGCGGCGTTCGCGTTCGTGATCCGCTGCGCTTCGCGGCGTCCGCGAGGCCGAAGCGCTCCACTACCCTTGAACGCACCATGACCGAGCGCGCTTCCCTCACGATTGCAGATGGCTGCGCAACGATTCTGCTGCGCCGAGCCGAAGCACGGAATGCGCTCGACTGCGACACCATCGCTGCGCTGCGACGGTGCATCGATGCTGCCGCTGCAGAGTGCAACAGCAAGCGGAGCGCCATCCGATCGATCGTGCTCGCGGGTGAAGGCAAGTGCTTCTGCGCAGGCATGGATCTCAAGGGCGTTCTGCATGATGCTGTTCGCATGGGCGACATGCTGCGCGGACTTTCATCTGCGCTTCTGGCGCTTCGGCAACTTCCCGTGCCGACCATCGCGCGTGTGCAAGGCGCCGCGATCGGCGGCGGCTGCGGACTCGCGGTGGTCTGCGATTTCGCGATCACGCACCCCGAAGCGAAGCTCGGTTACCCGGAGGTCGACCTCGGTGTCTGCCCTGCCGTCGTTGCGCCGTGGCTTGTGCGGCGCATCGGTGCGGGACCTGCGCGCGCCATGCTGCTCGCGGGTGGAACGATGGGCGGCGAAGAAGCTGCCGCGCGCGGACTCGTGACGCGCTGCGTTCCCGCCGCCGATCTCGATGCCGAGGTTGCGACCCTTGCCGCTCGGCTCGCGACGGGCGGCGCGAATGCGCTCGCGTGCACCAAGCGAATGCTGAATGAACTCGACGGATCGCTCGATGAGAAGATCGCGGCTGAGGCGGCGGAACTGTCGGCACGCGTCATCGCGGGGCCCGAAGCGCAGGCCTCGCTGACGCGCCTCTACGCGCCGAAGCCGCAGGGCGGTCCTGCGGCGCATCCGCCTCGCTGACCCCGAGCCTCCGCACAACGAACTCCCCCGATGCTTCCCACCGAAACCACCACCGACGGCATCGCCATCGTCACGCTCACGCCCAATCCAGCGAAACCTCGTGGCGGCGTCGTCGTTCTCGACAGTTGGCTCATCGCACAGATGGCTCAGACGCTCGATGCGGTCGCCGCATCAGGACCGCGGGGATTGATCCTGCGTTCGTCGAGCGAGCGCGTCTTCATTGCGGGCGCCGACCTCGCCGAGATTGATGCGCTCGATGACCCCGCGCTCGATGCCTACCTGCAGGCGGGCACGGCGGCATTCGCCAAGTTGCACTCCATGCGCTGCCCGTCGATCGCCATCGTCCACAAGGCGGCGCTCGGTGGTGGACTCGAAGTTGCGATGCACTGCGATGGCGTGCTGGGCGTTCTTCCCGGCAGCGCAGAGAAGCCGTGGCGAATCGGACTTCCCGAGTGCGGTCTAGGCATTTGCCCTGGCTGGGGCGGCACACAGATGCTCCCCGCGCGCATCGATCCTGCCACCGCAATCGCTGCGACGGCAACCGGCACGACATCTTTGGTGATCGAGGCACCGCAGGGACTTTTGGATGGCACCGTGAACGCCCTCACCGATGCGCTGCCCGCCGCGTGCGCGTGGCTCGCCGCACATCCGCGAACGCACCAGCTCGCACACCCGCGCTCGATCACGACAGCGGATGCCCCGCGCATCCGGGCGGCCCTTGCGCAGGCGCGCGGATCCGTGCCCACTTCCGACGCCGCGACTGCCGTGTTCGACTGCGTCGAAGCGGGTTGCGCAGCGGGTTGGACAGCCGCCCTTGCGCTGGAGCGCGCCCGACTTATCGCCCTTCGCCATACACCGTTTGCGAGGGGGAAACTCGAACAGTTCCTGCGCGGCTGAACCGTTCTGCGCTGACGTTGGGTGATCCGTCTGCGGGCCCAGTAGCACCGATTCCCCGAACCCTGCCGCGATTCCACCAACCCTTCCGCGATTCGCAGCCGCTTTTTGACTATCGTTGGGCGTTCGCGCAGACACCTGCACCACCTCGCACACCTCGACCACAGCCATGACCACCCATCAAGGACCATCGTCACTCTCAAGCGACCTCAAGAACATCTCCGCGAAAGACCGCAAGCAGATCGAGGCGGCACAGGAGATGCTTGGGCCAGACCCCGAGACGATGGGCCTCGTGAAGAACTATTTCTGGGGCAACTTCCGTGAGGAAGCGGTGCTGCCCTACCCGACCATCGCACGCGATGAGACGGAACGCTGCAACGAGTTGCTTGCGCGTCTCGACCAGTACCTGCGCACCGAACACCCGACCCATCTGATCGATCAGGAGCAGAACATTCCTGAATGGGTCGTGCAGAAACTGTTCGACCTCGGCGTTCTCGGCATGACGATCGGCCGCGAGTTCGGTGGCGGCGGCTTCGGCATCACCAGCTACAACCGCGCACTCGAACGCATCGGACGCACATGCGGATCGACTGCCGTGCTGGTCTCCGCGCACCAGTCCATCGGCTGCAAGGCGCTCATGCTGTTCGGCACACCCGAGCAGAAGCAGCGCTTCTTGCCGCGCTTGGCAAAGAACACGCTCAGCGCGTTCTGCCTCAGCGAGCCAAACGTCGGGTGTGATGCGGGTGGACAGGAAACGCACTGTGAAGTCAGCGAAGATGGCCAGCACTTTGTACTCAACGGCGAGAAGAAGTGGGCGACATCCGGCGCACTCAGCGGACTCTTCACAGTGATGGCGAAGCAGCGTGTCACCGACCCCAAGACCGGCAAGACCAAGGAGGTGGTCACGGCGCTGATCTGCACGCCCGACATGGAGGGGGTCGACATCTTCAGCCGCAACCGGTCCAAGTGCGGCATCCGTGGCACGTGGCAGGCGCGCATCAAGTTCACGAACGTCCGCGTGCCGCGCGAAAACCTCCTCCACAAGGAAGGGCGTGGGCTGAATGTCGCGCTCACCTGTCTCAACTACGGACGCTGCACGCTCTCCGCAGGCATGCTTGGCGGCGCGCGATATGCCTTCGAGCAAGCGACGAAGTGGGCGAAGTACCGCCATCAGTTCGACCGTTCGCTCGGCGAATTCGATCTCGTGAAGGAACGACTCGCTCGCTGCGCTGCCTACGTCTATGCGATGGACGCAATGCTCTACATGACCACGGGCTTCCTCGACCGCGGCGACAGCGACATCATGCTCGAGACTGCGATATGCAAGGTGTTCTGCAGCGAGTACGGCTACCAGACCGTGAACGACGCACTCCAGATCATGGGCGGCGAGTCGTACATGACGGAAAACCACGTCGAGCGAATCTGGCGCGATTCACGCATCAACACCATCGTGGAAGGTGCGAACGAAGTCATGCACACCTTCCTGTGGGCGTGGGGATCGAAGCAACTTGGCGAATGGATGCTCGACATCAAGAAGAACCCGATCCGTCGGCTTGGCGCTGCGGCGCGACTTGGCGGCGAACTCTTCATGTCCATGCGGCGCTCGGTGCCCAAGTTCACCAAGTTGCACCCGAAACTTCGGCGACACGCGCAGGAACTGATGTTCCGTATTCGAGACCACTCTTACAACACGAAGATGATGAATCTTGAGCATCAGGAGTCGCTCATCAACAACCAGTTCATTCAGGCGCGCCTGTCCAACTGCGCGCTCTGGATCCATGCGATGACCTGCACGCTCAGCCGATGCGATGCGAACATCCGCGCGGGACTGCAGGGTGCCGATCTCATTCATGAACTGAAGGTCGTTGACGAAGTCTGCGCCATCGCCAATGCGCGCATCGATGACGAGACGCGCTCACTGCGCTGGAACCATGATGGAATCGCCCGCAGTTGCGCGGATTCCGTCCTCGATCGCGCCGACCTCCTCGGCAACGCGGATTACTCGATCCCCGAGCGCACGCCTGTCATGGCCGCGCGCGGCACAGGTCGACCCGTGCCCACCGATGGCATCAAGCAGTTCGGCAGCGGAACGGCGTTCCACGGCGGCAAGGTGTGATCCACAAGTCTCTTCACCGCAAACGGTTGGCAAGAAGCATGCACTTGAGACTTGGAGCAGACCGAGGTCTACCGCTAGCCTCCACCCTCCGTGGCCAAAGTGCCGCACGGTTTCACCTGATCTCGAATTCCCATTTCACCCCCCTATTTGGAGTCCCGCATGCACATTCTTGAGAGCATGGTTCAGCACGGTCATGAGCGCGTCGCCATCTGCAATGACCCGGCCACGGGACTGCGCGCCATCATCGCCATCCACTCGACGGTGCTGGGGAACGCGCTCGGCGGAACGCGCCGCTTCTTCTACTCGAATGACAACGATGCGATCTTCGATGTGCTGCGTCTCTCCGAAGGCATGACGTTCAAGAACGCCGCCGCGGATCTCGCACTCGGCGGCGGCAAGAGCGTGATCCTGCTGAAGAAGCAGGGCGACCAGCCGACGGAAGCTCAGGGACGGGCGATGGGTCGCTTCGTCGAGAGTTTCAACGGCGCCTACATCGCTGCGGAAGATGTCGGCGTAAGTCCGCAGTTCTGCGACTGGATGGCACAAGAGTCACGCCACATCATGGGCGGTGAGGCCGTCTCACACGGCGGCGATCCATCGCCGTGGACAGCGCTTGGTTGCTTCAACTCGATGAAGGCATGTCTGCGCCACCTCGGGCGGAAGGTTGACTTCTCGAATCTCTCGGTCGGTGTGCAGGGATGCGGCGCGACGGGCTACAAGCTTGCGAAGCTGTTGCGCGCCGCCGGTGCCGCAGTCATGGTGACCGACGTTCATATCCCCACCATGAAGCGCGCCGTCGAGGAACTCGGCTGTGTGGCGCTCGGCAATGATCGCAACCTCTTCCACGAGAAGCTCGACATCCTCGCGCCGTGCGCGATGGGTGGTGTGCTTGATCACACCATGGTCGCCAACTTGCACTGCGAGATCGTCTGCGGCACAGCCAACAATCAACTGCTGAATCCAAACCAGGAAGGCGCACACCTCAAGAAGCGCGGCATCCTGTATTCGCCCGATTTCATCGCCAACGCAGGTGGGGTGATCCGCCTCGGCGGGCTTCACCTCGGTCTGACGGAAGCGGAGATTGACCGCAAGGTTGCAGCCATCGAGGACACGACGCTCACCGTGCTCCATGAATCCGCGCACGCGCAGAGCACCTCCGACGCTGCAGTCGCCTATGCCCGCCGCAAGATTGACGCTGCGCGCAACAGCAAGAGTGCGGCAACGGTCGGTGCAGCGCGCTGAGAGGTCGGCAGCATGACGCCCGCTCGAACAAGAGGCGGCGGCTGCTGCGGGTGTGGAGGTGCCACCGCGCTGGTGCTGCTGATCGTTGTTGTGATCTTTGCCGTCCGCTGCGATCTCGTCGGTGCAGCGGAACGCTTCCGCGCGCTCGTTCGAGACGCATTCACATTCAACCTGATTCAGAGCACGGTGCATCAGTCGCTCGTCACCGCACTCGGTGATCTACGCGCTGATGGCGGGCTCGTCATCGGCTGGCGCGAAGTGCAAGCGCGGGTTCTCGCGGACCGCACGACATCCATCGGCGCGTTCGGCGTTCAGGTGCCCATCGGATCGGTTCGTGTCGAACTCGATGTCTCTGGAAATCGCGTGCAGTATCTGCTCCCCGCGGGCGATGGCTGGAGCGCTCGCGCGCTCGATGGGAAGACCGTTCTGCTCACGGTGCCTCCGCCTGTGGTGAATGACCGTGTGGTCGAAGTGCAGTCTGATCCCTCGCGGATTCGCGTCACCATCGATAACGACTGGATGGAACACATCATTCCGAGCGGTGGCGACATCGACAGGGCAAAGGCGCTGATTCGTGCGGCGGTGATCGAGGCGGGTGGATCGCGTCCCGCGCTCGCCGAAGTGCGCCTGGAAGCGCGGAACACCGCACGCACTTTCTTCAGCAGTCTGTTTTCGCAGACCGTCGGGTCCGAGTTGGATGTGATCGTTCAGTTCTCCGATGAAGTGGATGGCGATCAAGCTCCGCTGCCCAAGCCATGAACGAATCGATGCGATCTGATGCGATCGTCGGCGCGCGCATCGACTGCTCTGGTGTGCTCACCTATCCATCGCAGCGACAACTGGTGTTCGGTCGCGAGATGGTTGCGACGAGCCAACCACTCGCTTCCGAAGCGGGGCTCGCCGTACTCCGCGCGGGCGGTTCAGCCGTCGATGCGGCGGTCGCAGCAGCAGCAACACTCACCGTGACAGAACCGACCACCAACGGCCTTGGTGGCGATGCGTTCGCGATCGTGTGGGATGGTTCACGACTTCATGCCGTGAACGGCAGCGGGCGTTCGCCAGCCTTGTTCGCGCGCGCATCCATCACGGGTGATCGGATGCCAACCGAAGGATGGCGGCCTATCACGGTTCCCGGGCAGATCGCGCTGTGGGCGGATATGCATGCCCGCTTTGGACGGCTTGCCTTCGCCGAACTGCTCCGCCCGGCAAGTGAAATCGCACGCGAGGGATTCCATGTGGCGCCATTGACGGCACACCTCTGGTCACGCGCAGCCACCGCCTACGCCAAGCGCGCCAACATGGATGCGTGGCGATCGACGTTCCTCGTGAACGATGCTCCGCCGTTCGCGGGGCAGCGTGTGCGACTGCCCGATCATGCGCGAACGCTCGAAGCGATCGCTGCCTCACGTGGAGCGGACTTCTACCGCGGAGATCTCGCGGCACGGATCGACCGCGCGTCGTCGGGCGCGGGCGGCTTCCTGCGTTCGAGCGATCTCGCTGCACACACCACCGAGTGGGGGGAGACCATCTCCATCCCCTACCGAGGGCTCCGCCTCCACGAGATCGGCGGCAACAACCAGGGGATCGCCGCGCTCATCGCCGTCGGCATCCTCGCTCACCTCGATCTCGCCGCCGCGGATCCTGACTGTGCGGACAACGTTCACGCATCACTTGAGGCTGTGAAGCTTGGATTCGCCGATGCGCACGCGCATGTCGCCGACCCGCGTTTCATGCGAACGGACGCGGCAACATTGCTCGCCCCGGATCGGCTGCGTGAACTTGCGGCACGCATCTCGCCCAGCCGCGCGCAGGACTTCTGTGCCGATGCGCCGCGGCCAGGCGGAACGGTCTACCTCTGCGCGGCGGATTCGCGCGGTCAGATGGTGTCGCTCATCCAGAGCAACTACACGGGGTTCGGGTCCGGTGTGGTCATTCCTGAAACGGGCATCGCGATGCAGAACCGCGGCGCATGCTTCACACTTTTGGCTGGTCATCCCAACGAGGCCGCACCATCGAAGCGTCCGTACCACACGATCATGCCCGGATTCATCACGCGCAGCGGTCCCGACGGTGACGTACCCGCGATGGCGTTCGGTGTGATGGGCGGCTTCATGCAGCCACAGGGACATGTCCAGGTACTGACGCGCATGGCGGACCACAAGCAAAACCCACAGACCGCACTCGATGCGCCGCGCTGGCAGTGGATGCGCGGACTCGACGTGCAAATGGAACCACAGTGGCCCGAGGCGACCATCCAATCGTTGCGCGAGCGCGGACACCGCATCACCATCGCTGGCGAACGCAGCGTCGCCTTCGGTCGCGGTCAGGCGATTCTGGTGGTCGCGGATGGCTTCGCCGGGGCGAGCGATCTTCGTGCAGACGGATGTGTGTGCGCGCGCTGAACACGCCGCGCTACACTTCCACCATGCCCATTCAGACGGTTTTCAAGGCGGAAATCGAGCGCATCTCGATCCTCGATGAGCACTGCGAGTTCGATGAGAAGCTCGGCGCGGGGCTGATCCCCGACGATGATCTCGTGCGCCTGTACGAGGCGATGTCCTCATGTCGCTACCTCGATGAGGTCGCGTTCAAGTTGCAGCGCTCGGGTCGGATGGGCACCTATCCGCAGAACATGGGGCAGGAAGCCGCGAGCCTCGGCGCCGCCTATGCACTGCGCAGCGATGATTGGCTCGTCACCTGCTACCGCGAGAACTGTGGACTGTTCTGGCGCGGCGTTCCGATGGAGTCGATCCTCCTGCACTGGATGGGCGACGAGCGCGGCAACGCAATGCCCGCCGCGCACTATGCGACGCCGATCGCCGTGCCGATCGGCACGCAGATGCTGCATGCCACTGGTCTCGCGTGGGCGAGCAAGTACCGCGGCGAGTCGCGCATCGCGTGCACATTCTTTGGCGATGGCGCATCGAGCGAGGGCGACTTTCATGAGGCCGCGAACTTCGCCGCGAACCTCGACATTCCTGTGATCTTCTGCTGCCAGAGCAATTCGTGGGCGATCAGCGTTCCACAGCGCATCCAGTGCAGCGCACCAACGGTCGCGCAGCGCGGCATCGCCTACGGCATGCCATGCATGCAGGTCGATGGAAACGACATCTTCGCGTGCGTGTACGCGGTCAAGAACGCCGCCGCTCGTGCACGCGAATCATCACGCCCCACCTTCATTGAACTGGTCACCTACCGACTCGGCGACCACACGACAGCCGATGATGCGCGCCGTTACCGCGATCAGGCGGAAGTCGATCTGTGGAAACTCCGCGATCCGCTCATCCGAACTCGAAAACTGCTCGAGACCAAGAGGCTCTGGGATTCCTCGAAGGAGGATGCGATGCGCCAGCGCATCGAAGTCAGCGTGAACGCCGCCGTCTCGCGCGCCGAAGAGATCGCCGCACCGCCCACAAGCGATGTCTTCGATCACACCTTTGCCCAGCTTCCGCCCGATCTGGTGCGCCAGCGCGATTCGCTGCAGACGCATTCCCTCGCTGGTGAGCAGCCTGTCCATACGGAGGGCCACTGACCCATGGCAAACCTGAACCTTGTGCAGGCGATCAACCTCGCGCTCATACAGGAGATGGAGCGCGATGAGCGCGTGCTGCTGCTCGGCGAAGACGTCGGTCTCAATGGCGGCGTGTTCCGTGTCACGGAAGGGCTTCAAGCGCGCTTTGGTGCGCGCCGCGTTGTGGACACACCGCTTGCCGAGAGCGGCATCATCGGAACCTCGATCGGTCTGGCGATGGGTGGTCTGCGTCCAGTCCCTGAGATCCAGTTTGAAGGCTTCCTCGGACCCGCGTACGACCAGATCTGCAGTCACGCCGCGCGCATGAGAACGCGCACTCGCAGCGCGTTCACCGTGCCGTTGACGATCCGCGTGCCTGTCGGCGGCGGCATTCACGCGCCCGAACTGCACAGCGATTCACCCGAGGCGATCTACGCGCATCAGCCTGGCATCAAGGTCGTCATGCCCAGTTCGCCCTACGACGCGAAGGGCCTGCTCATCAGCTCCATTCGTGATCCCGATCCCGTGATCTACTTCGAACCCAAGCGCATCTACCGCGCATTCCGCGAAGAGGTGCCTGAGGACGAGTACACGATCCCGATCGGCAAGGCGCGCACGGTGTGTGAGGGCACCGACCTGACGATCGTCAGCTGGGGTTCGAGCGTGATCCAGTGCATGCAGGCGATCGAGAAGTCGAACCGTTCGATCGAACTGATCGACCTTCGCACGATCTATCCGATGGACATCGACGCCGTGACCGAAAGCGTCCGCAAGACGGGTCGTTGCGTGATCGTGCATGAAGCGCCTCGGACATGCGGTCTCGGTGCGGAAGTTGCCGCCACGATCATGGAGCACTGCTTCCTCCATCTTGAAGCGCCCGTGCAGCGTGTCAGCGGTTTCGACACGATCATGCCGTACTACAAACTCGAACTCTCGTACCTGCCGGACGCTTTGCGCATCGGCGGTGCCATCGAGGACGCGCTGACCTTCTGAAGCCGCGCGCAAGATCCCTCTATCCTTCGTACTTCTTCGACCTTCACCCACCCTCCACCAACCTTCCACCACCCTTCCCATGGCTGGACTCAAGCAACCTGCAGACAAGAGCCACTTTCTGCTGCCCGACCTCGGTGAAGGCCTGGTCGAGGCAGAACTCATTCGCTGGCTCGTGCATGTGGGCGACCAAGTGAAGGAGTCGCAGCCGATTGCCGAGATGCAGACGGACAAGGCGCTGGTGGAAGTACCGAGCCCGTGGGCAGGCACGATCAGCGAACTCTGCGGCAAGGAAGGCGAGATCATCAAGGTGGCGAGCGTGCTTGTTCGCTACGGCACATCAGGCGCGAAGGCGCAAGCGAGTGCCGCGACAGCAGCCCCCTCGTGCATGTCGGCGCAGGCTGCCGCAGGCGCGAGCAATGAGGATCAGGGAACGGTGGTCGGCAGCGTGCAGGGAACGCTCGATGTGTCGAGCCGCTTTGCGCGCCGGGGCGCCGAGCATCTCGTCCCGCAGCAGAACGGAAAGTCGCTTGCCACGCCCGCCGTGCGCCGCATCGCACGCGAACTGGCGATCGACATCAATCGTGTGCAGGGGACGGGGCGCGGCGGTCGCGTGACAGCCAGTGATGTCGAGGGATTCGCGCGCAGCGCCAAGGGTGGAACACACGCCGCTGCGCCGCTCGCCGTCTCCGCGCGCGCCGTACCTGTGCCGACCGGTGCGCCGCCGGTTGACCGTGATGGCATCGCACAGCGCATCCCCTTCCGTGGTGTTCGGCGAAAGATTGCCGAGGCTCTTGCCCGTTCTGTGCAAACGGCGGTGCACTTCACCGCGACCGACGAGGCGGATGTGACCGCACTCGAAGCGAAGAAGCGCGAGTATTCACGGGTCACGGGCGAGAAGTTGTCGCTGCTTCCGTTCGTCATCATGGCGACCTGTCGTGCGCTGCGGACATTCCCTGCGCTGAACGCGAATGTCGATGATGCCGCCGGCGAGATCCTGCTGAAGGGCGTGATCAACATGGGACTCGCCGTCGACACCGATGTCGGACTCATGGTTCCTGTCATTCGGGATGCGGATCGCAAGTCGCTTCTGGAACTCCGCCGCAGCATCTCCGATCTTGCGGCGCGTTGTCGCGACCGTTCCATCACGCGCGAGGAGTCGCTCGGCGGCACCTTCACGATCTCGAATGTCGGATCGCACGGCGGTCTTTTCGCCACGCCGATCATCAACTATCCGGAGGTCGCCATCCTCGCGGTGGGGCGCGGGCGCGAGCGCGTTCTTGTCAATGATGGCAAGTTCTATGCGGGCGTTGTGCTGCCGCTCTCCATCGCGTGCGATCACCGGGTCGTGGATGGCGCAATGGCGGTTCGCTTTCTCGGCGAACTCGTGCGGCTGCTCGAGCACCCGGACGAGTTCATCTCCTGACGCGGCGCGCGCCCGCCGCCCGAGGCGCCACGAAAACACATGACCAGCGGCACAGCCGAACACATCGCTGATCCGAGCGATCCGCGGCTCGACGACTACCGATTTCTGCGCGACCGCGATCTCACTGGAGCGCGCCGAGCGGAAGGCCTGCTTGTCGGCGAGACACTTCCCATCATCGACATCATGCTGCGCGTTCCTGGTCTCACTCGCAGCGTGCTCACTTCACCGCGCCTCGCCCCGCGCACGGCGGCCACGATCGCCGCGTCCGCGAACCCATCCACCCCACACTTCATCGCGGAGGAGTCCACGCTCGCCTCACTGACGGGATTCCATGTGCACCGCGGCGCACTGGCCATCGGAGTGCGAAGTGCCGTCGAGCGCCATCACCCACAGAGTGATCCCTTCCGCATGGGAACGCTGCTCGTCGCGCTTGACGAAGTGAGCAACATGGACAACGTCGGCTCGATCTTCCGCAGTTGTGCGGCGTTCGGCGTGGATGGCGTGCTCCTGTCTCGCCACTCCCATGATCCGCTCTACCGAAAGGCGCTTCGCGTGTCGATGGGGCATGCGTTGACCGTGCCGTTCGCATGGTGCGACGACTTGGCCGCATCGCTGCGCGATCTGCGCGCGGCGCGTCCTGCCCTTCGCATTCTTGCCGCCGATGCCGGCGCGCACGCGATCTCCATCGATGACGCCTGCGCGCAGCCGAGCGACGAAGGACGGAAGTGCGATCCGCCACCAACCGTATTGGTCATCGGTGCCGAGTTCGCCGGCGTTTCCGCCGCGGTGCGCAGCGTGGCGTGCGCAAGCGTCCGAATCCCCATCGCTTCGAGCGTCGATTCCTTGAACGCCGGCGTTGCGGCGGGCATCTGCCTGCACAGACTGTCGAGAAACGCCTCGAATTGATCGACAACTTCTCCGAACCCCCCTCGGCGCTGCGGCGTACTGCTCGGGTCGAAAGGAGATGGATATGGGAGTCGAGGGCGGGAAAGCGACTGGGACAAAGGCTTGGAATGCTCATGCTGGCCCGATCAGCTGGCTTCTCCGTGGAAGAGGCCAGACACCGTGGCGACGCTCAGTCACACCCGCACTTCTCCTCACCTGCCTCTTCAGCACCGCGCAATCACCGCGCACGGCAGCATCTGCCGATCCCGACACAGACACAGAACCGACCAGCATCCGCGGGGATCTGCAGCACGCGCGGAATCTTTCGCGTGCGTTCCGCGAAGTGGCTCGCACCGCACAAGCAAGCGTGGTTTCCATCACCTGCATCGATCGTCCCCCCTTCTCGCCGAACTTCGGGCGCAGCACCGTGCAGCCTCGCACGCCATCACCCCTCGCTCCACAGCGCGCACCGCGCAGCGGGCAGGGAACGGGCGTCATCTACACCGCCGATGGACTGATCGTCACCAACCATCATGTGATCGATGGCGCCGACGAGGTGCTGGTAGGGCTCGATGATGGTCGCGAACTCGTTGCACGCGTTGTGGGGACCGATCACGAGACGGATCTCGCGGTCGTGCGTGTCGACGAGACCGCACTGACCGCCGCGCAGTTCGACACGAGCGACTCCATCGACACGGGCGACTGGGTTCTTGCCATCGGATGCCCGTTTGGACTTCGACAGACCGTGACCGCAGGCATCGTGAGCGCGAAGGGGCGCGACGGTGTTGGGCTGTCGACCCTTGAGGAGTACATCCAGACGGACGCTGCGATCAATCCTGGCAACTCGGGCGGACCGCTGGTCAACCTCGACGGCAAGGTTGTGGGCATCAACAGTGGCATCGCATCACGCGATGGCAGCAACATGGGTGTCGGCTTTGCGATCCCCGCGCATGTGGTGCAGCGGGTCGCATCCGCAATCGCCGCGGGCACGCAAGTCCGCCGCGGCTGGCTGGGCGTGTCGATGCAGGAACTCGACCGCGATCTCGCGGCAAGCTTCGGGTATCCATCGAGCAGCGGCGTGCTCGTGGCAGCGGTGTTGCCCGGCACTCCTGCCTCGCGTGCGGGCATTGAGAGTGGCGACATCATCACTGCCGTCGACGGCGCACCCGCAGCGACGCCATCGACGATGATGCGAATGATCGCGAGCCGCGAACCGCAGGCGCGCATCACCCTCGCGCTCCTCCGCGCAGGTGAACGACTGGAGGTTCAGGCTGTGCTTGGTGAGCGACCCAGCCAGGGACGCGTGGAGTCATCCGATGAACCCACGGACATTTCGACCGCCGCGGAGAAGTTGGGCATCGAGGCGCTTGATCTTGATGCGGAGACTGCTGCCGCGCTGCAGACACAGCAGCCCGGTGTGGTGATCGCGTCGACGCTGGATGGCGGTCCCGCTGCGCAGGCTGGGCTGCAGCCAGGCGATGTGATCCGCGAAGTGAACGGCTCCGCGGTGCGCAGCGTTGCGCAGTTGCAGTCGATGCTCGAGCGCGCGGGTGCGCGTGGCATGGTTCGGATTCTTGTCGAACGGGAGGGCAGCACACGCTTCACGATGGTGAAGCCGATGCCCTGACAACGGACATCTTTCCCCCGCTCCCGAAGAGCGGGGAACCTGCGAAGCGTTTTCGCGGGCACCAGCCACGGCAGAACGCCCTCTGCCGTGGCCTTCTCCTTTGGCGCGGACAACGGAGGTGCGCACACCGACCTATCCTTCGTGGTTCGATGCGGTTCGATGAGTCATTCCAGTTGCCGCTTCAACACCGCGTGATCTTCTCCGCGGCGCTGCTCCATCCGACCAATGGCGTGCTGCGGGATGTGCTCGCAGGAAGTGGTTCGCGACGAGCCATCGCATTCATCGATGCTGGAGTGGAGAAGGCGAATCCGCAAGGCGCGCGGGCGCTGCAATCGTGGTTCAGTGCGCAAGCATCCGCGGGGCACACGCTGCCCGATCTCTGCAGTGTCGACATCGTTTCGGGCGGTGAAGCGGCAAAGAACGACTCTGTCATTGTCGATCAGGTCATTGCCGCGACGGAGCGACACGCCATTGATCGCAGGAGCTACGTGATCGCCATCGGTGGTGGCGCGATGCTTGATGCGGTTGGTCTTGGCACGACGCTCGCGCATCGCGGCGTGCGGCTTGTGCGTATCCCAACCACCACGCTCGCCATGGACGATGCGGCGATGGGCGTCAAGAACGGCATCAACCGTTTCGGAAAGAAGAACTATGTCGGCGCGTTTGCCGTGCCGTGGGCTGTGCTTTGCGACGAGACCTACCTGACGACACTCGACAGCCGCGACTTCCGCGCCGGCTTCAGTGAAGCGGTCAAGATCGCCTGCCTACGCGACCCGGCGCTCCTGGCACAGATTGAGCGCGACGCCGCTCGGATTGCGGCGCGCGACATCCGTACCTCCATGCCGACCATCGTTCGCTGCGCCCAATTGCACCTCGAACACATCACGCGCGGCGGCGATCCGTTCGAGCTGCGCGAAGCGCGCCCGCTCGACTTTGGGCACTGGTCGGCACACAAGTTGGAGTCGATGACTGGCTTCACGCTGCCCCACGGCGAAGCGGTCGCCATCGGCATCGCTCTTGACTGCGCCTATGCACGGCATGTTGGTCTGCTCGCCCAAGGCGAAGCGGCACGCGTGAGCGCATGCCTCCGCGCACTGCACCTGCCCACCTGGCACCCGCTGCTCGATGACATCGATGCACTGCTCCTTGGACTTGAGGAGTTCCGTGAGCATCTTGGGGGAAGGCTGACCATCACGCAACTCACGGCGATCGGTTCGCCGATGGATGTGCACGAGATGGATGTGGATGCCATCCGCGCTGCGGTGCGTTCGCTCGCTCCGTAGGATGCGTGGCATGTCGACCCCGCTCAAGGCACGCGAAGTCGCGGACCGCTACTTCCTCGAGCACCGCGCGAAGGTGCTTGATCTTGCGGCGTTTCTGGATCGTTACGACCGCGCAGCACAGGCGGAAGGTCAACCGGCTGCCGACCGCAGCGACGATGTCCGCATGCGTGCGATGTTGGCGGCGATCCGCCTGCTCGTCGACGGCAAGCCTGAGCGTGCGCGGCGGGTGCTGGAACTGTGGAGCGACCGCTCGACCGAACCGATTGATCGCGCGCCGATGAAGGGCGCCATCGGGGCTGCCCCGCTTCCGGATCGTTGAGTCATGTACATCGACCCGCACATCCACATGGTCTCGCGCACCACGGATGACTACCGCCAGATGGCGCTCGCGGGTTGCGTGGCCATCACGGAGCCCGCCTTCTGGGCTGGCTACGACCGGTCGAGCGTGCAGGGGTTCGTGGACTACTTCCGCCTGCTCACCGATACTGAACCGCGGCGGGCGGCGCAGTTCGGCATCCGTCACCACACGTGGCTCTGCATCAACCCGAAGGAGAGTGAAGACATCGGACTCGCGCGCGAGGTGCTCGCGGAGATTCCGTCATTCCTCGATCGCCCAAATGTGCTCGGCATAGGCGAGATCGGGCTGAACAAGAACTCGCGAAACGAACTGACGGTCTTGCATGAGCACATCGCGCTCGCGGCGAAGCACCAGCTGATGATCCTTGTTCACACGCCGCACCTCGAGGACAAGTTGAAGGGAACGCGCCTCATCATGGATGCGATCCGTGAACATGGCATCGATCCAGGACGGGTGCTCATCGATCATGTCGAGGAACACACGGTTGGCGAAGTATTGCGGCGCGGTTTCTGGGCGGGCATGACGCTGTACCCCGACACGAAGTGCACGCCTCAGCGCGCGGTCGACATCTTCGAAATGCATGGGACCGACCGTCTTTGGATCAACTCGGCGGCCGATTGGGGTGTGAGCGATCCGCTGGCCGTTCCAAAGTGCCAACAGGAGATGCGTGGGCGCGGGCATCTCGAAGATGCGATCCGCAAGGTCTCGTTCGAGAACCCCCTCCGTTTCCTCTCGCAGTCAGGTCGTTTCTCGACGGGTCGCTGACGAGGACTTCGCCGCCGGCCTCACTGCTTCATTCCCCGTTGGCCGAGATCCTTCAGAACGCGCACGGCACAGTTGTGCCCAGCCGCGCCGATCACAGACCCTGCAGGATGGCACCCCGCGCTGCACGCATACAGCCCCTGTACGCCGGCTGCGTAGGGCATGCGTCGATCGAATCCAAAGGTGTTGTCAACATGATGGATGTGCCCATGGGTGATGCCGATCTCCCGCTCAATCTTTGGCGGAGTCAGCACCGCCGTATCCACCACCTGCGCAGAGAGTCCTGGACAGAAACGCTCCGCGACAGAAATCAGATGACGCACATACGAATCCTCGTGATCTTCCCACGATCCGCTGCGCAGGCGATTGGGAACCCACTGGATGAAGAATGCGGCATTGTGATGCCCCTCCGCATCGCGCAGCGACGGATCCACTTGTGTGTGGATGTACCACTCGATGGTCGGAAACTCAGGCAGTTCGCCGCGCATCGCCTGATCGAATCCAGCGCGAATCTCCGCGATGGGATCGCTGCCCTGTGGCAGGAGATGCATGGTGCCTCGGTGCTGACCGCGTTCTTCCGGAAGGCAGCGGAACACGGGCAGGCCGCGCAGCGCCATGTTGATCTTCATGGTCGTGCCGGGTCGTTCGAATCCATCGATGCGCGCGTTCAACGAATCGGGCAGCGCAGCGCGGCCGACGAGCGATCGCAACCGAAACGGATCTGCGCCACTGATCACGCAGCGCGCTCGAATGTGCCGACCATCCGCAAGCGCGACGCCATCCACACGATCACCCTGCAGGGTGATGCGTTCGACTGCCGTGCCGCTCTCGATCGCTGCACCATGCGACCGCGCGGCGGTTGCGAACGCCTGCGAGATGGCTCCCATGCCGCCGCGCGCCACCATCCATGTGCCGTCACTGCCTGGCCATCGGCACATGTTGTGAACAAGGAAGTTCATCCCCGTGCCCGCGGTACCGAAACTCCCGCACAGACCCGAGAACCCATCGGTGACGGCATACATCGCCAGCAGCAACTGGCTCTGGAAGCCAAAGCGTGCGAGATAGTCCTCCACCCTTCCGTGCACGAGGTCCAAGAACACCTGCTGCAGCGGCGGTCGGATCCACCGAGCCGCGGTCGCTTCCGCCGAGAGCGGTTCTTCCAGCCAGCTTGGCGCCAGATCGTCGCGCAGTTGGCTGATCTCCTGCGCAAGCGCGCGGTTCGCCCGCCAATCCGCTTCCGAGAACATGGCAAGAAACTGGCTGCGCATCGCATCGTGATCCGTGCCGAAGAGCAGAAAGCGACCGTCGAGCATTGGCAGGAAATAGTGCGGGTCGCGGCGGATGACCTCCAGTTTCACTCCCGTGCGCTGCTCGATCTCGGGAGGCATCAGTCCGAGGAGATAGGACGCGGTCGATGTCGCAAGCCCTGGGACCTTTCGGAAGGGCCGCTCCGTTCGCGTTGCCCCGCCGATGACCGCTCGTTCTTCGACCACGTGAACGCCGAGTCCTGCGCGCGCAAGCATCGTTGCGGCCACCAACCCATTGTGTCCTGCACCGACGATGACCACATCCGCTTGCGGTTGTGCGTTCATGGCGACTCCACTCGAGCGTGATCCGCGTTGGCGGTTCGTCGATGCAGGGCGCGCGGCGAGTGCGTTCCCATGATTGCCGACATGGCGCCGACAATCGGTGCGACTGCCGCGATCCAAAGCGGGGTAGCACTCATCGCACCGCTCACGCGCCCCGCGAACAGTGCGACCCCGCCGACAACAAGCAAGAGCGCGGCGAGCACATATCCGCACACGCGACCGCCGCCCCACCATGCGGCTGCGAATCCGCCGCACCATGCGCTCGCCGCTGCGATTGCGAGGACCACGGCGACTTGCGCGAGCGACCACGCGTCGGTTCCACCTGCGTCCAAGAACCTTGGTCCGAGTATGAGAGACACCAGCGTCGTGAGAAACATCACCGTCACCACGACCGCCGCGTAGCCAAGAGCGACGCCAAGGAAAAAGCGAAAAATCCGCACATATCCACTTTACAAGCGCGAAGCGGCTTCTAGCCTCACCCTCCCAGCGCGGTGCACGGAAGCCCGCGCCATTCGCACAATCTGCAGAATGATCCTGCAGCACGGAGGCTCATCATGACATCGCTCCCTTCATCGCCCGCTTCGCCGTCCACAAAGGAATCGATCGCACCAACAAAGTCGCATGGCATCGGCTGGGCCATGTTCCTGCTCGGCGGATCGCTCGCTGTCGGACTTGTACTCGCATCACAGTCGCTCGGCACTGCAATCGCGCACTTCAATGACACGGCAGCACCGATCGATGTGCGTGGTGTCGCAACCCGCAATGTGACTTCAGACCGTGCCTCGTGGAGCGCCACAATCGTTGCTCGCGCCACGACGCTCACGGAAGCATTTGAGATCCAGCAGCGTTCCACGGCTGCACTGACCACGATGCTGACTGCGTCGGCGCTCGCGAAAGACACGATCGAGATCTCCGAGATCGACACAACCCGTATCCACGCGAAGACGGCCGAAGGCAAGGACACCAACACGGTGGAGTCGTATGTGCTGCAGCAACGAGTACGCGTCCTCAGCGACAACGTGCACGCCATCGCAGAAATGTCCCGCGGCTGCACGAACCTCATCAAGGACGGCATCGAGATCGAATCTCGATCGCCATCGTTCTGGGTCTCATCACTCGAAACGCTCAAGCTTCAACTGCTCCGCGAGGCAACCGAGAATGCATCTGAGCGGGCGAGATTGTTGGCAGCAGGATCAAGCAAGGGGGTCGGCGCCCTGCTCGATGCCTCGCAAGGCGTCTTCCAGATTGTGCCGGAGGGTTCCACGGATGTCAGTGACTATGGCTACAGCGATACCAGTGCGATCCGAAAGAGCGTCCGGGCCACCGTCTCGCTCCGCTACGCGATCGCCCAGTGATTCCCGCTCAACTCGATGACGGGCGGGTGCGGAGGGCGACAATCGACCATAATGGTCGGATGCACCCGCCTGTCATCGGCATCACCGCCAATCTTGTGCGCGATCCGCAGGGACGCCTGCGCCATGAAGTGAAGCAGACCTATGTCGATGCGGTCATCCGAACGGGCGGCGTTCCCATCCTTCTGCCCGCGATCGCCGACATCCGCGCGACGCTGCTGCAGCGCTGCGATGGCATCCTGATCACCGGCGGCAACGACATCGATGTGCGCCCCTTTGGTGTTGCACTGCACCCGG
>Ga0194131_10001628_pt1 | contig 38268 bp, 37 predicted proteins | sample TA2KigO120mmetaG_FD_148631 | JGI IMG/M metagenome (GOLD analysis project Ga0194131, IMG submission 148631) | Freshwater microbial communities from Lake Tanganyika, Tanzania - TA2015053 Kigoma Offshore 120m | ecosystem: Environmental > Aquatic > Freshwater > Lake | place: Tanzania: Lake...
ACCGCCGCCAAGCCGCGCCGCGCCGGCGCGCGCAGCCGGTCCTCGCGCCGCGCATCGCCTAGGAAGCGGAAGGAGTGACCGTCATGCGCCTGGATGGCGAGCGCCACATTGTCGAGCGCGGTGAAGTCGCGCAGCACCGAGGTGATCTGGAAGGAGCGCGCCAGGCCCAACCGCACGCGGGCATGGGTCGGCAGGTGCGTGACATCGCGGCCGGCGAAGCGGATGGTGCCGGAATCGGGCTTGAGATTGCCGGTGAGCTGGCCGACCAGGGTCGTCTTGCCGGCGCCGTTGGGACCGATCAGGGCGTGGATTTCGCCGGCGCGCACCTCGATCGAGACGGTGTCGCTCGCGACCAGGCCGCCGAAGCGCTTGATCAGACGGTCGGTCGAAAGCAGCGCCTCAGCCATGGCCGCGCTCATCCGATGATCGGCCGAACAGCGAATCGATGCCGCCCTTGGCGTAGAGCGCGATCAGCACCAGCAGCGGGCCGAACACGATCTGCCAGTATTCGCCCCAACCCTTGCGCGCGAGGTCGAGCAGGGGCGGCAGCGACTCCTCGAGCGCGAAGAAGGCGATGGTGCCGAAGAGCGGGCCGAACAGCGTGCCCATGCCGCCCAGCACGACGATGACGATGAGGTCGCCCGACTTCACCCACGACATCATGGCAGGCGAGATGTAGGCGCCTTCGTTGGCGAGCAGGATGCCGGAGAGGCCGCCGAACGCGCCGGCAATGGTGAAGGCGGCGAGGCGATAGCGGAACACCGGGAAGCCCAACGCCATCATGCGCAGCTCGTTGGACTTGGCGCCGCGGACGACCAGGCCGAAGCGCGAGTTTGCAAAGCGGCCGGAAAACCACAGCGTGGCGCAGAGCAGCGCGAGGCACAGCCAGTAGAACGAGGCCTTGTCGCGGAGGTTGATCAGGCCGGAAAAGCGGCTGCGGCTGATATTGAGGCCGTCGTCGGCGCCGTAGGCCTCCAGGCCGACGCCGACATAGTAGACGAGCTGAGCGAAGGCCAGCGTGATCATGATGAAGTAGAGGCCGCGCGTGCGCAGCGACAGCGCGCCGACCAGGGCCGCCCAGGTAGCCGCCGCGACGATGCCGACCGGCCATTGGATCCAGCCGTTGGTGATGCCGTGATGAGCGAGAATGCCCACGGCATAGCCGCCGATGCCGAAGAACACGGCGTGGCCGAAGCTCACCATGCCGCCATAGCCCAGAATCATGTTGAGGCTCACCGCGGCGATCGCCCAGATCACGATGCGTGTGCCGATCGACAGCAGGTAGCGCTGATCGAAGGCCTGGGTTAACAGCGGCAGGGCGGCCAGAGCCAGCAGCAGCAGAGCGGTGGCGAGGCCACGCGGGGTGCGCAGGAAAGCAAGCCAGCCGGTCACGCGCGCTGACCGAACAGGCCGGTCGGGCGCCACACCAGCACCGCCGCCATGACGATGTAGACCAGGATCTGCGAGATCGCGGGCGCCGCGCTCGAGGCGGCCGAGGTGCTGAGGAAGGTCTTGAGCAGGTCGGGCAGGAAGGCACGGCCGACAATGTCGATCTGGCCCACCACCATGGCGGCGACGAAGGCGCCTTTGATCGAGCCGATGCCGCCGATGACGATGATGACGAAGGCCAAGATGAGAATGTCGTCGCCCATGCCGATCTTGACCGAGGTGATGGGGGCGGCCATCAGGCCGGCCAGGCCGGCGAACACGGCGCCGAGACCGAACACCAGGGTGAACAGGAGCTCGATATTGACGCCCAGCGCGCCGATCATGCGCCGGTTGGAGGCGCCGGCGCGGATCAGCATGCCGATCCGCGTGCGCGCCACCAGCCAGGCGAGCAGGAGCGCGACCGCGCCGCCGACAACGATGATGGCGAAGCGATAGGCGGGATAGGGCACGCCGGGCAGGATCTCGACCGTGCGGTTCAGGAAAGCCGGTACCGCGATGCTCTTGCCGGCGGCGCCCCACAGCACGCGCACCAGCTCGTTGAAGAACAGGATCAGGCCGAAGGTCGCCAGCACCTGGTCGAGATGGTCGCGGGCGTAGAGCCGCCGCGCCACCACCGCCTCGACGACGATGCCCAGCAGGAAGGTGGCGGGCAGCGCCAGCAGCGCGCCGAGCACGAAGGAATCGGTCCAGCCGATCAGCGTCCAGGCGAAGTAGGCGCCCATCATGTAGAGCGAGCCGTGCGCCAGGTTGACCAGATCCATGATGCCGAACGTGAGCGTCAGCCCGGCGGCGAGCAGGAACATCAGCAGCCCGAGCTGCACGCCGTTCAGCATCTGAAGCAGCAGATAGTCCATTGCCCCGTCTATCCCCAAAGGAAACGGGAGCGCTTTGCTGCGCTCCCGTCGCCCAAAGCCGTAAGGCTTACTTCATCGGGCACTTTTCGTAGTAGGGATCCTTGCCGTCCTTCACGGCGGTGGCGATCGTCTTGACCGTCATCATGCCGTCGGCGTCCTTGACCGCTTCCTGGATGTAGAAATTCTGGATCGGGAACTGGTTGGTGTTGTACTTGAAGTCGCCGCGCAGCGACTTGAAGTTGGCTTTCTTCATCTCGGCGCGGACCTTGTCCTTGTTGGAGAGATCGCCCTTCAGCGCCTCGGCGGCCGAGGCGATCAGCATGATCGAATCGTAGCTCTGCGCGCCGTAGTAGGACGGGTAGACGCCGTGCTTCTTCTTGAAGTCGGCGACGTAGCGCTTGTTCTGCTCGTTGGGCAGGTCGTTGACCCACTCCTGGGCGCCCAGCGTGCCGAGCGCCAGCTCCTTCTGCTGCGGCAGCGTGATGGCGTCGATCGAGAACACCTGGTAGAACGGAATCTGGCTCTTGAGGCCGGCCTGCACGTACTGCGTCAGGAACTGAACGCCGTGCGCGCCGGGATAGAAGATGAAGATGCCGTCGGGCTTGGCGGCGCGGATCTTGGCGAGCTCGGCCGAGAAGTCGAGCTGGTCGGGCCACTTGGTCAGGTCCTCGCCCTTGATCTCGCCCTTGAAGGTACGCTTGACGCCGGCCAGCATGTCCTTGCCGGCGGCGTAGTTGCCGGCCATCAGGTACAGGCTCTTGACGCCCTTCTCCTGCAGGTACTGACCCATCGCCATCGGCGTCTGGTCGTTCTGCCACGACGTCGAGAAGAAGTTCTTGTTGCACAGCTCGCCCGCGATCTGCGAGGGGCCGGCATTGGCCGAGATCAGGATGGTGTCGCCTTCCTCGGTCACGGTCTTGAGCGAGGCGAGCAACACGTTCGACCAGATATAGCCGGTGACGACGTTCACCTTGTCCTGCTGGACGAGCTTCTCGGACTTCTGCTTGCCGACGTCGGGCTTGAACTGGTCGTCCTCGTAGATGATCTCGAACGGCCGGCCGCCCATCTTGCCGCCGAGATGCTCCTTGGCCAGCTCGACCGAGCGGCGCATGTCCTCGCCGATCGCCGCCTGCGGGCCGGAGAAGGTGCTGATGAAGCCGATCTTGATCGGCGTCTGCGCCATGGCGGGCATGGCCAAGCCGATGGCCGCAATTGTTGCGGTACCAAACAATCCGAATTTCATGATTGGGCTCCCTGTCGTGATCCCCGTTTTCCCTGATAGGCGCCATAAAAGCCGAAAATCAGCCTCTCAACAAGCGCGCGCCCGTCCGGTCGGGCCGAATTCCGACCGCTGCCTGCCGCTTCACGCGCGCAGCTTGAAGCGCTGAATCTTGCCGGTTGCGGTCTTGGGCAGCTCGGCCACGTACTCGACCCAGCGCGGGTACTTGTAGGGGGCGAGGGTCTTCTTGCAGAGTGCCATCAGCTCCTCGGTGAGGGCGGGGCCGCCGCTGCCGGCCTGCTTCAGGACGATGAAGGCCTTGGGCTTGATCAACTCGTTCTCGTCGGCCTGGCCGACGACGGCGGCTTCCAGCACGGCATTATGGCCGATCAGGCAGCTTTCGATCTCGACAGGGGAGCACCAGATGCCGCCCACTTTCAGCATGTCGTCGCTGCGGCCGTCATAGATGAAGTAGCCGTCGGCATCCTGGCGGTAGGTGTCGCCAGTGTTGAGCCAGCCTCCGACCATGGTCTCGGCGGTTTTCTCCGGCTTGTTCCAGTAGTATTTGGCGGCCGAATCGGCGCGGATCCACAGCCGTCCGCTGGTGCCCTGTGCCACCGGCTTGCCGTCCTCGTCCAGGATCTTTGCTTGATAGCCCGGCACCGGCTTGCCGCTGGTGCCCGATCGATGGTCGGCCAGCCGGTTGCCGATGAAGATGTGCAGCGCCTCCGTCGAGCCGATGCCGTCGAGGATCACGGAGCCGGTCTTGTCCTGCCAGCGGCGGAAGATCTCGGCCGGCAGCGCCTCGCCCGCCGAGACGCAGGCGCGTAGCGAGGAAAGGTCGCGGCGAGCTTTGTCCAAGGCCACGAGCTGGGCGGCGTAGAGCGCCGGCACGCCGTAGTAGAGCGTGGGCTTGAACCGCTCGATGATCTCGAAGGTCGTGTCGGGCGTCGGCCGCCGCTCGTCGAGCACAGCTGTGCTGCCGGTCCATAGCGGGAAGGTCATGCCGTTGCCCAGCCCGTAGGCGAAGAAAAGCTTGGCAGCGGAGAAGGAGACGTCGCTTTCGCCGACGCCCAGCGCCCGCACGCCGTAGAGCTCGCTGGTCACCACCATGTCGCGCTGCAGGTGCACCGCGCCCTTGGGCCGGCCGGTCGAGCCCGACGAATAGAGCCAGAAGCAGTCGGCGTCGGGTGCGGCGAGCCGTGCGTCGAGCCGATCGGACGCCTTGGTCATCTCGGCAAGGAAAGCATCGACGGTGAGTGCCGCGACCGGCGCTTCCTTCAGGGCGGGCTCGATCTCGGCCGCGAATTCGCCGGAGTAGACCACGAGCCTGCAGGCCGAATCCTCGAACATGTAGGCGTAGTCGGCGGCGCGCAGCAGGGTGTTGGGCGGCACCGGCACGATGCCGGCTTTGATCGCCCCCCAGAAGAGATAGAAGAAGGCGGGGCAGTCTTTCACCACCATCATCAGCCGATCGCCCGGCCGAAGGCCGCGGGCCAGCAGGGCATTGCCGGTCCGGTTCACCCGTTCGGCGAGTTGGCCGTAGGTCACGGTCTCGGCGAGCGTGCGGATCGCGGGCTTGGCGCCGCGGCCCTCGCTCGAGTGCCGGTCGATGAAAGGGACTGCGACGTTGAAGCGGTCGGGAAGCTGCACCCGAAGATCGGCGTCGAAGGCAATGCCCGGCGGGAGAGTCATCGCGGTACCTGCGAGAAATTCTGTTGCGCCTTCATGTAGCCCAAGCCGCCGCCGGATGGCAGCGGGATCGCGTCGAAGATCGATGATCGCGGCCACGAAGATCGCGGCGGGCAACGCGGCATAGAAGACTCCGATCGACCACCGTGGCAGCACGGCGCGCCGCAAATCGCCATCAAAGCGTTCGTATAGCTCCGGAAACTCGCCGATCAGGTCGAGGACAGCGGAAATGTCTTCATTCAAGCGACGGGCGGTCTGCGGATTGGCCCTGGCGATGCGCGCCAGGGTGTCGCGTAAGTCATCGCTTGCCGCGGTGCTGATGATGATCGGAAGTTTCACCGGTATTTTTGCTTCAACTCCGCCTTCAGCTGCTCCCAAGGAATCCCATTGGATGGATCGAGCTTGAAAGCTTCGACGCGTCGGTGAAGCTCCACGATCAATTCGGATTCCAAAGGCCGATTGACGTCGAGAGCGGCCGACGCATCGGAATCTCCATGCCGCGCATCTTCGGCGATGCTGAGCCAGAGCTGGTCGATCAGCGCCAAGCGCTCGTCGACGCTCAACGTGGATGGATCGAAATCGGGCACGGGCATGATGTCATCCTAGCGGCGGGCTGCCGAGGCGGCCAGCTACCCTCAGTTGAGCTTTGCTCCCGACGCCTTCACCGGGGCCTGGAAAGTCTGCACCTGGTTGGCGACGAAGGCGGTGAACTCGGCCGAGGTCATGGGCTTGGTGACGAAGCCCAGCTCACCCAGCCGCTCGACGATCTTGGGGTCGGCCAGAACCTCGGAAGCCGCCTTGTGCAGCCTGGCCTGGGCGGGCGCCGGCATGCCGGCGGGGGCCGAGATGCCGACGAAATTCTCGGCCACCAACTTCGGATACCCGAGCTCGGTGACCAGCGGCACATCGGGCGCCGACGGCGCCTTCTGCGTCGAGGTGAGCGCGATCATGCGCAGCTTGCCGTCCTTGGCGAGCGGCAGCACCTCGGTCAACGTCACCACCGCGAAGTCGAGCTGGCCCGCCATCATGTCCTGGAACATCGGTGCCGCGCCGCGGTAGCCGATATGCTCCATGTTCAGCCCGAGCTCGGCCTTGAACATCTCGCCGATGATGTGGCCGATCGAACCCTGGCCGCCCGAGCCGAACGGCACCGACTTGCCTTGGCCTTTGATCCAGGCGATCAGCTCCGGCATGGTCTTGGCCGGCACCGCCGGCCGCACCACGAAGGCGTTGGCGACCGAGCCGATATAGACGACGTGGGCAAAGTCCTTGATCGGATCGTAAGGCGGCTTGTCGAACAGGTAGGGCGCGATCGAGATCGGCGCGGAGTTCGACAGCATCAGGGTGTGATAGTCGTCCTTGGCCGCCAGCACGAAGTTGGCGCCGATGGTCGTGCCGCCGCCCGGCTTGTTGTCGACGACCACGGTCTGTCCGAGCTTCTCCGACAACGGGCCGGCGATGACGCGCGCCGCCGCATCCGACGCGCCGCCGGGCGGGAAGGTGACGATCAGCTTGACCGGTCGGTTGGGCCACGGCGCTTGCGCCCACGCCGTGCCGGCAAAAGCCAAGCCGGCGCCCAATTGCCATAGATGCCTGCGTGCGATCATCGCATCCCCCAGAGTCGATCCGATGCGAGGCATAGCAATCGACGGGCCGAGCGTCATGCCCCGCCACGGAAAAGTGAGAAACCCCACGGTGTCATCTTGAGCGGCAGGTGATAGTGCTGGCCGAGATCGGCGACGCCGAAACGATAGGGCACCGTTTCGAGAAAAGCCGGCGACGGCACGGCCACGCCTTGGCCGCGATACCAGGCGCCGATGAGGAAGACCGCCTCGTAGGTGCCAGTGGCGGGGGTCGGCGCGTCGAGTGTGCCGGGCGCCGCCGTCCGGCCGTCGATCAGCAGCGCGCCGTCCGGTCCCCGGACCTCGACGCGCAAGCCGGCGGCCGGCACGCCGCGCGAGACGTCGTAGACGTGGATCGAGATGCCGGCCATCAGTTGAACCGGACGTATTCGAAATTTGCCGCCTGGTTGTTGATGCCGCGCTGCGGCGGAGCGATCCAGTTGGCGAACTTGCCGGGCTCGATCACCGCCGGGCCCATCAGCGACGTCACGAAAGCGCGGTCCTCGCCGGTCGGCAACCACTTTTGCTCGTTGGCCTTCCAATCGGCCTCGCTCATGACCTTGCCGTCGGGCGAGACGTGCAACTCGGCGAAGGTGCCGATGCGGCGGTTGAAGGCACGGTGCGGCAGCTTGAGCTCGAAGTCGATGCCCGCCTGCTCGATGGCGCGGTTCCAGCGTAGCAGGCCCTTGGCGCAATCCTCGACATAGTCGTTGCGCAGGCGCTCGTTCAACGCCGACAGCGCCGGCACGGTCTTGCGCACGATGCGGCCGTTCTCGGCGGTGTCCATTTCGAAAGTCGAGTCGGCGAGCACGTGGTCATCGGCGATGCGCGTCTCGAGGTATCGGCCCTTGACGCCCATCGTGTAGTAGTTGGCGGCGTTGGTCGAGGCCTCCTGGCCGAACAGGTCGAGCGACACCGAGAAGTGGAAGTTGAGGTACTTCTGGATCGTCGGCAGATCGATCGCGCCGAGACCGCGCACATCGTCGGTCTTGTGCTCCCTCATGAGGTCGCAGGTGCGCTGGACGATGCGCTGCACGCCCGACTCGCCCACGAACATGTGGTGGGCTTCCTCGATCAGCATGAAGCGGCAGGAGCGCGACAGCGGGTCGAAGCCGGATTCGGCGAGCGAGGCGAGCTGGTACTTGCCATCGCGGTCGGTGAAGTAGGTGAACATGAAGAACGACAGCCAGTCCGGCGTCTTCTCGTTGAAGGCGCCCAGGATGCGCGGCTTGTCGGGATCGCCGGAGTGCCGCTCCAGCAGCATCTCCGCCTCCTCACGTCCGTCGCGGCCGAAATAGGCGTGCAGCAGGTAGACCATCGCCCACAAATGCCGGCCTTCCTCGACATTGACCTGGAAGACGTTGCGCAGGTCGTAGAGCGACGGCGCGGTCTTGCCGAGCTGACGCTGCTGCTCGACCGATGCCGGCTCGGTGTCGCCTTGCGTCACGATCAGGCGCCGCAAGGTCGAGCGCAGCTCGCCCGGAACCTCCTGCCAGGCGGGCTTGCCCTTGTTGTCGCCGTAGGCGATCAGGCGGTTGGGGTCCTGGCCTGCGAGAAAAATTCCCCAGCGGTACTCCGGCATCTTGACGTAGCCGAAGTGGGCCCAGCCATTGGCCTCGGCGGAGATGGCGGTGCGCAAATAGACGTCGAAATTCGTCGTGCCGTCCGGCCCCATGTCCTTCCACCAGTCGAGGAAGCGCGGCTGCCAGTTCTCGAGGGCGCGCTGCAGGCGCCGGTCGCTCGACAGGTCGACGTTGTTGGGGATGCGCTGGGTGTAGTCGATGGCCATGTCCTGCTCCTTCACGCGCGCTTGCGGTCGTACTTGGCTTGCTTGCCGCTGCCGTAGAGTTTCAGTGCGCCCTCGGCTCCGGTGGCGTTGGGTCGCTGGAAGATCCAGTTCTGCCAGGCCGAGAGTCGGGCGAAAATCTTGGTTTCCAGGGTCTCGGGCCCGGCGAAGCGCAGATTGGCTTCCATGCCGGTGAGGCCGTCGGGCGAGAAGCCGGCGCGCTCCTCGACGGCGAGCCGCACCTCGTCCTCCCAATCGATGTCGTCGGGCGTGAAGGTGACCAGGCCAAGCTCGTCGGCCGCCTCGGCATCGATCGCCTGGCCGATCTCGCTTTTCAGTTCATCGACGCGGTCGGGGGCGGCGAGGAAGCGGCTGGCCAGCCGCGTCAGGCCATTGCCCATGGGGCATGGGCCGAAATTCATCGCCGTCAGCCTGATCGAGGCGGCGGGCAGGTTGGAGCCGTCGACCGTGCCGTCCAGCATGTAGGAACGGTCCGCCGCCAGCACCAGCTCGAACAGCGTGCCGGCAAAGCACGAGCCCGGCTCGACCAGCGCGATCAGGCTGCGCGCGCTCACGTCGAGGCGCTTCAGCGTACGCTTCCAGTAGAGCACGATCTCGCGCACCAGCCAGTCCGACGATTGTCTTGCCAGCAGCGCGTCATAGGCTTCGACCAGCGCGCCGTCGCCCTGGCTCTGCAGCACCCAGGTGCCGATCTCGGTCTCGTTCAGGCGCAGATGCATCATCGCATCGTCGAGTTGACGCGCGAGCGCGAGCGGCCAGAACGCCGCGCCTTGACCGTGAATCGCCGCAGCATCGGCCGGTGGCGCGGCGTCGGGGCCGTTGAGACGAAGCTTGGCGGCGCGCCGTTCGCGATCGATCTCGACCGTGAGATGGCCATAGCGGATCGTGTCGCCCTCGATCGCACGCTCGATCGTCGGCAGGGAGATGCCCTTGGCGTCCCTCGGCCGATCGGACCGTGCCGCCACGCTCTCGGCGATCTTGTGGGTTTCGTCGGCGAGCCTGCTCGGCGGGATCAGCGTGTCGACCAGCCGCCAATCTCGTGCCCGCTTGCCGCGCACGCCCTCGGCGGTGGTGCAGAAGAAGTCGGCGTGATCGCGCCGCACCAGGCGCTTGTCGACCAGGCGCGTCAATCCGCCGGTGCCGGGCAGCACGGCAAGCAACGGCAGCTCGGGCAGCGACACCGCGCTCGAGCCGTCGTCGGCCAGCAGGATCTGCTCGCAGGCGAGCGCCAGCTCGTAGCCACCACCGGCGGCGATGCCGTTGATCGAGCAGATATAGGTCTGGCGCGAATGGGCGCTGGCGTCCTCGATGGCAAGCCGCGTCTCGTTGGTGAACTTGCAGAAGTTGACCTTGTGATGGTGGCTCGACAGTCCGAGCATGTTGATGTTGGCGCCCGAGCAGAAGATGCGGTCGCGCTGTGAGCGGATCACTACCGCGCCCACTTCGGGATGCTCGAAGCGCAGGCGCTGCACGGCATCGGCGAGCTCGATGTCGACGCCGAGATCGTAGGAATTGAGCTTGAGCTTGTAGCCCGGCCGCAAGCCGCCATCCTCGTTCACGTCGAGCGTCAGGTAGGCGACACCGCCTTCGAGCGCGAGCTTCCAGTGCCGGTAGCGGCTGGGCTCGGTGCGACAATCGATCGGCAGTTCGGCCATGGCAGTCCCTATTTCTGTAATTCGGTACCGAAATACCTATTTACTTTCCCCACCGCAAGGGCATTCTTTCGGCCAATGGCAACCATCCGCTCCGCCGAGCCAGCCGACTTGCCGGCCATAACCAACCTCGATCACCGCCTGACCGGCGCGGCCAAAGCGGCCTATTGGCAGGGCATGTTGGAGCGCTATGCCGGCGGGCCGGCGGACCGGCTTTTCCTGGTGGCCGAGACGCCGCGCGGGGTGCTGGCCGGCTTCATCGTAGGCGAGGTCCGCGCCTGGGAGTTCGGCCAGCCGGCGGCGGGCTGGGTATTCGCCATCCAGGTCGATCCCAAGCTGCGCTTGAAGGGCGCCGGCAGCGCCTTGTTCTCGGCGTTGTGCGCGCGCTTCAAGGAGCGGGGTGTGAGCCGCGTACGAACCCTGGTCGACCGCAAGGACCATCTGATCCTGTCGTTCTTCCGCGCCCAAGGCATGGTGGCGGGCCCCTCGCTGCAGCTCGACATGGACCTCCCATGAAGCTGCAGACGGCGACGCGGCTTGGTCTCTATGCCGTGCTCGAGCTGGCGCGCGATCCCGAGCGCACGCTGTCGGCCGCCGACCTGGCCGGGCGGTTCGGCGTGTCGAGCCACCACCTCGCCAAGGTGTTGCGGACGCTGGCCACGGCCGGCCTGGTGCGCGGTGGCCGCGGCGCCGCCGGTGGCTACCGTTTCACCGGCAACCGTCGCCGCGTCACCCTGATGGACATCGTCGCCCTGTTCGAGCCGGCGCCGGGACAGCGCGCCGAGGAACCGGGCGAGGACACCGCGGTCGGTACGGCCCTGCAACGGGTGCTGGCGGAGATCGACGAGATCGCCGAGGCGACCTTGCGGTCGATCAGCCTGGAGACCATGCTCAGGCCTCGACGCTGATGCGCATCCGTGCCGTTCTCGCCGCGATCGTCTGGGGCCTGCTGATGGCGACAGCCGGGCAGGCGCAGGATTGCGCGCCGGCCGGCCGGCCGATCAATCCCGACTATCAGCGCGACAGTGCCGACGACTGGCGCGAGGAGGCGCAGCGCATCAAGAGCCACGAGCTGCTGGCGTCGCGCCGGCACGACCGCCTGCAACTGGTGCTCGACGGCGGCAAGACGCTGGAGCTGGTCGATTGCCCGTTCGGCGAGGGTGCACGCTGGTATCTCTACGAACGATACGACCGGCCGGGCGGCTTTCATGTCGTGCGTACCGTGACGCCCGACGACTTCTCCTACACGCTGGTGATATTGAAGAGCGGCCGGCAGTTCACCGTGCACAGCTCGCCGGTCTGGCCGCCCGACCGCTCGCGCTTCGTCACCGTGGCCTGCTCGATCGAGCCGGCGCGCGGCACCCTCTCGATCCAGGCGCCGGCCGGCGGCAGCCTCGCGACCGAAGCCGAGTTCCCGCTGCCCTGTGAGCGCGAGAGCTGCTCGGCACGCTGGGATCACGAATCGTGGATCTCCGTCACCTGCGCGCCGCGCGAAGCCTCGGCCAAGAAGGGCACCGAGTTCGTCTTGATGCGCGGCAAGGACGGCGCTTGGAACAAGTTCGGGCGATAGGGTCATTGCTGGGAGCGCGCCACTGGAATGGCGCGCTCCCAGCAAGGCTACGCCTTGCCCCACCCATCCCGTGTCTGCGGCAGCTTTTTCTTCAGGATCGCACCTGCCACCACGTTGCGCAGCACCTCGGCGGTGCCACCGCCGATGGTGAACATGCGGACGTCGCGCGCCATGCGCTCGAGCGGCAGCTCGCGCGAGTAGCCGCGGGCGCCGAAGAATTGCAGGGCGTCGTTCACCACCTGAATGGCGCTCTCCGAGGTGAAGATCTTGGCTTGGGCGGCGAGCAGCATGTCGGGAAAGCCGCCTTCGCCCGAACGCGCAGCGTCGTAGACCAGCGCCTGCGCGGCCCGGAGCTTGATCGACATGTCGGCGAGCTTCCACTGCAGGCCCTGGAACTCGTTGATCGGCCGGCCGAACTGATGGCGCTCCTCGGACCAGTCGAGGGCGAGTTGGTAGGCACCCTGGGCGATCCCCAGCGCCACCGTGGCGGCGCCGACGCGCTGGCTGTTGTAGGCGTTCATCAAGTCGGCGAAACCCTTCTTCAAGCCACGCGGCGGGATGACCAGCGCCGAGGGCGGCAGCTCCATCTCCTCGAAATCGATCACCGCTTCGGGAATGCCGCGCAGGCCCATGGTCGGCTCGCGTCTGGTGATCTTGAGGCCGGCGGTCTCGTCGCGGATCGCGAGGAAGCCGCCGATGCCTTCCTCGTTGCCCTTCTCGTCGTAGACCTTGGCGAAGATCAGGTGCAGCCGCGACACGCCGCCGCCGGTGATCCAGTGCTTGCGGCCGTTCACGACGTAGCGATTGCCCTTCTTGTCGGCGCGCGTCGTCATGCCGCCGGCATCCGAGCCGGCTTCCGGCTCGGTGATGCAGATCGCGGGCTTGTCGCCCGACAGCACCATGTCGGCCGCGAGCTTCTTCTGCTCGTCCGAACCGTAGGCCATGACGGCGCTGATCGCGCCCATGTTGGTCTCGACGGCGATGCGGCCGGTCACCGAGCACGCCGCCGACAACGCCTCGATGACGAGCACGGCATCGAGCCAGCTCTTGCCCTGGCCGCCGTACTGCTGTGGGATGGTCATGCCGAGCATCCGGGCGTCCTTCAGGAGCTCGACATTGTCCCACGGATACTGCTCCGTGCGGTCGACCTCGGCGGCGCGGCGCGCCACCGGCCCACCGGCCAGCTCGCGGGCCCGCGCCCGCAGGGCGACTTGTTCGGGCGACAGTCGGGACGCGTTCATCATGGCTTTTCCTGGCTGTTGGGGTCGACGCTGAAGAGGGTGGCCGCATCGCTGCGGCCGCGCACGACGACACTGCCATGGGCGGTGAAGGCAAACGCCTCGCCGCACACCCGGCGGGTGCTGTCGGAGACGAGAATGCGGGTGCCGTACTCCTTGTTCAACTGTTCGAGTCGCGCCGCGAGATTGACGGTGTCGCCCAGCAGCGTGAAGGAAACGCGCTGGCCGGCCCCGACCGAGCCGCCGATCACCTGACCGGTGCTGATGCCGATGCGTGTGGCGAACGCCACGCCGAGGTCGCCGAAGGTGCGATCGCCGACGGCGCGCTGGATGTCGATGGCGGCGCGGACGGCGGCGCGGGCATGGTCGGCGCAGGCCAGCGGCATGTTGAACGAAGCGAACAGCCCATCGCCGATGAAGGTGTTGACCACGCCGCCATGCACGCGGATCGGCTCGATCACCGTCTCGAGATACTCGTTGAGCGCCGCCACGAGTTCCTCCGGCGTGAGATACTCGGCGATGGTGGTGAAGCCCGCGATGTCGGTGAACAGGATGGTGGCCTCGCGCGTCTCGCCGGCCAGGACGCCGGCGCCCTCGCGCTGCAGGATGGTGGCGGCCACGCTCTCGTCGACATAGCGACCGAAGGTCTCGCGGATACGCTCGCGCTCGCGCAGGCCCTCGACCATGGTGTTGAACTGGCCGGTCAGGGAACCCACCTCGTCGTTGGAGGTGACCGGCACTCTGACGCCGAGATCGCCTTTTGCGACTTCGCCCATGGCCTGCGACAGGATGCGAATCGGGCCGAGCAGCGAGCGCGTGATGAAGTAGGCCGACATGGTTATGCCGATCGCTACTGCCAGGATGTCGTTGCTGAGCTCGAGTTGCAGGCGCTCGCCATCATAGGACAGGAAGTCGACGACGATGGCAGCCAATGGCGCGACCGAGATGACGAGCAGCGCCACGATCAGCTTGACGGTGTAGCGACCGTAGAACAGCGTCAAGTTGCGGCCGTAGCGCTGGAAGACGAACCGGCAGAGATGCGCCAGGTAGTCGCAGACGACGAAGTAGGTGTAGGTGAAATAGAAGATGGGCAGGATCACGCAAATGGCGATCATGTCGGCCGGCGTCGACCGCGGCGGCCCGCCCGCCGCTGGATCGGTGAGGTACGTGGTGGTGAAGCGAAACACCGCGAGCGCGAAGGCCAGAATGGCGACATGGCGTGCCGTCAACAGCGGAAGCTGGGTGATGCGCCGCTCGGTGGAGTCGAAATCCGCCTTGCCCTCGAGGTGATCCTGGATCGGCTGGAACAACCATCGCGACAGCAGGAAATTGACGCCGAGCATCAACAGCAGGCCCATGCTCAGCGAGACCGGCGCAGCGCTCCACGCCGCGCTGGTAGCCATGAAAACCAAGGTGATTGCCGCGTCGATCGGCGCAACCGACGTCGCCATCAGGAGATAGCGACGGCGCAGTGCCGTGACCTCCGCTGGAGTTGCGGCCGATGGCGTGCTCATAGCGTCGGGTATAGGCCGGATCGACAACTTGCGAAATGCGGCCTGTTCACGCCCGCCCGGGCGTCGAAGGGCGACGGTCTAGGTGCTTTGCTCGCGGACCGTTATTTTGTAGCGAAACTTGTCGGGGTCGAGCGAGTCGAGGAGACCGCTCTTGGCCTCGGCCTGCGGGTACATCAGGAAGGGAATCGCTGGTTCGGCCGAGCCCGGCAGCGTGACGTCATGGGCGGTGTTGAAGGCGAGCCAGTTGCCCTCCCAGGAACCGAACAGCGCCTTGCGTGCCGCCATGACCTTGGCATCGGTCATGTCCAGGTTGCCCGGTGGCTCCTCGAGCACGACCTTGCGCACGTCGGCCGGGTCGACCGGCGTCCAGCCGTTGCCGGCCAGCCAGACCTCGGCGCGGCAGTGCTGCGCCTTGCTGACGACCTCCGACCCCGTGCCCAGCGCCTTGAAGCCGAACTGCGAAGGCGCCGCACGGATGCCGTAGATGTCGCGCGCCGGCAGGCCGACCGAACGTGCCAGGCCGACGAACAGCGCATTGAGGTCGGCGCATTTGCCGCTGAGGTTGCCGGTGCGGATCATGGTCGTGATGTCGCCGACACCGCAGCCCAGGGTCTTGGGGTTGCGGAAGGTGTTCTCGACCACCCAATCGTACAGCGCCCGCGCCTGTGCAAGATCGCCGTTCTTGCCTTTGATGATGCCGAGCGCGGTCTCGCGCACCAGGCCGTCGGTCGGCAGGAGGTCGGTCGCGGCAAGATTGAGCTTGCGCTCGGCGTCGCTGAGCGGCGCGGCGTTGCCTCGCCCCGGCGTCACCGACCGATCCTGGGTCTGGACCTGGGCCGTCACCTCGATCACCGGCGACTGCTGGTCGGCCGGCCATTCGACGCGCAGCATCTCGGCACCGTACTTGGGATCGCGTACCCGCTCGGCCACCTTGGCATTGCCGGTCCAGCTCACATTGCCGGGCTTCTGCCAGTCGGCTGCCTCGAACGTCGGCATGGGAATCCATGCCTTGGTCGCACCGGCCGTGGGCTCGATGCGCGCGGTGAGGGCATAGGAGCGCCAGCCCTTGGGAACGGGCGCATAAGTCGTCTGGGCGACGGCCAGTTGTGGCGCCAGTCCCGCGACGCCGACGGCGACGCCGCCCTTCAAGATGTCACGACGGTTCATTGGGTCTCTCCATGTTGTGCCTGGACTGCCGGAGAGGGTGGACATCCCGTCGACGGGAGCGTCCAGGCCATCCCGATCCAACCCGCGCCGCACGCGGCAGAGGTCTGTGCCGGATGGGGCAAGAATTGCAGGCCGACCGCCTCGGCGTCAATCGCCGCTACAGGCCGAGATAAGCCTGCCGCACACGGTCGTCGCCCAGAAGCTCGGCGCCGGTGCCCGAAAGCTCGATCCGGCCGTTCTCCAGCACATAGCCGCGATGGGCGATCTTGAGCGAGGCCATGACGTTCTGCTCGACCAGCAGGATGGTGAGGCCTTCTTCGTTCAGCTGATGCACGATGCGGAACACCTCCTGCACGATGGTCGGCGCGAGCCCCAACGAGGGCTCGTCGAACATGATGAGTCGCGGTTGGCCCATCAGGCAGCGGCCGATCGCCAGCATCTGCTGCTCGCCGCCGCTCAACGTGCCGGCCGCCTGCCGCCGGCGCTCGGCCAGCCGCGGGAAAAGGGAGAAGACGCGGTCGAGTGTCTGCTTCTCGCGGGCGCGCGCGCGACGCGGGACGGCGCCCATCTCGAGGTTCTCCAGCACCGACAGGTTGGGAAAGACCTGTCGGCCTTCGGCGACGTGGCCGATGCCGGCCTCGCAGACGCGGAACGAGGGCCAGCCCGCGATGTCGACGCCATCGAAGCGGACACGGCCCGAGGCCGGCTTCTCGATGCCATGGATGACCCGGATCAACGAGCTCTTGCCCGCGCCGTTGGCGCCGACGATGGCCACGATCTCGCCGGCCGCGATGTCGAGTGACACGCCGTCGAGCGCCTGGGCGTCGCCGTAATAGAGGCCGAGCGCCTCGACCTGCAGCAGAAGGCTCATGCCATCTCCTGCTCGCCGAGATAGACGTCGAGAACGGCTTGATGTCGGGTGACCTCGTGCGGCGTGCCCTGGGCGATCTTCTCGCCGTAGCTCACCACCACGATCTCGGCGGCGAGCGCCATCACCGCGCGCATGACATGTTCGATCAGCAGGATGGTGAGGCCGGTGCGCTGGTTGAGCTCGCGCAGGAACTGCACCATGACATCGACCTCGGTCGGACGCAGCCCCGCCATCACCTCGTCGAGCAGCAGGAGCTTGGGCTCGGTGGCGAGCGCGCGCGCCACCTCCAGGCGCTTGCGGTCGGGCAGGGTCAGGCTCTCGGCCAGTTGATGCCGGCGGTCGTGAAGACCGAGCCGCGACAAGATCGCCGCCGCGCTGTCGCGCGCTTGGCCAAGATGGCGGTGACGATGAAGGGCGCCCACGGTGACGTTCTCGAGCACGCTCAGTCCCCTGAACGGCTTGACGAGCTGGAAGGTGCGGCCCACGCCGGCATCGCAGATCCGGTCGGGCCGCAGACCCGAGATCGTCTCGCCGTCGAGGCGCACGGCGCCGGCATCGGGAGCGAAAACTCCGGCGATCATGTTGAAGATGGTGGTCTTGCCTGCCCCGTTGGGACCGATCAGTGCGTGGACGGCGCCGGCCGGCACGGTGAAGCTGACATCGTGCACCGCTCGCAGGCCGCGGAAGCTCTTGCCGATCCCCTCGAGGTCGAGGCGCGCGCCGCTCATGGCTGGCGCTCCTTCAAGCCGAGCTTGTCGGCGAGCCACGGCCATACGCCGGCCGGCCGATAGACCACGATGACCAGCAGGGCAAGACCGTAGAAAATCTGCTTGATGCCGGAGATGCGCAGCGCGTCGCTCAAGTCGGTGAAGGCCTCGCCCAAGCCGGTCAGCACGACGGCGCCGACCACCGGCCCGAACAGCGTGCCCAGGCCGCCGATGATGGGAGCGAGCGTGATCTCGATCGAGCGGCCCATGGCGAACGCCGTCTCGGGAAAAAGGTTGTTGTAGTAGAAGGCGTTCCACACGCCGGCCAGTGCCGTCAGAGCCGCCGAGATGACAATGGCGATCATCTTGCAGCGCAGCACCGGCACACCCACCGCCTGCGCCGCCTCGGCATCCTCGCGGATGGCCAGCCAATAGCGGCCGAGGCGGCTTTCCAGCAGGGCGCGGCACAGGATGAAGGCGCCGACCGCCAAAGCCAGAATCACGTAGTAGAAGAGCACCGGACCGCCGCGCAGATTGACGATGTCGCGAGTGGCATCGACCTTGAGGAACAAACCGCCCGAGCCGCCGGCCCATGCCCAGTGATCGAACGCCACGCGCGTGAACTCGCTGAAGGCGATGGTGAGTAGCGCGAAGTAGACGCCGGCGAGCGAGAAGCGAAAGCCGAGATAGCCGACGATCGCGCCGGCGGTCGCCGCCACCGCGACGGCGGCGAACAGGCCGGCCCACGGGCCGATGCCGTAGTGGAAATAGAGGCCGGCCGCGATGTAGCCACCGAGGCCGGCATAGAGCGCGTGGCCGAGCGAGAGCTGTCCGGCGAAGCCCATCAGGATGTTCCAGGCCTGGCCGACATAGGCGAAATAGAGGATCAGGATCAGGACGGAGAGCCAGTACTTGCCGAGCAGCGCCGGAGCGATCAGCAGCAGTGCCAGCAATGCGCCGAGGCTCCACAAGATGCGCGGTGGCGCATTGCCGACGAGGCGGCGGACCAGGTTCACGAGCCGGCCTTGCCGAACAGGCCTTGCGGTCGCAGCAACAGGACCAGGATGAGGAGCCCGAAGCTGAACATGCTCTTGAGCGACGGCTGCAGCAGCAGGCCGGCCACGGCTTCGCTGACGCCGATCAGCAGGCCGCCGGCCAGCGCGCCGGTCATGCTGCCGAGCCCGCCCACGATCACGATGACGAAGGCGAGCAATGTGTACTCGACGGCGAGGAAGGGGCTCACCGGGATGATGGTGATCATGAGCGCGCCGGCGGCGCCGACGCAGGCCGCCCCGACACCGAACGTGAAGGCATAGAGCCGGCGCACGTCGAGGCCGACCACGAGGGCGCCGGTATGGTTGTCGGCGGCGGCGCGGATCGACTTGCCGGTCCGCGTGCGGGTGAAGAACAGCCACAGCAGGCCGGCGATGGCGATGGCGGTGAGCGCGGCGTGCAGGCGGACAGCGTCGAGCACCAGCGGTCCCAATTCGTAGGATTCGAACTGCGCCTCCATCTGGACGCCGCGCAAATCGGGGCCGGCGATGGCGAGGCAGGCATTGACCAGCAGGATGGCGATGGCGAGCAGCAGCAGGAACTGCTGATGCTCGGGTCGATTGATGAAGGGTGAGATCAGGCCGCGCTGCAAAGCGTAGCCTGCCGCGAAAAACAGAATGGCGATCAGCGGCAGGCTGAGCATCGGCGACACCTGCAGGTACTCGAACCCCATCCAGGCGAGATACATGCCGACCACCATCATCTCGCCGTGCGCGAAGTTGACGATGCGCATGACGCCGAAGACCACCGACAGGCCAAGCGCCATCAGCCCGTAGACCATGCCGGTCAGCAGTCCCTTGGCGATGGCCTGGGCCAGCGAGAGAAAGAAGTCGGCGGTCATCGGATCGTGTCATCCTGAGCGAGGCCAAGGGCCTCACGCCAGTTGCACACGGCGATGAGGTCCCTCGCTATGCTCAGGACGACAAAGAGGCTCAAGTCCGGCGCTTGTCGTTCCAGCCCGGCATCGGGAACACCAGGGGAGCCGCAGCCGCGTCGAGCGGCATCACCACGGTCGGCTTGCGCTTGAGATTCTCGACCGCGGCGGCCTTGATGTTGACGTTCTGGCCCTTGGCGTCGAACTGGATCGCGCCGCCGATCATGACGTGCTGGTCGATCTTGGTCTTGCGCAGCGCCTCCATCAGCGCATCGGCCTTGGTCGACTTGGCGGTGAGCCAAGCTTGGGCGGCGACCAGCATCGCCTCGAAGGTGAAGCCGCCGTTGAGGTCGAGCTGGTCGTTGGGGAACTTCGCCAGATGGCGTTTCTCCAGCGCCTGGGTCATCGCCGACTTGGGGTCGAGCCACGGCACGTTGGAGATCAGGAAGTCGCTGTACTTGCCCATGGTCTTGAGGAAGTCCTGCTCGTAGAGCCCCGGCGCACCGGGATTCATCACGGCCATCGGCTCCCAGCGCTGCTTGACCATCTCCTGGATCAAGAGCTTGGCGTCGTTCAGCCGGCAGACCGGCATCAGCATCTCGGCCTTGGTCGCCTTGGCCTTGCCGATCTCGACCGAGAGGTCCTTGGCGGCCGGATCGTAGGTGATGGTGTCGACGATCTCGTAGGGCATCTCGAGCTTGGGGAAGAGCGCCTTGATGCCGTTCACCATCGCGGTGCCGAACGTGTCGTTGACGCTCATCAGCACGGCGGTCTTCGGCGTCTTGCCCGAGACCTTGAAGATCTCCTTGTGCAGGGCGAGCGCGCCGGTGATCAGCATCGGCGCCGTCGGGAAGTTGCGCACGACGAACTTGTAGCCTTGCTCGGTGATCTGCGGCGCCGCCGCGATGTTGACGACGAGTGGAATGCCGCGCTGCTCGGCGACCTGGGCGATGGCGATGGTCTGGCCCGAGTCGAAGGCGCCGACCAGCATATGGGCGCCGGCATCGATCGCCTTCTCGGCCTGGGTGCGCGCGACATCGGGCTTGGTCTCGGTGTCGTAGTTCACGATATCGAGCTTCACCGGCAGCTTCATGTCGGCGAACACTTCGTTGGCGACGTCGGCGCCGCGCCGGCAAGCCTGGCCGATCTGCGCCTGCAGGCCCGAGGTCGGCAGCAGCAGGGCGACCTTGAGGTTGCCCGGCGCTTGCGCCGCGGCATGGCGCAGCGGCAGTGGCGCACCGACAAGTGCGGCGCCCGCCAGCGCCGCCTTGCCCAAACGGCGACGGGTGTAGGTGAAACGGCCTGTCATGGAAGCCTCCTTGAATTTTCGGCCGGACTATAGAGGCGGCCGTTGCGCCGTGCTAGGTGGCCGGCATGCCCCATACGCTCGACGCGCTCAACCGGATGGCTGCTGGCGATTTCGTGACCGCCATCGGCGACACTTTCGAACTGGCACCCTGGGTGGCCGAAGGTGCGGCGTCTCGTCGGCCGTTCGCCGCGGTCGGCGCGCTGCATGCGGCGATGATGGGCCTGGTCCGGGCGGCGGGGCGCGAGCAGCAGCTTGCCTTTCTGCGCGGCCATCCCGACCTCGCCGGCAAGGCGGCGCGCGCCGGAGCGCTGACCGACGATTCACGGCGCGAGCAGGCCAGTGTCGGCCTGGACAGCCTGAACGACGAGGAGTTCGCCCGCTTCCATCGCCTGAACGACGCCTACAAAGCCAAGTTCGGCTTTCCCTTCATCGTCTGCGTGCGGCGCCATACCCGCGATTCGATCCTGGCGCAGTTCGAGCAGCGCCTCCGCCACGATGCCGCGACTGAGTTCGCGGCGGCAATGCAAGAAATCTTCTACATCACGCGTCTCCGGGTGGTGGCCAAGGTCACAGGCGAGGGCATGCCGGCCGTCGACGGTCGCCTCAGCACGCATGTGTTGGACACCCATGCCGGCCGTCCGGCGCCAGGGATGGCGATCGAGCTCTACGAGTTCGCCGGTGAACGTGCCCATCGCATCGCCACCGCGATCACCAATGCCGACGGGCGCACCGACCAGCCATTGATCGGCGGCCGGCCTTTGCCGATCGGGCGCTACGAGCTGCGCTTTGCCGTCGGTGACCATTATCGCAGCAGGGGCATCGTCGGCGGCGACCCGCCGTTCCTCGACATCGTGCCTCTACGCTTCTCTATTGCCGAGCCGGAGGGGCACTACCATGTCCCCTTGCTGTGCACGCCCTGGAGCTATTCGACTTATCGCGGAAGTTAAGGAGGAGTTCATGACCTACAGCGATGTCTCCCTGATGATCGACGGCGCCTGGACCAAGGGCGCCAGCGGCCGGACGATCCCGGTGATCAATCCGGCGACCGAGGAAGTGATCGGCACGGTCGCTCATGCCGAGAAAGCCGACCTCGATCGCGCGCTCGCCGCGGCCGACCGGGGATTTCGGCAGTGGCGCAAGGTCTCGGCCTACGAGCGCTACAAGATCATGCGCAAGGCCGCCGACCTGATGCGTCAGCGGCTCGACGAGATCGCGACCATGATGACGATGGAGCAGGGCAAGCCGCTGTTCGAGGCCAAGGTCGAGACCAACCTCGCCGCCGACATCATCGACTGGATGGCCGAGGAGGGCCGCCGCACCTACGGCCGCATCGTGCCGGCGCGCGCCGAGAACGTGTATCAGCTCGTGATGAAAGAGCCGGTCGGCCCGGTCGCCGCCTTCACGCCGTGGAACTTCCCGATCAACCAGGTGGTGCGCAAGGCGTCGGCGGCGCTCGCCACCGGCTGCTCGATCATCGTCAAGGGACCGGAGGATACGCCAGGCTCGTGCGCCCAGCTCATCAAGGCCTTCGTCGATGCCGGCGTGCCGGCCGGCGTGATCCAACTGGTCTACGGCGTGCCGTCGGAGATCAGCGAGTATCTGATCCCGCACCCGATCATCAAGAAGGTGACCTTCACCGGATCGACGCCGGTCGGCAAGCAGCTCGCGACACTCGCCGGGGCGCACATGAAGCGTGTCACCATGGAGCTGGGCGGCCATGCGCCGGCCGTCGTGTTCGAGGACGCCGATCTCGAGCAGGCGGTGAACGTGCTGGGCGCCAACAAGTTCCGTAACGCCGGGCAGGTCTGCGTCGCGCCGACGCGCTTCCTGGTGCACGAGAAGGTCTATCCCGAGTTCGTCCAGCGCTTCACCGCCTATGCCAAGAACATGAAGGTGGGCAACGGCCTGGAGGCCGACGTCAAGATGGGCCCGCTGGTCGCCGAGCGGCGCTTGCATGCCATGGACGGCTTCGTCAGCGACGCCATCGCCAAAGGCGCCAAGATCCAGACCGGCGGTCAGCGCAAGGGCAACAAAGGCTACTTCTACGAGCCGACGGTCATGACCGACGTGCCGCTCGACGCCAAGATCATGAACGACGAGCCGTTCGGCCCGCTGGCGCCGATCACGCCGTTCAAGGATTTCGACGGCCTGGTCAGGGAGGCCAACCGCTTGCCCTGGGGCCTCGCGGCCTACGCCTACACCAAGAACACCAAGACCGCGGCGGCGATCGGCGCCGCCTTCGAGAGCGGCATGGTGTCGATCAACCACCATGGTCTCGCCCTGCCGGAGGTGCCGTTCGGCGGTGTCAAGGATTCGGGCTACGGCTCGGAGGGCGGTGTCGAGGCGCTGGAAGGCTACCTCAACACCAAGTTCGTCAGTCAGTTGGGGATGTGACGGACGGCGCAGCCGTCCGTCATCCTGGGCGAAGCGGCGGATCTTTCATCGTTTGAACAGAGGACAGATGCCGCGCTGCGCTCGGGACGATCGATCGCGCGAAGCGCGATCAATCCACCTTCGCGCCCGATGCCTTGATGATGGGCGCGAGGTCGGCTTCCTGCTTGCGGCGGAAGGCGGCCGTGTCGGCCGGGCTCATCCAATTCGTCGTCGCGGCTTGCTGGATGAACGCCTTCTTGAGATTCTCGCTGGCCAATACTCGCTTGGTCAGCGCTGCGGCTTTCTCGACCATCGCCGGCGGCAGGCCGGCCGGTCCACACAGGCCACCCCAGGAGGTGATGTTGAAGCCCGGGTAGAACTCCGACATCGTCGGCAGTTCCGGCGCCGCGGGATGACGTTCGGGCGACGTGACGGCGAGCGCCTTCACCTTGCCCGCCCTGTACTGGACGAGCGGGGTGGAGATGTTGTCGTACATCATGTCGAGCTGGCCCGCGAGCAGGTCCTGCATCGCCGGCGCACCGCCTCGATAGGGCACATGCTGCATGTCGAGTCCGGCGCGCCGCTTCAGCATCTCGCCGCAGAGATGCGGGCTGGTGCCAGCTCCACCGGAGCCGAAGAAGTATTTGCCGGGATTGGCCTTCACCAGCGCGACCAGCTCGGGCACCGAGGTCGGCGGCAGGGCGAGCTTGGCGATCAGGATGTTGGGCGCCGACCACAGCATGCTGATCGGGGTGAAGTCCTTGTCGGCATCGAACGGCAGCTTGGCGTAGAGCGTCGGCGAGATGGCGTGGCTGGCGATGCTGTAGAGACCGACCGTGTAGCCGTCGGGTGTCGACTTGGCGATGACGTCGGCTCCGACATTGCCGCCCGAGCCGCTGCGATTCTCGACGATGAACTGCTGGCCGGTGAGCTCGCTCAACTCCTGGCAGACGATGCGCGACAGCACGTCGGTGGTGGCGCCTGCCGGGAACAGGTTGACGTAGCGCACCGACTTGTTGGGCCAGTCGGCCTGGGCGCGGGCGATGCCCGAGGCGATCATGGGCGAGGCGAGAACGCCGCCGGCAGCGGCGATCACGCGACGACGAGGTAAGAGTACGCGGACCATACCAACGCCTCCCTGAATATTTTGTTGATTGCGGGCATTCTAAGTCGCGACGTGAGGCATGTACATCGCCCGCTTTGACGTAGACTGGGCGGCTTGACGACGATGAAAGGAAGGACGATGCCGGATCGCGACGACCTTGGCCTGGCCTGGAAGGTGCCGCCCAGCCGCTACCTCGCCAGCCGCCCGGCCGAACACCAGGTGGGAGCGCCGCGGTCGCTCTACGTGGCCATGCCCGACGGCTGCCGGCTCGCCGTCGATGTCATCCTGCCCGACGGCGATGTGGCCAGGCGCTGGCCGGTGGTGCTGATCCTGACGCCGTATGTCCGTCGCTTTGCCGTGGCGTCCGGCAGCAACGTCGAGGCCTCGCCCAACACCTTCAAGTATCGCGACATGTTCGCGCCACGCGGCTATGCCCTGGTCGTGGTCGATGCGCGCGGCACCGGGGCAAGCTTCGGCACGCGCGATTCCTTCCGCAGTCCGCGTGAGCGCGCCGACTATCGCGCCATCGCCGATTGGATCGTGGCGCAACCGTGGAGTGACGGCCGGATCGGTGCCACCGGCATCTCCTATCTTGGTGCAGCCTGCGACTTCCTTGCCAGCACGGGCCATCCCGCCGTCAAGGCGATCGCACCCCTGTTCGCGGTGTGGGACACCTGGGCGGACAACTATTACCCCGGTGGCATGCTGATCAAGCGGCTGGCGCTCACCTACGACGAGCTGATGCTGGCGCTCGATCACGACCGCCGCGACCTGCGCTCCAAATTCGGCTACTTCGCCGATCCCGCACTGCTGGGTCCGATGCCGGTCGACGACGACAAGGACGGCTTGCTGGCACGGGCGGCGGTGCGCGAGCATCTCGCGAACTTCCGCATGCCCGACTTCATCGGCGAGTTCAAATTCCGCGACGATACGCTGCCCTACGATCCGTCGTTCTCGAGTGCCGCGTTCGGCCCCTACAACTACCTCGACGAGATGCCTGCGGATGTCGCCGTCTATGCCGTCTCCGGCTGGATGGACGGTGCGGGTTACGCCAACGGCACGCTGTCGCGCTTTCTCACTCTGCCCAATGCCGAGCGTCGCGTCCTGCTGGGGCCGTGGGATCACGGCGCGCGGGTCAATGCCTCGCCGTGGCGAGCCCGTGTCGAGCCCGAATTGCCGGTGCTGGGCGAGGTACTGCGCTTCTTCGATCAGCACCTGGCCGGACGGCGGACCGGCCTGCTCGACGAGGAGCCGATCCACTATTTCACGATGCATGCCGAGGAATGGCGATCGGCCACGAGCTGGCCGCCGGTCAAGGCGAGCCGGCGGCTCTTCGTGGCGTCCGATCGGACATTGAAGGCTGACCGCCCCGAAGCCGCGACGACAGTGCCGTATCAGGCCGACTACACCGTGGGCACCGGCAACCAGACGCGCTACGAGCGCATCTCCGGCATCGAAGCCTCGGCCTACTACGCCGACTGGACGGAGCGCGAGCGCAAGCTGTGCTCGTTCACCAGCGATCCGTTGGCCGCACCGTTGGAGATCGCCGGCCATCCCGTGCTGTCGCTATGGCTGGCGTCGAACGAGCCCGACGCATCGCTGTTCGTCTATCTCGCCGAGGTCGAGGCCCACGGCACGTCGCGCTACGTCACCGAAGGCGTGTTGCGCGCCATTCATCGCGCCGAAGCCACCGCACCGCGCAACTACCGCACGACCTGGCCGTGGCGCAGCTTCGCGCGCCGGGACGCGAGGCCGATGCCCAGGAATGAGCCGCAGTTGCTGCGTTTCGCCCTGCTGCCGACGGCTTGGCGTTTCGCCGCCGGCAGCCGCATCCGGCTGTCGATCGCCGGTGCCGACGCCGATCATTTCGTGCAGACGCCGCACGGCCGACCACCCTTGCTTACCGTGCTCGGCGGCGGCGAGAGGGCGACGATGTTGGAGTTGCCGACGGCTGCCTAACGCCGATTGAACCGCGTGGCCGGGGGGGCTAGCTTGCGGGCAAGTCAGGCGGCAGCGAACGACTGCCTGGACGAGGGGGATACCATGCCGGCTGACGGTACGACCGCCTTGGCCGCCGCCCATCGCACTTGGGCGCGCCTCGAGGACGGTATGAACTTGATCGCGGCCGCCGCGATCTTCTTTCTGATGTTCGTCGGCGTGTTCCAGATCATCGGGCGTACCGTCTTCGACACCGCGATCTACGGCTACATCGACTACATGGAGCAGGCGAGTGCGCTGTTTGCCTTCCTGGGCATCTCCTACGCCCAGCGGGTCGGCGCTCACATCCGCATGGATCTGCTGTTGCGTGGGTTCTCGCTGCGCTTCATGTGGTCGATGGAGCTGTTCGCAGTGCTGGTGGCATTGGTTGTCATTGCCATTCTGGTCGACTCGACTTGGCAGAACTTCCTGCGTGCCTACCAGCTCGGCGATTCGACCATCGACATCAAGCTGCCGGTCTGGCCGACCAAGCTTCTGGTTCCGGTGGTGCTTGCCATATTGTGCGTGCGCCTGATCCTGCAATCGTTCGACTATATCCGTTTGATCCGCTATCCCGACGCCGAGCCTATTGCCGTTCCGAAGATCGAGACCATCGAGGAGCAGGCGCAGAACGAGATCGAGGATGCGCTGGGCCGCGAGGAACGTGGCAGCAAGGAGAGCCGGCCATGAGCCTCGACCCGCTGACACTCGGCATCATCGGCTGCGGCCTGCTGATCCTTCTGTGCGTGCTGGGCGTGCGCATCGCCTATGCCGCGGCGATCGTCGGCGCCTTCGGGCTGGCGGCGCTAACTGGCTTCGGACCCGGCTTGCAGACGGTAGGCGTGGTGCCGCACGCCTCGGTCGTGAACTACACGCTGAGCGTGCTGCCGATGTTCATCCTGATCGGCTACCTCGCCTACTACGCCGGCATCACCCAGGCCGCCTTCGAGGCGGCACGGCGCTGGCTGGGCTGGCTGCCCGGAGGGCTCGCCATCGCCACGGTCTATGCCGTCGCGGGTTTCTCGGCGGTGTCGGGCGCCAACACGGCCGCGGCCGCGGTGTTCGCCAAGGTGGCGATCCCTGAGATGTTGAAAGCCGGCTACAACAAGCGGCTGGCGGCGGGAGTCGTTGCCGCCGGAGCCACGCTCGACTCGCTGATCCCGCCCAGCGCGCTGCTGGTGGTCTATGGCATCATCACCGAGCAGTCGGTCGGCAAGCTCCTGGTGGCGGGTTTCGCGCCGGGCATTTTCTCGGCCTTCGTCTACACCGCCATCATCCTGGTGATGTGCTGGCGCAATCCCGAGCTCGGCAAGCCGATCAAGGGCTATACTTGGCCGCAGCGTTTCCAGGCGCTGCCCGGCACGCTGCCGATCGTGCTGGTGATCGCCATCATCTTCTATTCCATGCTGTTCGGCTGGGCGACGCCCACCGAGGCCGGCGCACTCGGCGCGCTCTGCGTGTTCGTGATCGCACTCGCCAACAAGATGAAATGGCCCGAGCTGCGCGGCGCGCTGCTCGAGACGGCGCGGCTGACGGCGGTGATCTTCACCGTGGTGTGGGGAGTGCTGATCTTCGTGCGTTTCCTGGGATTTGCCGGCCTGCCCGAGGAGCTGGCGCGCTGGGTCACCGACCTCAAGGTGCAACCGATCTGGATCCTGCTGGCGATCTACGTCATCTACCTGATCCTCGGCACCATCCTCGAAGGCATCGGCATGTTCCTGCTGACGCTGCCCGTGGTGTTCCCGGTGGTCGAAGCGCTGGGCTACGATCCGATCTGGTTCGGCATCATCCTGGTCAAGCTGAACGGCATCGCCACGCTGTCGCCGCCGGTCGGGCTGGTGGTGTTCGTGGTCAACGGCGTGCGGCCCGACATCTCGGTCGCCGACATCTTCCGCGGCATCTGGCCGTTCATCTTCGCCGACATCATCACCATCGCCTGCCTGACAGCCTGGCCGGAGATCGTGACCTTCATCCTCGATGCGGCGGGATAGGGCTTGGTGGCGCGCCACCGAAGCGGCGCGCCACCAGCGATGGTCAGGACTTCGGTCCGGCGCCCGCCTGCGTCAGCAGGAAGTTCAGGAGCTCGCGGCCGGGAATGCCCTGGCTTTCCCGCAGCTTGACCCATTCCTCCCAGACCGGCTCGCCGCCAGCCTTGCGGAATGCGGCCAAGTCGCTGGCCGAATAGGTGAGGAACTCGAGCTTCTTCTTGAACAGCGGGATGTTCTTGTCGTCCGCCTCGGCATAGGCTTTTTTGACCGCGGCATGGGCGAGCGGCCGGGCTTCCTCGAACAGCGCCTTGTACTGGGGCGGCAGGCTGTTCCAGCGATCGACGTGAATCAGGGTCGGGCAGCCGACCGAGCCCAGCGCCATGTTCGCCGTGTACCACTTGCCGACCTCATAGGTCCGGTAGGATTGGTGGGCGTAGGTCGACGGGAAGGCAGCGGCGTCGACGGTGCCACGTTCCAGTGACGTGTAGACTTCGGTGGCGTCGACCGACGTCGGAACGGCGCCGATCTTTCTCATCGCGGCGCCGATGCCGGCCAGGGCGCGCACGCGCATGCCCTTGAAGTCGTCGACCGTCTTGGGCGCCTTGCCGCGACCCACGAACTCGTTGTTGGGCAGCAGGGCCGACAGGTAGGGGATGGCGTTCCAGCTGGCGAACTCCTTCAGCACCAACGGATGATTGTGGAATGCCAGATGCACCTTCTCCTGCACCGACGTGTCCTGGATCGGCAGGAATGGCAGGTCGAGCGCCGAGTACACCGGCAGCTTCTCCGGATGGTAGGAGGCGCAGATGTTGGTCATCTCGAGGCTGCCGACCTTGAGCAGGTCGAGCAGCTCCTTGGGCTGGCCGAAGCTCTCGTAGCCGATCTGGATCTTGAACTTGCCGCCGGTGCGCTCGTCCATGAACTTGCGCAAGGTCTCGATGTTCTGGGTGGCGGCGCGCGGCTTGCCCCAAGCGGCCAGTTTCCATCGTACTTCGGGCCCATCGACCACCTTGGCCTGGGCGAACGCGCTACCCGAGAACGCAACCACACTGGCTGCCATGACGGCAGCGAACATGCTTCCTCGACGGCTCATGAATGCCTCCCGACTTTCCTCCCGACGGTCCCCGTCCGGCCCGGCTCTGGTTCGGCCGTTGCCGATGACTTTACCGCGGCCTGGGGCGGTCGTTAAGCTCCTCCTGAGCCATGATCGACCTTGCGCGACGGACCATTTTGACCGGCCTCCTGGCGGCTGCCACGAGCGGCGTCGCGCGTGCCGCGGGCTGGCCCGACCGGCCGGTGACCTGGCTGGTGCCCTATCCGGCGGGCGGCGGTTCCGATGCGTTCAGCCGGCCGGTCGCTGCCGCGGTGGCCGACCGGCTCGGCCAACCGATGGTGATCGACAACAAGAGTGGCGCCGGCGGCACGATCGGGACGGCAGTGGCGGCGCGCGCCGCTCCGGACGGCTACACGCTGCTGGTCGGCGATAGCGGGCTCACCTACGCGCCGGCGATCTACCCCAAGGCGGGTTTCGACTTCGTCGGCGATTTTGCGCCGATCAGCGCGCTCGCCCGCCTGCCCTATGTGCTGGTGGTCAACCCCGCAAAGCTCGACGTCGCCACGCTCGCCGCCTTCATCGCCACCGCGCGCAGGTCGCCCGGCGGCATCGATGTCGGCTCGGCCGGCATCGGAACTTTGACCCACCTCGCGCTCGGCCTGTTCGAGGCGCGCGCCGGCGTGCAGCTGAACCACGTGCACTATCGCGGTGGCGCGCCGATGCTGCAGGACCTCGTGGCGGGTCACGTCGCCGCGGCGTTCGTGCTGCTGAGTGCCGCGGCCGATCTCGTCAAGTCCGGCAAGTTGCGTGCGTTGGCGGTGGCCGGCCGACGCGTCGAGCCTCTGCTGCCCGGCGTGCCGACGATGGAGCAGGCGGGCTTGGGCAACTTCCGCGCCACCATCTGGTTCGGCCTGTTCGCGCCAAGTGGTACACCGGATGCCATTCTCGACCGGCTGCATGCCGCGGTGCAGGCGGCCCTTGTCGAGGACAGGATCGAGCGTCTATGGGCGGAGCAGGGGGCGCGGGTCGAGCTGGAGAGCCGCGCCGACTTCGCACGGTTCGTGGCGGCCGACGCCGAGCGCTGGCTGCGCGTCGCCAGAGCTGCCAATCTCAAGCTGGAGTAGTCGGGATGATTTCACGTCGCGTCGCGGTCGGCGGCTTGCTTCTGGGGGTGATCGGTTCGGCGCGCGCCGCCGACTTCCCGTCGAGGCCGATGAACTGGATCGTGCCGTTCCCGCCCGGCGGCTCCAACGACATCTTCGCGCGGCCGGTCGCGGGCTTCGTCGGCCGGCAGTTCGGCCAGCCGGTAGCGGTCGAGAATCGCGGCGGCGCGGGCGGCACGCTGGGCGGCATGGTGGCTGCACGCTCGCGGCCCGACGGCTGCACGCTGCTGGTCGTCAATCCCAGCCTGACCTTCGCCTCGATCGTCTATGCCGAATCGGGGTTCGACCTGATGCGTGACTTTGCGCCGGTGTCCGGCATGGCGCAGGTGCCGGTGGCGTTGGTGATCAACCCGGCCAAGATCACGGCGCGCGACCTCGCGGGCTTCCTCACCCTGGCGCGCAGGTCGCCGGGGGCGATCAATATCGGGTCGTCGGGCCTCGGCACCATCCCGCATCTTGCCGTCGAGCTGCTGCAGCAGCGCACCGGCATCAGCCTCACGCACGTGCCCTATCGCGGCGGCGGCCCGGCCTTGCAAGACATGCTGGCCGGCCAGATCGACGCGACGTTCGCGCCGCTCAGCACCGTTGCGTCTTATGTGCAGTCGGGCCGCCTGCGGGCACTGGCGGTTGCCGCGCCGCGGCGCGAAGCGGTCATGGCCGACGTGCCGACCTTCGCCGAAGCCGGCGTGGCCGACTTCAACGTCAGCACCTGGTACGGGTTGTTCGCGCCGAAGGCGACGCCGACTACGGCACTCGACACGCTGCATGGATCTGTGCAGGCGGCGCTGGCCGATCCCGGCATCAGGGCCATCTGGACGGAGCAGGGCGCCGAGGCCGACCTGCGGAGTCGTCGGGCGTTCACCGAGTTCGTCCACCACGAAGTCGAACGCTGGAGCCGCATCGCCCGTACCGTCGGGCTGCCCATGGAGTAGCCCATGAAGGTCGAGGCGTACGCGCTGTTCCGCTGCGACGCTGGTTGGCGGACCTTTTCGTTCCTCAAGCTCACGACCGCCGACGGCATCGTCGGTTGGTCGGAGTTCAACGAGAGCTTTGGCAGCCCCGGCCTCTCTCAAGTGATCGACGCGCTGATGGGCCACGTCGTCGGCATGGATCCCAGGGATCTCGAGCTGGTCAACGCCGTGCTCGGCACCAAGACGACGCAGTCGCGCGGCGGCATCGCGCGGCAGGCCATCGCCGCCATCGAGAACGCGCTGCTCGACATCAAAGGCAAGGCGCTGGGCGTGCCGGTCTATCGGTTGTTCGGTGGCAAGCTGCGCGATCGCATTCCCGTCTACTGGTCGCATTGCGGTTCCTACCGGCTGCGCAATCCGGAGATCTGCGGCGTGCCGGCGGTGCGCACTTACGACGATATGGCGAAGCTCGGTGCCGAAGTGAAGGCACGGGGCTTCACCGCGCTCAAGACCAACGTGGCGCTCGACCTCGAAGGCAAGCTGATCGCCTACCGGCCGGGCTTCATCGTCGGCCGCGGCTTTCCGGAGCGCAACTGGGATGCCTTCATCGCCCGCAGTGCGGCCAAGACCGTCGATGCCTTCCGTGCCGGCGCCGGCGAGGACATGGGCATCATGCTCGACCTCAACTTCAACTACCGCACCGAGGGCTACCGGCGCATCGCCGAGGCTGTCGCGCCGGCTCGCCTCACCTGGCTCGAGCTCGACATCCACGATCCGAAGTCGATCGCGCTGCTGCGCCGCGATGCTCCCTGCCCGATCGCGTCGGGTGAGACGCTGCTCGAACGCCGCGATTTCCGGCCCTATTTCGAGGCCTATGCGTTCGACACGGCGATCGTCGATGTGATCTGGAACGGCTTCTACGAGTCCTTGAAGATCGCCGCCCTGGCCGATGTCTATGAGGTCAACGTCGCGCCGCACAATTTCTACGGCCATCTCGCGAGTGCCATCAGCGCTCACTTCTGCGCCGCGGTGCCGAATTTCCGCATCATGGAGATCGATATCGACGGCGTGCCGTGGCGCGACGATATCGTCACGCTGTCGCCGACCTTCGACAAGGGTGACTATCTGTTGCCCACCGGGCCAGGCTGGGGCGTCGAGGTGAACGAGGCGGGACTGCGCCGCCATCCTGTCAAGTAGGGTCGGCGGTCAGGTCGCGCCACCGCCATTCACCTGGATCATCTGACCGTTGATGTAGCCGCCGGCGTCGGACACCAGCAGACGGACGGCGGCGGCGATCTCGACCGGCTTGCCCATGCGACCGAGCGGCACGCGCTGCAGCGCCTCGGCGCGGGCCTGGGTCGAGGCGTTGTTCTCCGCCTTGTCCGGCGCGATCGGGCCGGGCGAGACGATGTTGACCGTGACGCCCTTGGGCCCGAATTCCATGGCCAGCGACTTGGTGAGGCCCCACACGCCGTGCTTGGCGACCGACACCGGCACGCGGCCGGCATGGCCATGGATGGCATTCATGCCGGCGAAGTTGACCATGCGGCCCCAGCCCTTCCGCACCATGCCGGGCAAACAGGCACGGGCGAGCCACACCGCGGCATCGAGGTCGACGGCGATGACGCGCCGCCATTCCGTCTCGCTGGTTTCGAGGAAGGGCTTGCTCGGCCGCAATGCCGCGTTGTTCAGGAGCGCGTCGACGGCACCGAAGCGGGCGATCGCTTCTTCGGCGATGCGCCGGCAGTCCTCGGGCTTGCCGACGTCGCCCATGACGACCAGGGCTTCGACACCGAGCTTTTTCGCTTCGGCGGCGACCGCATCGCACGACGCACGATCATTGGCGCCGTTGATGACGACGTTGAAGCCGTCCTCGGCCAAACCGAGCGCGCAGGCGCGGCCGATATTGCGGCCGCCGCCGGTGATCAACGCGGTGCGTCCTGCGGCGGCCATCACACCACTCCCGCCGAACGCAGGGCGGCGATCGCCTTGGCGTCGTAGCCCAAACCCTTCAGAACCTCCTCGGTGTGCTCGCCGAGCTCGGGCGTCGGCCCGAGCGCCGCGGGTTGTGGGAAGCCGGAGAGGTTGATCGGCTGGCCGACCACTTTGATGTCGCCGAGCTTGGGATGCTTGACCGATCGGGCGATGCCCAGGTGCTTGACCTGCGGTTCGGAGAAGGTTTGGTCGACGCTGTTGATCGGCCCGCACGGCACGCCGGCCTTGTTCATCGCCTCCAGCCAGTAGGCCGAGGGCTTGGTCCTGGTGATCGCGGCGATGCGCTCGTTCACCGCCTTGCGGTTCTGCGAGCGCAGGGGCCCCGTCAGGTGCTCGGGATGCTTGATCAGCTCGGGCGCCCCCAGAGCCTTGGCGCAGCGCTCCCACAAATTCTGGCCGGAGGCGGCGATGTTGATGTGTCCGTCGGCGGTCGGGAACACGCCGGTCGGGATGCCGGTGGGATGGTCGTTGCCGGCTTGCTTCGGCACTTCACCCTTGATCAGCCAGCGCGCCGCCTGGAAATCGAGCATGAAGATCTGCGCCTCGATCAGCGAGGTATGGACCCATTGGCCCTGGCCGGTGCGCTCGCGATTGTAGAGGGCGAGGATGATGGCTTGGGCGAGCAGCAGTCCCGATGTCAGGTCGGCGATCGGGATGCCGACGCGCATCGGCCCGCGCCCGGGCTCGCCGGTGATCGACATCAACCCGCCCATGCCCTGGGCGATCTGGTCGACGCCCGGTCGGGCGGCGTCGGGGCCGCTCTGGCCGAAGCCGGCGATCGAACCATAGACGATGCGCGGGTTGATCTTGGCCACGCTGTCGTAGTCGACCTTCAGGCGATGCTTCACGTCGGAGCGGTAGTTCTCGACGATGACGTCGGCTTTGGCGGCGAGCTTCATGAAGATCGCGTGACCTTCCGGGCTCTTGAGGTTGAGCGTCATTGCCTTCTTGTTGCGATGCAGGTTCTGGAAGTCGAAGCCGTGGCGGCCGCTGCCGGTCGCGTCGGCGCCCTCGTTGGCCGGTGCCTCGATCTTGATCACATGGGCGCCCCAGTCGGCGAGCTGGCGCACCGCCGTCGGCCCGGCGCGGTGCGCCGTGAGGTCGAGAACGGAAATATGGGACAGCGGCAGGGTGGTCATGGGCGTCTCCTCGCGGCGTTCGTCGTTCAGCGTCCCTTGAAGGCCGGCTTCCTCTTCTCCATGAACGCGCGCCGGCCTTCCTGATAGTCCTGGCTGTCGAAGCAGGCCTTGACCATGGCATCGAGCTTGCCGTGGTCCTGCGTCGCCTCCGGCTTGGCGATCTCGCGCGCCGCGGCCTTGGCCAGTGCGATGGTGAGCGGCGCGTTCTGCGCGATGGCGCCGGTGATGGCGCCGACCATGGCGTCGAGATCGGCGTCCGCCGCCACGCCGTGCACCAGCCCCATGCCATGGGCCTCGGCGCTGGAATACTGCTTGGCCGTGAACAGGAACTCCATGGCGCGCGGCAGGCCGACGATGCGCGACAGCCGTTCGATGCGCAGGAAGCCGTAGCCCAAGCCCAGCCTGGCGGCCGGCACGCCAAAGCGCGCGCCTTCGTTGCAGTAGCGCAGGTCGCAGCAGGCCGCGAGATTCATGCCGCCGCCGATGCAGTAGCCAGCGATCTTGGCGATGGTCGGCTTGGGGAATTCGTAGAGTGCCTCATAGCCCTGCTTGGAGATCGCATCGTAGCGTTCCTGCGCCTCGGCGTTGGCGCGTTCGCTCTCGAACTTCGAGATGTCGGCGCCGGAGACGAAGGCTTTGCCGCCGGCGCCGCTCACCACGACGCAGCGAATCTCGGGGTCGTTCTCGTAGTCCTTGAGAATGCCGACGAAGCCGTCCCACATGTCGAGCGACACGGCATTGAGCTTGGCCGGGTTGTTGAACACCAGATGACCGACCGCACCTTCTCGCCGGCCGTAGATTTTCTGCTCGTGCATGTGTCGTCTCTCCCGCAGTCGTGATCAGTATAGCCCGCCCGGCGGTCGGAATAAGGTGAGTGGACCGGCAGGACCGACGCGTCAGTCGATCTGCGAGTGCTCCGAAACCCTCCGGCAGGCGAAATCGCTGCCGAGGCGGGCGATCGTGTCGCGGCCAGCGCTTAGTTGAAGATCGCCACCTCGTCCACCGCCACCGGCTTGGCGAGCAGGTTGAGCGCTTCCAGCGTCATGATGGTTGCCGCCCATCCCGCGCGGGTCTGAATACCGGTCGGCGGGCCGGAGAGCTGCTGCGACACGGTCACCATGCTGCGATCGATGTAGCGCGGGGCGATTCGCGGGAAGAGTTGCGCGAAGTGGTTGGCGGCCTCGATCGGCCGCTCGTTCACGAGATTGTAGCCCTCCTGCACGGCATCGTCGATCTTCTCCGCGATCGCGCGTCGATCGGGATCGGCCCAGGCGGCGTCGTTGACGATCAAGTTCAGCGAATAGGCGCGCACGCCGAAGTCGCTCAGACGGATCATGGTGATGCGACGGCCATCGGCGATCAGCTCGGATGGCGCCATCTCGTCGTAGTCCATCAGCGCGTCGACCTTCTTGTCGATCAGGGCGAACGTGTCCCAGTCGACCGGCACCACCTTTATCCGGCTGGCGTCGAGCTTGTTGGCGGCGACCAGGGCGCGGAACTCCTCGGCATTGATGCTGCCGGGCACGATGCCGAGCGTCTTGCCGTAGAGGTCGCGCGGATGGGCGATGCGATCCTCGGAGCGGCTGTAGATCACGGTCGGCGTCTTGGGATAGTAGACGGCGAGGCTCTTGATCGGCAGGCCGCGCGAGCGGCCGAGCACGGTGGCGATGCCGCTCGACGATCCGATCCAGTAGGGGCTGCCGTCGGCGATCTTCGCCATCGCAGACAGCGCGCCTTGCGCTTCGGCAAAGCTCACTTCCAGCCCACGGCGCTCGAAGGCGCCGATCTGACGGGCGAGAAAGAAACCCGCGTAGGTCGGCAGCGGTTTCCAGTCGAGCAGGATCTCGACTTTCTCGAGCTTGGCGCCGGATTGGGCCGCTGCCCGGCCGGTCGCGCCGATGAGCCCGGACGTCATGAGCATGGCGACGATGGAGCGACGTGAGGCGGTCGACATGCCGACGATTATCGCGCACCGGTATCGGTTGTTAAGGCCTTTCACTGGGGGTTGATCGAGTCGAGATTTGTCCGGCATTGTTGGCCGATGTCACGAATGCCCTCGAAATCCGACCTGATGCGATGAAAGCCCTGGTTACGGCCGTGTTGGCGCTGCTCCTGCTGACCGGCTCGTCTCTTGCGCAGACTCTCGAAGCCGACATGCGCACCGCGGCGGGCGCCTATGAGCGCAAGGACATGGCGACCGCGGTGCGGATCTGGACGGAATGGGCGGGCAAAGGCAACGCCGAGGCGCGGACCCTGCTCGGCGCCATGTACTGGAGCGGCGAGGGCGTGCGGCGCGACCACCGGGAGGCGGCGCGTCTCTATCTTCTCGCCGCCAACCAGGGCTATGCCCGGGCGCAGAACGACATCGGCTTCATGCTGGGCTTCGGCGAGGGCATTCCGCCTCAGGACAACATCGAAGCCTACAAATGGCTCAAGCTCGCCATCCAGGGCTACACCGCCAAGAATCAGGCTCGTCTCGATCAGGCGCGCAAGGATCTCGCCACCCTTTCTAGGCGCATGAGCCCTGCGCAAATCGCCGAGGCAGAGCAGCGCGTGAAAGCCTGGAAGCCGGTACGGTAGCTGTGGCAAGGTCGGGACGACACCGGCTTCTCACCGAAGATCACTGGCGCGCGGCATCATAGCGTCGCACACAAGAGTTCATGAACAGAGCCTCCCTCGTTGCGGCGCTCGCCGTCTCATTGTCGGTCGCCGGTCTGCCGCTCGCCGCGTCGGCCGACGAGAGGCTGCAGGCCGAGGAACGCCTGCTGGGCATGGCCGACGAGCAAGCCCGCGACGAGGCCTATCAGCCTTTCACCCGTGAAATCGCCCGAAGCGGCAAGATCGCGCGAACATTCGACGAGGCGTTGGTCGAGGCGGGCGTCGCGGCGGCGACCATGCTCGACGCGCGGCGCGCCTTGGCGACCGTGCTCGACATCGAACGGGACGTCAGGCCGGGCGATCGCTTCTACGTGCGCTACTAACAGGCCTTCACCGCCGACGGCGGGCAGCTCGGCATCGGCCGGGTGTTGTGGGTCGAGCTGCAGACGGCGGCGCGCGGCACCGTCGCGATCCATCGCTTCCGCCTGCGCGACCGGGTCGAGCGGTTCTGGCTCGCCAACGGTCAGTCGGCGACGCCCATGGCGCTGCGCCTGCCGCTCAACGTCATCTCGGTGTCCTCGGGATTTGGCTTGCGCGCCGACCCGTTCGACCAGCCGCCGGCCCTTGCCGCCACCGGCAAGCCCGCGCCCATGGGTGGTCCGCGGCGCAACATGCCTCTGCCGCCGGGCCTGCCAACCGGCGGCCCAAGCAGCAGCGGCGGTTCGATCGGACTCTCGCCGTCGCCGGGCGGTTCGTCGGATTTCTCGCCCTACACGAACTGGCATGCCGCCCCGCGCACCGGCGCGCTGTTCATGCATGAGGGCATCGACCTGGTGGCGCCGGCCGGCACGCCGGTCTATGCCGCCGCCGACGGCGTGGTCGTGGGCGCCGCCCCCAACGGGCGCTACGGCAACTGGATCCGCATCGAGCACGCCGGCAACCTCGCCACGGTCTACGGCCATCTCATGGCCTTCGCGCCGGGCATCGGGCCCGGCGAAAGCGTGGTGCGCGGCGAACTGATCGGTTTCGTCGGCAGCACCGGCCGCTCGACCGGCGCGCATCTGCACTTCGAGCTCTTGAGCGACGGCAAGCCGGTCAACCCGATCACCCATCCCGAGCTCAGGGCCATGCAATTGCGCGGCCTCGACCTCGACCGTTTCCGCAAGCAGGTGGCGCGCTCGCACGAAGAGCGCGCGCGCGAGGCCAAGGCGGTCGCCAAGCTCTAGGAACGGTCGGCCGCCTAGTGTCCTGATTCGGAAGTTTTGATGATCTTGGCCTGAGTGTCAGCGGTTCTGAGTGTTGCAAGGCAGAAGCGCTTGATGGCGGCCAGGATGTCGGAGGCCGACTTGGTCCATCTGAAGGGCTTG
>Ga0194131_10001629_pt1 | contig 38262 bp, 30 predicted proteins | sample TA2KigO120mmetaG_FD_148631 | JGI IMG/M metagenome (GOLD analysis project Ga0194131, IMG submission 148631) | Freshwater microbial communities from Lake Tanganyika, Tanzania - TA2015053 Kigoma Offshore 120m | ecosystem: Environmental > Aquatic > Freshwater > Lake | place: Tanzania: Lake...
CGCGGACTGTGGCATACCGGCACCCCGCTGGGGGTGGATGGCTTCTACCAGCAACTCTCATTCGACATGCTGGCTGACACGTCGTTCCATATGTTCACGACCGACGGCATCCTCGGTCGCGACATCATGACCCCCAAGTGAGGCTTACGCCTCTTTGGGAACTGTGCCACGCAGTCCGCCTCATCCAATGGCCCTGCAGGCCCAATGTACGGCCAGAACCGTCAGGCCAACAGAAGTCCGAAGACCCCCCCCAACGCCCCCCCGGGGGGGTCTGTTGTGCTTTGCCCCTCATGGGCCCGCTCTTCGGCCCGCTCTTCAGCAATTCCAGCCGAGGAACGGTGCTGTGAGTTTAGAAGCGCCTGGCATCGAGACTATGCTGCTTGAGGTCAGGTCGCGGACGCGGAAAGGAGCATGACTCATGCTAACTGAACGACACCGTGCCTTCGCCTTCACGATCGTCGAGCTCCTGGTGGTGGTCTCCATCATCAGCCTGCTCATCGCCATTCTCCTGCCCGCGCTCGGGCGCGCGCGCGATGCGGCTTTGATCACCCAGAGCCTGAGCAACCTGCGGAACCTTGCTGCGGCCAACGCCACCTACGGCGCGGACCACACGGACCGGCAGTTCACCGCCTCGTGCGATGACTTCGGTCTGGTGCAGGGCAATTGCAACACCTACATCAATACGGTCAGTTGCCCGCCGCAGCAGATCGCCGGCTGGGACATGAATGGCGGACTCTGGGGCTTCTGGCTCGGTGGTGGCATGTGCCCGGGCAACTACCCCGGCAACTGCGGCAACTGGATCGTCTACTGGCCCAACGAGTGGGGTTTTGCCAATGGCCTGTTCGGCTACTGGCGCTTGGCGAACTACAAGGCCTTCAACACCTATGTCAACGGGCGGTACTATGACCCGGTCTTCTGGGCGCCAAAGGACAAGATCTTTACTGAGCAAGCACATCCGGGCTTTCAATACCCGGGCGAGTTCATCCCGCCGTCGGCCGTCGGTGGCTCAAGCATCCGCAGCACCTATGTCTGGAGCCCGGCTGCATGCTGGAACCCTGATGTTCTGTCTCGCAACGGCTTCAAGCAACCCTCGACGCTGTCCGCCGGCTGGAAGTGCCCATCGGTCGGTCAAGCCAAGTACCCGGAGCTCAAGACCCGCATGATCGAGCACTACTGGCTGCAAAATCAGGATGGCGGACCGACGAATCCCGGGTTTGCCGGCGGCTCCAACCCTTGGCTCTTCAACCAGGGCAACTCGAGCACTCCCAACGCCATGTTCTTCGATGGGCATGTGGCCTCTCTCGCCGTCTCCGAGGTCATGGATGCCGATCGACGCATGCGAGCAAGTTGGAACGGTGCAGTGGGCGCCCCACCACTGACGGGTCGTGGCCTGTGGCACACCGGAACGCCGCTCGGCGTGAACGGCTACTACCAACAACTTTCATTCGACACCCTTGCCGACACGAGTTTCCACGTGCTCACGACCGACGGCATCCTCGGTCGCGACATCCTTGGCGCCAAGTAGGATCTTTGCTCAATGGATCACGCCCCACGCCGTGCGTCCGGACTCCGGGCCTTCACCATCGTTGAACTCCTCGTGGTCGTGGCGATCATCAGCCTGCTGATCGCGATCCTGCTGCCTGCACTCGGTCGCGCGCGCGATGCGGCCTTGGTCACCCAGAGCCTAGGCAACCTGCGCAACCTCGCAGCAGCCAATGCCACCTATGGCGCCGACTACGCCGATCGGCAGTTCCAGGCCACTCCCGATGACGTGGGTGCGTTCGGGAGTTGCCAGAACTACCTGCAGAACGCGTGCCTGCCCACCGTGGTCCTTGGCTGGCAGGGCGCTACGCAATGGGCGATCTCGGTCGGCCCCGGACCGATCAATTGCCCCGGACTGGTGGGCTGCGACAACTTCTTCCTCCTTGAGCCAGGTACCTTCGAAACCAGCCGCAACTTGTTCGGCGCTTGGCGTGCACCATGTGTGCAGGGATTCTCGAACTACCTGAACGGCCGTTTCTACGACAAGGCGTTCTTCGCACCCAAGGATCTCATCAACCTTGAACTCGCTGACTCGTACATCAACTCACCCGACAGCTTCAGTTATGTTGACTCCATCGGCGTCGTGTTTCCCTCGTACTGCTTCAGCCCGGCTGCGATGTGGTGCCCTGACGTGCTGTCACGAAACGGCTACAAGGATCCACGGGTAATGCCAGCGGGATATCGCGGCCCTGCGGTGGGCCAGGCTTCATACCCCGAACTCAAGACCCGCATGATCGAGCACCAGTGGCTGCAGAATCAGGACGGTGGTCCCACGAACCCCGCCTTCGAGGGCGGCTCGCAGCCCTGGATCTTCAATCAGGGCATCAGCAGCAATCCGAACGCACTCTTCTTCGACGGGCATGTTTCATCCATCGCCTGCTCGGAGGTGATGGATGCGGACCGACGAGCACGGGCAAGTTGGAATGGAACACCAGGTGCGCCGCCGACCACCGGCCGTGGCCTGTGGCACACCGGCACGCCCTACGGCATCAACGGCTACTACCAGCAGTACTCGTTCGACATGCTCGTCGATACGAGCTTCCACGTGCTGACGACCGACGGCATTCGCGGCCGCGACATCCTCGGCGCGAAGTGATCGCGTCGGCCGGATCGCGCCGCACTCGCGTGAACCACGGCCAACTCACCAATGAAGAAGGCCCCGGCAGATGCCGGGGCCTTGTCGCATGCACATGAGGTTGGGCGAAGTGGCCTGATCGGCCCCAGTCGGAGGGGCTGATCAGCGAACCCCGATCAGTGGAGCCGATCCACAGTCGAAGGTCGGCAGAGCCAATCAGTAATCCATGTCGCCCATGCCGCCGCCCGGACCGGCCGGAGCCTTGGCCTTCTTCTCCTTGATCTCAGTGATGGCGCAGTCAGTCGTCAGCAGCAGGCCGCTGATGCTCGCTGCGTTCTGCAGCGCGACACGCTCCACCTTGGTCGGCACGATGATGCCGGCCTTGACCAGATCCTGGTACTCGCCCGTGGCGGCATTGAAGCCGAAGCTGGGCTCGGTCGACTCATCGACCTTCTGCGCGATGATCGAGCCGTCAAGGCCGCAGTTGGCCGCGATCTGCTTGATCGGTGCGCTGAGTGCGCGCAGGACGATGTCCACGCCGACCTTCTCATCGCCTTCGAGGCCCTTCTTGAGCTTCTCGAGCGCCTTGCGGGTGCGCAGCACGGCGACGCCGCCTCCGGGGAGGATGCCCTCCTCAACGGCCGCGCGGCACGCGTGGAGCGCGTCCTCGACACGGCCCTTCTTCTCCTTCATCTCGACCTCGGTCGCCGCGCCCACATTGATCTGGGCAACGCCGCCGGCGAGCTTGGCCAGGCGTTCCTGAAGCTTCTCACGGTCGTAGTCGGAGCTGGTGGCATCGATCTGGCCCTTGATCTGCTCGATGCGGCCCTGGATGTCCTTGGTCTTGCCGGCGCCTTCGACGATGGTGCAGTTGTCCTTGTCGACGGTGATCTTCTTGGCGCGGCCAAGGTCAGTCAGGCTCATGCCTTCGAGCTGGATGCCCAGCTCTTCCATGACGGCGGTGCCGCCCGTGAGCGTAGCGATGTCGCCAAGCATTTCCTTGCGGCGGTCGCCGAAGCCCGGTGCCTTGACGGCGCAGATCTTCAGCACGCCACGGAGCTTGTTCACCACCAAGGTGGCCAGCGCCTCGCCGTCGATGTCCTCGGCGACGATGAGCAGGCTCTTGCCGCTCTCGGCGATCTTGCCGAGCACCGGAAGCAGGTCCTTCGCCGACGAGACCTTCTTCTCGTGGATCAGGACATAGCAGTCCTCGAGCACGCACTCCATGGTCGCCTGGTTGGTGACAAAGTGCGGGCTGAGGTAGCCCTTGTCGAACTGCATGCCCTCGAGGAGTTCGACCTCGGTCTCGAGGCTCTTGCCTTCCTCGACGGTGATGACGCCGTCCTTGCCGACCTTGTCCATGGCTTCGGCAATGATCTTGCCGATGGCCGTGTCCTGATTCGCGCTGCAGGAGCCGACCTGCGCGATCTCGGTGCTGTTCTTCACGGGCTTCGAGAGGCGCTTGAGCTCATCGACGACGGTGGCGACCGCCTGATCGATGCCGCGCTTGACCGCGTTGGCGTTGGCGCCGGCGGTGATGTTCTTCAGGCCTTCCTGGTAGATCGCCTCGGCGTAGACCGTGGCGGTGGTGGTGCCGTCGCCGGCATCCTTGCTGGCCTTGCTGGCGACTTCCTTGACCATCTGGGCGCCCATGTTCTCGTAGGCGTCTTCGAGCTCGATCTCCTTGGCGACCGTGACGCCGTCCTTGGTGACGGTCGGGGCGCCGAAGGACTTCTCGAGGATCACGACGCGGCCCGACGGGCCGAGGGTGACCTTGACGGCCTTCGCGAGCTTCTGCACGCCGCGCAGGATGCGCTCGCGGGCGTCGGTGTCGTATGCAATCTGCTTTGCTGCCATGGTGTGGTTCCTTGCTTGATGAGGTGTGGTGTGGTGTGGTGTGGTGCCGGGACCGCCGTCAGCCGATCTCGATCCACGCGACGCGCTCGGCGTCGAAGACGTAGATGTGCGAGCCGTCGGTGACCTTCACGAGGCCATCGGATTCCGGGGGCACCAGCAACGCGCGCTTGACGATGCACGGATGCGAGCCTGCGAACTCGATGCGCAGGTCACGCTGGCCGTTCAGTTCCTTGAGCGCGGTGCGGAGTGCGGTGGAATCCATGGTGGTCCCGGCGTTGGATCAGTCGATGACGCCGAGGATGTCTTCCTCGGTCATGATGAGGAAGGTTTCGCTGTCGATCTTGACTTCGGTGCCGCTGTAGGCGCTGAAGATGACCGTGTCACCCTTCTTCACGCTGAAGGGCATCCAGGTGCCTTTGTCCTTGTTGAGCACGCCGTTGCCGAGGGCGATGACCTTGCCGGTCTTCGGCTTCTCCTTGGCGGTCTCGGGCAGGAAGATGCCGCTGTCGGTCTTGGTCTGGGCTTCCTCGCGCTTGACGAGGATCTTGTCTCCGAGGGGACGAACCTTCATGTGTGAATCTCCTTTGGGTCGTGTGAAACGGAAGGGAGAGCGCGTGCTCACCCGGGGAAATGCCCACCGCGGGGGAAGCCCCCGGTGGGCGAGGAAGGCGAGTAGCCCGCCCCGGCGGGCGGTGAGGGCCAGTGGCCGGCGTAGTGGCGTTGCACCACGCGGCGAAGGGTGTCGAGGAAGGTCTCGAGCGAGCAGCTGCGCTCAAGAACGGCGAAAGCGCCCTCGTGCAGGGCATCGCGCAGTGAACGGCCATGGTCACGCAACGACGGCTGGGGCGGACGCACCACCACCGTGGGGGGCGGTACATCCATGCGGCGCAGGATTTGGAGAACGCGCGAACCAGCAGGTTCACCCGCGCCCTCACCGATCGGCAGGCCGATGTCGACCACGGCGATGTGGACCCTGACCTGCCGAACGACCTGGTCGCTCTCGGTCAGGTTGCGGGCACGCAGGCAACGGATGCCCTGCGGCTCGAGCAGCCGAGGCAGTAGGTCCGCAAAGGTGTCATCACGCCAGCCGCCGTAGGAAAGCAGGAGATTCAGGTTCGTTCTGCCGCCAGCGTGCGACAAACGCACATGATGACCCGGGCTGAAGGAGCCCGAATCGGTGCTGTAGAAACGGAGCGGCGAATGCATGCTGGCCGCTCGTAGCAAAGGGTGTGCCGAATGTGGGCCAAATCGGGCTGGTCAGCATGGGGCCTCATGTTATGAGACATCATGGTCGTTGCCCTATCGGCACGCGGTGGCCTTGTCGCCACTGTCCAACGCGAGGCAGAGCGATGTGCCAAGACGGGTCAGGCCGCTGCACGCACGCCATGCCTGCCCTAGCGTCCCGCGAATGAACACGATTGAACGCCCTATCGGCCGACTGTTCGCTGACCCCGCCTCGGCGATCGGCAAGAAGGCCGTCATCAAGGGCTGGGTCCGAACGCGACGCGACAGCAAGGCCGGTCTCTCATTCGTGCATGTGAGTGACGGGTCGTGCTTTGATCCCATCCAGGTCGTTGTGCCCAGCACTCTGGCCAACTACCAGGCCGAGGTGATGCGGCTGACCGCCGGCTGCTCGATCATCTGTCGTGGCGAACTCGTGCCGAGCCAAGGCAAGGGCCAGGCCCTGGAGTTGCAGGCCGAGTCGGTCGAGGTGGTGGGCTGGGTCGAGGACCCGGACACCTATCCGATCCAGCCCAAGCAGCACAGCTTCGAGTACCTCCGTGAGCAGGCACACTTGCGCGTGCGAACGAACACCTTCGGTGCCGTGGCACGCGTTCGCCACTGCCTCGCCCAGTCCATCCACCGCTTCTTCCATGCGCGCGACTTTTACTGGGTGCATACGCCGATCATCACCGGCAGCGACTGCGAGGGTGCAGGCCAGATGTTCCGAGTGAGCACGCTCGACCAACTCAACATCCCCCGCACGCATGACGGCAAGGTCGACTGGGACAAGGACTTCTTCGGCCGCGAAACCAGCCTCACCGTCAGCGGGCAGCTCAGCGTCGAGACCTACGCATGCGCCCTGAGCAGCGTGTACACCTTTGGCCCGACCTTCCGAGCGGAAAACAGCAATACCAGCCGCCACCTGGCGGAATTCTGGATGATCGAGCCCGAGATCACCTTTGCTGACCTGGCGGCGGATGCGCAGCTCGCCGAGGACCTGCTCAAGACCATCTTCTCGGATCTCCTGCATGAGCGGCAGGACGACCTGAAGTTCTTCGCAGAGCGCATCGACAAGGGCTGCATCGATCGGCTTGAGGCGCTGGTCAAGGCGAACTTCGAGCGCATGGACTACACCGACGGCATCAAGCATCTGCAGGCTGCCGAGGCCAAGGGCGTGAAGTTCGAGTTCCCGGTCGAGTGGGGCATGGACCTCCAGAGTGAACACGAGCGCTACCTGACCGAGACGCTCGTGGGCCGGCCGGTGGTGCTCATGAACTACCCCAAGGGCATCAAGGCGTTCTACATGCGGCTCAACGATGACGAGCGGACGGTCGCTGCGATGGACATCCTCGCGCCGGGCATCGGCGAGATCGTGGGCGGCAGCCAGCGCGAAGAGCGGCTTGATGTGCTCGATCGGCGCATGGATGAGATGCACCTCGACAAGGCTGCCTACTGGTGGTACCGGGATCTGCGGCGCTATGGAACGGTCCCCCACGCCGGATTCGGCCTGGGCTTCGAGCGCACGATCGTCTATGCCACCGGCATGGCCAACATCCGTGATGTGATCCCCTTCCCGCGCACGCCGCGGAACGCTGCGTTCTGAGACGCAGGTACGGACCATCGATCGAGACGGGCGCGGGAGGGGTGGTGCAACGCACCACTCTTTGGATGACACGGCGCGCGTACTCCGGCGATGCATTCAGGATAGAAACTGCTGGCTTCCCCCTTCCGAAGTACAGGAATGAAGATTGATGTGCCGATATGCAGAACCTCGGATCCACTCAATGCCGAACCAGAAGGTCACTGCCATGAACATCAACCAGATCGCGTCCATGGGTGTCGCAGCCACCCTCCTGTCGGGTCCTTGCCTTGCCGACGGCGTCGTCAAGGGACAGACCGCCACCAAGAAGGTCGTGGTCGAAGAGACCTCGTCCGACATCGTGGAAGTCACCGTGCTCGAGAAGACGGCACTGAACACCTGGGTCGTCTCGGATGACCTCACCAACGAAACCAATGACGCGGAGCAGACCACCCCAGCGGCCGGGACCATCACCGATTGCAATGACAACGGAATCGATGATGCGGCCGACATCGCTGCCGGTACCGCCGATGACATCGACGGCGATGGCACGCCCGACTCATGCGAAATCGCCGCTGGTGATGTGAACCTGAACGGCATCGTCAACAGCGCCGATGTCAACATTGTGCTCGGCTGGTGGGGCTTGGACTACTCACCCACGAGCGACTGCAACACTGATGGCACGGTTGACGGCCATGACTTGGCCATGGTGCTCGCCGCCTTCGGCAGCACGCTCTGAGCCATCGAGCGGCGACCTGCCCAGACCATCAAACCATGGCAGGGCGCACCACTCGGTGCGCCCTCTTTCGTTCAACCGGAGATTTGGCGCGCACCCTGAGGTGCACCCCGCAACGGATGTCCGCGCTCAGGGCGCCCCGGGGACGGCGTTGGCGATGTTGCCCGGGAGCAGCCGGTTCCGGAAGTAGAGCCAATCGGCGTGCACGCCCGCCGGCTCGGTGAGATCCGTATTCGGCGGGATGGACTTCATGAGCTCGACCAGCGCCGGATCCTGCATCTCGTGGGCCGTTGAACTGCCATCCACATTCGAATGCGTCACGACCACACCGTCCCACAAGGCTGGCCAGTCGTACCACAGCGCCTGCGTTGGATCGATGATCCACCCGCCGTAGTTCGAGTAGAGCCCCTGCTGCTTGGCCTCCACGATCGAGCACAAGGTCATGGATGGCTTCTGGACCCGGGACATCGCCGTGGTGTCGAACGCACTGCAATCGCCCTCGCCGAGGGCAGACTGCCACTGAGCGACCGGTGTGTTGACGATCCAATCATCGGGAACCTGGACACCGACGAACCCATTCAGTGAGTAACTGCGCAGACGATCCTGCTTGTCCAAGGGACTGCGGTAGGCATCCAGGGTGCCCAGATACGGCCACAACCGCCCACGCGTGATCGCGTACTCCGTCTCCTGACGCGTGTCTCCGCCGGGGCCACCGGTGAAGTACACCGCGCCAGGCACACCGACCACGGGACCTTGGACCATCATCACCCAGCAATGGAACGACTCGGCATCATTCGCAATGGCGGCGGCAGCCGTCGGCCAGTACAGCAGTGGGCAGGCACTCCCGATGTCGAAGCCGCTCCCTGACACACCAGGGTCTGGCTTCTCTGTCCGGGGACTGACCAGCCGACCAGCCTGATCGGTGGCGTAGGCGGCACACGCCAAGGCGATCTGCCGCTGCTTGGACTGGCATCCGACGCTCCGAGCCGTGGCCTGGACCTTCTGGATCGAAACCACCAGTAGCGCAAGCAACACGCTGATGATGGCAATCACCACCAACAGTTCCGTCAGGGAGAAGGCTCTTTGAGAATGATGCCTTTGGTTCACTTCGGCCATGGGTGACCACCAATCAGGGTGGGTTCGGGACATTCCCCGGCAGGCAACGGATGCGGAAGTGATACCAGTCGCGACGAGCGCGCCAACCGCTGCCGTTCACGGGCGCTTCGTAGTACCAGTGTCCGAATGCATCGATCAGACCCGGCAACTCGGGCCGCGCCACCTCGTAGCGCTCGGTGCTGCCGTCAACCATCGCATAGGTCACATTCCGCGGATCCCAAAACGCGGGCCAGTCGACCCAGTTCGAGTTGGTCAGGTCAATGATCCAGCCCTGGTTGTTGTAGTTGAATCCATCGTTGTCGTCCTCGGTGATGCAGTTGATCGTCTTCGACGGTTGTTGGATGCGCGACATCGCCGTGGTGTTCAGATTCTGGCAATTCTCGGGTTCGTAGTACTGCTCCCAGCCGCTGTAACTGGTCCGTTCATCGGGGCTATGGCAGCCGACAAAGGCGCTGAGCGAGTAGCTGCGCAGGCGCGTCCCTGGATCAAGGGGGCTCCGATAGAGCAACACCGAACCGACATACGGATAGAGCGCACCCTTGGTGATGGCGGTCTCGAGCTCGGTACTGCCCATCATGTTGGGAGCGAACGACGCTGTCCACGAATGAAACTCATTGTTGAGGGTCCCTGTCGGGTAGGAGATCGTCGGGCAGCCAGGTGGGGTCAGGGTGAGTGTGCCGGGCGACGATGTCAGGGGGCTGACCAATCGCCCTGCATTGCTGCTCGCGTAGGACGCACAAGCCAACGCGATCTGGCGCTGGTTGTGCAAGCACTTCGTGACCCGAGCGGTGCGCTGGACGGCGGCGATGGCTGTGATCAGGAGCGCCATCAGAAGCGCCAGAATCGCCACGACCACGAGCAGTTCCGTGAGCGAGAAGGCACGCGGAGCCTTGGACATACGCATGTCGATCATGCTAGCGCACCCACCGCGGAAATCCCCGGGTTGACCCTAGAATGACTCGCATGAAACGTCATCTGGCCCTCATCGTGCTCCTCGTTGCCGGCTGCAGCGACGATCCCACTCCGCCGTTGCCGACGCCCGCAAGCGTTCCCGGAACCAGCACGCCGACAACGACCAGCGGTCGCGACAACGCGGAGACATCCGATATCGCCATGGGTGGCACCACGGCCGATGGCACCCCCACCAATGGTGAATCAGGTGCGCGAACCGACGGCGCCGCTGGCGGTGCGACGATGCGCCGCGACCCGAATGCCGCACCAAGCTCGACGGTCGTTGAACCCGAACCTGCGCAGACGCCGAGCAACGATGCTCCTTCATCGGACGGTGGCGCAGCCGGATCGAGTGGCCCGTCCGCTGGCGGACAGACCGAGGATCCAGCAACTGCTGCACTCCGCGCACGCACGCGTGAAGCACGGTGGAACGACTTCCGCGCCATCGTGCAGAAGCAGGCTGACCTCATGGTGAAGGTCGGCCTTGCCCGCAAGAAGATGCGCCAGGATCCGACGCCGGAGAACCGAGCGGCCTATGACCGCATCTGGGGTGGCATCGCGCCCTTGGCGGCAAGGGTGACCGAGTACATGGCGCAGACCCGCTTCAGCGATGAGGACCGCGCCGTCATGTCCATGATCGTCGACGAGATCCAGTCCAAGGCGATGGCGACGGTGGAGGCAGCGCCGTGACATGCAACATCGACCAGCGCGGACGCAAGGCGCGCATCCTTGCCGGTGCCTTGATCGAAGTGCCGGGGCTCGTCCTTGTCGTCATGCGGTCGACCGACATGCTCGATGGGACCTGGCCATGGATCGTGGGCGTGTCCCTGATCGTGGGCGGACAATTCATGATCCTCGAGGGCGTGCTCGGCTGGTGCGCGCTGCGCGCCTGCGGCGTGAAGACGGCTCTGTGAGCGGAACGCGGCACCGTGGTGGGACAAGGCCTGGTGCCACGCACCACGCCGTGTTCGTGCAGGCGATGGTTGCCGACGCTCATGTGCGTCGGTCGCTCCTTGCTGGTGTGTTGCTCATCGCCCACTGGGTGATTGGTGCAACCACGGTGCCTGAGCCATCCTGGTTGTGGATCCTCGCGGCCATGGCGTGCGTGATCGCAGGCTGGCATCCTCTTGTGACATCGATCCACCAGGTCGTGGCGCGCACGCTCGACATCGATGTGCTCATGGTGGTCGCGGCCATCGGAGCATGCGCGATCGGCCAGTGGACGGAGGCAGGCATCCTGCTGTTCCTCTTCTCCCTGGGCCATGGGCTCGAGGGCCTGGCGACCGAGCGCGCATCGAGCGCCATCTCGGCGCTGGCCGAACTTGCACCCACCGAGGCAACGAAGGTGAGTGGCGGTGTCGAGGAACGCGTGGCCGTGAGCGCACTTGCGGTCGGTGACATCGTGATCGTGAGGCCGGGAGAACGGTTCCCCATCGATGGTGCGGTGACCGAAGGCACCAGCAGCGTGGACCAGAGTCCGATGACCGGCGAGAGCGTGCCGGTCCGGAAGGACCCCGGCGATGAGTGCTACGCCGGCACGCTCAATGGCGAAGGGTTGCTGCGAGTCCGTGCGGCTCGTGCAGCCGGCGAGACGATGATGGCTCGCATGGCTCGGCTGGTCGAGGAAGGCCAGGCCAACCGTGGCGTGGCGCAGAGGCTCACTGCACGCTTCACCCGCGTCTACACGCCGATCGTGCTGTTGGCGGTGCCAGCCGTGGTTGGCGGCCTGATGCTCGCAGGACACGGCTTCGACGATGCCTTCCTGCGCGGCATGGCCGTGCTCATCGGTGCGAGCCCGTGTGCGCTGGCGATCAGCACGCCGAGCGCGGTGCTGGCGGGCATCGCACGGGCCGCACGAGGCGGCGTGCTGGTGAAGGGTGGCGCGCACCTGGAGACGCTGGGATCGCTGCGCTGCATGGCCTTCGACAAGACAGGCACGCTCACGACCGGCCGCGCGACCGTGCGATCGATCGAATGCTTCGATGGCACGACCCGTGAGCGTGCGCTCGCCATCGCCGAGGCACTGGACCGACACAGTTCGCACCCCTATGCCCACGCGGTGCGCGATGCCGCGCGTGCGGAAGGCACCCCACGCCTGGAGCCGGCGCGGGTCACCGTCGTGCCAGGCATGGGTGTGCGTGCAGACATCGATGGCCATGCGTACGCGCTCGGTTCGCCACGGATCATCGATGGCACCCCGTTGCCGGCACCGGTGCAGGACCGCATCGATGCGCTTCGCGCCGGAGGCCAGGCTGTGGCGCTCGTCGTCGAGGAGGACTGCGTGATCGCGGTGCTGTCCTTCGAGGACCTTCCACGCGACGGTGCCGCCGCGGTGATGGCCGATCTCGGTCGATCCGGGATCGTGCGCATCGCCATGCTGACCGGCGATGCCCCGACCGTCGCCGACCGGATCGGCGCCGCGGTGGGGATCACCGAGATTGCCGCGGGCCTGATGCCTGAGCAGAAGATCGAGCGGGTGCGTGCGATGCGTGACGCAGGCCCGACGGCCATGGTGGGTGACGGCATCAACGATGCACCCGCGCTGGCCTCGGCGGACCTGGGCATTGCCATGGGGGCGCGTGGCAGCGATGTCGCCCTTGAAGCCGCCGATGTCGCGCTGATGGGCGATGACCTGGCTCGCCTTCCGTGGGCCATCGGCCTGGCGCGGGCGGCGCGACGCACGATCATGCAGAATGTGATGATCGCCATGGGCGTGATCGCCGTGCTGGTGCCGTTGGCTGCCCTGGGCGACATCGGGCTCGGCGGCGCCGTGGTGCTGCACGAGGGCAGCACCGTGGTGGTGGCATTCAATGCACTGCGGCTGCTTGCCTGGGATCGCCGCGCGGCCTGACTCGGACGCGTCCAGCGGATCGATGGGGTCAGCGCACGAAGCGCTGCATGAAGCGTCGCACACGCCGCGCGGCCTCGTGCACGCGAGCAGGCTCGAGCGCACCGCTCTCGGCAGCGCGCACGAGCGCTTCATGCACCTCGACCTGTCGACCGTGATCATGGCAGACGAGCGCCACATCCACACCAGCGCCGAGGGCCAGGACCGCTGCGTCGCCCAGCGGCCATCGATCGGCCACCGCCTTCATCTCGAGGTCATCGGTGAGGACCATGCCGTCATAGCCGAGCTCATCCCGGAGCATGCCCTGGACCACCCGGCGGCTCAGTGTGGCGGGCACATCCGGGTCAAGCGCCTCGAAGAGGATGTGTGCCGTCATGATGCCGGCGACGCCAGCCTGGATCGAAGCCGCGAACGGTGGCAGCTCGGTCAGGCCGAGCCGTTCCATGGTGTGCGGCAGGCTCGGCAAATCGTGATGGCTGTCCTTGTTCGTATCGCCATGGCCCGGGAAGTGCTTGGAGCACGCACCTACGCCCATGAGCTGCATCATCTGGATGAACTCGACCGCGCACTCGGAGACGGTTCCGGTCTCGGTTCCGAATGATCGCTCGCCGATCACGGGATTCGAAGGATTGCTGTCGACATCGACCACGGGGGCGAAGTCAAGATCGATGTTCACGCTGCGCAACTCACGCGCGATGACGCGGCCCCAGCGGCCGGCGGCCTGTGGCCCCTGCCGACCGACCTCGCGCATCGATGGGATCGCCGTGAAGCCATCCACGAGCCGCTGCACGCGCCCGCCTTCCTGATCGACGCCGATGTAGACGAGCCCACGCGCGCGGCGCTTGATGTCCAGGCAGAGCTCGCGTACCTGTCCTCGGGAGGCGACATTGCGCGCGAAGAGGATCACGCCGCCGACGCCACGATCAAGCATGTCGGCCAAGGCGTCATCGACATGGTGGCCGTGGAATCCCACGCACATGCATCGTGCACAGGCGAGGCGCAGATCCGTTGCGTCCATCGTGGCAATGTTATCCTTCCGCCAATTGCCACGGCCGTAGGCTTGATGTCCATCCATGCCTCACGATGCATTCCAGGCGTTGCAGCACGCCAACTACAGACGCTTCGCCACGGGCTTCATGCTCAACAGCCTTGGGCTGCATGTGCTCACGACCGCGGTGCTGTGGGATGTGTGGGAGCGCACCCACGATCCGCTGGCGCTGGGCATCACGGGACTCTGCCGGGCGTTGCCGGTCGTGCTGCTGGCACTCGTGGCTGGTCACGCCGCCGACCGCTTCGAACGGACGCGGATCCTCGTGGTCTGCCAGACCTGCTTCGCAGCGCTGTGCGCCGCGTTCGCGTGGCTCGACCTTCATGATGCCCCGGTCTGGCAGTTCTATCTGCTGCTCGTTCTGAGCGGCTGCGTGCGCGCCTTTGCGGGGCCAGCGCGCGGTTCGCTGCTGCCGCTCTTGGTGCCCAGGCGCAATCTCGAGAATGCCGTCAACTGGAACAGCGGCTTCTTCCAGGCCGCCGCCATCGGCGGACCGATCGCCACGGGGCTGGTGATCGACTCCATCGGATCGACCTGGCAGCTCTACCTGGTGGCGGCAGGGCTGACTGCATCGCTCGCCGTGGTGGCGCCATTCCTGCGACCCGAGCCGGCACCGCGGACGACCGAAGGTCTCACGCTGCGGTCGCTCGTCGCGGGTGCACGGTTCATCATCGGCGAGCGCGTGGTGTTCGGTGCGCTCCTGCTTGACCTGCTTGCGGTGCTCTTCGGCGGTGCAACCGCCCTGCTGCCCATGTACGCCGACGAGATCCTGCACATCGGCCAGAAGGGATTCGCGTTCGGCGTGCTCAAGGCATCGCCGTATGTGGGCGCCCTGATCATGGCGGCCTTCCTCGCCTCGCGGCCGCCGATCCGCCGCGCCGGTCCCGCGCTGCTCTGGAGCGTGGCCGGCTTCGGTGCCTGCATGATCGTGTTCGGACTGTCGACGAGTTTCTGGATCGCTGCACTCGCGCTGGTCACCAGCGGCGCACTCGATGCGATCAGCGTCACGATCAGGCACATGCTGGTGCAGACGCGAACGCCCAATGAACTGCGCGGTCGCGTGAGTGCCGTGAACACCATGTTCATCGAGTGCAGCAACGAGCTCGGCAGTTTCGAGAGCGGGCTCGTCGCCCGGTGGATGGGACCGGTCTTCAGTGTGGTCTCGGGCGGCGTCGGCACACTGGTGGTGGTTGGCATGATCGCTGCACGCTTCCCGACGCTGCGCAGCCTTCGAGGCCTGACTGACGAGGATCCGCGTGCCAGCCGGGCCAGCGCCACGCGCGAGACGGATGAGGCCGCAAGCGACACGACCGTGCCGTGACGATGGTCGTCCTCACGACCGACCCGTGGTGGAGCGCCCCGCCGGACCCCGTTGGCGAATAGCCTGTGCGCCATGCACACGCTCCTCCTCATCGCGGCGCTCGGCAGCATCGAACTTCCCGCTGTGTTCAGTGACCATATGGTGCTGCAGCGCGATCGACCGATCACGGTGTGGGGACGAGCCACACCCGGTTCGCAGGTCACCGTACGGCTGGGCGACAACGATCCACAACAGGGCTCGGTGGGCAGCGATGGCTCATGGCGCGTGATGCTGCCTGCCGAGGCGGCGCAGCAAGCGCCACGATCGCTGCATGTGATGGGCGATGGGAGCGAACTCGTGATCGCGGATGTGCTCGTCGGTGAGGTCTGGCTGTGCGGTGGGCAGAGCAACATGGAATGGACCGTCAACGGCAGCGCCAATCCCGACGGCGAGCGTGCCCGCGCTGCCGGACGGCCGACGATCCGCGCGATCAAGGTGCCACACACGCTCGCCGGCGCACCGGCCTTCACCACCGAGGCCGCGTGGCGGATCTGCACTCCGGAGCATGTCGGCGATGTCACAGCCGTGGGCTACGCCCTGGCCACCGAGGTGCAGGATGCCCTGCGTGGCGTGCCCATCGGCATCCTCGACATCAACTGGGGCGGCACCAGGATCGAACCCTGGATCGACGCCGTGACGCTCGGTGCGTGCCCGGTGACGCGCGAGGCGATCGGCCAGGCCAACGACGCAGCCGCGAGCGATCCGGCGAAGGCCGGCGAACGCGACCAGCGCTTCGCCGGCATGTTCAACGCGATGATCGCACCATTCGTGCCCTACGGCATCCGTGGAGCGGTCTGGTACCAAGGCGAGAGCAATGCAGGAGAGGCCGAGGCCTACCGGACACTGCTGCCGGCGCTCGTCTCCAGTTGGCGTGCTGCCTTCGGCCAGCCCCAGATGCCCTTCGGTGTCGTGCAGCTGGCGGCCTTCATGAAGGAGAGCAATGAGCCGGCGCAAGGCGGTTGGGCGTTCTTGCGCGATGCGCAGCTGGAGGCAGCCCAGCGCGATCCGAAGGTCGGCCTTGCCATCACGACCGACATCGGCGATGCGGATGACATCCACCCGCGCAACAAGCGCGAGGTCGGTCGCCGCCTTGCGCTGTGGGCGCTCGATGCTGCCTACGGCAAGCGGTGCTGGCCACGAGCTGGCCCACCCGTCACCGTCTCGCGCTCCCTGTGCTTGGTCGATGGCGCGACGAGGCATGTCCTGATTGTGTCGTTCGATGACCTCGGCGGGCCAATGCGCACGCGTGGCAACACGCCGCCGGACGGCTTCGCCATCGCGGGGGAAGACGGTCGCTTCGTGTGGGCGCACGCCATGATCAGCGGTGCCTCGGTGTTCGTGTGGAGCCCGGAGGTGCCGAACCCGGTGTCGGTGCGATACGCCTGGAGCAACAACCCCACCCGTGCCAACCTCGTCGATGGCCGCGGACAGCCGATCGGTCCCTTCCGGTCCGATCGGCCCGAGCGCGATGCTGCGTGTGACGACTGGCTCCGGCAGCAATAACACCGCTGGTGCGGTCAGCCATGGGCGTCCAGCGTGCGCCAACGGCTACACTGGAATCCCCTCGGGGCGTAGCTCAGTTTGGTAGAGCGCTTGCTTTGGGAGCAAGAAGTCGTCGGTTCAAATCCGGCCGCCCCGATTCGTCGGCTTCGCCTCCTCATCCGGTGCCTGCGCTGCGCGCAGGCGCTCGCTGATGCGAGCGCGACCGTTTGGGCCCAGAGGCCTCAAATCCGGCCGCCCCGATTCGTCGGCTTCGCCTCCTCATCCGGTGCCTGCGCTGCGCGCAGGCGCTCGCTGATGTCTGCCCGGCTACACTTCCGCCCCATGAACGGCTGGAACTTCTCGAGCGATCTCGCTGCCTATCTGCCCGTCCTGATGGTGTGCGTCATGGCGGTGGGCTTCGCTGCGATCAACATCGTCGCGAGCCTCCTCCTGGGCCCCAAGGCAGCGGGCGCCGTCAAGGGCATGTCCTACGAGTCCGGGATGGACCCGATCGGGACGACCCACAAGCGCTTCAATGTGCGCTTCTACATCCTCGCGATGACGTTCCTGCTCTTCGACATCGAGATCATCTTTCTCTACCCGTGGGCGCTCGCCTTCACGAAGCTCGAGCCCGGCAGCGCCGAGGCCGGCCTCTTCCTGGCCCGCATCAGCTTCTTCGTCGGGACCAGCGTGATCGCCTATGTGTATGCGTGGAAGAAGGGTGTGTTCCGCTTCGACTGACTGAGTCAGCGCTCCCAGGCGCTGAGGGATGAGCGTCAGCGCTCCCAGGCGCTGAGGGATGAGCGTCAGCGCTCCCAGGCGCGCCTCAGAACACCACATCGATCTTCTGGCCCGGCTGCGTGCTTGGCACGAACCATGCCTCGCCGCGACGCTCGATGGCGACCGGCTTGCCGTCACTCGATGCGCCCTTGACCTCGCACCCCTTGGGCAACCTGATCCAGAGCGGCTCGAAACCGCACTCGATGCGCACCGCATGCATCGCATGCGCCCTCCACTGGGCGAGCACTTCGTGGCCACCCCGCGCACGCAGGCCTTGATAGCCGCCGTCGATCCATGCATCGGGCCACGCTGGGAGCACATGCACCACATGACCACGCTCGCTCCCCTCGCCCATCTGCTGGTGCGACTGCAGCATCATCTCGGCCAAGCCCGCGGCCCCACCGAAGTTCCCATCGATCTGGAATGGTGGGTGATTGTCGAACAGGTTCGACAGCGTGCTCTTGCGCAGCAACTCGTTGAGCTGCCGCCATGACTCGTTGCCATCCCGTAGGCGTGCGAAGAAGTTCACGAGCCACGCACGCGACCAGCCCGTGTGGCCACCGCCGTTGGCGAGCCGATGCTCAAGCGACTTCCGCGCCGCCGCCATGAGCTCCGGCGTCTCCTCTGCCGTGAAGAGCGCGGCTGGGTGCAAACCGTACAAGTGGCTCATGTGCCGATGCCCTGGCTCGGCCTCGGGCCATGGTTTCGACCACTCCATCAAGCGTCCATCCGCGCCAACCTTGGGACGGGCGAGCGACGGCAGTGCATCGCGGATCCTGCGCGTGATGCGGTCGTCCTGCTCACTGAGCACCTCGGCAGCCGCGAGTGTGCATCGCCAGCAGTCCTCGATGATCTCCTGATCCATCGCATTGCCCATGCCGATGTCGGCGTGCGTTCCGTCGGGCAGGATGAAGCTGTTCTCCGGGCTCGAGCTCGGACCTGCGAGGAGCTTGCCCGACATCGGATCACGCACGAGCCAATCAAGATAGAACTCGCTCGCGCCACGAAGCAGCGGCCAGGCGCGACGCAGTTGTGCGAGATCACCCCCGAATGCGTAGTGCTCGAATCCGTGGCGCACGAGCCAGCCACCACCGTGCGGCCAGAGTCCCCACACGGTCTGGCCTGTCGCCGTGGCGCGATGCCACGCATCGCTGGTGTGATGCGCACACCAACCACCGGCGCCGTACATCTCGCGGGCGACCCTGGTGCCGCGCACGGCCAGCGCTTCCGTGAAGGCCATCAGTGGATCGAAGCACTCGGGCGTGTTCAGCACCTCACAGCCCCAGTAGTTCATCTGCAGGTTGATGTTGGTGTGGTAGTCCGCGCCCCACGGCGCCTTGAGGTGCTCGTTCCACATGCCCTGCAGATTCGCGGGCAGGTCGCCGGGTTGGCTGCAGGACAGAAGCAAGTAGCGGGCGAACTGCGCGTAGATGGCGATGAGTTCGGGATCGGGCTCCCCGGATTCCATCCGCGCCCGGCGTTGATCGGTTGGGAGCGCACGCGCTGCAGGATCACTGGGATCAAGATCGATCGTCACGCGTTGCATGCGTCGGCTGAACCACCTGATGTGCTCATCGCGCAGCGGTTCCTGGCTCTGCGCGGCCGCGGTCAGGTCCTTCGCGTTGCGGTCGGAGAGCGCTGTTTCGCCCCAATAGTCCGTGCGCCCGGCGATCAACAGGTAGACCGAGTCAGCACGCTCGATGCGCAGCGTGGCACCATCCTGCACACAGGTGCCACCACGCGGGAGCGCCATCACGCTGGCCTCGAAGGTCACGCCAGCCGCTGCATCAGCCTCGGTGCGCCCCCAGACCCGAACGATGCCTGATCCCTTGGTCGTCCCCGCATCGATCACGAGCGGACAACCCAGGCCGCTCGGCTGGCGCTCGATCGCCACAGTCAGGTCAACGCCACGAGGCTGGTCGCACACGAGTTCGACCACGATGACATCGTGCGGCTTGCTCGCGAAGATGGTGCGCATGTAGTTGGCACCATCCTTGTTCCATGTGGTGGCACTGATGCCGGTGAAGAGGTCCAGGCCGCGCCGATAGCCCGTCACGCGCTCCATGCCGGGCATGCGCAGCACCAGTTCACCGAGTGTCTGGTGCGACCGATCCGCTTCGGGATCCATCAAGGTGCGCTGTGCGAGATCCTGACCCTGCCGCATCTTTCCGGCGAACAGCAGATCGCGTACATCGGCGACCTCCATGGACAGCGCGCGCGGCTGCAGATCGTCGCGCCGGCCCTGCCAGACCGAATCCTCATTGAGTTGCAGCCGGGACTCATGAACCCCCCCATAGTCCATCGCGCCCAGCCGACCGTTGCCCACCGGAAGTGCCTCGTTCCACGAACGCGCAGGCTGGTCGAACCAGATCACCGCGCCATCGGGTGTGGGTTGCGAGGATCGCTCGATGGATGGGGACACCGTCGCGACAGCCTTGGTCGCGGGCGGCGCGGGATCCTGCCCGCGCGCCTTGGCTGCCGGCGGCACCAGAACGAGAACCGATGCTGCGATGGCGAGCCGCATGACCCCTAGCGTAGCCGTCGTGCAAGTGCACGAGCGACACCGACCAGCAACGCGCTCATCAGGAGCACGCTCAGTCCCGAGACGAGCCATGTGAAGCGCAGGATCTGCAGCATGCGCGTGAGCGTGGGCTGCAACGCACCGAGTCCCTCGGTGTTGGCGGCAAGAAACGCGGCTGCCCACGCAAGGCACAGGAGCGTCGCAAGGCCTGCTGTTCCCATCACCACGGCCGAGCTCCATGGCCAACGAAGCCCTGTCGCCAGCCGCAGTGCCGCCACCATGAGCACGGCCAGCGAGCCCGCGGGCATCAGGATGCCCATGGATGTCAAGCTGAGGACAGCCCACGGCTTCGCGAGCATCGCGCTGATCGCCGGGGTCGCGAACCACTCCTGCACCACCAGTTCGGCCAGGCGGACCAGGCTCATCGCGAGCGTCACCCAGCAGACCAGGCGCATCCATCGACCATGGAGCACGGGCCACAGACCGAGCACGGCAAGCCATGGCACGATGCCATCAGGCACGAGGTACAGGAACACGACGGCCGGCAGCGAGGACCGCAGCGCCAACGGCAGCATGGGCGGCACGAGGATCCACGCAGCCGAGGCGACCATCAGCGCGATCGCGCACCACCGGATGTGCGCAAGCATCCGTGCGGCCGCTGACGCGTCGAACGCATCGATCCGCGTCGCACGCGACCAGCGCTGCCATGCCTCCGAGCGGGGCGCACCGCACTCGGAGCAGAGCGCCGCCTCCGGCGCGATCGGGTAGCCGCAGGTCCAGCAACGCGTTGGTCCTTCGACCGGTCGATCAACCACGCGGCTTGGACGCCTTCATCGTGACATCGACTTCGATCTCCTGGCCGTCGCGTCGGATCTTGATCTTGACCTTGTCGCCGGGGGCGTGCTTGCGCAGCTGGTCCATCATGTCGCCGGCGCCCTCGAGGAGTTCGCCGTTCCAGGCCAGGAGCACATCGCCCTTCTTGATGCCCGCCTCGGCAGCGCTGGTGCCCTCGCTCACGGCCTCGACGACCACGCCGCTCTGGCCGGTCTCGCCGTAACCAGGCGACACGCCCAGCCGCACCTTGGCATAGCCGCGGTCCTGGCCGGAGCCCGCTGTCTTGCCTTCAAATTCAAGCTTGGTCTCACTCACCAAGCCCCGTGTGATCGCCTCGGTGAGCGTGATCACCTTCACTGCACCACCGGGATTGACGGTCCATCCATGATCACCGGGCTTGTGATAGATGTCGTGCAGGCCCGTGAAAATGAAGAGCACCGGAATGCCTGCGCTGTAGAAACTCGCATGGTCGCTCGGTCCACGGCCGCTTGGATCGGAGCGGATCGTCAAGCCGCTGGCCTCGAAGCGCGGACGAAGCCACTCCTTGAAGCCCTTCGCGCTGCCCACGCCGCCCACGACAAGCTCGTCGTTGCGCAGTCGGCCGACCATGTCAAGGTTGACCATCGCGTTGATGGACTCTTGCTTGAGCGTGGGGTGCTCGGTCCAGTGGCGGCTGCCATCCAGGCCGATCTCCTCTGCACTGAAGGCCATGAAGAGGATGCTTCGGCGATCCTTGGGCGCATCGTCGGACCCGTACCAATCCGCCATCACGCGGGTCATGCAGAGCATGGCTGCCGTGCCGCTGGCGTTGTCATCGGCGCCCGGGTGAAGCTTGCCACGGTTGCGTGGATCGGCACCGTAGGCACCGAACCCGACATGGTCGTAGTGACTGCCCACAATGACCCACTCCTCGGCGAGCGATCCGGCGCCACGCAGCACGCCGCCGATGTTGTCGGTCGCGATGGTGCCGGCCGTCAACTCGGCCTTCAGCGTGACCTGCACCGAGTCCTTCAGCGGAACCGTCGTGACCGAACCTTCGTCGGCCTTCTGGCGCCACTCCGCCAGCGAGCGCCCATCGGGATCGGCCTGCTGGATCAGTGCATCCATGGACTCGATGCTCAGCTGGACTGCGGGGATCGAGAGACGATCGCCGAAACGGCTCGTGGCGGTCATCTCGAGCCCACGGCGGGCGTCGCGCGCATCGGGCGGCGTGACCATGATCACGCCCACGGCGCCGCGCTTGGCAAGCGCTTCGAGCTTCGGTGCGGCGGCGCTGAACTCGCTCCAGCGCCTCTCGCTCCAGCGGCTGACGCCCTCCTGGTTGATCGGCTCGTAGCGGAAGAACACTGCGATGCGGCCCTTGAGGTCCTCGCCATCCTCCTTGAAGCTCGTGTAGCCATCCTTGCCTGACTCGATCGCATAGCCAGCGAAGGCCAGCGGAGCCGTGACGCTCGCACTGCCGCTCGAACCAAGCACCACGAAGTCGTCCCCGGACCCGAGTGCGCGATCGCCGATCGCGACGGCACTATCGATCACCTTGGGTCCCGCACCCGGCAACTCGAAGGTCTGTCGGTAGGTCGTGCGCTCGCTGTCGCCCTCCTTTGCCGGGAAGCCCGGCTCGAGCCCCGCCTGGCGCATCCAGAACTCCACATAGTTGGCGGCGGCAGCGATGCCGTCGGAGCCCGGCGCGCGGCCCTCGAAGTACGGATTCGAGAGCGTCATGACATGCTGGTACCACTGCTGGCCGACCGGCCCGATGGCGGCCAGTTGTCCAGCGATGTCCGGATCGATGCCTGTGTCCTTGGGCTTGTAGTCGAAGACATTGACCGTGCCCTCGATGACGGTGCCCTTCTTGCGCTCGGGCTCGGCATCCTGTGCCATGGCGATCGCCGAGACGGCGCACGCGGCGCTCAGGAGCATGGTGACGGTCATGCGCACGGTAAGCATCAAGGGGACCTTCCTACGCGGAGCGGCGTGCCCCGACGCGTGGGTGTCCACTCTAGGTTTCCAAGGGCCCGCCGTGCAAGGGATCGAGGCTGTCAGGCCTATACTTTCCGCTCACCCAGCCAGCCTCCACCCCACCATGACCACGCTTCCCTCGATCATGCCCATCGCTTCCAAGTCCCTTATCGCCCTCGCGCCGGCCGACACCTTCATCCGGCGTCACATCGGCCCGAGCGAACCGGAAATCGTGGACATGCTGACCGCGCTCGGCTGCGCCTCGCTCGATGAGTTGAGTGCACAGGCGATCCCGGCCGGCATCCGCATGACGCAGCCTTTGCGGATCGACGACCCCACCAACACGCTCGGCGTCAGCGAGCGCGGCGAGGCCGAGACGCTCGCTGCACTCCACCGCATCGCGCAGCAGAACCACATCTGGCAGACCTGGATCGGCATGGGGTATGTGGGCACGATCGTGCCGGGAGTGATCCAGCGCAACATCCTCGAGAACCCGGGCTGGTACACCGCCTACACCCCCTACCAAGCCGAGATCGCCCAAGGCCGCCTCGAGGCGCTCCTGAACTTCCAGACCATGATCGCCGAACTGACCGGTCTGCCGCTCGCTGGTGCATCGCTGCTCGACGAGGGCACCGCCGCCGCGGAGGCAATGACCATGTGCCGGTCGATCGCTGCGTCCACGCACGACCACTTCTTTGTCGATGCCGGGTGCCATCCGCAGACGATTGCGGTCGTCCAGACCCGTGCAGGCGGGCTGGGCATCACGGTGGTCGTGGGTGATCCGATGAAGGCTGACTTCACGGCCAAGGCGTTCTGTGGCGCGCTGCTCGCGTACCCAGCGACCGATGGCTCGGTGCCTGAGTTCCGTGGCGTCACCGAGCGCGCACATGCCGCCGGTGCGCAGGTCGTCGCGTGCTGCGACCCGATGGCACTCGTCATGCTCGTGCCGCCGGGCGATTGGGGCGCCGACATCGCGGTGGGCAGCGCGCAGCGCTTCGGCGTACCGATGGGCTTCGGTGGGCCACACGCCGCGTTCATCGCCACCAAGCCTGAACATGTGCGCCGGATGCCCGGTCGCCTGATCGGCATCAGCCGCGACGCCACCGGTGCGCCCGCCCTTCGCATGGCCATCCAGACCCGCGAGCAGCACATCAAGCGCGACCGCGCCACGAGCAACATCTGCACCGCGCAGGTGCTCCTGGCCGTCATGGCGGGCATGTATGGCACCTATCACGGCCCGGATGGACTTCGCCGCATCGCTCGGCGCATCCATGCCGCGACCTCCACGCTTGCGGCTGCGCTGTCCAAGCTCGGACACACGGTGCTCAACGACACCTGGTTCGACACGCTCCATGTGCGGCTGGCCGGCTCGCCCGGCGGCTTCGCGTCGGCGCTCGCCTCGCGCCGCATCAATGTGCGGCACTTCACCGATGGAACCGTGGGCGTCACGCTCGACGAAACGATCACCACCGCATCGCTTGAGGCCTTGCTCGGCGCCTTCGCTGCGGCTGTCGGCAAGCCAACGCCGGCGCTCGATGTGCCTGCCTCGCTTGCGATCCCGACCGCGCTCCAACGCACCGATGCGTTCATGACGCAGGATGTCTTCAACAACTACCACAGCGAGCACGAGCTCCTGCGCTACATCAAGCGCCTGGAGAGCCGGGACCTTTCGCTCTGCCACAGCATGATCCCCCTGGGCTCGTGCACGATGAAGCTCAACGCGACCAGCGAGCTGATGCCCGTCACATGGGCTGAGTTCGGCAACATCCATCCCTTCGCGCCTGTCGACCAGTGGAAGGGCTACGCCACGATGTTCCGTCAGCTCGAGGAGTGGCTCAAGGAAGTGACGGGCTTCACGGCCATCAGCCTGCAGCCCAACGCCGGAAGCCAGGGCGAGTATGCGGGTCTGATGGTGATCCGCGCCTATCACGGGCACCGCGGGCAGACCAACCGCACGGTCTGCCTGATCCCCGAAAGCGCGCACGGCACGAATCCTGCCAGCGCCGTCGTGGCTGGCATGACGGTGGTCCCCGTCGGATGCCTGCCCAACGGCGAGATCGACCTGGCCGACCTCAAGGCCAAGGCCACCGAGCACGCCGCCAACCTCGCCGCGGTCATGATCACCTACCCGAGCACGCACGGCGTGTTCGACGAGAATGTCCGCGAGACATGCGAGCTCATCCACGCCCATGGCGGTCTCGTCTACATGGACGGCGCCAACATGAATGCGCAGGTCGGCCTCGCGCGGCCCGGCGACATCGGTGCCGATGTCTGCCACCTGAACCTGCACAAGACCTTCTGCATCCCGCACGGCGGTGGCGGTCCGGGCATGGGACCGATCGGCGTGAACGACACGCTCAAGCCCTTCCTGCCGGGACATCCGGTCCTGAGCCCGACCAGCGCCGGCACGCACGCGATCGGCCCGATCAGCGCCGCCCCCTACGGCAGCGCGAGCATCCTGCCGATCAGCTGGATGTACATCGCCATGATGGGCGGCCCCGGCCTGACGCTTGCCACGCAGGTCTCGATCCTTGCTGCGAACTACATGGCCAAGCGGCTCAAGGCGCACTACCCGGTGCGCTATGTGAACGCGAACGGCCGCTGCGCGCACGAGTTCATCATCGACTGCAACGCGTTCGACAGGAGCGCGGGAATCAAGGTCGATGACATCGCCAAGCGCATGATGGACTATGGCTTCCATGCGCCCACCATGAGCTGGCCCGAGCCCGGCATGCTCATGATCGAACCGACCGAGAGCGAATCGAAGCCCGAGCTCGACCGCTTGTGCGACGCGCTGATCTCGATCCGTGAGGAGATCCGCGCGATCGAGGAGGGCCGCATGCCACGCGACTCGAACCCGCTCAAGCACGCGCCGCATACCGCGGCCGTGGTGTCATCGGATTCGTGGAGCCGCCCGTACACGCGCGAACAGGCCGCATGGCCCGCATCGTGGCTGCGTGACCACAAGTTCTGGCCGGCCGTCAGTCGCGTCGACAATCCCTACGGCGACCGCAACCTCGTCTGCACCTGCGAGAGCGTCAAGAGGTACACCTGACCGTTGCAGGCCCGCGAGGGTCGATCGAAGGTTCGGGCCGATGATCCAAGCACGGTTGGCCGTACCATCGGGGCATGTTCGGTCCGAGTCCCTCGCCCCTGGAACCTCGCCCCGACTGGTCCCATCTGGTGCCAGCCGTGCTGCGCAACCCCCGCACCGAACTTGAGGCCGGGTTCACTCGCCTGCGCACGATGCTGCAGGCCGAGGGTACGCAGACCCGCGAGATGCTCGAGATCTACGGTCGAGCGACACAAGGCCAGGCCTCGAGCGCCGACATCGATCGGGCCAATCGTCAATTCGGCGATCTCCTCCGCTTGGCCGGGCTGGGCGCGTTCTTCGCCGTCGTACCGGGAAGCGCACTGCTGCTTCCGCTGGCCGTGACCACGGCTCGCAGGCTGGGCATCAACCTCCTGCCGGACAGCTGGGAACAGCAGGCCGGGCTGCCGGTCGACGGTCGCCCCGACGAGCAGGTCAAGCCAAGGCAGGGTTCCTGATCACACCTCGGCGTGCTCGGCCACGCCCTGGATGCGGGCGATCGCGCCACGAAGCCCATCGGCACGCATGGCCACGTTGACCACTGGGCTCTGGAGCAGGCTCACGATGTGCACACGCAGGTAGGACGGTGCCGCCGCAAGGGTGGCAGCCTGACGCACAGCCATCGCATCGAGCGCGGCTGGATCCATCTCGCTGAGGAGCGGAGTGGTGTTCGTCAGGCGCACCTCGATGTCCGCCGCATACGCATCGAGCTCGCTCGGCACATCGAACGGGAACGAGCGTGCGGTCGCATGGGCCACGTCGGCCATCTGCTTCTTGCCGACCTTGGGATTGAGCAGACCGGTGAGCAGCATCACGAAGCGCTCACGGTGGTCGGCGAACGCGCCCAGGATCTCCTCGTGCGACGGGCCTTCACTGCGGAACGCGATCGACTCGCGGTCGTCACTGCGGTTGCAGCTGATCTCGAGCTTCCAGTCCCCAGCGCCCACTGCGATCTGTCGGGGGTCGATCAGGGCGACCGTGCGCGCACCGCCGAAGGTATCGGGTGCTTCGCTGTCGCGTCCCGAGACGAGATAGGCCTTCGACTCGGGCGTGAAGACGCCGCGCTCGAAGAGCCGTGACACGCGCGAGCCATCGGCGCCGTGTGCCACCAGGTTCCACTCGACCGCTGCAGGTACCGGGTCGTCATCCGAGGGAAGCCACACCACCTCGAAGAGCGGATGGCTTGAACCTGCATAGCGACGCACATAGAAGCGGCCACGACCACGCGGGCGTTCCACGCCCGGGGTCAGTGCCTCGAGCATGCGCTGCACGGTGTCGCGTTCATCCTGGGTGAAGCCGGACGGATCGCGCAGCACCCGCGAGCCGATCTCGAACAGCTTGGCAAGCACGGCGGGTTCGGCGCTCGTCTGGCCCGCTGGCGGATAGAGGAAGCGGAAGGCATCCAAGTGCACCTTGCCCTTGCTCAGGCCGCTGTCGACGAGGGCCTGCGCGATCAGTGCGCTGTCGGCACCGCCGACCATGCGCTCATCGAGTGCGCGTCGAGCGCCTGTCACATCACCGGTCGCCACATAGGTGGCGCAGAGTCCCTTGAGTGCCTCATGCGCGGGGCGGGTCTCGTTGATCGCCTCACGCACGGCATCCGGGAAGTTGAAGAACTTCTGCGTCGAGAGCGCATCGATCGCCGCGGCGAACTCACGGCGTGCGTGGTCGAACCGGGCTCGTGCAAGTTCGAGCATGCCGCGGGCAAGTTCCAACAGGCCGGGTGCCGCACCGGTGCGCATGGAGGTGTGCTGTTCGGCAGCATCGAGGTTGCCCTGCCCGATTTCGAGGATCGCGAGGAACGGCCGCGCCACGCCGTCCACGCGGTCGGAACCTGAAACCGCGCGCATGAGGTGCGTTCGGGCCATGCCGATGAGGTCAGGATCGTGCGTGGCCGCGAGCCGCAGGCCGCGTGAGAGATCCGCCAATCCTTCGCCTTCGACCAGGTCGAGCGCTTCGCGGCGGATCGCCTCGGACTTGGTGGCGAGGTCGGCATCGTTCATGCAGTGCGGCTGCATCGCGACGGCTGCACGCAGCACGGTGCGGCTCCAGACCGGATCACGATTGCTCCATCCGTGCCACTCGGTGGCGACCGTGAGCGCCGGACGCCATTGCGATGCCATGATCAGTCGTGAAACAGCACGATCGACATCGCCATCAGGCACCATGCCGGCTTCGGCACGGCGCAGGAGTTCCCACTCGATCTTGTGCACGAAGTGGGCGACCTTGCCATGGTCGCCGCGCTTCTCGTAGGCAGCGGTCAAGAGCTGCGAGGCCGTCAGCGCCGCAGCTCGCACCTCTTCATTGGCCGAGTGCAGTGAGAGTCGGTTGAGCTCCGTCTCGACCTCCTCGAAACGCTGTTCGCGGGCACGCAGCAGCGCGATCGCATCACCGGCAACGCCACCCACGCCGACGAGTTCCTCCGCGCGCTTCAGGTCATCGGTCTGGGCACGCTCGGCAAGCAGGCGCACGAGACCAGATCGCTGGAGGTGGCCGTCGGAACCGCGCGTCGACAGTGCCTGCTCATACAGGCCCTTGGCAAAGGCGAAAAGGCTGTCACTGCGGTGGCGGCGCCACTCCTTGGCCACACTTGATGCCGTGATCGGGCCGGCGGCGGCCACCGGCGAGGTCGAGGGCGTGCTTGAACCGACCGGAATCATGATCGGCGCAGCAGGAATGGTGGCGGTTGCCGGCACCACTGCACGCGGCAGCACGGGAGCAGGAACCGGTGCTGGGGCGGATGCAGCAGCGATCGGCGCAGCGGGAATGGCCGCCGCCGGGACCACGGGCATCGGCGCCACTGGAGTCACCGGCGCAACCGCGGCAGGCACGACCGGAGTTGGTGTCGCCGCCACTGGGGCAATCACAGGCACAGTTGGCGCGACGGCCATCGGCTTGGGTGCCTCGACCGGATCGAGGTCAGTCAGATCAAGGAGCCCAGGAAGATCAAAGTCCGCGTCGCTCGTCACCGGCGCACCCATCATGGGCTTGGTGGAACCCAGGTCGTCATCGCCAAATGGATCCATCGACGACGATGCCGCAGGATCGGTCATCGGCGTCGTGATCGGCATGCTTGCCGGACGCGCACCGCCCGGCGTACGAGGACCTGGCTTCCTTTCTCCAGCGGAGGTCTGGGCTGTCGGCTTCCGGGACGCTGCACCCTTCGACGCGGTGCCGCCCTCGCTCTTCTCGCCGCGCATCCAGAGCACGGCGCCGACGATGAGTGCGATCGCGATCGCGCCGACGGCGATGCCCGCGGCGAGCACGATCGGGTCGTCGTAGGGCAAGCCCATGATCGTGCCAGCGGCCTCTTCACCAGCCGACGGATCAGCAGCCGGTGCGGGGTCCTGCGCGTGGGCGATCGCCACGAAAACAAGGCTCGAGCAGAAGGTGGCGGAGTGCAACAACGAAGCGCGGATGGCCATGTCTAAATCCCTTCGGATGGTCGATCGAACAGCGGGAGCGCAAGGTACGGCCCTGCGCGTCCCACTGCAATTACCGCGCCATTGCGCCCGATGGTTATCGGTTAGCCGATCCGGAGGCCCCACCCCGGAACGGTCGGCCCGAGTGCCGGGTGCGGAGTCCGCCTAACCCGCGCCGATCAGGCGTGAGAACGCACTCGCCAGCCCAAGGAAGACGAGAAACGACATCGAGTCGGTCACCATCGTCAGGAAGATCGTGCTTGCGGTCGCCGGGTCGGCACCCATGCGCTTCATGAGCAGCGGCAACATGCTGCCGGTCAGGCACCCGATCATCAGCGTGGTCGCCATGCTCAGGGCGATCACCGCACCGATCTGCCATGGCCGGTCCAGGGCCAACTCGATGCCCGCCACCACGCCACCCACGATCACGCCGCAGATCAGGCCGTTGACCAGGCCCACGCTCGTCTCGCGCAGGATGTGCGGCAGTGCGCGGCGCGGGCGGATCTGGTCGAGCACGATGCCGCGCAGCGTGACCGCCAGGCTCTGCTGGCCGGCATTGCCCGACTGGTTGGCGATCAGCGGCATCATCGCCGCGAGCACCGCGAGTTCCTCGATCAAGCCCTGATAGCGCAGGACCACCAGCGCACCGATGCTGCTCGTGAGGAGATTCACGAGCAGCCAGGGGAACCGTCCGCGGAACTTCACGCCCACACTCGAGTACACGGCCTCCTCGCGGCCGGCACCCACCATGCGCTGGGCGTCCTCGGTGCCTTCTGCACGAATGATGTCGATCACGTCATCGACGGTCACGACGCCAAGCAGGCGGTGATGCCCATCGACGACCGGCAGTGCCGCGTAGCGGTAGCGCTCAAACTCGTGGGCGACTTCCTCGCGGTCGATGTCGGGCGCGATGGCATCGATCGTGCGCTCGCAGATGTCGGCGATGCGGTCGGTCGGCTTGGCCACGAGCAAGCGGCGCAGGCTGATGATGCCCTTGAGATGCCCCTTGGCATCGGTGACGAACGCGTGCTGCAGGATTTCCGCTCCCTCGTGGCGCCGAATCGACTCGGTCGCCTCGGCGACCGTCATTGCCTCGCGCACGCTGAAGTGCTGCGTGGTCATCATGCCGCCCGCGGTGTCGGGCGCGTAGACCATCAGTTCGCGCAGTCGACGCGCCTCGCCGGAGGCCATGCTCGCCAGCAGACGCTCGCGATCGCGGACCGGCAGGGCCTGCAACAGGTCGGTGGCGTCATCGGGCGCCATCTCCTCCAGGAACTTGCCCGCGAGCGCGGGGTCGTCATCGATCAGGTCCCGCAGCATGCTCACGGCAAGCGGTGTCTGCATGTAGGCGAGCGCCTCAGCGGCCGCATCGACATCCATCTCGGCGAGCACCTCGACGGCCTCGGTCTCGCGCAGCGATTCGAGCGTGACGGCAGCGTCGGCAGGTTCCTGTGCCTCGACCGCCTCGGCCAACTCGGGCACATCGATGGAGTGCTGCATGAGCTGCTCGACGCGACGGTCCTCAGCGCTGGGTTCACCCGGCACCTCAAGTTCAACTCCCTCCACGGCCGGTGTGCCGGTCGTGGGCTGGGGCGTGGGCTCATCATCGGGCTCGGGCATCACCGGAGCCTACCCGCGTACCTGCGGGGAGAACCTGCATCGTGTTCAATGCGGGAATGGATCGGCTCATCAGCCATGAGGTGCTCGACGATGGAGCGCTGCACCGGATCACGCTCCGCGACGATACGCGGCGCAATGCACTCAGCCAGGCGATGTTCGATGACCTCGATGCAGCGCTCGCTGCCGTCACGACAGCCGTGGCGCGAAGGCAGGCGGCATCCTGCGTCCTCCTTTCGGCGACCGGGCGCGCGTTCTGCAGCGGCTTCGACCTCGGCGCCTGTGTCGCCGATCCCTCGATGATGGGCTCCTTCCTCCAGAGGCTTTCCGCGGCAGTGCGCTGCCTGCGTTCGCTGCCCTGCCCGGTCGTGGCAGCCGTGCAAGGTCCCGCGCTCGCGGGTGGATGCGCGCTCGTCACGGCCTGCGATGTCGTGATTGCCGGACCGGCTGCCCGATTCGCCTACCCCGTGCATCGCATCGGATTGAGCCCGGCGATCAGCCTGCCCACGCTGCGCGGCCACACCGGTGGCGGTGCCCGAACGGTCGCCCTTGAGCCTGAACCGCTCGATGCGGCTGCAGCGCGCGCACAGGGCCTGGTGCACGAGATCGTTGACGATCCGACCGCCCTGGATGCTCGCGCCCTGGCCGTGTCGCGCCAGCTGCTCTCCAAGGGTCCACAGGCCATGGCCAGCATCAAGCGCTGGATGAATGCGCATGATGGTTCGTGCGACCTGGCCGCGCTCGATGCCACGCTCGCGGCCAGCGTGGCCACGGGTTCGAGCGATGAATCGAGTGCGATGCTCGCGGCCACCTGGGCCGCGATGCAGAAGCCACGCTGATGGACCCGAAGCTCTATCACCGCCCGCGGATCGAATGGTGGCAACTGCGCCGTCGATGGTGCCGTTGGCGCGACGACCTGCAGCATCATGCTGCGCCAATCCGGCGCAGCCATTGGCAGAGCGTGGTCCTGGCATCGATGTGGGGTTCGCTCGTGATCGCCCCCGTCGTGGCAATCGTCGGTCATCTTGCCTTCGGGCGCACCACGATCGAGCCGCTCGAGGCCCGCTTCCACCGGCTCGAGCATGGTCGCTGGGTCGATGCCAGTGGCCGCGACCTCGACGACCCGACGCAACCTGCGGTGAATCTGGAGCATGAGTCATTCATCGAGACAGTCGGATGCACCGTCACCATCGAACGACGACGATCGGGATGGCCCGCGGCGAGCGGTGCATCGGCGACCATCACGACCGTCTTGAAGCCCTCGTTTCAACTCGATCCATCAACGGCGCCCTTGCAGGGTCTCGACTTGGATCGTTCGCGGAAGTGGATGCTTGCACACAACAACATCGACCTGGCAGGAATCACCGGCGAAGGTTCGATCTCGATCGTTGGCTTCGCGGTCAATGCACTGGTCGCCTGGCCAATCGTGTTCGCGCTCGTCTGGCTCGGCGCGCTCGTGAGGCGCGGGGTCCAACTCTTCGTCTGGCGCCGCCGCGCGCGGATCGAGGCCGGGCGCGCCGACCAAGGGCTCTGCCCGGGCTGCGGCCATGTCATCGACCGCGCAGGCTTCAGCGACCGATGCCCGGAGTGCGGCTACTTCCTGCATCGCCGCTGATCGCGTCGCCGCGGCTACGCTCTTGGCCATGTCCACCCTCGTTTCGCTCGACATCACCGATGGCATCGCCCGCGTCTGCATGCGCCGCCCCGAGGCGCGCAACGCTCTCTCCAGGGACCTCATCACGCAGCTGCGCTCGACGATCGAAGCGCTGCAGTCGCGCGCGGATGTCCGCGTGGTCATCCTGGAAGGCGACGGCAAGAGCTTCTGCGCCGGCATGGACCTGAAGGCCGTGGCGACCGATCCGGTCGCGATGGGAGACATGCTGCGAGCGCTTGCCGAAACCAGCCTGGCGATACGAAAATTGCCGATTCCCACGATTGCCAAGGTCCAGGGTGCCGCGATCGGTGGCGGGTGCGGACTGATGGTCGTCTGCGACTTTGGTGTGACGCACCCCGAAGCCAAGGTCGGCTACCCAGAGGTCGACCTGGGGATCTGCCCGGCGGTCGTGGCGCCCTGGCTCGTCAAGAAAATCGGCGCCGGCCCGGCGCGCGCGATGCTGCTCTTGGGCGGGACCATGAGCGGCGCCGAGGGATACGCCAAGGGCATCGCCAGCCACTGCGTGCCGCTCGATCAACTCGAATCAGCCACGATGGCACTGGCCACCGGACTGGCCAAGGGCGGACCACTCGCCATCCGTGAGACGAAACGATGGTTATCGGTTCTTGATGGATCAAATGACGATGCCGCTATCCGGGAGGCAGCGGAGATCAGCGCGAGGATCATCCAGGGCGGTGAGGCGCAGGAGCGACTAGCCAAGCTGTGGCGTTCCTGATCTGCACTTTCGTTTGAAATCACGACTTATCGATACACGATCGACACAGATGCAGTCACAATCGACCTTGAAAGGCCAGGAGCATCGATCATGCCAACATCTGCGCTGAACATCACCGAGTTTGGCGATGGGATCGTCTCGCTCACGCTGCAGATCAACCCTGAGAAGCCCCGTGGAGGGGTCGTTGTCTTGGATGCGTGGCTGATCGATCAGATCCATATCGCGATGGATCGCGTCGAATCGATGCACGATCTCAGCGGTTTCATCCTCGATAGTGCCTCAGAGCGCGTGTTTGTGGCTGGGGCCGACTTGGCCGAGATCGATGCCATGGATGACGGCGCGCTGCACGGGTACCTCAAGCGCGCCGCCGATGCGTTCTGGCGCATTGCGGCGCTCCCCTGCCCGAGTGCCGCCATCATCGGCAAGGCTGCGCTCGGCGGCGGTCTTGAGATTGCCATGCACTGCGACGGCCTCATCGGGGTCGCCGCAGCCGAGGGCGCCAAACCGTATCGGGTCGGCCTGCCTGAAGCGGGGCTCGGGATTTGCCCGGGTTGGGGCGGCACGCAGTGTTTGCCAGCGCGCATCGATCCCCTGACCGCCATCAAGGCCACGGCGACTGGTGAGACCTTCGCGAGCAACACCCTGCCACCATGCCTCTTCAATGCCGTAGCACCCTCGGCCGAGACCGCCCGGGCCACCGCCACAGCCTGGCTCCGTAGCCAATCCAAGCAGCACCCGATCCGCTGCGTCCGCGGGGATCAGGGGCTGGCGCTTCCCGGGGTGGCCGAAGCACTTGCCCAAGCGCGGAAGGAACTCCCGCAAACCCCCGCCGCGATGGCCGTCTGCGACCTCGTTCAGTTCGGGCTCGACCGTGGCTGGGGCGCTGCGTGCGAACGCGAGCGCCAGACACTCGTCGGCCTTCGCCATACGCCGCAGGCCCGCGAGAAACTGGCTGCGTTCCTCAAGAAGTGAGGTTGGCAGGCGATTTCCACCACCGGGCCGACCACCCTACACTTCCTCGCCTGCGGGCGACTCTGATGGGTCGCCCGTTCCGTTTCGCCGCCGAACCACTCCGAAGGATCCCCCATGAGCTCCACCAACCTTGCCGACATCAAGGGCATCGCTGAACGAGACCGCAAGCAGATCGAGGCCGCCCAGGAAATGCTCGGGCCGGATCCCTCGGCGATGGGAGCCATCAAGAACAACTTCTGGGGCAACTTCCGCGAGGAACTCATGTTCCCCTATCCCGAGGGAAGCGCCGACGAGACCGCGCGCTGCGACCAGTTGCTCGCTGACCTCGATCGCTACCTGCGCACCGATCACCCCGCGCACCTGATCGACCAGGAACAGCAGATCCCCGACTGGGTGATCAAGCGCCTGTTCGCGCTCGGTGTGCTCGGCATGACGGTGCCCAAGGAGTTCGGCGGCGGCGGCTTCGGCATCACCAGCTACAACCGCGCACTCGAGCGCATCGGCCGCAGTTGTGGTTCGACGGCCGTGCTCGTGAGCGCGCACCAGTCGATCGGCTGCAAGGCCGTGATGCTCTTCGGCACCGACGAGCAGAAGGCGCGCTTCCTGCCCCGCATGGCAAAGGACACGCTCAGCGCCTTCTGCCTCAGCGAACCCAATGTGGGTTGCGACGCGGGCGGCCAGGAAACCCGCTGCGAGCTTTCTGCCGACGGCACGCACTACCTCCTCAACGGCGAGAAGAAGTGGGCGACCAGCGGCGCGCTGAGCGGCCTCTTCACCGTCATGGCCAAGCAGAAGGTCACCGACCCAAAGACCGGCAAGCAAAAGGACATCGTCACGGCGCTGATCTGCACGCCCGACATGGAAGGTGTCGACATCTTCAGCCGAAACCGCTCCAAGTGCGGCATCCGCGGCACCTGGCAGGCGCGCATCCGACTGACCAATGTGAAGGTCCCTGCGGCCAACCTGCTCGCGAAGGAAGGCCAGGGCTTCAAGATCGCCATGACGTGCCTGAACTACGGCCGCTGCACACTCAGTGCAGGCATGCTCGGTGGTGCGGGCTTTGCCTACGAGCAGGCGCTCAAGTGGGCCAAGTACCGCCACCAGTTCGATCGTCCGCTGGCGGACTTCGACCTCTGCAAGGAGAAGCTCGCGCGCATGGCCGGCTACATCTACGTGATGGACGCCATGCTCTACATGACCACCGGCTTCCTCGACCGCCACGATGACGACATCATGGTCGAGACCGCGATGTGCAAGGTCTTCTGCAGCGAGATGGGCTACCGCACCGTGAACGATGCGCTCCAGATCATGGGCGGCGAGTCGTACATGACGGAGAACTCGGTCGAGCGCATCTGGCGCGACAGCCGAATCAACATCATCGTCGAGGGTGCCAACGAGGTCATGCATTCCTTCATCTGGGCCTACGGCGGCAAGCAGCTGGGCGAGTGGATGAATGGCATCAAGGGCAGCCCCTTCTCCAACCTCGGCAGCGCCATGCAGATCGGCTCGGAACTCTTCCTTGGCTTCCGCCGTGGCATGCCGACCTTCGCCTGCCGGAACCCTCGCATCACGCGTCACCTCGATGAGTGCATGATGCGCATCCGCGAGTTCAGCCACCAGGTCAAGATGATGTTCAAGGAGCACGAGGAAGGCATCGTCACCGCCCAGACCATCCAGTCGCGCCTGGCGATGGGTGCGCTCTGGATCCACGCCAGCCTCTGCGCGCTGTCGAAGTTCGAGCGCAACATGCGCCGTGGCCTCGAGGGCCGCGAGCTCGAGCACGAGGCCGCGATCGTCGATCACTTCATCGCCTTCGCGGGCGAGCAATTCGATGCGGAGCTGCGGGCACTGCGGGTGAACTGCGACACCACCATGAAGCGTGCCGCAGAGGCCGTGCTCACCTGGGCCGACAGCCTGCCGAATGCCGACTATGTGCTCCCCGAGCGCACGCCGGTCGTTGCGGTGCGTGGCACCGGCAAGAAGCCTGACCAGTCGAACATCCCGCAGTTCGGCACTGGCAGTGTCTTCGCCGGCACCAAGGTGGCCAACGGCGCCTGAGCCCGATTTCGCACACCCCTCGATGTTCACTAGCATCCCCGCCTCGCTATCCCCCGGAGACACCATGGACCTGCTGACGACGATGCATACGATGGGCCACGAGCGCGTAGCGCTCCACCAAGATCCTTCGAGCGGCTTGAAGGCCATCGTGGCCATCCACAGCACGGTGCTCGGCAACGCGCTTGGCGGCACGCGCCGCTATGCCTACGCCAGCACCAACGAGGCACTCTTCGATGTGTTGCGCCTCTCTGAAGGCATGACCTACAAGGCAGCCGCGGCCGACCTGCCGATGGGTGGTGCGAAGAGCGTGATCATGCTTGCGCAGCCCGGCCAGCAGCCGACCGAGGCGCAGGGTCGCGCGATGGGCCGCTTCGTGAACACCTTCGACGGCCAGTACATCGCCGCCGAGGATGTGGGTGTGAGTCCGCAGTTCTGCGACTGGATGGCCCGCGAGACCCCGCACATCATGGGCGGCGAGGCTGTCAGCCGTGGCGGCGACCCGAGCCCGTGGACGGCGCAGGGCTGCTTCAACTCGATGAAGGCCTGCCTGAAGTTCCTCGGCAAGCCGGTGAGCTTCGCCAACCTCACCGTCGGCGTGCAAGGCTGCGGTGCGACCGGCTACAAAGTTGCGAAGCTCCTGCGAGAGGCAGGCGCGACCGTGCTCGTGGCTGATGTCCATGTGCCCACGATGAAGCGCACGGTCGAGGAACTCGGCTGCGTGGCGCTCGGCAACGACCGCAACCTCCTCACCGAGAAGCTCGACATCCTCGCCCCGTGCGCGCTCGGCGGCGTGCTCGATGCGAAGACGATCGCGGGCCTGAACTGCTCCATCGTCTGCGGCACCGCCAACAACCAGCTGCTCGATCCAGTGGCCGATGGCGTCGCGATCAAGAAGAAGGGTGTTCTGTACTCGCCGGACTTCGTCGCCAACGCCGGCGGCCTGATCCGCCTGGGCGGGCTCTACCTCGGCTACACCGAAGCCATGGTCGACGAGAAGGTCGCCAAGATCGAAGCGACCACCCTGGCCGTGCTTGAAGAGAGCCGCACGCAGGACTCGACTGCTGACGCTGCGATCACCTACGCCAAGCGTCGCATCGCCGCTGGCCGCCCAAGCGGCACCCGCCGCCCTGCGACCATCGGCGTCTGAGCGCGCCCCTCTTCGCACCGATCCACAGGCCGCTGCCCTCCGCGGGCGGCGGCCTTGTTCGTTTGGGGCGTGTTCAAGAAGGACCGTTCGGTCAGGGCCATGGTGATGTGGTGCGTGGTTGCCCGGAGGCTGGATTAGTCTGCGCGGCATGGCACCGGGTGACCAGACCATCAGGCCTGCAGACGATGACGATCATCGGCCGACGGGCGACGGGACCCGCGAAGGCGCGCTTGGTCACGGTGTACCGAGCCAGGAGCCGAGTTCCGCATCCACCGCTGTGCGCGACGGCCTCGAGAAGGCAGGCGACCAGATCGGCGCATACAAGTTGCTCTCGCTGATCGGCGAGGGCGGCTTCGGATCGGTGTGGCTGGCTGAGCGGCGCGAGCCCTTCGTGCAGCGCGTGGCGCTGAAGGTCGTCAAGGCGGGCATGGACTCCAAGAGCGTGCTCGCCCGCTTCGAGCAGGAGCGCCAGGCGCTTGCGGTGATGAACCACCCCGGGATCGCCAAGGTGCTCGACGGCGGGCTCACGCCGGCAGGCCGCCCCTTCTTCGCGATGGACTACGTGAAGGGCGAGCCCGTCACGCAGTTCTGCGACCGGATGAAGCTCGGCATTGAGGAACGGCTGAAGCTCTTCGAGCAGGCCTGCGAGGCGA
>Ga0194131_10001634_pt1 | contig 38200 bp, 27 predicted proteins | sample TA2KigO120mmetaG_FD_148631 | JGI IMG/M metagenome (GOLD analysis project Ga0194131, IMG submission 148631) | Freshwater microbial communities from Lake Tanganyika, Tanzania - TA2015053 Kigoma Offshore 120m | ecosystem: Environmental > Aquatic > Freshwater > Lake | place: Tanzania: Lake...
CGGATGAGGATCAGGGCACGGTCGTCGGCAGCATGTCGGGAAGCCTCTCCGTGAGCGATCGCTTCGCGCGGCGCGCCCCGGAAGGCGCCACGGCCGCGCCGGCCGGCAAGGCGCTCGCCACGCCCGCGGTGCGACGCATCGCGCGGGAGATGAAGGTCGACATTGCGCGCGTGCCGCCGAGCGGACGCGGCGGGCGCGTGACGGCGAGCGATGTCGCGGCGTTCGCGGGCGGCGCGGGAACGGCGACGCTCGGCGGCGGTCCGCGCCTTGCCCCCGTTCCCAAGGATCTTCCGCCGGTCGACGCCGACGGCGTCTCGCAGCGCATTCCCTTCCGCGGCGTGCGCCGCAAGATCGCCGAAGCGCTCGATCGTTCCGTGCGCACCGCCGTTCACTTCACCGCCACCGACGACGCGGACGTCACGGAGCTCGAGTCGAAGCGCCGCGAGTATTCGCGCGTCATCGGCCAGAAGCTCTCGATGCTGCCGTTCGTGATGGCGGCGGTCTGCCGCGGACTGCGGCATCACCCGTCGATGAACTCGAACGTGGACGACGCGAACGCGATGATCCTCGTCAAGGGCGTGATCAATCTCGGCATCGCCGTCGACACGGATGCGGGGCTCATGGTGCCGGTCGTTCGCAACGCCGATCGACTTTCGATCGTCGATCTCGGCGAGAGCGTGAGGTCGCTCGCCGCGCGCTGCCGCGATCGCTCGATCACGCGCGAGGAGAGCCTCGGCGGGACCTTCACGATCTCGAACGTGGGCAGCTACGGCGCCATGTACGCCACCCCGATCATCAACTATCCCGAGGTCGGAATCCTCGCCGTCGGCCGCGCCAAGGAGCGCGTGCTCGTCAAGGACGGCCGCTTCTACGCGGGGTGGTCGCTGCCGCTCTCGATCTCGTGCGATCACCGCGTGGTCGACGGCGCCGAGGCGGCTCGCTTCCTGAACACGGTGGTGCGACTGCTCGAGAGTCCGGTCGATCTGCTCGGCTGACGCGCACAATCGCGCGCGAGCGCACCCGGCATCGATCGACGACTTGCGTTGCACGGCGCGCATCGCTCGCTGCAGCGCTTGCTCGGCCTCCAGCATCCGTTCGAGCCGCTCGATCTTCTCGCGGAACGAGAGCTTCATGAACTCGCGGTGCTGGTGGAGGCGCAGGCCGTCGAAGGTCGTGAGCTTCCCGTCGGCTTCGTCCGCGCCGTCGTCGGCTGCCGCGTCGCGGCCCTGGAGAACGGCTTCGCCGCCGACTTGAAGGAGGGCTTGCCGATGCGATTGCCGGACGACGCCCGAGTCACGTCCGTGATTCGCCTTGGAGTGCGGCGAGAGCGGCCCGCCCGCACGACGGACCTGCGCTCGGCGGCATTTCGTCCGTCAAACCCGCCGATTCTCGGCCAAGCGCGTCGCTCGCGGCGGCGGTGGCGAGGCGGCTCGGGCCCGGGCGGCGCGGCTCCTGCCGGGAGCGGCGGCACCGGCCATGTGGGGTGCGGTTGGACGCTCCGTTCGAGTGCCGCTCATCCCTTCGCGCCGAACCGCCGATGGTGCGGTCGAGTACCCTGCTTCCCCGCAATCGGAGGGGGCGAAACGCCCCTTTCCTACGAGCCTCGACCGCCACGGAGAACCCATGAGCCCCGCGACCGCGACCCGCAATTCGAAGAAGCGCTCGAGCACCAGGACGACCTCGCGCGCGAGCGCCCCAGCCGCCCGCATGAGCCCGGCCGCGAGCGCGCTCATGAAGAAGCTCGTCAATCGCACCGCCACGATCGGCGTCGTCGGACTCGGCTATGTCGGACTCCCGCTCATCCGCGCCATCCGCGACGGCGGCTTCCCCGTCATCGGCTACGACATCGATCAGCGCAAGATCGATGATCTCGAAGCGGGCCGCGCGTACATCCAGCATCTCGGGCCGCGCTTCTTCAAGGATCTCTCGAAGGACAGGAAGTTCCGCCCCACGGCGAATCCGCGCCTGCTCGAGGAGGCCGACGCGATCCTGCTCTGCGTGCCCACGCCGCTCGGCAAGCATCGCGAGCCCGATCTCTCCTTCGTGCTGAACTCGACGCGCATGGTTTCGGAGGTGCTGCGCGAGGGTCAGCTCATCGTGCTCGAGAGCACGACCTATCCCGGCACCACGCGCGATGAAATGCTGCCGATCCTCGAGCACAGCCCGCGCGGTCGCCAGCTCGAGCACGGCAACGATTACTTCCTGGCGTTCAGCCCCGAGCGCGAGGATCCGGGCTCGATCGGCCGCACCGCCGCCGTCATTCCCAAGCTCGTCGGCGGTCTCGATCCCGTCGCCACCGATCTCGCCATGGCCCTCTACAGCCGCGTGGTGAAGACCGCGCATCGCGTGACGAGCGCCGAGGTCGCCGAGAGCGCGAAGCTTCTCGAGAACATCTTCCGCGCCGTGAACATCGCGCTCGTGAACGAGATGAAGACGGTGCTCGCCGAGATGAACATCGACGTGTGGGAGGTGATCGCCGCGGCGAGCACGAAGCCGTTCGGCTTCATGCCCTTCTATCCGGGCCCGGGACTCGGCGGCCACTGCATCCCGCTCGATCCCTTCTACCTCTCGTGGAAGGCGCGCGAAGTCGGACGCACCACGCGCTTCATCGAGCTCGCCGGCGAAGTGAACAGCGCCATGCCGCACTACGTGATCGAGCGCGTGCAGCACGCGCTGAACGACGACGGCAAGAGCCTCTCGGGCTCCAAGGTGCTCGTGATGGGCATCGCGTACAAGAAGAACATCGACGACAGCCGCGAGAGTCCGGCGGCGGAGATCATCGAGCTCCTGCGCGATCGCGGCGCCGTCGTGAGCTACCACGATCCGCATCTGCCGCACTTCCCCTCGATGCGCAAGCACCGCATCGATCTCAAGAGCAAGCCGCTCAACGCCGGCACGCTCCGTTCGCAGGACTGCGTGCTCATCGTCACCGATCACGACGCGGTCGACTACGACCTCGTGGGATCGGCGTCGAAGCTCGTCGTCGACACCCGCAACGCGATGGAGCGGGTTCCGCCGAAGAGGGTGAAGGCGCGCCTCGTGAAGGCCTGATCCGGCGCCGGCGCTCGGGGGCGCGCCTTTCGACGCGGCGGAATCGCGTGGGCGCTTGTGGCGCTCCCGGCAGGGGCGTATCCTTCGCGGCATGCGAAGCAAGGCGAATCGTTCCCTTCCGGCGACCCGCCTCGGCGCGGGCGTCGTCGGCGCGGTCGCGGCGCTCGGCGTGGCGAGCGCGTTCGCGGCCACCGCGTCGGCCGATCCGCAGGGCCAGGCGACCGTGCTCTCGCCCAACTCTGAAGGCGGGAAGGGCGGCGACCAGACCGCGGCCGGCGAGGCCAAGACGCCGAAGAAGCCCGACACGCCGCTCGACAACACCTGGCTCGCGCCGCCGCTTCCCGGCTACGTGCTCATGTTCGTGCTCGGCGGCGCGGTCGTGGCGCTGAACCTCTGGTCGAGCAAGCGCACCCAACTCGACTGACGCGCGGCGCGATCCGACGAATCAACCCTTCGAGGAGTTCCTCATGAAGCAACGACGCACCGCACTGCACGGACTTGTCGTGCTCAACGCGCTGCTGCTCGGAGCGCTCGCCTACGTGACGTTCAACCCGACGGCGAACGCACAGGCTCGGCGCAACGGCCTCTACACGATCGTCGGCGGAACGGTGAACGGTCAGCCCGCCGGCGTGGCGTACATCGTGGACGAAGTGAACCAGGAGATGGTCGCCATCTCGTGGAACGAGCCGAATCGCATTCTCACCGGTCTCGGCTACGCGAATCTCGCCACCGATGCGCAGCGTGCCGCGGCGTCCCGCCCCTGAATCGGAGGAACACGCCATGACGCAACGCTCCAGCAAGATCGGAACCTCGATTCTCGGCGCAAGCGCCTTCGTGCTCGCCGCGCTCACGATCATCCAGGCGGGCAAGCCTCCCGCGTTCGCGGAGACGGCCAACAGCGGCGGATTCGGGTACAGCGTGGCCACGATCCGCAGCGGCCAGGGTCCGAACGAGCGCCCGTACGAGCTCGTCTACGTGGTCGACAGCCGCGGCGAGACGCTCTTCATCTACTACATCGAGAACTCGACCGGGCAGCGCATGCAGCTGCGCCAGGCGCTCTCGCTGCCGGCGCTCTTCCGGCAGGCGCGCGGAGGATGAGTCGTGCGCGACGGCGACCGCAACGGCAGCGCGGCGGCGACGGCGCCGTCGACCGTTCGGGTCGCTGACTCCTTCGCGGGGCCGCTCTCGCCGCCCGTCGACGCGGTGATGGCGGCGCGTCGCGCCGCGTACTTCACCACGCGAAGCATCAAGACCGACTCGAAGCGCCAGGGTCTGCGCCTGGCGCTGTCGATGGTGGACCTCACCACGCTCGAAGGCAAGGACACGCCGGAGAAGGTCCGCGCGCTCTGCCGCAAGGCGATCCGTCCCTACGAGGGCGAGATCTCGCCCCCGGTTCCGAGCGTGGCCGCGGTGTGCGTCTATCCGAATCTCGTGCCGGTGGCGAAGGAGACGCTGCGCGGAAGTCCCGTGAAGGTCGCGGCGGTGGCGACGGGATTCCCGAGCGGCCAGTATCCGCTCGAAGTTCGCCTGGCCGATGTTCGCGCCGCGGTTTCCGACGGCGCCGACGAGATCGACATGGTGATCAATCGCGGCGCGTTCCTCTCCGGGAAGTACGGCGTCGTCGCGGACGAGATTCGGCGCACGCGCGAGGCGTGCGGCGCCGCGCACCTCAAGATCATTCTCGAAACGGGCGAACTCGAGACGCTCGACCTGGTGCGACGCGCGAGCGATCTGGCGATTCACGCGGCGGCGTTGGCGGGGCCGGTTCGAGACGGTGAAGTGTTCATCAAGACCTCGACCGGCAAGGTCACGCCCGCGGCGACCATGCCCGTGACGCTCGTCATGCTCGAAGCGATCCGCGATCACTTCCTGCGGCACGGCGTGCGCATCGGCATGAAGCCGGCCGGCGGCATCCGCGCGGCGAAGCAGGCGCTCCACTACCTGGTGATGGTGAAGGAGACGCTCGGCGAGGCGTGGCTGACGCCCGATCTCTTCCGATTCGGCGCGAGCGCGCTGGCGAACGACCTGCTGCGGCAGATCGTCAGGCTCGAGCGCGGCGTCTACATGGCCGGCACGGATTTCAGCGAGGCGTAGCGGGCGCCTGCGGCGATGGGGGCTGCGACCGCGGCGCGCCTAGAGCGGTTCCTCCTCAATCGTAGCGATCTGGCGGGCTGCGACTTCGTGTGGCATCGTCGGGCTCCATCGGCGGATCCTCAAGATCCGCCTGCTTCGCCCTCCTTGCCACACTCGTCTCGCCAACGCCAGCTCGCTACGCCTGAGTCGTCACCGCTCTAGCGAACCATCGGACGGCGCGCTCGGTGTTGCGCTCGGCGTCGCGCCGCGGGTCGCCTTCGGCTTCGAGCTCGGCGCCGCGCTCGAATCGAGGCCCGCCGCCCAGAGGATTCCGCCGAGCAGATGCTCGCGGAAGAGCGGCTCGGAGAAGCTCTCCTTCGTGTGGCCGCCGCCCGTGTACCAAGAGCGGCCGCCGTCGAACTCGTGGTACCACGCGATCGGATGATCGGCGCCCATCGTGGCCGGCGCCGGTTCGTAGGTCGATTCGTCGAGCGACATGAGCACGCGGATTCCTTCGGTGCCGCGCGGATTCGATCGGAACGAGTACCACTCGTCGGTGCGCATCCAGCGTTCCGGAAGCATGCGCGTGCTCGCGTGATCGCGGACCTCCACGGTCTGCGTCGCAGACTGCACCGGCGGATGCGTCTGGAAGTACGCGCCGACGAGCTTGCCGTACCAGGGCCACTCGTACTCGGTGTCGGACGCGGCATGAATCCCCGCATAGCCGCCGCCGGCGCGGATGTATCGCTCGAAGGCCGCTTGCTGCTCGTCGTTCAGGACTTCGCCGGAGGTCGAAAGCCAGACGACGGCGCGGTACCGCGTCAGGTTGTCGTCGGTGAACGCGGCGGCGTCTTCCGTCGCGTCGATCTCGAACGCGCCCGCGCCGATCTCGCGCACGGCGCGGATGCCGTCGGGAATCGAGTCGTGCCGGAAGGCCGCCGTCTTGGTGAAGACGAGCACGCGCGGCAGTGGCGCCGGCGCCGAATCGCCCTTCGGCTGCGGCGGCGCCGATTTCGGGGCCGGCGCAGCGCCCTGGGACGACGCGGCCGCCGGTCCCTGCCCGAGGCGGAGGCCGACGGCCGCGATCATCATCAGAACGAACGCCGTGATCATCAACGGGCGCGAGCCGATCATGCCCGCAGGCTACTCGGTCATGGTTGCGCCGGCATCGGATCCACGCGAATCGTGGCGTCGAGCAGGCCGAGATCGACGAGCCGCACCCGTGGCAGGCGAACGATCGCCACGCCGCTCACCGACCCGTGCGACTCGATCGTCGCGTCGATCGATCGAAGCGACTTCTCGAGCGCCGAATCGACCGCGGTGAAGCGCGCGACCACGGGCATGGGTTCCTCGCTGCCCGATGCGGCGGAGACCGGCGTGTCCGCATCCGGCGGCGACGACGATGCCTGCGCCAGTTCCTCCTTCGCCGCAAGCGCCTCGAGACCGGCGATCAAGAGCGACGCCTCGAGTCGCGACGAGAGCTTCGTGAGCGACGCTTGACTGTATCGATCCGCCGCCGCCCCTCGTTCCGCATCGACGATCGCACGATGCGCCCGCATCTTCATGAACTGCGACGCCTTCGCGAGAAGGTCCGGCTTCGCGCACACGATCATGAACTCGTCGCCGAGCACGCGGAGCAACGCCGTGCCGCCGTTGCTTCTCCACTCGCCCGAGTCGACCATCGTCGTGAGCCGCTCGACGAGCTCCTCGACGCGTCGACGAACGAGTTCCATGTCGGCGGACTCCGCTCCGGATGGCCTGACGAGCGGTCGCAGGTCCCAGATCACGATCGTTTCATCGCCGACGCCGATCGACACGGGCGCCGCCGGCGGCGGCGCGGCGATCATGCCTCGAAGCGAGTCGAACATGCTCCGCATCGTCTCGGCGACCCGGGAGTCCGCGTCGGTGACGACGACCCCCCCGATCAATCGAGTCGATCGCTCGCCGCCGGTCTGCTGCCAGGTCTCGGGCTCGATCGCCTCCGTCGCCGCCTCGAGCAGGTCGCATCGCGCGTCGAACTCGGCGCCGTCTTCGGCCTTGAACGAGCGAATGTCGATCAGCGAGACCGTTCGCGGGTCCATCGGCACTTCGCTTCGAGTCACGGCGCCGATCGGCGATCGACCGATCTTGGCGAGCGCCGCGACGAAGCGATCGACCTTGGCGAGCACCGCGGGCTGATGCACGATCGCGATGCGCCCCGCCGGCAGAATCCTCGAGGCGCCCGCCCCTCCGCCGTTCTCGATCCAGCTCTGGGGATCGATGGCGGACATGATGCCGACCTGGAGCTCGCTCGCGTACTGATCGTCGATCTCCTTCGAGCTCTCGGGATCGGCGTCGGCCGGCGTGCTTTCGATGCCGAGAATCGCCTTGGCGTCGAGAACCCGAAGCGCTCGACTCGGAGCCGGCGACTCGTCGACTCGCGAATTCGGTGCGAGGTCGTGCGCGTCGCCGGCAGCCGCGGCCTTCCCGTCGAGCAGCTCTCCGACGCCGTCGTTCTTCAGCCACTTCTCGACTTCGCCGCGAGTCTGCGCGTCGACCTCCTTCAACGACGCGTCCGAGACTGCCGCCGGCGGAGTCATCGCGTCCGTCGGAGCGACGCCGGCGCCATCCGAGCGATCGGTGCGTTCCGGCGAAGTCGGCTCGCGCTCGCGAGGCTTGTGCTCACCCGCGTGCGCCACGCCGAACCGATAGCCGGCGCGTTCCGCGCGGGCGCTGGGTTCGCCGATGGGAACTCCGCCGCCACCCCCGAAGCCGCCGCCGCCGCCTCCGACAACCGGAGTGCCCATGCTCACTCCTCGCGATGGGGGTCGTGGAGCGCCGGTGCCTCCCCATCTCCGGAGTTCCTCTCCACCGACCTCGCCGGGTTTCGCCTGACCGGCCTTCCCGGCGAACTTCATTCGAAGCTCGGCCTTCTCCCCGCTCGGCGCCGACGGTCTCGTGGCTCCGCCCTGCGTCAGGCGGCTCGAATCGGCAAGGGACTTGGACAACCTGCCGAAATCGCGAGCGGACTTGTCCTCGAGCCTGCGGCCCGCAGTCTCCGCGGGTGCGACGATCGCCGGAGGACGAGGAGAAGCGATCGGCTGCGATGCCGGCGGTGGCGGCGGCGGTGGCGGCGGCGCCGCTACCGCCGCACTGTTTGGCGCCGCGGGGGCTTCGTTGCCGCTCGCCGGCGGTGCCGCTCCCGTCGCCAATGCATTCGAGGAAGTGCCTTCCTTCAGTCCCGAGAGACGCAGCCGGTCGACTTCCGTCGCGGCGGGATGGTTGATCGTGTGAACGCCGGCCGCGGCGGGATCGTTGCTCGTGAAAACGCCGGTCGCGGCGGCTGGCGCCTGGAATCCGTAGGTGTCGGCCAGCATTCCGAGCTTGAAGTCGGGCGCCTTGTCGAAGTCCAGCGGCGTCGCCAATCCTCCCGCCATGTAGAGATGCACCTCGTTGCCTTCGTCGTCGGCCATCATCTGCGGCGGCGCGCGAAGCACCTTGAGCACCTCGCCCGCACTGCCGAAGTTGCCCTCCCAGCTCACGCCCTGCGGCAACTCGATCGGCACGGCCACGAGCACGGATCGACCGCCCACCGTCACGCGCGACTTCTCCACCGCCACGAAACTCGTGAACGGCGACATGATGCGATGCTGCTCCGCGAGCCGCACCACCATGTCCCGAATCGGCGCCGGCACGTTCTCGTTCTGAAGTTCGTTCAAGTGCGGACGCAGGATGTCGTCCACCTGGAGCCGCGCCCAGATCGGCGCCACGACGCTCGAGTTGCCGTCGCCGTCGGTGAAATCGACGGGAATCGTCCGCTCCCACGGTCCTTGCCCGGTCATGCCGCGCACGCGGATCGAGCCGCGTCCCGACGCCGGGTATCGCCCCGCGATCACGAGCGGCTCGCGATCGTAGAGATCGGGAATGGCATCGGCCGGCGGCGTGACATGCGCCGTCTCGACGCCGTCGAACGACACGGAGATGTCCGTGAGCACGGGCGTGCGAACGCGATCGCTGAAGCGCGCGACGACTTCCTCCGCGTCGCTCGGCAGCAGCACGAACTCGGCGGCGCCGCGTCCCGCCCGCGCCATCTCCGACAGCAGGAAGCGATTCACGCTGTTGCCGATGCCGAAGCTGAAGACGCGCGTGGTGCCCGCGTATCGACGCACCGCATCCACGATCGCCATGTCGTTGCCCACATAGCCGTCGGTGAGGAAGCAGACGATGCGCGTGGGCGGCGCTCCCGGAGGCGGCGGCGAGGTCGCCGGCGCACCGGCCGTCGGCTCGTTCACGGGCACCCAGCCCGGATCGTCGCGGCGTCGACTCTTCCAATTCGGCGCGTCGCCGGGCTTCAGCGCCGCGTCGATCGCCTTCATCATCTCCGTGCCGCCCGCGCCCTGCCGCGACTCCACGAACGCTCGCGCGAGCTTGAGGTTCTCCTCCGTCGCCGGCCGCGGCGCTGGCCACAGCACATGATGATCGCCGGCGAAGGTGATGAGGTTGAACGTGTCGCCCGTACGCATCGCGCCGAGCATTCGCGTCATCACTTCCTTGCTCTTCTCGATGGGGAAGCCGTTCATCGAGCCCGAGGTGTCGAGCACGAAGACGAGTTCCCGCGCTCGAATCGTCTCGGGCGCCACCCGCGCCGGAGGAATCATGTAGAGAAGGAAATAGCCGTCCTTGCCCGGCGAGCGCTGGGTGAGCACGCCTTCGGCCATCTCGCCGCCGGCGAGCTTCCAGGAGAGCACGAAGTCGCGGTTCGGAATCGTCTTGCCCTTCTCGAGCGTCACGACCGCGCGGCTCTGCGCCGGCTCGGAGACATCGATCTTGTGCAGCTCGCTGCGCAGGTTCGTGACGGCGGGTCCGCCCGTATCGATCGAGATGCGCAGGCTGAGATCATGCCCCGCGCGCTCCGGCGGTCGCACCGGCATGGGCGTGATGAGCGCCGCGTCAGGCACCTGGTCCGTGCCCCGTGCGAATCCGGTGCCCGCGTTCTTCTCTCGCTTGGTTTCCGGGGGCGCGGGCGGACACCAGAACCAGCGGCCGGCGATCTCGCCGGTGCCGTCCGCGAGCAGCGTGCCGGGCTCCTCGCTCCCATCGGGATACTTGACGATGAAGTCCGCGCGCACCTGCTCGAACGGGGGCGCGGCGCCCGCCGCCGCCACGCGAACCGGCCGCTCGATCGCCACCGCTCGCTGCAGCGCTTCGAGCAGTTCCATCGCCGTGATCGGGCCGACCTTGGCGGCGTTCTTCAACTGCTGCTGCTGCGTCATCTGCGCCGCCATCTGTTCCGGCGCAAGGAGGCGCACTCGATCGGGATCGAGACGAATCTGCGCCGGCGCCAGCAGGATCACGCCTTGTCGCAGCACCAGGCCCGCGGGCAGTCCGCCCATGCTCGGCGGCTGCGGCGGTCCGCCCGGAATGTAGCGCGGCCCCACCACCATCGGGAAGTCGAAGGTGAAGACGCCGTCGCGCATGGGAAGCGTTTCGACGTAGGAGATCTCGACGAGCACCTCCGCGCCCGGCTCGATGTTCGCCACGCTCTGCGTGAAGATGTTCGGGCGCTCCTGCTCGAGCAGGCTGGCGACGAATCCGTCGCGCCGCGCCGATTCGTAGATCTGGCGCGCGAGCGTTCGCTCCTTCACTTCGCCTTCGACGATGCGCTCCTCGCCGTGCGAGCGCACGATCATGCGCATGCGGTCGACCGCGGCGCGGTGGCTGAGCGGGAAGGTGTAGACCGCTTCGATGAGTCGCCCGTAGGTGTTCGCGTACTTCTGCGTCACCGTCACGCGCGACACGAAGCCGGAGATCTGCGCGTCGACTGCGGTGTGCTGAAGCGGGCACGGACCGATGAGATTGCCGTCGCGATCGACGGCGTCCAGGCGCCCGCCCTCCGGCACCTGCACCAGGCCGATGTCGGCGCTCGCAGTGCGGGACGGCACGAGCATGAGGATGGCGCCCGCCACGAGCGCCACCGCCACCACCGCGGCCGCCCGCAGCGCCGGTGCCGTGCCGATGCGATGCAGCCGATCGCGCCAGGCGACGGGATGGCGCGCGAATGCGGCGCCCCCGGGGGCGCCGCCCGCGTTCGTCCGTTCCCCCGCCACCCGTGCGAGCAATTCGTCGCGATGCGCGGCCGCGGCCACCGCGCTCTCGTCGTGCCAGGCTCGAAGCAGCGAGTCGAGTTCGTCGCGCGGGGGCGCCGATGCCTCGATGCCGCCGTCGGTCCGGTTCGGAGTCTCGTTCGCTTCGCGACCTTCGTTCTGACCGTGTCGATCGTTCGTCATGACTGCACCGCCTCTCGCAACTGCGCCGCGAGCGCTTCCCGCGCCCGCGCCAGCAGCTTGTAGAACGCGCTTCGACCAAGGCCCAGCGCCGACTGCGCCGCGGCCACGGGATCCGAATCCAGGTAATAGAGGTGGATGGCCAGCCGCTCGTCGTCGTCGAGACGATCGAGCGCGTGCGTGAGCCGATCCAATCGTTCGCGCTGCACGGTGGCCTGCGCCGATGCGGGCGCCACCGTCGTCGTGGCTTCGTCGATCATGCGTTGCATGGCCGCTCCTTCGTGGTGGCGGCGACGACGCTCGGAGCGACGACGCTCCGAGCAGACCAGCCGTGCGATCCGATAGACCCAGGAACGGAAGCCGCGGCAATCGTGGACTTCGTCGAGCTTGCGGAAGGCACGGATGAATGTCTCCTGAAGCGCGTCCTCGGCTTCGGCATCCGCCGCGGATCCGCCGGCGTTTCGCCGACAGAGCGACAGCACCACCGCGGCGTGCCGGTCGTAGATCCGGCGGAATGCCGCTTCGTGGCCCTGCCGGGCCTCCGCGAGGTCCGCGCAGTCGTCGTTCACCGTGTCGTTCATGGCCGCTCGAATCGGATTGTCTCCACCAACGGCTACGATCGTTCCCTCACCATGGCTGCTGAGGAAACCGCCTCCCTGCCCCGTCACCCCCGCCCGCTCGGCGGCGACACGGCGCGGAACCTGCCGACGGCGGCATGGAGCCTCACCGCGCAGGTGCTCAACAACGGCCCGGTGCCCCAGATGTTGCGCGACGGTCGCAAGCCGGAATGGCTGCGGGCTCGAATGCCGGGCGGCGCCGGCTACGAGCGACTCAAGCAGATCGTCGACACGCATCGACTGCACACGGTCTGCCAGGAGGCGAGCTGCCCCAACATGGGCGAATGCTGGAGTCGCGGCTCCGCCACGATCATGATCCTGGGCGACACCTGCACGCGAAGCTGCGGCTTCTGCAACGTGAAGACCGGTCGTCCCGCGGAAATCGATTTCGACGAGCCGCGTCGAGTGGCCGAGAGTCTGCGACTCATGGGCCTGAAGCACGTGGTCATCACCTGCGTCAATCGAGACGAACTGCCCGACGGCGGCGCCGCGATCTGGGCGGAGACGATCGAGCGCACGCACGACGCGTGCCCCGACATGAGCATCGAGGCGCTCGTGGGCGACTTCTGCGGCGATGAATCGGCGCTCCAGGTGGTCATCGATTCACGCCCGGAGATCCTGAGCCACAATCTCGAGACCGTTCGCCGCATGCACGCGGCGGTGCGCCCGCAGGCGCGGTACGAACGATCGCTCGCGGTGTTGGCGCAGATCAAGGCGAACGGACTCGTGACGAAGACCGGCATCATGGTCGGCATCGGCGAGCGGGACGACGAAGTGCTGGAACTCATCGACGACGTGCAGCGCGAGAGCCGCGCCGACATTCTCACCGTCGGTCAGTACCTGCGGCCGACGCGCAATCACCTTCCGGTCGATCGCTGGGTGACCCCCGGAATGTTCGACGAGTATCGGCGCGAAGCGCTCGCGCGCGGCTTCCGCGTGTGCCAGAGCGGACCGCTCGTGCGCTCGAGCTACCACGCCGACGAGGTCGGCGCCGAGGTGCTCGCCGAGCGACGACGCGGCTGAGTCAGATGAACCGAAGCCCGGCTTCGTGGTGATCGATGCGACCCTCGTCGCGACGGATCGCCCTGCTCCAGACCACGATGAACGAACGACGGATCGGCACTCGCTGCACGCCGTGATTCGTCGCCGCGCCGCCGACGCACGCGTGCCCTTCGCCGACCCCGCCGTTGCCGCCGTCGGCGAAGTCGGCAACCAGCTCGATCGCCGTTCCGGTCATGCCGTCTGGATGGCAGCAGGTGGTGCGGATCCGCGCCCCCGTCTCGCTCACGTCGACGGTCTGGTAGCGCATGGGTTCGCCCGGCCGATGGTGCCAGACGAGCACCAGCCAGCCCTGGAACTCGAGGCGATCGCCCCTGCGTCGCTCTGCTCCGCCGATGGCCGCCGAGGTCGACTCGAACCCCGACGGTTCGGCCCGATGATCGGGAGCCGATTCCATGACGCAAGGCTCGAGTTCGTGCGAACCGGAGCAAGGCCGCACGGCCGGACGGCGTCGCGTCGCGGTCGCCTTCGACCGGTGATTCGGCCCAGTCCGCTTCAGTCGCCCCGCGCGCCCACCGATAAGCCCACCATGGCCAAGGCCACTCGCTTCGATCTCTCGCAACTGGAAGGCTGCACGGGCACGGTCTCCGATACGCCCGTGGCCATGCCTCGCGCGCTTCGCCCCGCACGACCGACCGACGCGCAAGATCGAGCGAAGCGTGTCGGGGCCGATGCGGCAACGCCCCCTGCGCCGACCGCGCCTTCGACGAGTTCGACCGCGCCGAGCGCATTGCCGGCGCAGACGGAACCGTCGGAATCGGCGGCGGCGCCCGAAGCGCCCGACGCCGCGCCGGCCCAGAGACTCGCGTCGACGAACGACGACGCCGCGGCCGCCCCCGCCGCACCTGCACCCGTTCCCGCGCCTCGCCGCAGCGTCTTCGACCTCGAGAACGATCGTCGAGCCAGGGAGCTTGATCGCGCCGACGATTCCGAGTCGCTCGATCGAGTTCGACTCGGCGTGATTCTCGCGCTCACGCTCTCGGCCTGGATTCCGGTGCTGCTCATCTGGTGGGCGCGGCTCGGATGATCTTCCGAGCCCTACACTCGCGGCCATGTCCGTCGAGTTCCGACACGCCGCGCTCCCGAACGGTCTGACGGTCATCGCCGAGGTGGACGGCGACGCGCACACGGCCGCCGCCGGTTTCTTCGTGCGCACCGGCGCCCGCGACGAGTCGCGCGAGCTCATGGGGGTGTCGCACTTCCTCGAGCACATGATGTTCAAGGGCAGCGAGCGGCTCGGCGCCGAAGCGGTGAACGAGGCGTTCGACTCGATCGGCGCCGACCACAACGCGTTCACGTCGTCCGAACTCACCGCGTTCCATGCGCACGTGCTGCCCGATCGCTTCGACGAAGCCGTCGACACGCTCGCCGAGATCATGCGGCCGGCGCTTCGCACCGCCGACTTCGACGAGGAGAAGGGCGTCATCCTCGAAGAGATCGCCATGTACGAGGACAACCCCTTCTGGCGTCTCTACGAGGCGGCGATGGATCGGTACTACGGCGATCATCCGCTCGGCCATCGCGTGCTCGGCACGCGCGACACGATCACCGCGCTCTCGCGCGATTCGATGCGGGAGTACTTCGAGCATCGATACTCCGCCGACAACACGGTCGTGGCGGCGGCGGGGCGCGTCGACTTCGACGCGCTCGTGGCGCGGATCGGCGAGCGCTGCGGATCGTGGAAGCGGACCGGTGCGGTGCGCACGCATCGGCCGTTCGAACCCAGGGCGCTCTTGCTCCGAGACCGACATCCGAGCGCGCACCGCTCCTATCTGATGTTCGCGGCTCCGGCGCCGCCCTTCGAGGATCCGCGCCGCTACGCGGCCGCGGTGGCCATGCAGATCCTGGGCGACGGCGAAGGCTCCCGCTTCCACTGGGCGCTCGTCGACACCGGCATCGCCGAAGAAGCCGACGCCAGCTACGACCCGCGCGACGGACTCGGCCTCTTCATGATGAATGCCGCATGCCCCACCGACGCCGCGGACGAGGTGGAGCGCATCGTGCGCGAGCAGATCACGGCGCTTCGCGACTCGCTCGATGAAGGCGACCTGCTCCGCGCCAAGCGCAAGATCGCCACTGCGATCGCGCTGGCGGGCGAGCGTCCTGCCGGGCGCATGCAGCGAATCGGCGTGCTCTGGACGATGCGCGGAATGCACCGAACGCTCGAGCAGGAAACCGAGGAGATCGAGCGGCTCGCGCTCGACGATCTGCGATCCTGCCTCGACGCCTTTCCGCCCGCGCCGTTGCTGGCGGCGCGGCTGGAACCGGAACAGACCAGCCGCTGATCGCTCGCGGCGCGCCGGCGTTCGTACAGGCACCGCTCGGCATCGCCGGCTTCAGCGAATCTGCTCCGCCGCCGTCATCGGATCGTGCGCCGGCTTGAAGATCCCCACGCGATTGCGTCCGCCTCGCTGCGCGGCGGAGAGCGCCAGCATCGCGGCTCGCACGAGCGCGTCGGGGGAGTCGAACCGGGCGGCGCCGTGCACGGCCACGCCCGCGCTGATCGTGTTCGGCTCGCGGCTCCGCGTTGCCGGGACCGTTCGCTCGCAATCGCGCCGAACTCGTTCCGCGAGCTTCATGGCCTCCCGTGCGCCGGCGGCGCCGGCTTCGACCGGAAGCACCACCGCCAGCAGCCCCTGCGAGATTCGATGCACCGACGCCGCGCTGCCTGCCGTCTCGGCGAGCCGTGCTTCGAGGCGCGCCACGGTCATCGCGTCCGGCGCCTGCCGGCGCAGCGTCGTGATCGCATCGGGCTCGATCAGGAGCAGCGCCGTGCCCCGGGCGTCCGTGGCGAGCAGATCGGCGAGCCGTCGCTCGAATCCGATCCTGTCTCCCTGCGCTTCCGCCTGCTCGGCGGCGCGGCGAGCCTCGGGATCCTGGAGCGCGCGAGCCCGATCGAGCAGCCGGTCGCCGTCGGCGCCGTCGCCGATGTCGATCTCGAGCATCGCCGCGAGTTCCGTGGCTCGCTTCCCGATCTGTTCGAGCAGCTGCCTCGCATCGCCGCCCCGCATCGCAAGCTCGCCCTCGCCGTGCCGCAGGAACGACGCCTCCGCGAACGCGCGGGCGCGGGCGTCGGTGCCGCCCGTGCCTCGCTCAGCGATTCCGGCGAGCGCCACGACGACCTCGAGCGACGGCATGTGACGCGCCGGCTCGCGCTCGTGCGTCGCGATCGCGTTCGCGAGCTCCGGCGGAAGTCCCCAGCGCTTCGCCATCATCGCGCCGACTTCGGCGTGATCGATTTCGAAGAAGCGCTGCTCGTCGCGGATCAGGCGCGAGTGGTCGCCCCTCGCTTCGTCCTTGACCTGAAGGTATCGGTCGCCGAAGGCGCGATACATGGAGACCATGCCGATCTCGGCGAGCAGTCCTGTGAGCTGCGCTTCGTCGGGGTCGACGCCCTTGCCGAAGCGAGCCAGCAGCCGCGCGGAGACGGCGTTGCGCACCGATCGACGCCAGTAGCTCCGCCATGGGAAGTCGATCTCTCGATCGTCGCCGCCGTCGAGCGTCCGCGCCAGCGAAAAGCCGAGCACGATCGATCGCACGGCGCGAAGTCCGAGCAGCGTCGCGGCCTGCGAGATGTTCGCGCAGGGACGCGGCAGCGCGTAGTAGCTGCTGTTCACCGTGCGCAGAAGCCGCACGACGAGCGCTTGATCGAGTTCGATCACTTCCGCGATCTCCGGGATCGTGGCGTGGCCGGACTCCGTGATGGAAAGAATCCGCCGCGCAACCGCCGGCATGGACGGCAGCCGCGCTTCGGACAGAACCTCCTCGAGACGAACGTCGAGCATCAATCCTCCCCTTCCCCCGATCAGATCGGGCGAGGTCCGGATCGCGTTGAGCGTCCCAGGAGATTTCCGAAGAGATGGGTGAGCGTGGGAGGTTCCATCTGCAGCGTCTCGCGCAGGTGGGCCGCGAGCAGGCGATTCGCCCGATCGAGCGTCTCGAGCGGCGCCGACGACACGCCGTCGGCGCCCGAGTTCACGCGCCGAAGCAACTCGAGCGTCTCGCGTCGCACGCGCCAGCCGTGCTCGGGCTCGATCTCGGTGAATCCGCCGCTGCGCGGGTCGAACCAGAGCGTCGCCGCACGGCCTTCCGCGTCGAGCGCGGGCTGCACGCCCGTCTCCTGGAGCAGACGCCACTGGAAACGCAGCAGCGCCTGCGCCGTCCGTGCCGCCTGTTCCGTCTGCGCCGAGACCTCCTGCGCTCGATCAGGCGACGAGCGACCGCCGACCGCGCGAAGAAGCGACGCGAACTCGTCGTAGAGGCCCGGATGCGGGTCCGCCGGCGCCACCATCCGCGCCACGAGATCGGCCGCGTAGAACGAGATGCGATTCGCCGGCAGCGAATCACGCAGTCCCGGGAAGGTCTCGAGCAGATCCCAGTCGGTGAAGGTGGCGAGCTCCGTGGTCGGCTTCACGATCACGCCGAACTCGCCGCGCGAGAGCAGGTCGATGCCGCCGCCGAAGCGCCCGCGTTCCCGGCGCGCTCCTTTCGCCAGTCCTCGCAGCACGCCGAGCGAGCGGCCGAAGACGCTCACCGTCTGGCTCGTCTCGGACCAGTCCCAATGTCGAAGGCAGATCCCCTCGTCGCGGAGGGCCGGCATGCCGCCATGCTACGACGAGCGCGCGGCGGTCAGCCGCCGGGGCCCTTGCGCTGCGTTGCGGCTTCTCGGCCGAACCGTTGGACGCAGTTCCGGCCTCGCTCCTTGGCGCGATAGAGCGCCGCGTCCGCGCACGCCACGAGCGCCTCCTGCGACGGCGGGCCCTGCACCGACTCGAGATCGCACACGCCGAAACTCGCCGTCACCACGAGATCGCCGCTCACCGGCCACGCCTGGGACTCGATCGCGGCGCGATGGCGCTCCGCCACTTCCGAGGCCTCGGCGACGCCCGTGTTCGGCAGGATCACGCCGAACTCCTCGCCGCCGTAGCGGCACGCGATGTCGCTGGTGCGCCCCGACGAGAGGATCTGCGCCATGCGTTCGATCACCGTGTCGCCGAAGGGATGGCCGTACTGATCGTTGATTCGCTTGAAGCGATCCAGGTCGCACATGAGCAGCGACACCGGCTGCTTGTGGCGGATCGCCTCCGAGACCTCCTGCTGCAGGCGCTGCTCGAAGTAGCGGCGATTCCAGAGACCACTGAGGCCGTCGATCTGCGCCTTCTGCTCGAGCATGCGGAAGAGGTGCTGCATGCGCAACGCGCTTCGCACACGCGCCCGGAGCTCCACCACTTCGAACGGCTTGGAGATGAAATCGACGGCGCCGAGATCAAGCCCGCGCACGCGATCCATCGTGTCGCCGGTGGCGCTGATGAAGATCACGGCGATCTGCTGCGTCTCCGGATCGGTCTTCAGGCGCGAGAGCACCTCGAAGCCGTCCATCTCGTCCATCTCGATGTCGAGCAGCACCACTTCGGGGTGCATCTCCCGCGCCATGCGCAGTCCTTCCGACGCCGACTGCGCGCTGAGGATCTCGATGCGCTCGTGCTGCAGCCGCACGCGCAGGAGCCGATGGATGGGCTCCGAGTCGTCGATGACCAGCAGTTTCGGAGTCGCGGGCTCGAAGACGCCGTTCCCCATGGATCACGCGAGCCTCAGCCCGCCTCCGTGACGCGGGCGAGCAATGACACGAACGACTCGAAGGCGCCGCGAGCGTCGTTCGACGGAGTCGACGCTCGATCCGCTCGCGCAAGGGCCGCTTCGAGCCGGGCTGCCGACTCGCCGATCTCGCCGAATCCGTAGCCTCCGGCGGCGCCCTTCATCTGATGCGCGATCGTCCGGACGCGGACCCGATCTCCGGAGCTCCACGCCTGTCGCAGTTCGTGCAATCGGTTCGGAACTTCGGCGACGAAGAACGCCACGATCTCGCGCATCTCCGGATCATCGGCGAAACGACTGCGGATGGGGTCGGCGGTCATCGCGGCGCCATTGTCCATGACGACTCGATGATCGCTCGGCGGGTTGTGGTCGATCAATGCACGCTCCTCCACTCGACCCCGGAATCTCCGATCCGCCGCGGGGCCCTCCAAGGGACATTGTGGCAGAAGGCACGACCGAAGGTGGGTCTGGACCGGGAACGCGTTCGAGTCGGCCCCTGCAAGCGGTTCGACGGCGATCGCCGTCGTGCGCCAATCGCGGGCCTTCACGCGACGCCCTACACTCGGATCGTTCTTCTTCGCCCCGCCGCACGAAAGTGCTGCGTCAGGAGCTTTCCCGTGATTCCCAAGCCTCCGCCCCGCGAGGGGCAGCTCGGCTTCATCTACTCGCCGCCGTACCGCATCCAGGGAATCTCGATCGCCGGCGAACAGACGGCGATCCACTGCCCCGAACTCGATCTCGCCTTCGACGTGGGACTCTGCCCGCGTCCGGTGCTCACCGCGTCGATCGTGGCGCTTTCGCACGCGCACATGGATCACTCGGCGGGCATTCCGTACTACTTCAGCCAGCGCACCTTCCAGAAGCTCGGCACGGGGCACGTGGTCTGCCATCCCGAGCTCGAAGCGCCGCTTCGCCAGATGATGGCCGGGTGGATCGATCTGGAGCGACAGCGCACGCCGCATGAGATCACGGCGCTGGCGCCCGATGCGTCGATGAGGATCCGCCCGAATCTGCTGCTCCGCGCAATCGAAGTGAGCCACACCGGGCCGAGCCTGGGCTTCTGCGCCGTGGAGACGCGAAGCAAGCTGCGCCCCGAGTTCCGCGACCTCCCGCAGGAACGGCTGCGCGAGCTGCGCCTGGGCGGCACGGCGATCACGCACGCCGTGGAGATCCCGCTCGTGGCGTACACCGGCGACACGGAGATCGGCCCGTGTCTCTTCCGCGACGAATTCGCGCAGGCGGGAATCGTGGTCACGGAATGCACGTTCTTCGAGGCGGAACATCGAGATCGCGCCAAGGTCGGCAAGCACCTGCACGTGGAAGACCTCAAGACGCTGCTGAAGGCATGGAGCGCTCGCGACGTGGTCGTGGTGCACGTGTCGCGGCGCACGAACCTGGCGTTCGCGCGCGAGCGCCTGCGCGAAGTCTGCGGCGACGACGCGGAGCGCGTGCATCTGCTCATGGATCATCGCGCGAACCGCGCGCGATTCGAGCGTCAGCAGGCCGAGAGCGAATCCTCCGTCGCTGTCAAGGGGGAGTCCGATGCGTCGTCGTCGAGCGAACCGCGCGACGAGGATCGCGCGTTGAATTCCGGTTGACGGCCCTCGGAACTCGCTCTACATTGCCGCCCGTCGAACTCACGCTCCCGCGCTGGTGGGCACTCGTGCGAGAGCTTGTGCGGAACTGGGTTGAACGGTTCGAATGCTTGGCTTCGCAGTGCGCCGACGCGCCTGCGGATTCTTTGGTGGGCGGAGTCGGTGTGTTCAGGCTGCCCGTGAGCACGCGGACGATTCCCGTGGAAGGGCGCGCATGTCGCGAGCGGACCGTGAACTGCGGGACGGCATTCTGGCGTACCTGCGGAAGCACCATTCCGGGCTCTGCCGCCACTGGTTCGACGACATCTCGGTGATCGGGATCGAGGGAGGCGTGCTGCGGCTCGTCATGGAGGACGAGGTTCGACGCCGCTATCTGCAGCGCAGCGCGGCGCCGGCATTCGCGGAGGCGGCGCAGACGGTGACTGGGCGCCTGCTTGCCGTGCGATTCCTCGCGTCGAAGACGGGCTCGCCCGCCATCGATCGCGCCGACGGCACGAACGCGGACGGCTCGGAGCCGCCGGTGTCGCTCGACGACCAGATGATCCTGAGCCCCGACTTCAGCTTCGATCAGTTCGTGATGGGGCCGGAGAATCGGCTGGCGCATGCGGCGGCGCAGGCGGTGGCCGACCGGCCGGGGCGTGCGTACAACCCGTTCGTCATCCACGGAGGCGTCGGACTTGGAAAGACGCACCTCCTTCAGGCCGTCTGCCAGGCGGTGCTTTCGCGCCAGCCATCGACGCGGGTGACCTACATCAACTGCAGCACGTTCATCGACGCCTTCCACGACTGCGTGAAGGCCGGCCGCATGCCGGAGTTCCGCAACCGCTTCCGCATGGTCGACATGCTCGTCATCGACGACGTGCACCTCCTGTCGCGACACGAGCAGACGCAGGAGGAGTTCTTCCACACCTTCAACGCGCTGCACCAGGCCGGCAAGCAGATCATCCTGAGCGCCGATTCGATCCCGAACGAGATTCCGGCGCTGACCGAGCGGCTGGTCAGCCGGTTCAACTCGGGGCTGGTGGCGCGGGTCGATCGACCGGGATTCGAAACGAGAGTGGCGATCGTCAAGGCCAAGGCGCAACTCCACCAATTGACATTGCCGGAGGACGTGCCCGCATATGTCGCGGCTCGGGTGGCCTCGAACATCCGCGAGCTCGAGGGGGCGCTCGCGAGATTGCGGGCGCTGGCGCTGGCCACCGCGCGGCCGATCGACCTCGATCTCGCGAAGTTGGCGCTCGCCGACGAAGGGCGCCCCGACGACGAGCGCAGCCCCTCGATCCAGACGATCCTCGAAGCGGTGGTCCGCTACTACAACCTGCGGCTGGCGGACCTGCTCGGCAAGCGCCGGCACAAGTCCGTGGCATTGCCGCGGCAGGTGGCCATGTGGCTTGCGCGACGGCACACGCGGCACAGCCTGGAGGAGATCGGCGGCCACCTGGGCGGCCGTGATCACAGCACGGTGCTGCACGCGGTGCGGACGGTCGATCACCGCCGCGAACGCGATCCAACCCTGTCGAGCGACGTGGCCCGGCTCGAGCGATCGCTCGAGCGGCGGCACGCCACCGAGTGACTGACGGCCGGCACGACGCCCTCGGCGAGCGGTCCTGACCCTGGTCCTGTGGACAACCCGTCCTCGAGCTGTCTCGCGTCGGCGTCGGCGAAGGCCGATTCCACGCCGAAATCGAGCACCCGGACGAGCCCCAGGGCGACACTGACTGCAGCGGCACCGGCAGCGACTCGCTGTTGACAGGCTTTCCACCGCGGAATCGGGTGCTCAACGCCCTGATTCCCTGCGGTTTCCAAGCCGAACGGGTTCAACCATCCACAGTCGGACAGGGCTCTCTGCTGATAGGGAGAAAGAGTTCTTATGGAAGGGTGACACCGAGCCGCCGTGGCCTGCAGGATCTGTCATCGGCGCCATGGGCCGAAGGCGGGCGTGCCGTCGAATCCGGTATCAGATTCGCTGCGCGTGACCTGTGGATAACCGTCCGACGGCGAGCGGCCCGCGGGTTCGCAGGGGCTGGCACCCGGGACAGAACCAGGTGCCGCGTCCCGCGACGACGATGCGTCGAATCATCGACCGATCGCCGCGCGACCGGCAGCGCTCGCAGTCGGCGCCGGCGCGTCCGTAGACGCGATGCTGGCGCTGATACGAACCGAAATCTCCCGACGGATCTCGATAGTCGCGGACGGTGGAGCCGCCCTGTTCGATCGCGTCGCGCAGCACGATCCGGATCGCGTCGACGAACTCGACGGCGAGGTGCGCCAGTCGATTCGCGCGGATGCAGGGATGCATGGCGATGCGGTGCATGATCTCGTCGGCGTAGATGTTGCCGATGCCGGCGACGATCGCCTGATCGAGAAGCAGGCTCTTGATCGGGCGTTTCGATCGGCGCAGCGATGCGGCAAGCTCCGTTGCATCGAGGTCGAGCGCGTCGGGACCCAGGTTCGACCAGTGCCGATCGAGTGCGCCTCGGGTCGGCAGCGCGGCGAGGCCGCCGAAACGGCGCGGATCCACGAAGCGCAGTTCGTAGTCGCGCTCGCCCGCGCGAAGCGACCACTCGGCGTGCGTGTGCGGAATCCGAGGCGCCGGCCATGGAGCCGGGCCGCCGTTCGCCCGCTGGTCGAGCAGCAGTCGCCCGCTCATGCCGAGCTGGACGAGCAGCACGCGGCCATCCTCCGCGACCAGCGCCAGTTGCTTGCCGCGGCGAACGAGCGACTCGATCGTCGCTCCGACGAGCAGCGAGCGTTCCGCGGCGGCGCTGCGGGGCCGGAGCGCCCGCTCCGGGCCTCCGCCCCGGCGCGGCAGGCGTTCATGCCGCTCGAGCGAGCGCAGCACGTCGCGCCGGCGCAGCAGTGCGCGCAGAACCGAGGCGCCCCTCAGGTGCGCCTCGAGTCGGCGGCGGATGGTCTCGACCTCGGGAAGCTCGGGCATCGGCGCTTCATATACTTCGCCCATGTCCACTCAGCCATCGCCGCCGTCCTCGCCGCAACCAGGCCATGTGCGAAGCCAGGATCCGGTGAAGGCGATCGCCGAGACGCGGGAAGCGATCGGCCGGCTGCGCGCGGAGGTGCAGAAGGTGATCGTGGGGCAGGAGCAGGTCTTCGACCAGATCCTGCTCGCCATCTTCTGCGGCAGCCACGCGATCCTCGAAGGCGTGCCGGGACTGGCGAAGACGCTCATCATCAGCACGATCGCGAAATCGATGTCGCTCGAGTTCAGCCGCATCCAGTTCACGCCCGACCTGATGCCGAGCGACATGACGGGCACCGAGGTGATCGAGGAGGACAAGTCGACGGGATCGCGCAGCCTTCGCTTCGTGCGCGGACCGATCTTTGCGCACGTGGTGCTGGCGGACGAGATCAATCGCACGCCGCCGAAGACGCAGGCGGCGCTGCTCGAAGCGATGCAGGAGCGACAGGTCACCGTCGGCGGCGTGGCCCACAAGCTGCCGACGCCGTTCTTCGTGCTCGCCACGCAGAACCCGATCGAGCAGGAAGGCACCTACCCGCTTCCCGAGGCGCAGCTCGATCGTTTCATGTTCAACATCCGCGTGCAGTACCCGAGCGAGCAGGAGGAATTCGAAGTGGTGCGCCGCACCACGAGCGGCACGGCGCCCGAGCCTTCGCCGGTGCTCGGTGCGCGCGACGTCACGCGCATCCAGGAGCTCGTGCGGCAGGTGCCGATCGCCGACCATCTCGTGCAATACGCGCTTCGGCTCGTGCGGGCGACGCGCTCCGGCGAGCACTCACCGAAGATCGTTCGCGATTACCTCTCCTGGGGCGCCGGCCCGCGCGCGAGTCAGTTCCTGGTGCTCGCCGCCAAGGCGCTTGCGGTGCTCGAGGGCGCCGAGCACGTCATGCCGGCGCACCTCCAGGCGGTGGCGCCGCCGATCCTTCGGCATCGGATCATCACGAACTTCAACGCCGAAGCCGACGGCGTCTCGAGCGATCGCATCGTCGAGACGCTGCTCGAGGAGATTCCCATCGATCGAGCCGCCGCGTCCGCACCGATCGGCCGCGTGATCTCGTAGAAGCTTCATGCGAGCCGAGCAGTACCTGGCGCCGGAGACGCTCTCGCAGCTCGCGCCGTTCTCGCTGCGGGCGCGGATGATCGTCGAGGGCGTGATGAGCGGCATGCACCGCTCTCCGTACCAGGGCCTCGCCGTCGAATTCGCGGAGCATCGTCCGTACACGCCCGGCGAAAGCCTTCGGCATCTCGACTGGAAGGTCTACGGGCGCAGCGACAAGCTCTACGTGAAGCGCTACCTCCAGGAGACGAACCTGGACGTGGTGCTGCTGATCGACGCCTCCGCGTCGATGCGCTTCGGAACGCTCGGTCAGAAGTCGGGATGGGGCGGAACCGAGGCGGGACGATCGCGCTCGCTGTGGACCAAGTTCGATTGCGCCACGGCCACGGCGGTGGCGCTCGCATACCTCTGCCTCGCGCAGCGGGACCGCGTGGGGCTCGTGCTCTTCGCCGACGGCGTGCAGGCGTCGCTGCGGCGATCGGGCGTGCGCGACCAGTGGCGCAAGATCGTGCAGGCGCTGACCACGGAACCGGTCGAACGCGCCACGATGATCGGCCGCAGCTGCGACGAAGTGCTGGCGACGACCCGCGGCCGCTGCCTCTTCTTCATCCTGAGCGACTTCCTCTTCCCGCCGGAGGAACTGCGGCTCGCGCTCGCGCGGCTGCGGCATCGAGGACACGACGTCGTGCTCGTCGAGATCCTCGACCGCCAGGAGATCCGCTTCGAGCTCGACGATCCGACGATCTTCGAGGGACTCGAAGGCGAGCCGCGCGTGATGGCGGACGCACGGCTTCTGCGGCGCGCCTACCTTGACGAGCTCGCACGACATCGCGCGGAGATCGAACGACTCGTGCGCGGGTTCGGATACGACCGCGTGTCGCTCGACAGCCACGATTCGGTCGGTCCCGCGCTCGCCTCGCTGCTGGCGCGGCGCGAGGCGCTGGCGCGGCGGAGCGGCGCCGGATGAACCTGCTTCACCCCGGAATGGCGCTGGCCGCGCTCGCGGCCGTGAGCGTGCCGATCGTCATCCACCTGCTGCTCCGGCGGCGGCGGCGCGTGATCCAATGGGCGGCCATGGATCTGCTGAAGCGTGCGATGCAGCGAGACCGTCGTCGGCAGCGCGTCGAGCGCTGGCTGCTGCTCGCGGCGCGGTGTCTGCTCATCGCCATCGCGGGAATCGCGCTGGCGCAGCCGTTCGTGAAGTCGAGCGAGGCCTTCGGCGGCTCGGTGAGGACGGTGTGGCTCGTGATCGACGACGGCGTGGCGAGCGCGGAGCGCCTTCCCGACGGAAGCACGGCGCTCGAGCGGAGCACGGCGGAGGGTCGGCGCATGCTCGAATCGCTCGGCGCCGCCGATCGCGTGGGCGTGATCTCCGCGGCGGCGCCGGTCCGACGGCTCGTCGACCCGCCGACCGCGGACAAGACGCGGCTCGATTCCCTGCTCTCGCAGATGTCGCCCGCCGACACCGGAAGCGATCTCTCCGCGGCGATTCGTTCCGCGGCGGAGGCGGCGCGGGAGTCGGAGGAGGCCGGCGAGATCGTGCTGCTCAGCGGATTCCGTCGCGGTTCGCTCGATCCATCGTCGATGGCGCCCTCGGTCGATGCGGAGGTGAATGCCCGCTGGACGCTCTCGGCGCTCGAACCACTCTCGGGCTTCCCGTCGAACGCGTGGATGACGCGGGCGGAGGCGATCCGCACGGGCGAGGAGTCGGGAATGGAAGGCGATCGCACGGTTCGCGTGCAGATCGAACGGCGGAGCGAGGCGCTTCCGCGAAGCGTTCGACGAGTCACCTCGGCGGGACCCGCGGCGGGCGCCGCCGACATCGCCCTGGACGCGGGCGAGCGCCGCGGCGGCGCCGATCTTCGGCTGCGGCGAGACGGCGCCGATGCGGAGGAATCGGGCGCCGCCTCGATTTCGCTCGAGCTCGACCACGACGCCCAGCCGCGCGACGATCGACTCTTCGCGGTGCTTCCTTCCGAGCACCCGGCGCGGGTGGTCGTGCTCGATCGCCGCGGCGGTTCCGTGCGGGACCTCGAGCGCCTCGGCTCCGGCGTGTGGATGGCGCGAGCACTCGATCCCGGCAAGTCGGGCGCGCTCCAGGTGGACGAAGTCGATCCGGGCTCGCTCGATCGCGCCATGCTCAAGGGCGCCGACGCGGCGATCGTGGCGAGACCCGATCTCGTGACCGCCGACGGATGGAAGATGCTGCGCGAGTTCGTCGCCGCCGGCGCCGCGCTGCTCGTGACGCCGTCGCCGGACGATTCCGGCCAGCGCTGGACGGAGTCGTTCCGAAGCTCGCTCGCGCCGTCGTGGACGATCGATCCGGAAGTGGAGGGCGCGGTCACCGCGTGGCGGCTCGCGCCGCAGCAGCCCAGCTCGGCCACGCTGCGGCAGCTCGGCTCCGAGATTTCCGTGCTCGCGGCCCCGGTTTCGGTTTCGCGGCGGATCCGCATCGCCGCGCCGCCGACCGACGCGGAGGCGGCGCTCGTCTTCGACGACTCGACGCCGATGCTGCTCTGCGGTCGGCCGGGAGGCGCCTCGCGCGGATGGGTGGCGCTGCTCGCATGCGCCCCGGAGCTCTCGTGGACGGATCTGCCGGTTCGGCCGCTCATGGTCCCGCTGCTCCAGGAGGTCGTGCGACAGGGCCGGGCGCTCGCGACGATGGACGCGGGCAACCTCGTCGGCGCGCCGGCGTCGCTTCCGCGCGGCGCGGCGGCGCTCGAGATCGTTCCGCCCGCAGGTTCGGAGGGTGCGCCGCGAGGGACCGCGATCCTTCCCGCCGGCGCGGACGGGCGCACGCGCGATCCGGTGCTTGCGCCGGGACTTCACCGGGCGCTCGACGACTCGGGCCGCCCGATCGGCACCGTCGCCGTGAACGTCGATCCCGCCCGCGCGAGCATCGAGCCGAACGATCCCGGCGCGGTTCTGGCGTGGCTCGAGCGAAGCGGATCGTGGCGCTGGCGCGGCGACGGATCGACCGAAGGAGAGGGCGCCTCCGCGAGCGCCGATGCCGAGGCGTCCTGGAGCATCTGGCTGCTCGGCGCGGCGGTCGCGCTCGCGCTGCTCGAGACGATCATGGCGCGGCTGCTGAGCCGAAGCGACGCGACGGAGCGCGGCGCATGAACTGGATCGAGTCGACCGTCGCGTGGCTGCTGCGGCTTCCGAGCGATCACGCCGCGGGATCCTGGCGCTTCGGATTCGAGCGGCCGATTCCCGGCTGGGCATGGCTGCTCGCGGCGGTCGCCGCGGTGCTCGTCGGCGCGTGGTCGGTTCGAGCGTCGACGCTTCCGCGCGGTCGCCGATCGCTCATCGCGGCGCTTCGAGCGCTGCTGCTTCTGCTGCTGGCGCTGCTGCTCACGGGGCCGATGCTCACGCTTCCGCGCGAGCGCGTGGAGCCGGACTGGGTGCTCGTGGTGGCCGATCGCAGCGCGTCGTTGCGCGTGGGGGACGTGGAGCTCGACGGCGCGATGATCTCGCGCGACGCGCAGCTCGAGCGAGCCGTTCGAGGAAGTGCGGCGGTCTGGAAGGAACTCGATGCGACGCGTCGCGTCGTCTTCCTCGGATTCGACGCGGGGCTGCGGGAACTCGAGATCGACGAGCAGGGTCTGCCGACGCTCGGCGCCGCCGACGGCATGGCCACGGAGATCGGGCCCGCGATCTCGGCGGCGCTCGATCGCGCGGCGGCGAGGCCGGTGGCCGGCGTCGTGCTGCTTTCCGACGGCCGCACGACCGTGCCGCCCGAGCGCGGATTGCTGCGCCGACTCTCGGCCGAAGGCGTGCGCGTGCACGTGGTGCCGCTCGGCGCCGACGCTCCGAGCGGGGATCACGCCATCCGCGCGATCGAAGCGCCGCAGCGCGCGTTCGTGCGCGACGAAGTGCCGATCGAGGTGGACCTCGATCGATCGCCGGGCGTCGGCGGCGCGCTGCGCGTGAAGCTCGTGGACGAGCAGAGCGGGCGACTGCTCGACGCGGCGGAGTTCGACGACGCCGAGACCGGCCGTCGCACGGTCACGCTCATCGGCCGGGCCGACGATCCGGGCGAGCGCTCGTGGCGCGTCGAGATCGAGCCGCAAGGGCGCGATCTCGTCGCCGACAACAACTCGAAGTCGTTGCGAATCGAGATCGTCGATCGACCGATCCGCGTGCTGTTCGTCGAGGGATATCCGCGCTGGGAGTACCGCTACCTGAAGAACCTGCTCGTGCGCGAGCACGGCATCGAGAGCTCGGTGATGCTGCTGTCGGCCGATCGCGACTTCGCCCAGGAAGGCAACGCGCCGCTCACGCGATTGCCGCGCACGAAGGAGGAATTCGCCGGATACGACCTGATCGTGATCGGCGACGTTCCCGCGGGGGCGTTCTCGTCGGCGCAGATGGAGGCGATCAAGGATCTCGTCTCCACGCGCGGCGCGGGCGTGCTCTGGATCGGCGGCGCGCGGCAGATGCCGCGGAGCTGGAAGGGGTCGGCGCTCGAGGAGCTGCTTCCGATCAAGGGATCGCTCGAGCTCGAGCGCTTCGACGAATCGGTGACGATGCGCCCGACGCCGCGCGCGCTGCGGCTCGGCCTCATGCGCGTGGAGGGGGCGCCGACGCCCGGATGGCCCGAGGCGCTCTCGTCGCCCGACACCGGGTGGTCGCGACTCGAGTGGGCGCAGCGGCTCGAGCCCGGAGATCTGAAGCCGACCGCGGAAGTGATCGCGGAGACGGCCTCGGGCGACGGCGGCCGCGCGTCGCCGCTGCTCGTGTCGATGCGCTACGGCGCGGGGCAATCGATGTACCTGGCCACCGACGAGACCTGGCGCTGGCGCTACGGCCGCGGCGAGACGCTTCCCGAGCGCTTCTGGCTTCAGTTGCTGCGATCGCTTTCGCGGAGCGGCATGCACGGAAGCGATCGTCCGGTCGAGATCGTCGTGGAGCCGCGCCGCGCCGAGATCGGCGATCCCGTTCGCGTCGAAGTCGAGTTCCGCGATCCCGAGGCGATTCGCCCGGCGCCGTCTCGATTGCAGGCGAGCGTGTCGATCTCGCGCGAGCGAAGCGCGGCACCCGAGGATGCGGGCGTGGTCGAATTGACCCAGGTCGAGGGGATTCCCGGTCGATGGGTCGGCACGTTCTTCCCGGACCGAAGCGGAATGCACGCGATCTCGCTCCAGGGCCACGCGGGCGTCACGGCCGAGCTCGAAGTGGCCCGCACCGACCAGGAATCCGCGAATCCCCAGGCGGATCACGCATTGCTTTCGCACATTGCCGAGCAGACGCAGGGCGAGGTGATCGAGCCCGATTCGCTCCATCGGCTGCTGCGAGGCGACGTGCTGCCCAACCGGGCCGTGACGATCGAGAACCCGCGGATCCATTCGCTCTGGGACACGCCGCTCGCCCTGATCCTGTTGATCCTCGTTCCAGCGGTCGAATGGAGTGTCCGACGATGGTCGAGGCTAGCCTGATGCGGTTCGACGGCGGCGCCGCAGCGTCGGCAATCGCCGACTCGAAGCGTCGGTAAGAGGAGGTCCATGCCGGCGATGACGAGCATCGTGGAACGCCTGGAGCGCCTGCGGCGCCGTGCGCGCCTGGTGCTCCTGAGCGAGCGAAGCGCGGTGCTGCTCGCCGTGGCGATCGGCGCCGCGATGGGCTGGGTCGCCCTCGACGCCCTGCTTCGATTCCCCGCCACGCTGCGCTTCGTGGCGCTCGTGGTCGGCGTGATCGCGATCGCGTCGGCGATCGCGCGATGGTGGTGGCCGGCGGCACGGTTCCGACCGTCGCTTCCGACGCTCGCGCTGCGGGTGGAGCGGCAGCGGCCGGACCTTGCGGGGCGGCTCGCCTCCGGCGTCGAGTTCGCGCAGCGTCCGGCGCCGGGCGTGCTCGAGAAGCGAGTCGTCGAATCGACGGAGCGGCTGGCCGGCGACGATCCGTTCACCGGCGTGATCCGCCGCGATCGATTGCGCCGCGCCCTTGTCGGCTGCGGCGCGGCGCTCGTGGCCGTGGCGGCGATCGCGGCCTTCCAACCGGAGTTCGCCGCGATCGGCGCGAAGCGCCTGTTCGCGCCATGGAGCAGCGCGGAATGGCCCGCGCGGACGCTCGTGCAGTCGCTCATGGAAGGCGTCACGCATCTGCCGCGCGGTCGCGCGGTGCTGCTCCGCGCGGAGGCGGTGCGAGGGGATCCGGCGTCGATGCGCCCGTTCGTGCGCTATCGAACGACGCGGCAGGGCGTGGCGGGTCCGTGGCGGGACGCGGCGCTGGCGCGGCAGCACGGCGAGGTCTTCGAGCGACCGCTCGAGGTCGACGCCGATTCGATCGAGTTCCGCTTCGGCACGAGCGACGCGATGACCGACGCCGCGACGATCCACTTCGTGCGTCCGCCGGCGATCGAGCGAGCCACGCTGCGCGCCGAGCCGCCGGCGTACGCGTCCGCGGTGCAGGCGCCGAGCGAGACGGAGCTCGGCCCGGGAACGGACGCCCGCGCCACGCTCGCGGCGCCGCTGCTCGCCGGAAGCCGCGTGGAGCTCGACTTCGCGTTCAATCGCGAACTGCCGGTGCCTCGGCCGGACGACGACTCGCGCCGCGAGTGGCTGCGCCGCACGTTCGGCGGCGACCTGCCGGAGTCGACGCAGGTGGAGGCGCCGAACGCCCTGAGCGACCGCGTCACGCTGCGATTCGAGGCGAGCGACGATCTCGACCTTCCGATCGAGCTGCGCGACGAGCACGGAATCGTGGGCGACGACGGTGCGCGATATCGGCTCGCGGTGTCGCCCGATCGTCCGCCCGCGGCGTCGATCACGGATCCCGCCGCGGACGAGATCGTGCTGCCGAGCGCGGCGCTCGCGGTGACGGCGGAGGCGAGGGACGACCTTTCGATCGACGAGATCGGCGTGCGCGTCGAGAAGGTCGGCGGCGAGGTGCGCGACACGATGGAGCGCCGGCGCGGCGAGAGCGCTCGCCTGTCGACCACCGTGACGCCGGAGCAGTTCGGCGCGGGGCCGGGCGACACGCTGCTCGTGTCCGCGATCGCCACCGACGACTTCGAGCAGGACGGCGTGCGCCGCGAGCCCACGATCTCGCCGCCGCGCCGGATCCGCGTGGTGAGCGAGGAGGAATTCACGCGGCAGATCCGGACGCAACTGGCGGCGATCCGCCATTCGGCGATCCGCGCGGAGGCGACGCAGCGCGAGATCATCGCGTCGACGGCGCCGAGCGAGCCGGCGGAGCCGGGCGAGCAGACGGATCCGAACGCGGCGGCCGACGGCGACGGCGCGAACGCCGACCCCGATCGAGCGAACGCCGACGCGACCGCGCCGAAGCCGAGCGCCGAGGAGCTCGCGCGACGGCAGGCGCGGGTCTCCGATCGCATCCAGGGAATGTCGGCCGCGATCGAGTCGCTCCAGTCCCGCGCCCGCGCGGGCGGACTCGAGCGCGACGCGATGAACGAGATCCTGCGGCAATCGCAGGACCTGCTCGAAAACGCCGCGAGCCGGTCGGCGCAGGCGTCCACGCAACTCGCGGAGCGGGGCACCACGCCCGAGGCGGCCGAGTCCCAGGAAGCGGTCCGGGCCGAGCTCGAGGATCTCGTGCGCCTGCTCGATCGCGACGAGGACGCGTGGGTGGCCACGCGCCGCATCGAGCGATTGCGAGAACAGATCGAGGGGCTGCTCGAGGAGACGCGTCGAACCGGCGAGCGCACCGTCGGCCGCGATCTCGAGCGCCTGTCGGCCGAGGAGCGCGTGGCGATCGATCGGCTCGCGTCGCGCGATCGCTCGGTGGCCGACGAGGCTCGCGAGACGATGGAGGAGCTGCGCGACCGCGCCGCCCGCCTGGCGGAGGCGGATCGAGCCCGCGCGGCCGGCATGCAGGAGGCGGCGCGACGCGGCGAGGAGCGGCAGATCGCGCGGCGCGTGGAGCAGGCGGCCGAGGCGACGGCGCTCAATCAGCCGACGAATGCGGAGCAGGCGCTGCGCGAGGCCGCCGAGACCGCGCAGAGCATGATGGACGCGATTCGAGACGATCGCCGCTCGCGCGTGGAGGAATTGCGGCGTCGGCTTGCGGGTCTCGAGCAGAGCATCCAGGGGCTCGTGACGCAGGCGCAGACGGCGCTGTCGGCGCTGCGGGAGGCGGCGCCGACCGCGTCGGCGGCGTCGGACCTTGCACCGGTCAGCGAGGGCGTCGTGTCGCTCGATCGCAACATCGGCGCCGTGACGGACGAGGCGAGATCGGGCGGCGGCACGGAACGGGTCGCCCGCGTGCTCGAGCGGGCGGGCGAGCGAAGCGCCGCGAGCGCCGGGCTGCTTCGCGCGGATCCGCCGCGCGTGCCCGAGGGGGACGAGGCCCTCGATCGCTCGCGGGGATTGCTCGTCGATGCGCTCGAAGCCGTGCGCGAGCAGCGGCGGAACACCGAGCAGCAGCAGGCGGACGCGAAGCGCCGCGAACTTGCGGCCGCGCTTCGAACGCTCTCGGAGCGCCAGGCGGGACTGCGGACCGCGAGCGAGCCGCTCGAGGGAGCGAAGTCCGCCGATCGACGACGGCTCGTCGAGGGTCGACGACTCTCGGTCGAGCAGTCGCTCATCCGGACCGCCGTGAACAATCTCAAGAGCGAGAACGAGGAGCTGGCGTCGAGCGATCTGTTCGTCTCGGCGCTGGCCAGGCTCGATGGCTGGATGGTCCGAAGCGAGTCGTCGCTGTCGTCGCTCTCGGTGACGAAGTGGACGCTCGAGGAGCAGTCGCTTTCCGCGGAAACGCTCGCGATGATGGGGCAGGCGCTCGCGGATGCGTCGGCATCCGACGATCCGTTCGCGGAAGCCGCGGGCGCGGCCGCGGGAGGCGCCGAAGCGGGCGGCGAAGGCGCGCAGGCGGGTCGTCGACCGCCGGCGATTCCGCCGGTGGCGGAACTCAAGCTCCTGCGCGAGTCGCAGGCGCAGCTTGCGCGTCGAACCCGCATGGCCGACGAGGGAGGATTGACCGCGGCCGAGCGCCAGACGAGGCTGCGCGAACTCACGCAGCTTCAGCAGGAACTGCTCGACCAGGGCGAGGCCTGGATGGAGCGCATGCGGCAGATGTCGCCCGGCGGCACAGCGGAGGGCGCCGATGCGAAGTGATCGACGACGATGCGGGATGACGACGACGGCGATTTCGCTCTGCCTCTGTGTGCTGTCGTTCGCGACCCCGCCGGCGCCCGCGCCGGCGCCGCCGCCGTCCGAATCGCCGCCGCCCGCCGCGCCCGCGCCCCCTCCGACGCTCGACGACCTGCTCGGCTTGACGCCTCGAGCGGACGGCTCGACACCGCGCGGCGACGCCGATGCGCCGGCCCCCGGCGACGGCGAGCGCGGCGCGACCCCGGGCGACGGCGCCCGCGCCCGCCTCGATCGCACGCTTCGCGAGGAGGAGCTCGAGGACGCCTTCGCGCAGGCGGTCGAGCTCATGCGCGAATCCGCCGATCGCCTCGGCGCCCGTGCCGACCTGGGCATCGACACGCAGCGCGTGCAGGAGGACGCGGTGCGACGACTCGATTCGATCATCGATGCGGCCAAGCGGATGCGCCAACAGCAGCAATCGCAGCGATCGTCGTCGCGGAACCGCCAGGACTCGTCGTCGCAGCAGCCGCAGGGCGGCGAGCAGGAGATGCAGGCCGCGGCGCGTCGAGAAGCAAACGCGGCGCAGCGACGGGAACAGCGCGGTTCGCAGCAGGGCCAGGCGGAGCCTCCCGGACTCGAGGAAGGCGAGCTCGACGAGACGATGCACGAGGGTCGCGTCGAGTGGGGATCGCTGCCCGAGCGCATTCGCGAGCTCGTGCAGCAGGGCCGGCGCGATCGCGTCTCCACGCTCTACCTGCGATTGACGGGCGAGTACTACCGGCGCATGGCGGAGGAGGCGTCGCGGTGAAGTCGATCGCCATCGTCGCGATCGCCGGCGCGCTGTTCGCCGCGCCGCCGACGCCGAATCGCGCGCCGCCCGCCGAACCAAGCTCCCCTCCGTCGTCGTCGCCGCCGAGCGATTCGGAACCCGCACCCGTCGTTCCGCCGCGCGGCGAGCCCGATCCCGCGATCGAACCGCCCGATCCTGCGCCGCCGAAGCCGACGGCACAGAACAATCCGACCCGCGACGAGATCACGCCCGAGATGGAGCAGTCGATCGATCGCGGACTCCGCTACCTCGCGTCGATCCAGAACGCCGATGGAACGTTCGGTCGCAATCGCTACTCCAAGAACGTGGCGATCACGGCGCTGGCGGGACTCGCGTTCATGGCCGACGGCAACCTGCCCGATCGCGGGCGCTACGGCGAGGTCGTGCGCCGCGCGCTCGACTTCGTGATCGCGGCGAGCACGGAGACGGGCCTGCTCGTGGCGGAGGGTTCGCACGGACCCATGTACGGCCACGGATTCGCGGCCCTCTTCCTCGGCGAGATCTACGGCATGAATCCGCAGGACGATCGCGTGCGCGACGCGCTCGTGCGAGCCGTGCAGCTCATCCAGAACAGCCAGAACCAGGAGGGCGGCTGGCGCTACAACCCGGTGCCGAACGACGCCGACGTGAGCGTCACCATCTGCGAGATCATGGCGCTTCGAAGTGCGCGGAACGCCGGCATCAAGGTGGAGCGCGACACGATCGACCGCGCGGTGCAGTACGTGCGCGACTGCCAGAATCCCGACGGCGGCTTCCGCTACATGATCAGCGCCGGTCCAAGCGCCTGGCCCCGCAGCGCCGCGGGCGTGGCGAGCCTCTATTACGCCGGCATCTACCAGGACGACGCGATCGACCGAGGACTCGAGTACCTGGTTCGCAACGCCTTCCCCGACGGCTCGGGCCCCGGATCGCAGACGCACTACTTCTACGGCCACTATTACGCGGTGCAGGCGATGTACCTGGCCGGCGGCGACCGATGGCGGCGCTGGTGGCCGGCGATCCGCGACGAGCTCGTGACGAAGCAGGACGAGATGGGCGCCTGGTCGGACTACCAGTTCGGCCAGGCGTACTCGACCTCGATGTCGCTCATCATCCTTCAGATGCCGAAGCGATACCTGCCGATCTTCCAGAAATGAGCGTTTCCCCCGGCGCGATGCGTTGTCGGCGGGCGAGGCATGCGACGGCCGGCGCGCGAGCCGATTGCGCCGCCGTCTCGGTGCGGGCCATGAACGGCATGCACGGCATGCACGGCATGCTCGCCGTGCTCGCCGCCCTGCTCGCTCCCGCCCTGCTCGTCGCGAGCGCGGATGCTCAGTTGCTTCGGCCGCCGCTACCGCGGGGCGAGACGCGTCCGATCGAGGCCGCGCCGCCGCCCGACGCGCCGACGGCGTCCCCGCCGACTCCGGCGCTCGGCGAGACGACGAGCATTCGAGCAACCGTGCTTCGCGCCGACGGCAACCACGCCTCGGGTGCGATTTCGCGCATCGACGACAGGGGCGTCGCCCTGCGAGCCGCCGACGGCGCGGAGAAGCGCAGCGAATGGCGCGACGTGCTCGGCCTGCTCGTCGACGGCGACGCGCGCGGAACGATGGACGGACCCGGATGGATCGTGCTCGCCGACGGCCAGCGACTTCCCGGCGCCGAGGAGTCGAACGCCTCGGGCTGGCGATGGCGGCAGCCGCTCCTCGGCACGATCGAGCCGCCGTCCGGGTCGATCCGCGCGCTCTCGCTCGAAGGGGCGGCGCCGCCCCCGCCGATGCCCGGCGCCGACGTGATCCTGCTGCGCACGGGAGATCGGCTCGAAGGCTTCGTGTCGCGCCTGGCCGATCCGCTGCCGATCGAGACGCACGCGCCGGGTGCGCCCACGCTCGTGCCGATGAGTTCCGTGGCGGCGATCTCCTTCGTCACGGGCGATGCGGCGCCGGATCCGACGCGGCGCCGGATCTGGACGAGCGACGGACTCGTGATCGACGCGGCGATCGTGCGCTACGGCGGCGGCGACGCGATGACGCTCGAGGGGCTCTCGATTCCCGGCGCGGCCGAGGCGACGATTCCGCTCGACCGCGTGCTGGCGATCTCGGGGGAGATCGCGGCGGCGCCGCTGGCGCAGCGTTCCATGACCGCGATCGAGACGCCGCAGGGCGCCGTGCAGCGCTACGCGCTCACGCCGCCGCAGCGACTGCGCTGGCCGGACGAGCGCCCGAACGGAACGAAGGACGAGGCCGAGCGCGTGCTCGAGCGCGGCGAATGGCCGCTCGGACTCCAGCCGATCGCCTTCGACGGTCCCGCGATCCTCCGCATCGAGATCGACGCGCCGTCGACGCTCGTGGCAACGCTGCGGCTGCCCCGAGATCGCCGACCGCTGGGCCGGTTCGAGGTGGTCGCGCGCAGCGGCGGAGCGACGACGGGCCCGCTCTCGCTGGACGATGGGCGGCGCGAGCACGAGATCCGCATCGAGGCCGTGCCGCCGGCGATCGAGTTCGAGATCGTGGACACGGGAGGCGGTCCCGTCCAGGACGGCTTCGTGATCGAGCGGGGCGTGCTCATTCCGAAGTCGAACTCGGGCGCCAGCGATCGCGGTCGAAGCGATCGCTGATCCAGCCGAACGCGGGATCGAGTCGCCATCGCCTGGCTCCGCGCGGGGGCGCATGTCGAGCGATGCCGTCGTGCATCGCACGCAGCGCCGACATCGGAACCGGCGGGTGCTCCGGGAGCGACTCGAACGCCGGCGTCGATGCGCCGAATCCATGCGGCGACGAGGGCTCCCCGGCCGTCACGACCAGTCGCCGATCGGGCGGCGCCGCGTCGTCCCTTCGGAAACGAAGCTCGAGCGATGCGCCGCCGTCGCCCGCCCGGACGCTCGATGCGGGCGAGATCGGCTCGACGGGAACGCCGCGCGCCGCGGCGATCGCGAGCATGCGGCCGGGCACCATCGAGGCCGGCGAGTCGAGCATCGACTCGACGACGAGCAGTCGATCGATCGACGCGAGCTCGAGCAGGTCCGGCACGGCGCCCATCGACTCGAGCGAGTGCTCCGTGACGACGACCGCGTCGAAGCGAGTCACGCCGAGCTCGACCGCGGCGCGCAGGATGGAGCGGGCCGCGGAACTTCCGGGTGCGCCGACGCCCATCGAGCGGCCCGAGTCGCCCGCGTCGACGAGCAGCGCCGAGCGACCGGCGATCACGAGCGAACAGCGAGCGCGGCCGAGATCGAGGACCACGATCTGCGGCTCGCGGCCGGCCGAGGGCAGGAGCGGCATCAGCGCGACGACGATCCACGCACCCGCGAGCGCCATCGCCGCGCGCCGGTTCCGCTTCGACGCCGACACGATCAGAAACGGCAGCGCGATGGCGACGAGCGACCACCACGCGGGAGGTCGAGGCAGGAGCGCGGTGGCCCCCGGAAGCGTCGCCACGCCTTCGACGGCGGCGAGGAAGACCGACCCGAGCATCGCCAGCAGCCAGCCGAGCGGCGCCGCGACCTCGATCGACCACGCCGCGACGACGGCGGCGAGCGTGCCCACGAGGGCGATCGCCGACGCAAGCGGCGCGAGCACGACCGACGCCGGAATCGCCCAGGGCGCGCACTGCCCGAAGTGATGCAGCGTGATCGGCGTCACCACGATCCACGCCGCCAGCGATGCTGCGATCGGCCGCACCGCCATGCGAGTCAGCGCCACGCGACGAAGTCCTTCGGGATGCACGATTCCGCGCCGCACCAGATCGGGGCGACGGCGCACGCTCCACCAGTGCGCGCGGTCGCAGAGTCGCTCGAGGCGTGCCGAGAGCGTCGGCGCCACTTCGAGCAGCGCCGCCACCGCCCCGAAACTGAGCTGGAACGCCGCGTCGCGCGCGTCGGCGGGATCGACCGCGGTCACCACGATCGCCACGACCGCGAGAATCGACGACGCGGGCCACGATCGCCCGGCGAGCAGCGCCGCTCCCGCGATCGAACCCGCAAGACCGGCGCGCAGCACCGACACCTGCGATTCGAGCACGAGCAGGAAGACGATCGACGCGCCGAGCAGGAT
>Ga0194131_10001640_pt1 | contig 38146 bp, 40 predicted proteins | sample TA2KigO120mmetaG_FD_148631 | JGI IMG/M metagenome (GOLD analysis project Ga0194131, IMG submission 148631) | Freshwater microbial communities from Lake Tanganyika, Tanzania - TA2015053 Kigoma Offshore 120m | ecosystem: Environmental > Aquatic > Freshwater > Lake | place: Tanzania: Lake...
GGATCGATGGCGCGCAGCAGCAGGGCATTCAGCAGCACGAGGATGGCCACGGCCCACGGCGCGCGCACGTTACCTCGGCCAAACAACCAGTCCATGCGCATGCCGCGCCGATCCCCCTGCAAACATCACTTTACTCAGGAAGTCGGGCAAGCAAAATAGCTTGCTTGTCCGACGGAAGCCGACACGCCGTCCTGCACGGCATCTACCTCAAGCTTGGTTCCCTGGCGCTGTTCTGCACCATGGATGCCTTGGTGAAGGCGCTCGGCAGCACCTATGACGCCTTCCAGCTCATGTTGTCGCGCAGCGTCGTCGCCTTGCTGCCGGTGGCGGTCATGATCTGGCGCGCCGGCGGCATGAAGTCGGTGCGCGCCAACCGGCCTTGGCTGCAGGCGGTGCGTATCTGCGTGGCGTTCGGCAGCACATTTGGCTTTTTCTATGTCTTCCCGCGCATGCCGCTGGTCGACGCCTATGCGATCTCCTTCGCGGCGCCGCTGTTCATGGTGGCGCTGTCGGTGCCGATGCTGGGCGAACCGGTTGGCTGGCGGCGCTGGACGGCCGTGGTCGTTGGCTTCATCGGCGTGCTGATCATGCTCGATCCGTGGGGGATCGAGATTCACACCATGTCGCTCATCGTGCTGGGGGCCACTTTCTGCTACGCCCTGTCGACCGTGATGATACGGCTGCTCAGCCGTCACGATTCGGACATCGTGGCGTTGTTTTGGCTGTTCTTGGCGACCAGCGTCGCCTCGCTGGCCGGCGCGATTCCCACCTGGATATGGCCGACGCCGATCGATTGGGTTTGGCTTCTGATGATCGGCCTGCTGGGTGGCGTGGCGCAGATCCTGAGCACGCGGGCGTGGCGGCTGGCCCCGGCGGCCATCCTGGCGCCGTTCGACTACACGTCGATCGTGCTCGCCGTCCTGTTCGGCTATCTTTGGTTCAAGGAAGAACCGTCATGGACGGTGTGGCTTGGCTTGCCGCTGGTCATCGGCTCGGGGCTGTACATCCTCCATCGTGAGCGCGTCCGCGCCCGGCAGCGCGCCATGGCCGCTTTGCCCTGAACGACACTGCCCAGATCGATTATCCGTAACCTAGGTGAGGATATTCGGCCAGCATTGACGAACCGATCGGGCCACCACATCTTGTGGTTATGAGCGACACTTTCTCCGTGACGGCGAACGCAGCCAAGCGGATCGCCTTTCTTGCAGCCAAGGAGACCAAGCCCGTCATGATGCGGGTGGCGGTCCTGGGCGGCGGCTGCTCGGGCTTCCAGTACAATTTCTCGTTCGAGGAACAGCGCAACGACGACGATTTCGTGATCGAACGCGATGGCGCCGCGGTGCTGATCGACAGCACGTCGCTCGAGCTCCTGAAGGGCAGCCAGCTCGACTACGTCGAGGAGATGGTCGGGTCGTCCTTCCAGGTGAAGAATCCCAACGCAACCTCGTCCTGCGGCTGCGGCAACTCCTTCAGCGTGTGACCGGGCCGCGATGAAGATCGCGACCTGGAACGTCAACTCCGTCCGCAAGCGGACCGGAAACCTCGTCGCCTGGCTGCAGAACGCCAAGCCCGATGTCGTGGTCCTGCAGGAGATCAAGGCGCAGGAAGCGCAGTTCCCGCGGCTGGAGATCGAGGCCGCCGGCTACAAGGTCGAGATCGTCGGCCAAAAGGGTTTCAACGGCGTCGCCCTGCTGTCGCTGCATCCTGTCGAGATCACCGCCCGCGCCCTGCCCGACGCCGAGGCCGACGAGCCGGCGCGCTACATCCAGGGCCGCATCGCCACGCCAAAAGGGCCGCTGACGGTGGGCGGCATCTATCTGCCCAACGGCAATCCCATCGCCACCGACAAGTTCACCTACAAGATCGCCTGGATGGGCCGGCTGATCCGCCAGGCCAAGGCATTGCTGCAGGCCGAGGAGATGTTCGTGCTGGGCGGCGACTACAACGTTTGCCCCACCGACCTGGACGTCTACGACCCGAAAGCCTTCGCCAATGACGCGCTTTGCCAGCCGCAGTCGCGTGCCGCCCTGCGCACGCTGCTCAATCTCGGCCTGACCGATGCCGTTCGCGCCTTCCACCAGGACGCGCCCTGCTACACCTATTGGGACTATCAGGCCGGCGCATGGGCCAAGGACTGGGGTCTGCGCATCGACCATTTGTTGCTGTCGCCGCAGGCTGCCGACCGGCTGGCCGCGGTCGGCATCGATAAGCCCGAGCGCGGCCGGCCCGATCCGTCGGACCACGTGCCGGTATGGTGCGAGCTCGACCTCGCCGCTTGAAGTCAGATCATCGACGGATCGGTGTCCAGTCCCAGCAGCACGCGACCGGCGACCTCGTAGCTGGGCGGTGCCACCATCATGTGCTGCGTGATCACGTGCACGTCGCGGAAGCGGCGCTGCAGAGGGCTGGTGCGATAGACCGAACTGCCGCCGGCCATGGTGTAGCAAAGATCGACGGCACGCACCGCAGCATCGGTCGCATTGGTCGAGGCAAGCCGCAGCGCCATGCGTTGCCGGAGTGAAATCTCGCCACCCTGGTCGGCCGCCCCCCACGCCTCCTCGACCGCCTCGACAAGGAAAGCGCGCGCGCCGCGCACCGCAGCTTCGGCCTTGGCGATGTCGGATTGGGTGGCGTTGCGCTCGGCGAGCTTGCGGCGACTGAGCGTCGGCACCTTGGCGCCGGCCAGTTCGGCGAGATCCTCGATCGCGCCCCGGGCGATACCCAGTGCCACCGCGCCACATCCCATGGCGAGCAAGCCGAACACCGGGAAGCGATAGAGCGGTGCGTCGACGCGCGGCCGATCGCGGGTCAAGGACACGGCATGAGACAGCGGCACCGTGAGCTCGCGCACGCTCATGTCGCACGAGCCGGTGCCGCACAGGCCGGAGCTGTACCAATTGTCTTCGAAGGCGATCCGGTCGCGCGGGAAGTAGACCGTCAGCACCTCCGGCACGCCATCGCGGATCAGGCGCGGCTTGCCGTTTTCCCAGGCCACGCAGCCGCCCTTCATCCATTGCGCATGGCTGTTGCCCGACGCCCACTGCCAGGAGCCGTCGACGATCCAGCTGTCGCCGCGCCGCTCGGCCTTGCCGCGCGGGGCGAAGATGCCGCCGGTGACGGCGTCGGGCGCACCGTGGATCAGCTTGGCCGCCTCTGGCTCGAGCCAAGCCGCCGTCATGCCCGACGTGGCGCCGATCATGACGTTCCAGCCGACCGCGCCGTCGGCCTGCGAGGCCGTCTCGATCGCTTGTAGCAGCACCAGCGGATGGGCAGCATGACCGTGCAGGCTTTCGGGGACGCAGAGCTTGAAGACGCCGGTGCCGATCAGGAGCTGCGCGATGTCGGCCGGCAGCCGGCGCGCCGTCTCGATCTCGGGCGTGCGTTCGGCGAGCGACGGCAGCAACGGCTGCAGCCGGTCGAGAACGGGGTGCGAGGTCGCCATGCCGCCACTACTCCGCGCCCGACCCGATCACGCCGCCGTCGGCGATGATGCACTGGCCGCAGACGAAATTACCGGCCCTCGACGCCAGGAACACCGCAACACCGCCGATATCGTCGGGCTGGCCGATACGCTTCAGCGCCGCCTTGCCCTCGTTGGCGCGGCGGATGTCGGGATTGTCCCACAGCGCCTTGGCGAAGTCGGTCTGGATCAGGCCCGGCGCGATGGCGTTGACGCGGATGTTGTGCTTGCCCCACTCCATGGCGAGCGACTTCACCAGCGAAAGGTCGGCCGCCTTGCTCATGTTGTAGGCGGCGATGTGCGCCGAGCCGATCAAGGCGCCGATCGACGAAATAACGATGAACACGCCGTCCTTGCGCTCGGCCATCTCGGGGCCGACCATGTTCATCAGCCAGAGATTGGACATCACGTTGTTCTGCATGATCTTGGCGAACACTTCCTCCTTCAGCCCGGTGAGCGGCCCGAAGTAGGGGTTGGAGGCCGCGTTGCAGACCATGATGTCGATCTTGCCGTAGGCCTTGCGCGCCGCGGCGACCAGGTTCTCGAGCTGGGCCTTGTCGGAGATGCTGGCGGCGACCGCCGTCGCCTCGCCGCCCTTGGCCTTGATGCCTTTCACGACCTCCTCGCAGGCCGGCAGCTTGCGGCTCGACACGACGACCTTGGCGCCATGAGCTGCCATCTGCTCGCAGATCGAGCGGCCGATGCCGCGACTGCCGCCCGTCACCACCGCCACCTTGCCCGTCAGGTCGAACATCATCGCGTCGTCTCCTCAATGCTCTGTCATCGCCTCAGCCGACCTTAGCGGCGCGGACAAACAGCGCAATCAACTCGACATGCGCCGACCAAAGGAACTGGTCGATCGGCAGCAGTTTCTCCAGCCGATATCCGCCTTCCTGAAGGGTGCGCGCATCGCGGGCGAAACTGCCGGGATCGCACGAGGCATAGACCACGCGCGACACCGTGGATTGCGCCAGCTCGGCTGCCTGCGCCGCCGCCCCGGCGCGCGGCGGATCGAGCACGACGGCGTCGAAGCCCGTGAGCTCTGCCACGGTCAGGGGACGTCGGAAAAGATCGCGCCGCTCGGCGGCGATCCGGCCGCCAGCCAGTCGACGCGCCGCGGCCAATACCGCAGCGACGGCCGCGGCATCGCTCTCGAACAGGCTCGTCCGGCCAGCCCGGCCGAGCGACAGCGCGCCAACCCCGGCGAACAGATCGGCCAGTCGGTCCACACCCTGCGTCCACTCGGCGATCGCCGCCTGCATCGCCCGTTCGGCGCCACGGGTCGCCTGCAGGAAGACACCGGGCGGCGGTTCCACCCGCAGGTCGCCGAAGATCATCAGCGGCGGTCGCCGGACGACCACCGGCTCGGCCGCAGCACGATCGCCCCAACTCAGCCGCGCGAGGTCGGCGCGCTCGGCCAACGCCACCAACGCCTCCCGGCGCTCCAGCGACAGGTCGAGCCGCCGATGCGGTCGCACCAAGAGGTCGAGCCCGCCATCGGTCTCGTTGACCACCGCGTCGGCTGCCGCTCCATCGGGCAGCACGGAAGCCAGACCGGCGCGCAGCGACGACACCAGCCCAGACACTGCAGGTCGAGCGACGACGCACGTCGCGACATCGGCGATCCGCGGGCTTGTCCTCCGGTGGAAACCAGCCAGCAGCTTCCGGCCCTGCCGGCGCACCACGAAGTCGGCGCGGCGGCGCTCACCCTCGCGGCAGGCCACCGGCGGCTCGAATGGCGGCGTCGCGACCCCACGTTGCGTCAGCGCGCGGGCGATCAAGGAAACCTTCCATGCGCCGTAGGCATCGCGCCGCCAGTGCTGCAAGGCGCAGCCGCCACAGTCGCCGAAATGGGCGCAGGGCGGCGCCTCGCGATGGCGCGATGGCGCCAGCACCTGCACGAGATCGGCGACGATCCCTTCGCCTCGACGTTCGCGGGGTTCGGCTTCGACTGTCTCGCCCGGCAAGCTGTAGGGCACGAAGTAGCGCTGGCCGTCCTTCTCGGCGACGCCATCGCCGCGGCCGCCGACTTCCTGAATATCGAGCGTGACGCTCACATCGAGCTCATCCCAGCCAGCTCTTGGCTGGCCGCATCTCGCCGACCAGCAAACCCACCACGTTCTTGACCGGCGGATGGACGATCTCGTCGCGGAGGCTGGCTGGCAGCACGCCGAGATGGCCGAGCACGGCGGCCATCGCGACTTCGGCGGCGCGGCCTGCGCCATCCCTCATCTTGAGCGCGACACCCAGCCCCAGAGTCGGCAGCATGCCGCAGAACATGCCCTCGGCGCCGCCCTTGACCTGGGCGATGCCGGGCAGCGCCTCGTTGAGACGGGTGCCGAAGCTGCCGGTGCCGGCCATCATGAACGGCTCGGCGTTCATTGCCGCACGAATGCGCGTCGCCGCCTCGGCGTGCTTGTTCGACAGCCGCGACGGATCGGCCATGCTGGCCATCGCCTGGGCGAGGAGCTTGAGCGGCGTAGCAAGAGTCGGGATGCCGCAACCGTCGGTGCCGTGGCGAAAGCCGTTGGCGTCGGCGCCACAGAGATCGCTCATCACGTCGCGCAGGCGGCGCTGCACCGGGTGGTCGTACTTGATGTAGCCCTCGGTCGGTTCGCCATACTGGACCGCCGTGGTCAGCATGCCGCTGTGCTTGCCCGAGCAATTGTTGAAGGCCGGCGTCGGCGCCTTGCCCTCGCGCACCAGCGCTTCGATGCTGTGCTGCAGGCGCGGCGCGTGCGTGCCGCATTCGAGATCGTCTTCGCCCAAGCCGACAGCCTTCAGCCAGGAGCGAACCGTCTCGACATGGCGCTTCTCGCCGAGATGGGACGCGCAGGCGAGCGAGATGTGCTCGTTGCCCAATCCGAATCGCTCGACCGCGCCGCTTTCGACGAAGGCCATGGCCTGGATCGGCTTGTTGGCCGAGCGCGGCAGTACGGGCTGGTCGATGTCGCCCCACGCCGCCACGACCATACCGTCGGGTTTCACGACCGCAGCGATGCCTTCATGGTGGCTTTCGACCACCGGGCCGCGCGTGACTTCGATCAGGACGGAACTCTTGCTCACCGGGTGCGCTCCAATTTGATGACCGTGACATTGTCCTGATGTTCCTTGGCGACTGCCAGCACGGCGTCGATCAGTCCAGCCGACGACTTGGCCGCGGCGGCGGCGATCTCGGCCTCGCTCAACGACTGTACGCCGTCGCTGCACAACAAGAGCTTGGCATCGGGGCCGAGCCTGTGGCTGCCGCGATCGATCAGGTTGAGCGGCTGCCCCATGACGGCTTCGCGCAGCGTATGACGGCCGGGGTGGTGGGCGGCGTCTTCGACCGACAGCATGCCCCGCGCGACCAGCGCAGCGATCTGAGGCGCCATCGAATGGTCGGCGTTGAGGCGCTGCAGCCGACCGGCCGAGACGACGAAGAACGGCGAATCTCCGACGCTGACCCAGCGCACCTCGTCGCCGCGTATCAGTACGCCGACCAGCGTGGTGCCCATGCCGGCAAGCCCCGGCTTCCCGGCCGCCGCCCGGCGGACCGCGGCATTGGCCTCCTCGAGGCCATCGAGCAGGCTGCCCCCCTGCTCGACGGCATTGAGAAAAGCCTCGACCGCGACCTTGCTTGCCACCGCACCGCCGGCATGCCCGCCCATGCCGTCGGCGACCACCGCCAGCAGCGAGCCGTCGCCCAGGGCGCGCAGCGCCCAGCTGTCCTCTTGATACGGCCGTGCGCCCTTGTGTTGGCTGCCCTCGCCCCGCCAGCCTGCCGCCATCGTCGGTACCGGCCTAGTGCCAAACCGCCGGCAGCTTGCTCAATCCACGCAAAGTAAAGCTGTGTCGCCAAGCCGGCTTGTCCTTCTCCGGCAGGGTGAGATTGGGCAGGCGCTCGATCAACGCGGTAAAGACCAACTCGGCTTCGAGTCGGGCCAGTTGGGCGCCCAGGCAATGATGGATGCCGCCGCCGAACGACATTGGCCGGATATTCTCACGCCCGACGTCCAGGCGATCGGGATCGGAGTACTGGGCGGGATCACGGTTGGCCGCACCCAGCAGCACCACGATGCTCTGATCGGCCGGCAAGGTCACGCCGCCCAATTCGACCTCGGTATTGGTCACCCGTCCGCTGAGCTGCACGGAAGAATCGTAGCGCAGCAGCTCCTCGACGGCGTTGGGGATCAGCGATGGATCGGCCTTGAGCCTCTCCCACTGATCGGGGTTGCGATGCAGGGCGAGCAGACCGTTGCCGATCAGGTTTGTCGTGGTCTCGTGGCCGGCGCCGAACAGCAGACCGATATTGGCCTCCAGTTCCTCGGCGCTGAGCTTGTCTCCCGCCTCCTCGGCGCGCACCAGTTCGGTCGTGAGGTCGTCCTGCGGCTCGCGGCGCCGCAGCTCGCAGAGTTGCCGGAAATAAACACCGGCCATCTGCGTCGCGAGGTTGGCCTGGTCGAGTTCGGCGCGGCTCATCGGCACCGGCTCGAGGATGCGGCCATTGACGTTGCTGCCGGCAAGGAATGGCGCCCGGTGAGCTTCGGGAATGCCCAGCATGTCGCAGATCACGATCACAGGCAGGCGATGGGCGAGATCGCGCATCACGTCCATCTCACCCTTGTCGATCACACGATCGAGCTGGTCATCGACGATTTTCCTGATGCGCGGCCGCATGTCGGCGACGCGACGGGCGGTGAAGGCCTTGATGACGAGGCCGCGCAGCCGCGTATGGTCAGGCGGATCCAGGACCAACATGGTGCGCGCGAGATTGGCGATCGCCGGTTCCTTCATGCGCGCCAAGTCGCCGTAGCGGCGTTGAATGTTGCCGGCAAAGTCCTTGCCGAACCGCTTGTCGCGCAAGGCAAGGGCGACATCGTGGTAGCGTGTGATCAGCCAGAAGCCCTGTGGCGTCCTGAGGACCGGTGCGGCCTCGCGCAAGCGGCGGTAATACGGATAGGGATCGACGATGAAGTCCGGATCGAGCGGATTGAACTCCAGCTGCGTTTCGGCTTTCCCTGGCGGTGTCATGTCGTTCATGACCGCATCCATAGCACGAAGCCCCTTGCCGCGCGAACAAGCAACGCCCTAGCATCACGGCATGTTCTCGCCGATCCAGGAGCTGCGAGGCGCCGTCCACATCGAGCTCAACATCGTCTCGACCGGTTTTGGCGGTCGTTTGCAGCTTCCTGGACAAGCCGTCGCTAGAACATGCCATGTCACGGGCAGCCATTTCGCGTGGACCATGCGAGCCAATGACCAAGCCGCCGTGCCCGGAATCGAGTGCTTCCCGAGTGACCCGAGTGTCCTCGTCCTATGCTCCGACACTGCCGCGTCGCATCAACGCAAGCCATTGAATGCCATGGTGGAGGATCGGCACGGGATGGTCCGTCTCGATGACATGTCGGATCCCGAAGTGCGCCCAAGCCGCGAACGCCCGATCTGCCCACAGCCCGGATCCGGTGTTGTCGCTATCGACATCCTAGGATCAAAGCCGGGTGAGCTCCGTCAAAAGGGCCACGCAAGGGCTGCGAATTGACCGCCGCCGACTCCCTTCAATTGCCATCGGCCAAAAGCCGCGATTTCTTGTTGCGCGTAGGCTCGCGCTACGTCGCGATCTTGGTATTGCTCATGCACGTGCCGCTGGCGCTCATCGTCGGCCAAGCCTATTGGCTGAACACGATTCTGCCGAGCATGGCGTTGACCTGCCTGCATTTCCTGATGCCGGCCATTGTCACCCGCTTCGGTACGCTTCCCAGTGCCGTCTGGTTCCTGTCACTTTCGGCCTTCCACACCTTCTGGATCAGCGTGTGGTGTGGCGCAGCGAGCGGCACGCACTACTACTTCTTCTCGATCTCGGCGGTCAGCATCTACGTTTTCCATGGCTATCGGCGCGTCTGGTCTATTCTTTTCGTCGCGCTGTGTGCCTGCTTGTTCGCCATCGTCGAAGTCTTCGTCAGAGGCAATGGCTTGGTTATCGCCATCTCGCCCGAGGTGGCGCCGTGGTTAGCCACGGCAAACGGCCTCGCTTCGTTCGGCATCACCACTTTGATCGGCATGGAATTCTCGCGCGCCACGACGGAGGCCGAACTACTGCTCGCCGCCGAAAAAGACCGTTCCGAGCGCCTGCTCCTCAACATCTTGCCCGAGCCGATCGCTGAACGACTGAAGAAGAGCGACGGCGAGGTGATTGCCGACCGGCTCGACCAAGTTTCAGTCATGTTCGCGGACCTCGTAGGCTTCACGCCCTATGCCCGCAATCGCGAACCGGCGGCGGTCGTCAATACGCTGAACGATCTGTTCAGTCGCTTCGACGGTCGTGTCGATACCCTCGGACTGGAGAAGATCAAGACCGTGGGCGATGCCTACATGGTCATCGCCGGCGCCCCGACCGTCCGCCCCGACCACCTCGAGGCGTTGGCGTCGCTCGCGCTCGACCTCGTCGACGAGGTCGGTCGCTACCGCGATCCTAATGGTGACAGCTTTTCAGTGCGTATTGGGCTGCATGTCGGCCCGGTCGTCACGGGCGTGATCGGCACGCGCAAGATGGCTTACGATGTTTGGGGGGATACGGTGAACGTGGCAAGCCGGCTGGAAAGCACGAGCCTGCCCAACCGCATCCATGTCTCCCCGCAGGTCGTGCGCGATCTATCGGAAAGATTCATCTTCGAAGCGCGCGGCCTAACAGACATCAAGGGGGTTGGGCCGATGCCCACTCACTTCTTGGTCGGCAAGAAAGTCCCGTAGAGTTTCACGCCGGCAAGAGGTGGCGCATGGCGCGTCCAGTTGCAACTAGCCGAACGCGCCACGCCCTTTGAAATCGCTCTTCAAACCAACGCGTTTGCACTAGCGGTGTTGCCGTTGGCCGTGCGGGAAAACCAGCGACTGCAGATAGCTCAGCACGAACCAGACGGCGAGGAAGGCCACGCACTCGAGGGCGAAACTCTTGAACTTGAAGAAGAACTCGGCGACGGCAAAAGCGACCAGGAACGGCACCGCCTCTTGCTTGGCCGCCACGCGGAGGCCAAGGTCCTTGATGAGCGAGAACATCGTATCTTCCCCTTGTTCGTGTAGTTCGTCTCGGCGACGCCATTGAAGTCACTTGGGTTCAGAAATTCAAGCCAATCCGACGATGCCCACCATCCCCTACTACGATTGGATCGCCCACCATGCCGGCCGGCGGCCAACCAAGCTGGCGATTCACGACCTGCACACCGCGCGCAAGCTCACTTATGCCGACCTCCACGCGCGGACCGAAAGGCTGGCATCGGCGCTTGCTCGGCAGGGCATCGGCAAGGGTGATCGCGTGGCCCTGCTCGCCCCGAATTGCGCCGAATATTTCGAGCTGCAGTTCGCTTGCGGGCGGCTCGGCGCCATCATGCTGCCGCTCAACTGGCGGCTCGCGGTGCCGGAGCTGCAATACATCCTGGGTGATTCGACACCCAGCCTGTTGATCCACGACAAGAGTTTCGCCGAGCAGGCGCGCCAATTGTCGAAACGACTTCTCGAAATCGATCACGAGTCTCCCGACAGCGCTTACGAGCAGGCACTGGCCGCCGCGCCGCCATTCTCGGCGTCGGCCACCCTCGACCACGACGACATCGCCATGGTGATGTACACCTCGGGCACCACCGGCCATCCCAAGGGTGCCATCATCACCCATGGCATGACCTTCTGGAACTGCGTGAATCTCGGCATCCCGGCCCTGGTCACGCCCGAGACCGTGCAGCTCGTGGTGTTGCCGCTGTTCCACACTGGCGGCCTGAATTGCTACGCCAACCCCGTGCTGCATGCTGGCGGCACCATCCTCGTCATGCGCGCGTTCGACCCCGGGGCGGCGCTCGACTGCATCTCCGACCCCGCCTTCGGCATCACTCACTTCTTCGCCGTGCCGGCGCCCTACCAATTCATGATTCAGCATCCCAAATTCCCGACCGCCGATTTGTCGCGCCTCAGGGTCGCCGGTGTCGGCGGCGCGCCCTGTGCGCTGACCATTCTCGAAACCTGGACGGGGCGCGGCGTCTCACTGGTTCAAGGCTGGGGCATGACCGAGACCAGCCCGGCCGGCACCATGCTCGACGCCACCGACGCCATCCGCAAGCTGGGCTCCGCCGGCAGGGTGCTGATGCATACCGCGATCCGCATCATCGATGACAAGGGCAACGACGTGGCGACGGGCGACATCGGCGAACTGCTGATCAAGGGGCCCAACATCACGCCAGGCTATTGGAACAATCCGCAAGCCACGACCAAGTCGTTCACCGACGGTTGGCTGCATACCGGCGACGCCGCACGGCAGGATGACGAGGGTTTCGTCTATATCGTCGATCGCTGGAAGGACATGTACATATCCGGTGGCGAGAACGTCTATCCGGCCGAAGTCGAGAACGTGCTGTTCCAAATCCCGGACGTGGCCGACGCCGCCATCATCGGCGTGCCCAGCGAGCGCTGGGGAGAGGTCGGGCTGGCCGTCGTCGTGCGCAAGCCGGGCGCGACGATCGACGAAGGCCACGTGATCCGCCATTGCCTGGGCAAGCTCGCCAAGTTCAAGGTGCCGCAGTCGGTCGCCTTCACCGACGTTTTGCCGCGCAACGCCACCGGCAAGGTCTTGAAGCGCGAGCTGCGCGTTCAGTTCGTCGGGATGGACAAGCCGGCGATCACTTAGACCAGCGGCACGTAGTCGTAGTCCCCGATGCCCTGCAGGACCAGGAAGGTGAGCGACGTCTTGCCGGCATTGGTCACCAGATGCGGTCGGCCGGCAGCGGCGGTGAAACTCTCGCCCGGGCGCAGACGGATCTCCTGCTTGGGGTCCTGCAGGAACAATCGCATCTCGCCATCCAGAACATAAAAGGTATCGGCGATCGCGGTGTGATAGTGCCAAGGCACGGTCTGCGTCGGCGACAGTTGTAGCTCTGTGATGTGGAAGCCTGGGCGTGCGGCATGGCGCACGCGGCGCTCCACTTCGTAAAGGTGACTGGCGTCCTTGAGGGGCTCGTGCTTGCGTTTCGCCGTCATGCTAGGCCACCTTGCGTGTGTGTGGGGAGATCATAGGAAACACAATGCTGACAATCTACGGCGTCCATCGCTCGCGCGCCTCGCGCAACATCTGGCTGGCCCACGAGCTTGGCCTGCCCTTCAAGCACGTGCCGGTGACCCAGCACTATCGGCTGGCCGACGCCGCCGCCCCCGGGGCGCCGATCAATACCCGATCGCCCGAGTTCCTGAAGGTCAATCCCAACGGCCACATCCCGTCGATCGACGATGACGGGCTGGTGCTGCACGAGTCGCTGGCCATCAACCTCTACCTCGCCAAGAAGCACGGCGGCGGCCTGGCGGCGCGCTCCGCCGCCGAGGATGGCCAGATGGCCATGTGGTCGCTGTGGGCGGCGACCGAAGTCGAGCCGCACGCCATCAACATCATCTATCACCGCGTCGGCAATCCCACCGGCCTCAAGGACCCAAAGGTCGCCGACGCCGCCGTGGCGGCCCTGCGTGGACCGTTCGCCGTGCTCGAGCGAGCGCTCGCCGGCAAGAGCCACCTCGTCGGTGATCGCTTCACGGTGGCCGACATCAACGTCGCCGAGGTCGTGCGCTACGCCCAGGCGGCGCCGGAGCTGTTCGCCGACGCGCCCAAGGTCAAAACCTGGCTCGCCGCCTGCCAGGCACGGCCGGCCTTCCGCAAAATGTGGGAAGCCCGCGAGAAGGAGCCGGCGTAGCGATCGCGGCTCAGACCGCCGCCAACGCCTGGTCGAGATCGGCCAGGATGTCGTCGATATGCTCGATGCCGATCGACAGGCGCACGTAGCCCGGCGAGACGCCGGTCTTGGCCTGCTCCTCCGGCGTGAGCTGCGAATGAGTGGTCGAGGCGGGATGGATGGCAAGGCTGCGCGCGTCGCCGATATTGGCGACGTGGTAGAACATCTTGAGGCTGTCGATGAACTTGCGGCCGGCCTCGATGCCGCCCTTGAGCTCGAAGCCGAGCAGAGCGCCCATGCCGCGCGACAGGTAGGCCTCGGCCCGCCGCTTGGCCTCGCCCGTCATCAGCGACGGGTAGATCACCTTGGCGATCTTGGCGTGCTTGGCGAGGTGCTGCGCCACCTTGGCGGCGTTGTCGCAGTGCACCCGCATGCGCAGCGGCAGGGTCTCCAGCCCCTGGATGAACATGAAGGCGTTGAACGGGCTCATCGGCGCGCCGACATCGCGCAACAGCGTCACTCGCGCCTTGATGATGTAGGCGATCGGCCCGAGCGGCTTGACGGCCTGCGTCCACACCGCGCCGTGATAGCTGGGATCGGGCGTGTTCAGCATGGGGAAGCGGTCCTTGTGCTTCTCCCAGTCGAAGTTGCCACCGTCGACCAGGATGCCGCCGATCGACGTGCCGTGGCCGCCGATGTACTTGGTGGTCGAGTGCATGACGATCGCCGCGCCGTGGTCGATCGGCCGGCAGATCACGGGCGCCGCCGTGTTGTCCATGATCAACGGCACGCCGAGCTCGCGGCCGATGCGCGCGACCTCGCCGACCGGAAACACCGTCAGCTTGGGATTGGGCAGGGTCTCGGCGTAGTAGCAGCGCGTCTTGGCGTCGGTGGCACGGCGGAAGTTCTCGGGGTCGGCCGGGTCGACGAAGCGGCATTCGATGCCCATCGTCTTCATGGTGTTGGCGAACAAGTTCCACGTGCCGCCATAGAGGTCGGTCGAGGCGACGAAGTTGTCGCCGGCATGACAGATGTTCTGGACAGCGAACAACGACGCCGCCTGCCCCGAACCCAACGCCAGCGCGGCCACACCGCCCTCGAGCGCTGCGACGCGCTGCTCGAGCACGTCGTTGGTCGGATTCATGATGCGGGTATAGATGTTGCCGAGCTCGGCCAGGCTGAACAGGTTGGCCGCATGCTGAGTGTCGCGGAACTGATAGCTGGTGGTCTGGTAGATCGGCACCGCGACGGCGCCGGTCGCCGAATCGCTGCGGTAGCCCGAGTGCAATACGACGGTTTCCGGATGCTTGCTGTTGGTCGGCATGATTGTCCCCGTTCGCTGTACGGCCTGCCACCGCCATAGTGAAAGGACCGACCGAGAGCAAGCGGTGAGCTGCGTCAGGCGGCCATGACCAACCGATCGATCGATGAAACGAAACCGAAACGCTCGTAGAAGCGTCGGGCATCGCGGTTGAAGGCGTGCACGCCGACCTCGATGTGGCTGGCACCTTGCGCGCGTGACCAGGCGACCATCGCGCGCAGAAGGTGCTCGCCGATGCCCTGGCTGCGTCGATCGCCGCGCACCGCCAGATTGTCGAGCTCGATCACCTTGCGCGGCACCCTGCCGGCGAAGGGCGACGGCGGACGCGTCAGCAACAGGGCCAAGCCAACCACCAGCCCGTCGTCTTCTTCCGCCGCCAGGATCGTCGAGCCTGGCCCGGCCAACCACCCCCCGATCTCGTCGCGACTCCGGGCCGGCCCGTCGAAGCGGCGAAAGACGTCGGGCCGCGCCCGCCGATGAAACTCGTCGAGCTCGTCGAACAGCGCCACCAGCGAATCGTAATCGGCAAGACTCGCCGTGCGGACACGGATGGATGGCGCGCTCACGCTGCCAGCACCAACCGATCGGCCGAAGCGGCGAAGCCGAAGGCCTCGTAGAAACGGCGCACGGCGCGGTTGGTCTCGCCGACCATGACCTCGACCTGGGCAGCGCGGCGCTGACGCGCCCATTCGACGGCCGCCGCCAGCAGCCGCCGGCCGATGCGCTGGCCGCGCTGCTCGGGATGGACTACGAGGTTGTCGACCTCGACCACTTTGTGCATGCCGCCGCCCGGCTTGGGCATGATGCGCGTCAGCAATACGGCAACGCCCAGGACCCCGGCCTCACTCTGTGCCACCAGCAGCGTCGTGCCCGGTGTTTCCAGCCACGCCAAGACCTGTTCGCTGGCATGCGCAGGCTCGTCGAGCAAACCCGCCAGGGCTTCGCAATCGCGCGGCCCGGCCAAGCGCACGCGGATCGACGGCGGCGGCACCGTCCTCTCCTCGACATCAATGATCGGCATCTCGTCCTCCGTTTGCGGTCCCGCCGCGGCCCGGAGGCCCTCTCCAGAAACACAGAAGCCGCCGGGAAGCGGCGGCTTCGTCAGGTCACAACCCTTCGCGCCGCCTATTTTGGCGACGTAAAGTACCAACCCTTCTGGAGCAGGTTCGTGTGCATGGCCATTTTGTACTCGCTGACGGGGCAATCTGTCAATTGGCTTCGATGTCGACTCGGTATGGACCGACTAGACATCAAATCATCAAATCATATATGTCTTGATGCATGCGGACGACCCTGACGATCGACCCCGATGTTGCTGCCCGGCTGAAGCGCCTACGGCAACGCCGCGACATGCGTTTCAAGGATGCCGTCAACGAAGCCTTGCGGGAGGGATTGCGTGCCATGGAAGAAAAGCCGCGAACCCGCCCTCGGTCCTGGACCAAGCCGCGGCGTCTTGGAGGTTCGCGGATTGGAAGCTTGGATAATATCGCCGAGGTCCTGTCGATAGGCGAACGTGAAGCCTTCAAGTGATTCTCGTCGACGCCAACATCCTGATCTACGCTTTCGACGCCGACAGTCCTCAGCATGTCGCTGCTTACGACTGGCTCGACGCGCGTTTCAACGGCACCGCACGCATCGCGCTTCCCTGGAGCAGCCTCCTGGCGTTCCTGCGCATCGTCACCAACCCGCGCGTGATGCGTCGGCCGGCAAGCATGGTCGAGGCCCGGGCGCAGGTACGATCCTGGCTCGATTGCCCAGCCGTGTGGATACCGACGCCGGGCGAACGGCATGCCGAAATTCTCGATAGCCTCCTCGCAGCGGTGAACGTCCATGGCAATCTCGTCATGGACGCGCACTTGGCGGCGCTAGCTTTGGAGCATGGCCTGGAACTGCACTCCACGGACTCCGACTTTGCGCGATTTCCTGGACTACGGTGGCTCAATCCCCTAGCAGCCGGTTGAATAGTCGAACCTACTCCGCCGCCACCGCCATCGCCTGCTTCAGGCCCGGCATGGTGAAACCAAGCTTGTCGAGCTTGGCGATCATGTCGCGGCCGGTCTTTTCGTCGGTCTCGACCAAGGGCGGGCGGACCGGCGTCCAGGCGGCATCGCCGCCGTAGTGAGCGATGCAGTATTTCAGCGCCGGGATCATGACGTAACCCTGCATGACGCCGCGCACCTCGTTGATCCAGGCCTGCAGCTTCTCGCCCGCTGGCGTGGCGTGCGTCTTGTAGGTCTCGGCGATCTTGCCGGGGTTGATGTTGGCGGTGGCGCTGATGCAGCCCGCGCCGCCCGCCTTGATGTTCTCGATCAAGGGCTTCTCGTTGCCCGAGAAGACGTCGAAGCCGTCCTTGGCGAACGCCTCGATCATGCTCTTGGTGTGCGGCCAGTCGTCGGAGCTGTCCTTCATGCCGGCGATCTGCCTGGGATAAGCCTTCATCAGCCGTTCGACCAGCTTGTGGGTGATCGGCACGGCCGACACCGGCGGGATGTGATAGAGATAGACGCGCAGCCGATCGTCGCCGACCCGCTGCACGACCTCCGAGAAAAAGCGGAACAGCCCCTCTTCCGGCACGCCCTTGTAGTAGAACGGCGGCAGCATCAGCACGCCGCCGACACCGAGCTTGGTGGCATGCGCGCTCACCTTGGCGGCTTCGCTGATCGAACAGGCGCCGGTGCCGGGCATCATGCGGTCGGTCGGCACGCCGGCCGCGACAGCGGCCTCCAGGAGGCCCATCCGCTCCTCGGCCGACATGGAGTTGGCCTCGGAGTTGGTGCCGAACACGGCGAGCCCGCAATCCTGGCTCAGCAGCCATTTGCAGTGAGCGATGAAGCGGCCGACGTCGGGCGAGAGGTCGCGCTTGAAAGGGGTGACGACCGGCGAAAGAACGCCTTTGATCCGCGCTGCGGCCATGATTTGATTTCTCCCGAGTGGCGCGCCTTTTCTGCAACGAAGCGCCGGAGACGTCCAGTGCCAGCTTCCGCCCGCGACATCCTTCCCGACGACGGCACTGCCGGTACCTTGATCGGCCGCCTTCGAGGCAGGGACGGTCCCAGCGTCGTGGCCGTCCGAGCCGATGGCGTTTTCGACATCACCGCCACCGCTCCGACGGTGGCCGACCTCTGCAATGCCGCCGACCCGGTGGCTGTGGCCCGCACCGAGGGCGAGCGTGTCGGCTCCCTGGAGGAAACGATCCCTGCCTTGCTCGCCCCCATCGATCTGCAGGCGATCAAGGCCGCGGGGGTCACCTTCGCCGTCAGCCTGCTCGAGCGGCTGATCGAGGAGCACGCCAAGGGCGATCCCAGCCGCGCCGATCAGGTCCGCAACGAGCTGAACTCGATCATCGGCGCCGACGTCACCACCATCAAGCCGGGCTCGCCGGAGGCGGATGCGCTGAAGAAGACGCTGGTGGCGCGCGGGGCCTGGTCTCCCTATCTCGAGGTCGGCATCGGGCCCTACGCCGAGATCTTCACCAAGGCGCCGCCGATGGCTGCCGTCGGCTACGGCGCAGAGATCGGCATTCGCCCCGACTCCGACTGGAACAATCCCGAACCCGAGGTGACGCTGGTCGTCAATGCCCGCGGCGCCATCGTCGGCGCGACCCTGGGCAACGACGTCAATCTGCGCGATTTCGAGGGCCGCAGCGCCCTCCTGCTCGGCGTTGCCAAAGACAACAACGCCTCGTGTGCCATCGGCCCCTTCGTTCGCCTGTTCGACCAGACTTTCACGCTGGACGACGTGCGCCGGGCCAAGGTCGACCTCGAAGTGACCGGACCGGATCAGTTCCGCCTGCGCGGGTCGAGCGATCTCTCCAAGATCAGCCGCGATCCGATCGACCTGGTTCGCCACGCCATGGGCGACAGCCATCAATATCCCGATGGCATGGTGCTGATGACCGGCACGCTGTTCGCACCCACCGAGCAGCGCACGCCCGGCGGACGCGGCTTCACACACGTGGTGGGCGATCTGGTCTCGATCCGCTCGCCCAAGCTCGGCACGCTCACCAACCGGGTCGACCATTGCGACAAGATCGCGCCCTGGACGTTCGGCGTGTCGGCCTTGATGCGCAACCTCGCCGCACGAGGGCTGTTGACAGGAGGGCTGCTGAAATGAGCGCCGACCTCTGCCGCCTTCCCGCTTCCACGCTGCGCGGCATGATCGCAGCCAAGCAGGTCTCGCCGGTCGAGCTCACGGAAGCGGTGCTGGCCCGCGCTGCGAAGCTGCAGCCGGTCCTCAATTGCTTCATCACCATCGCCGCAGACCAGGCGCGAGCGGCGGCCCGGCAGGCCGAGGCGCACGTCATGCAAGGCCGGCCGCTCGGCCTGCTGCACGGCATCCCGTTCGCCGCCAAGGACCTGGTCAATACCGCAGGCGTGCGCACGACCTTCGGCTCGCTGCACCACGACGACAACGTGCCCAAGGACGATGCTGTCGCCGCTGCTCGCCTGAAGCAGGCCGGCGCGATCCTGTTCGGTAAGACCACGACCCCGGAATTCGGACACAAGGCGCTGACCGACGCGCCGTTGTTCGGCCGCACGCGCAATGCCTGGAGCGCCCAACGCACGTCGGCCGGCTCCAGCGGCGGCGCGGCCGTTGCCGTAGCGACCGGCATCGGACCGATCGGTATCGCCACCGACGGCGGCGGCTCGACACGCATCCCGGCCGCGGCCAATGGCGTCGTCGGGTTGAAGCAGAGCAACGGCGTAATCCCGCACAGCCAGGTGGCCGATGCCTTCGGCAACTACACCTATGTAACGCCCATGACGCGCACCGTCATGGATACCGCGCTGATGCTGCAGGCGATGGCCGGCCCTCATCCGTCCGATCCCTGGTCGATCGGCGTCGCGGTGCCCGACTATGTCGCGGCGGCACGACCCGACGGCGACCTCGCCGGCAAGCGCATCCTCTACAGCCTCACCTTCGGCAACACCCTGGTCGCCAAGGATGTGGCGGCCGCTTTCGAGCGTGCGCTCGGCCGGCTGCGCGAGCTGGGCGCCGAGCTGATCGAGCTCGACAGCGAGCTGCCCGACATGGAGCCGATCTGGAAAGTCATCAATCACACGACCTGGCGGGCGCGTTTCGACCACCTCGTCCGCCGCGAAGACAACCGACTGTCACCGTCACTGGTGCGTCAGGTCGCGATGGCGGCCGAATGGAGCGGCGTCGACTACCAACAGGCGATGTTCCGGCGCACCGACCTGTTCCGCATCGTCCAAGGCTGGTTCGAGACTGCCGACTATCTGGTGACGCCGACCCTCTCGCGCACCGCGTTGCCGATCGACCAGGACCTGTTCGAGCCGATCCTCATCGACGGCGTCGAAGCGGGCGAGCTCCGGCGCAATTGGTTCCCGTACACCATGCCGTTCAACATCACCGGCCACCCCGCTCTCACTTTGTGCTGCGGCCACGATCGTGAAGGCCTGCCGATCGGCCTGCAGATCGTCGGCCACTTCCGCAACGAGGCCGCGGTGTTGCGCGCGGCAGCGCTTTACGAAGTGAGCGAGAACTGGCTCGATCGATGGCCCGATCTGTAGCGTCGTCGAGAGCGCCGCCGCTCACGGCGGCCGAGATCCAGGCGCGCGTTCTCTACCGCGACGGCCTGATCCTAGTGATCGACAAGCCGGCCGGGCTCGCCGTGCATGCCGGCCCCAGCAAGGCGCCCAACCTCGAAGAGTGCTTCGACGCGCTGCGCTTCGGCCTGCCACGGCCGCCGGCGCTCGCCCATCGGCTCGATGCCGACACGTCGGGAGTGCTGGTGCTCGGCCGCCATCCCAAGGCGCTCAGCAAGCTCGGACGGCTGTTCTCGGGACGCGACACCGAGAAAGTCTACTGGGCGGTCGTGCGTGGCGCGCCGCCGGCCGACCACGGCACCTTCGATCAGAAGCTGTTGAAGGTGAACACGCGCCAGGGCTGGTCGGTCAAGGTTTCCGACAAGGGCCAGATCGCGGTCACGCGCTACAAGGTGCTGGGTCGGGGTTCGGGCATGACCTGGCTGGAGCTGCGACCCGAGACCGGGCGCACGCATCAAATCCGCGTGCACTGCGCCGCCGCCGGCTGCCCGGTGATCGCCGACCGCCTCTATGGCGAGGCCGAGCCCGGCGCGATGCTGCATCTGCAGGCCCGCGCCATCGTGCTGCCCCTCTCCAAGGCCAAGCCGGCTGTCGCCGTCACCGCCCCGCCGCCAGTGCACATGCTGGAGGCCCTGCAGGCCTGCGGCTTCAGTCCCTCGACCTGACCCAGACGCGCAGCGGATCGCCCTGCTCGAAGCCGGCATCGAGGGCTGCCGCCAACTCGGCACCGGACTCGTAGCCGACCACGGGCAGCCTCGGGAATGTCTGTGCCGCCAGAAGGATGAGCGACCGGAACACCGACACCGCGTCGGCCGCCTCGGCCACCACGTTCGACAGCCCGACCATGCCGTCGCTCTTGTAGAGCATGCCGCCCGCCACGACCTCGAAGCCGCGGCGGCCGGTGAACAACGCGAAGTTGGGATCGTCGACCGGCAATGCCTTGCCCGTCGTCTCCCGCCGCCAGACGATGTCGGATGAGACGCCCAAGGCCGGCATGGCGCTGCGTATCCACGATGCTTCGAGCAGCACGTCGAAGCTGCGGCGTGCAAGATCGAGCGTGCCAAAGCTGTCCTTCACGGCCCAGCGTCCCGGCAGATTCGACTTCATCAGGATATCGATCGTGCCCTGCTGCTCGGTCCGCGCCGCGGGATCGTCCACCAGCGTGACGGCGTTGGGATAGAAGCGCGGGACGGGTTCGGCATTGACCCAGATGTGCGGCAGGAAGGTTCCGGCCGCGCCTTGCACGCGACAGACCGCGTCGCACCAACGGGCGTTGTTGAGGGCTGCGGTCTTCGTCCAGTCCTTCAGGCTCTGACTTCCTCGCGTTGGAAGATCACGTAGGCCGCGGCGAACACCACGATCATGGCGGCGATCAACCCGGTGACCTGCGGCCAGATCAAAAGCAGGCTCTGATCGAGCGGCAGAGGCGCCCCCAGGATGGCGCCGCGCATCAGGCTCGGGATCATCGGTCCCAACGTGCGGGTCTCGGGATTGAGCAGGCCGATCACCGCCTCGCCGAACAGGGTGTTGGGCGACAGCCGCTCGAGCGTCGACTGCAGCTGGATCATCGCCAGGGTCTCGTCGAGCCGGCCCAGGCCCATCGCGACGTCGGTCGGCGTCATTGCCAGCGTCAGCACCGGCACGATCAGCGGCCACAGGATGACGAAGAACAACCATACGCCAAGCGCACACAGCGCCGAGGTCGCGGTCGAGCGGAAAATCACCGAGAACAGCATGGCGATGGCGAGCCACACGCCGCCATAGGCGATGGCGACGACCAGGAAGCCGATGCCGCGTGCCACCTCGACGCTGCGCGGCGGCAGTCCGAGCAGCAGCAAGCCGGCGCCCAGGACGATCAGCCACAGCGCGATCAAGGCCACGGCCAGCGTGGCGAGCCCGCCCAGGAACTTCCCGAGCAACAACGCGTCGCGATAGATCGGCTGCGACAGCACGCGCGACAGCGTGCGGCGGTTGAACTCGCTGTTGACCGAGTCGAAGCCGAGGCCGATCGCGAGCAAGGGGATGACCAGGGTCAGCGAAGCGGTGAACGAGAACGGAATGCGCTGCGGCGCCGACGTAAAAATGCGCAGGAACAGGAACGGGTCCGACTCGGTGATGTTGCGCAGTTCCTGCAGCGACAAGCCGACCGGTAAGGCCCCGAACACGATGACGAACAGCATCAGCACCATCATGCGGGCGCTGCTCAGGTGATCGGAGAACTCCTTCATGAACACCGCACTCAACCCGGTGAAGGGCGAGCCGAGGCGACGCGGTGCGCGTTGCGCGACGCTAGGCGGCATGGCGCGCCTCCTGGAAGTAGCGGGTATAGACCTCCTCCAGGCTGGGCTGCAGGTCGGCGAGCCGCGTCAACGAACCGCCCGCCGCGACGATGCGTTCGGCGGCTTCGGCACGCACGTCGCGTGCTGCGACGACCCGCCAGGCACCCTCGCCCTCCGCGGTCACGCTCTGCACGCCGTCGATGCCGCGCAGCGTGCCTGCAATGTCCGATCCCTTGGCCTCGATCAGGATGGGATGGCCTGCGCCCAGCACCTGGTTGGCGAGCTGCACGACCGTTCCGAGCAGCGCCACCCGGCCATTGTTGAACAGCGCCACCCGGTCGCAGACGCTTTGTACGCGATCGAGCAGGTGCGAGGACAGCAGCACCGCCACACCGTTGCGTTTGAGGCCGCGGATCATCTCCAACAGCTCGAAGGTGGCGTGCGGATCGAGGCCCGAGGTCGGTTCGTCGAGGATCGCGACCTCGGCGCGTTTCATCACGATCTCGGCGATGCCCAGCCGCTGGCGCATGCCGCGCGAGAACGTGGCGACGCGCTTGTCGGCCACGTCGGCGAGCTTGACGCTGTCCAGCGCTTCCATGATGCGCCGTCCGCTCTCGCCGCGCGGGATGCCGAGCAGCCGCGCGGTGTAGGTGAGGTTCTCGCGCGCCGTCAGATGGTCGTAGAAGCCCACGGCGTCGGGCAGATAACCGACGCGGCGCTTGACCTCGAGCGGCTCGCGCACCGGGTTGAATCCCAGCACCTCGACCGTGCCGCCGCTCACCTCGGTCAGGCCCAACATCATCAGGATGGTCGTGGTCTTGCCCGCGCCGTTCGGCCCCAACAGTCCGAATATCTCGCCGCGCTCGACGTCGAGATCGATGGCATCGACGGCGCGCTGCTGGCCGTAGAGCTTGAGCAGCCCGCGCGCCGAGATGACGGTATCGGCCATTGCCCGGTCAGCGCCGGCCAAAGCGCGCCACCGCGCCCAGCAGCACCAGCAGCGCAATCGCGATGACACCGATGCCGACCGCGCCCCACAGGGTCGAGGTCGTGACGGTGATGCGGAAATCGGCCGACGCCGATTCGCCGCGACCGTTGGCGCGGAAGGAAGCGACGTAGTCGCCGGCGATCGCCTTGTCGGACGGCGTCACCGAGACCTGCACTTCCTTCTTCTCGTTCGGCGCAATGCCGGGAATGCTCTTGGGATTGAACTCGACCTTCCAGTTGGTCGGCACGGTGCCCGACATCTCGACTTCCTCGACCGGCGCGGTGCCGTCATTGGAAAGCACGAGATTGTAAGTCGAAGCCTTGCCGACTTCGGCCTCGCCCGACAGGCGGCCGTCCTTGGTCGAAAGCGCGAGCCGGCCCTGGCCGCTGACCTGCAGCGTGACGCGCAGCTCGGCGGTGGCGCCTTCCGCGGCGACGCGGATCAGCACCGGATAGTCGCCTGCCTTGACGTCGCGCGGCGGCGTCACCTTGACCTTGATATCCTTGGTCTGGCCGGCCTCGATCGGGATCGAGCTGATCTCGTTGGAGCCGAAGCCCTCGGTGAAGGTCGTCTGGAAGTTGGCCGGGCCCTGGGCCGACAGCGCCACCGTGAGATCCTTGCCGCTGTCGTTGCCGACTGTGACGGTGTACTCGAAGCTCGAGCGCGGCGTGCCGCGCAGCGACGGCAGACGCGATTTGACGCTGAGCTTGGCCGGCGCCTCGGTGGCGACTGTCAGCGTCAACACGAGATCGGGCGCCTGGGTGAGCGGGCCCTTGGCGCTCAGCGTGATCCTGTGCGAGCCGGGTTGGGCATCCTTGGGAACTTCGACGCGAAGCTGCAGGCTGACGTCCTGATTGACGCCCGGCATCGCCGACGCGACGGCCTGTCCGCCGCCCAGCAACTCGACCTTCCAGCCCGTCGGTGCGCCCGACACCGCGAGCGCCACCGGCTCGGGCGGCAGGCCGGCATTGCTGAGCTTGAGCCGGATGGTCGCCGTCTCGCCCGCCCGCACCGCCTGGGCGGGATAGTCGGTCATCAGGAACAAGCCGCGCGGCGGATCGGCCTGGGCAAAGCCCGTGGCCGCGCCGGCGAGAACGATCACGAAAGCAAGGAGAGCAGTTAGGCGGCGCATTGTCGAATTCTCCGATGATCAGGCGGCAGCGCTGGGACGGGCCTTCATGCGGCCGAACCAGGCGGCGATGTTCTTGCAATCGGCGGGCAGTGGCTGGCCGACATTGCCCATGAAGTCGATGAAGGCGAACAGCAAAATGTCGGCCATGGTGAGCTTGTTGCCGGCGATGAAGGGCTTGTCGCCCATCAACCCGTCCAGCCACTTGAGCTTGTCCTGTGCCGTGGCCTTGAGCCCGTCGGCCGCTTCGGGAATGCAGCGGATGCGACTCTCGAACAGCTTCAGCCCCTGCGAGAAGCGAAAGCCGTTGGCTGCCGGCTCGACGATATTGAGGTCGATGCGGCGGGTCCACATCCGGGTCTTGGCGCGCTCCTCGGCGGAATCGCCGATCAGCGACGGCGTGTCCTTCTTCTTCTCGTCGACATACTCGCAGATCGCCGTAATCTCGGTCAGCACCGAGCCGTCGTCGAGCTCCAGCGCCGGGCACTGCCCCGCCGGATTGACACCGCTGACATAGGGTTCACGCCGGTTCTCGCCGCCGCGCAGGTCGATATCGACCTTGGGCACCTCGAAGCCCTTCTCGGCCATGAACATACGAACCATGCGCGGGTTGGGCCCGACCGAGTTGTAGAATTTCACTTGGCTCCTCCCTGAGCGCCGCACCGCTATCAAATCGGTCGGCTGGCGGTCAACATCCAGAGCGGTCGGTCAGCGCCATGGTTCGACCAAAATCTTGGTGTGGCGGTCGGGGTTCGCCAGCTCGGCAAAGGCGCCTTTGACCTCGGCCAGCCCGACCTTGCCGGTGATCAGCGCCTCGGCATCGACCGCGCCGTCGGCCAGCAGGCGCAGGCAGCGGGCGAACTCCTCGGGTGTGTAGCCGAGCACGAACTGCAGGGCCAGTTCCTTGACGATGCCGAAGAACGGCTCGAGCCGGTCGGGCTCCATGCAGACGCCGGCCACGACGATGCGTGCATCGCGCGGCGCCGCCTCGAAGATCTGCTGCAGCAGCCCCGGCACGCCGACGCATTCGAAGATCACGGCGCGGCGACCGGCCGGCAGCTTGGCGTAGGGCTGCTCCTTGGCCGGATCGATCACGATGTCGGCTCCCATCTTGGCGGCAAGCTCGCGCCGCTTGGGCGAAAAGTCGGCGGCGACGATCGGCCGGGCCCCTTTTTGCCGCAGCCCGACGATGGCCGCGAGCCCGACCGGCCCGCAGCCGATGACCAGCGGTGCATCCTCGCTCGACATGGCAGCCTTCTCGACGGCGTGGATGCCGACTGCCAGCGGCTCGGTTAGCGCGGCATGCTCGGCCGACAGCCCGTTGGGCACTTCGAGCAGCAATGGCTCGGCGAGCACCATGCGCTCGGCATAGCCCCCGGGATAGTCGTTGGAGTAACCGACCGTAAGCCGCGCTTCGCCCTGCAGGATGATCGGCATCGAAACGACGCGCGCGCCTGGCCGCAACCGGCGGCCGGTGCCGGGGCCATGGTCGAGCACCTCGCAGCAGAATTCATGGCCGAACACGACGTCGCGCGACAGGTCCATCGGAACGCGGCCGGGCACGCGCTTGGACATTTCCACCATGCGCGGCGCATGCTGGGCCGCGTGCAGATCGGAACCGCAGATGCCGCAGGCCAGTGTCCTGACCAGCACCTGGCCCGCTGCCGGCTTGGGCTCCGCCACCTCGTCCACGACGATGTCGCCGCCGCGGAAGATCGCGGCCTTCACTTGATGAACTCGCGAGTCGTCGCGAGAAAGTCCTTTAGCCGGTCGTGGTGCACCCAGTGGCCGGCCTGGTCGAACTCGACCACCTCGGCGTTCTTGAAATGCTTGATGCGCCCGTCCTTCTCGGGATTGGAGGCCCAGCTCTCCTTGCCGTAGATGAGCATGGTCGGACAGACGATGCGCGCCCAAAGCTGCTCGATCTCGCCGTAGCTCATGTCGTAGGGCGGCCAGGCGCGGACGTAGTTGTCGAACTTCCAGCTATAGGTGCCGTCCTCGTTCTGATTGACGCCCTGCTGCGTGAGATGCCGCGCCTGATCGGCCGACAGATGGGCGTTCTCGTCCTGCATGCGCTTGAAGGCGTCCTCGATCGTGGCGTAACGCCGCGGCAGGCGACCGGAGAGCTTGCGCTGCTCGTCGACCCACTCGCGCATGCGATCGGCCATCGTCTTGGTGCCGCGCTCCGCGATCACTTTGGGGGACGGTCCCAAGCCTTCGATGGCGACCAGCTTGCGCACCTTCTCGGGAAAGATTCCGGCGTAGCGCAGGCAGATGTTGCCGCCGAGCGAGTGAGCGACGATGGTGACCGGCGCCAGACCCTGCTGATGGACGAGCTGGTCGAGATCGTAGATGTAGGACGACATGGCGTAGTTGCCGTCGGGCGACCACTGGCTGTCGCCATGGCCGCGCAGATCGGGGCAGATGATGTGCCAGTCGTCGCGCAGCGCCTGGGCCACCCAGTCCCAGTTCCGGCAATGGTCGCGCCCGCCATGCACCAATAGAAGCGGCGGCGCGTCGGGATTGCCCCAGTCGACATAATGCAGGCGCAGGCGCTGCGAATAGTAGTGGCGGGAAGTCGGCCCCGGCATGCCGTTCAGGGTGCTCATCGACGCCGTTATAGACGAAAGGGTGAAGGAGTAGGCGAGCCATTCTCGCCAAAATGTGCCATGGCGCCGAAACAGCGGACACGAACCACATGCCCGACGACGCCGCGAGCAACGAACAAATCCACCGGACGATCGGCGCCGACCAACCCGCGCCGGGTCTGACCGATCCGGCTGAGGGTCGTCGGATTGCCGGGTCCATCAGGAGTCGCCTCGGACCAGCGATCTGGCGCATGATGATGACCGGGCCGTCAGCGCCGATGCCGTTCGTGATGTCCATGCCCGTTCTTGTCGACGGCCCACCGAACGAGAGAAAGCCGATGACCAGATCCCTCGCCGGCATGTGCTTCTGCGGCGCCGTTCACTATTCCGTGTCGGACGAGTTCCGGTACGCCCTGAACTGTCATTGCTCGAACTGCCAGCGCACCACCGGCTCGGCCTTCAAGCCGTTTGCCGGCATCGAGTGCCGCAAGCTTTCCGTCACGCAGGGAGCAAGCGACCTACTGATTCATGGCGACCAGCCCGACATGGCGCACGACGCGCATTGCCGCCGTTGTGGCTCACTGCTCTATTCCCTGGTGCGCGACGGCCAATGGGTACACGTCGCCTTGGGCTCTCTGGTCGATGCGCCGTCAATCCGCCCGACGGCGCACATCTTCGTCGGCTCCAAGGCGCCATGGTTCACCATCACCGATGACCTGCCCCAGTACGAGGGCCATGTGGTAGAGTCGTGACATGATGAGCCCCGAACAGAACGAGCTGATCACCCGGGTCGGGCCCGGCACGAAGTGCGGCGCCTTGATGCGCCACTATTGGCATCCCGTGGCGCTCGCCGAAGAGCTGCCCGACGAGCGGCCGGCCAAGGCGGTGCGCGTGCTCGGCCAGGATTTCGTGCTGTTCCGCGACGAGCGCGGCCGCCACGGCCTGCTCGATCGCGACTGTCCGCATCGCGGCGCCGACCTCGCCTACGGTCGGCTGGAGGATGGCGGCTTGCGTTGCCTGTTCCACGGCTGGCTGTTCGACGTCGACGGCAAGTGCCTGGAGACGCCAGCCGAGCCGGACGGCAGCGTGCTCTGCCAGCGTGTGCGTCAGAAGAGCTATCCGGTCGTCGTCAAGAACGGCATCGTCTTCGCTTATCTCGGCGAAGGCGAGGCTCCCGCCTTCCCGGACTTCGACTGCTTCCTGGCGCCCGCCACGCACGCGTTCGCCTTCAAGGGCCTGATCGACTGCAACTGGCTGCAGGCGCTGGAGGTCGGCATCGATCCCGCGCATGCCTCCTACCTGCATCGCTTCTACGAGGACGAAGACCCGTCGGGCGACGCCTACGGCAAGCAGTTCCGCGCCAACTCTGCCGATTCCAACATCCCGATGACGCGCATGATGCGCGAGTTCGCTCGGCCGACCATCGACATCGAGGGCACCGACTACGGCCTCCGCCTGTTCACGCTGCGCCGGATCAGCGAGAAGCACACGCATGTGCGGGTGACCAACCTCGTCTTTCCCTACGCCTTCGTGATCCCGATGAGCACGGAGATGACGATCACCCAGTGGCACGTGCCGATCGACGACGAGTCCTGCTACTGGTACGCGATCTTCACCAGCTTCGGAAAGCCGGTCGACCACCGGCAGATGCGCGAGCAGCGCCTGCAGCTCTACGAGTTGCCCGACTATCGCCCGCGCATCGGCCGTCACAACAACTACGGATACGACGTCGCCGAGCAGAAGGCCCGGACCTATACCGGCATGGGCTTCGACATCAACGTGCACGACCAATGGGCGATCGAGGGCCAGGGCCGCATCCAGGATCGCACGCGCGAGCATCTAGGCTACAGCGACCGGGCGATCGTGGCCTACCGCCGCCTGCTGCTGTCGGCGATCGGCCAGGTGGCCAACGGCGAAAAGCCGCCGATGTGGCTCGATGCGGCCCGCGCCGCCACGATCCGCGGCCCGGTCACCGTCGACGGCATGGGCCCGAGCCAGGGCTGGGAGGCCTATTGGAAGGAGTTCGATGCGCGTCGGCGCAGCGCGTCGAGCTGGGCGGCCGATACGCCCTCGCCGCTGGTGGCTTAGACGCGCATGACCCTGGTCGAACGGGCGGGCCTGTGGACCGACGACCGCAAGGTCGCGACGGTGGAGGCCGAGCGGCGCATCCGTGCCGGCGAGATGTCGGTCGTGCGGCTGGCCTTTGCCGATCAGCACGGCGTGTTGCGCGGCAAGACCTATGCCGCGGGCGAGATCGACGCGGCGCTGAAGAACGGCATCGGCTTCTCGGCGACCATGCTGCTCAAGGACACCGCGCATCGCACCGTGTTCCCGGTGTGGCAGCCGGGCGCGGGTTTCGGTATGAAGGAATTGGAGGGCGCCGCCGACGTGGTGATGCTGCCCGATCCCACGACCTTCCGGGCGCTGCCTTGGGCGCCGCATTCCGGCTGGATGCTGTGCGACATCCTGTTCGCCGATGGCCGACCGGTGCCGTTCGACACCCGTCATGTCTACAAGCGCGCCCTCGCTGCGCTGGCCGACCGCGGCTACGACTTCGTGGCGGGGTTGGAAGTCGAGTTCCATCTCTTCAAGCTGGAGAAGAGCCGGCTCGGCATGGGCGATGCCGGTGCGCCCGGCCAGCCCGGCGAGGCGCCCGACGTGTCGCTGCTCAACCAGGGCTATCAGTATCTCACCGAGCAGCGCTACGACGAGATGGACCCGATCTTGGAGATCCTGCGCACCAACATCGTCGATCTCGGTCTGCCGTTGCGCTCGATCGAGGTCGAGTTCGGGCCGAGCCAGGTCGAGTTCACTTTCCGCGCCAGCACCGGCCTGGAGCCGGCCGACGCCATGGTGCTGTTCAGGAGTGCAGCCAAGCAGATCGCCCAGCGCAACGGCTATCATCTCACCTTCATGTGCCGGCCGCGGCTTGCCAACGTCATGTCGAGCGGCTGGCACCTCCATCAGTCGCTGAAGGACCGCAAGACCCACGCCAACGCCTTCATGGACGGGCGCGCGCCGCTGTCTGCGGTCGGCATGAACTATATGGCCGGCCTGCTGCAGCACGCGCGGGGGGCCACGGCCTTCAGCACGCCGACTCTCAACGGCTACAAGCGCTACCGTCCGTTCTCGCTCGCGCCCGATCATGCGGTCTGGGGCCGCGACAATCGCGGCGTCATGGTGCGGGTGCTGGGCGGTCCGGGCGATCCAGCCACGCGCTTGGAAAATCGAGTCGGTGAGCCGGCAGCCAATCCCTACCTCTATATGGCGAGCCAGATCGTGAGCGGCCTGGACGGGCTGGACCGCAAGCTCGAGCCCGGCCCGTCGGCCGACACCCCTTATGACAGCAAGGCGCCGAGCTTGCCGCGCTCGCTCGGCGAAGCCTTGGCTGCCCTCGGCGAGGACGAGGTGCTGCAAGCGGGTTTCGGCGACTTCTTCGTCGACTACTACCGGCGACTCAAGCAAGCCGAGATCGATCGCTTCAACCTCGAGGTCAGTGACTGGGAGCAGCGCGAGTATTTTTCGCTGTTTTGATTCTTGGACTGGCCTTCTCCACGTCGCGTTGAGTTCCCGAATTCAATCTGAGGGCTGCCCAATGAATCGTGACGTCGAACCCGTTGTTCAATGGCTCATCGACGGCGCGCGCACAGCGACGATGCCTCAGGAGGTGCTGGCCACGCTGTGCGACAGGGTAGTGGCATGCGGCATACCGCTCTGGCGCGTGGCCGTGTTCGTTCGCACCCTCCATCCCAATCTGGCTGGGCGGCGTTTCGAATGGCAGCTCGGCAAAGGCGTGACCATCGCTGAATTGCCATTCCAGGCGCTCGACGAAGCTACTTCCGTGGATAGCCCGGTCCTTCGCGTCTGCCAGACAGGGCTGCCCATTCGCTGCCGTCTCGACATCGAGCCGGCCGATTCCAGCCTTCCGGCTCTCGAGTTGCTCCGTTCGGAGGGCGTGACAGACTACTGGGCGACGCCTCTTCTGTTCTCCAACGGCGAGGTCCATGGGACAAGCTGGGCGACGCGTCAGGCAGGCGGCTTTACCGAGGAGGAAACTCGGGCGATCGGGCGCCTCCTGGCGCCGCTGGCGCGCGTCGCGGAAATCCACGCGTTGCGCCGCACCGCCATAAACCTGCTCGACGCCTACGTCGGCCGCCGCAGCGGCGAACGCATTCTCTCGGGCGCCATTCGGCGCGGCGAGACCGAGACGATTCACGCAGCGATCTGGCTCTCGGACATGCGCGGCTTCACGCCGCTTGCCGATCGCCTTCCACCGGCCCAGCTCCTAGCCATCCTCAATCGCTATTTCGATTGCCAGATTCCCGCGATCACCCGCCATGGCGGGGAAATCCTGAAATTCATCGGCGACGGGCTCTTGGCGATATTTCCGATCGACGAGACCAACGTCGCCACGGTCTGCGCCAACGCTCTTGCTGCGGCACAAGAAGCGTCCGCCGCCCTCGCGTTGGTCGCCGCCGGACCCGACGTCGGCGCCGGCGGGCTGCGTTTTGGCATCGCCCTCCATGTCGGCGAGGTCGAGTACGGCAACATGGGGGGCGAAAAGCGCCTCGATTTCACCTGCATCGGCCCGGCGGTCAACCTCGCGGCCCGGCTGGAAAAGCTTACCGGGAAACTCGACTGCCACATCGTCGCCTCGAGCGCGTTCGCCAGCCATTGTCCGACGCCACTGCAGTCGATTGGCGAATTCGCCTTGGCCGGTTTTGCTCGTCCCGAAACGATCTACACGCTTCAAACGACGTCATAGCCGTGTGAGCGGCGCGCGGTCGGCCAGCGACGATCCGGCGGCTCGCCGTTCGCGTTAGTCTCGGCGGTGAAGAGCGTCTGCCACTGGGAGGCTGACAAGCGGCAGGAGCCGGACTTCCGAGTACCGTTCAACACGATTGACGAGCGCTGCGTCGAGATCGCAGCCGCGAGTCCCTTCGGTCGCCTACTCCGTCTTTCCGCCCTCCAGCATCTTGCTCCAGCGCCGCTGCATCTCCTCGGGACTGACAACCTCTTTGGTCGCCGCCAGGAACCAGCGATAGCCGAACGGGCAGGCCACCATGCCGGACCGGTCGCCATAGAACTGATCCTGCACCGGACGGACCAGCGTGGCGCCGGCGGCGACGGCGCGGGCCACCGCCTTGTCGGCGTCCGCCACCTGGATGTGGAAGGCGACCGGCGAGCCGCCGGTGGCCGCCGGGCTGCGCGAGCCGAAGTCGGGATATTCGTCGTTCATCATCAGCACGCTGTCGCCGATCTTGATCTCGGCGTGCCCGACCTTGCCGGACGGCTCGGTCAGGCGGAACAGCTCGGTCGCCCCGAAGGCCTTGCCGTAGAAGGCGATCGCCTCCTTGGCGTCGTGCACCGTCATGTGGGCCCGCACGGTCTGGTCGGTCTTTGCGCTCATGGCGTCACCTGTGATATATTTACTTTACGTATCGTAACGTAAATAGATGCCCCGTCAAGCCCCCGCCCCGCCTGCCCGCGGCCGGCCGCGCGATCCGCGCACCCGCGCCGCCATCCTCGCCGCTGCCCGCGCGCTTCTCGACAAAGGCGGCCTCACCGCCGTCACCATCGAGGCGATCGCCGCCAAAGCCGGGGTGAGCCGGCCCACGATCTATCGCTACTGGCCCAACGCCGCGGCCGTCGCCATGGCGGCGTTCCTGGAGGCCTCGGGCGCACCGTCAGCGGGCCGCAGCAGCCGCTCGCCGCTCACGGCGTTGCGCAGCCAGCTCCACGCGGTTGCCGACGCCTTCGCCGCCCCGACTGGCCGCAGCGTGGCCGCCATGGTGGCGGCGGCGCAATCCGAAACCGAGCTCGCCAAGGCGTTCCGCAACGAGTTCATTGCCCGCAACCGCGACGCCGCGCGGCATTTGCTGGAGCGCTGCGTCGCCGAACGACTGGTGGCGCCTCCGGCCGACCTCGACCTCGCGCTCGATCTGGTCTTCGGCGCCCTGTTCTACCGCCTGTTGATGGGGCATGCGCCGATCACCCGCGGCTTCGTCGACCAGCTGCTCGACGCCGTCGTCCCGGAACGCGCTTAGCAGCGGACTTGCCGACCGCGACGGCAACATGATCTTCTTCGGCGTGGAACCGCAGAAGGCATCCTGAAGCATGGAACTCTGGCAATACGACGCGACCGACCTCGCCCGCCTCATCCGCACTGGCCAAGCCTCGGCGCGCGACGCCGTCGATTCGGTGCTGAAGCGCCTGCACGCCGTCAACCCGGCGATCAACGCCGTGGTGCGTGTCCTCGAAGCAGAGGCACGCGCCGCCGCCGAAACCGCCGACGCTGCCCGCACCCGCGGTCACGCCTTGCCGCCGCTGCACGGCGTTCCGGTCACCACCAAGATCAATGTCGATCAGGCGGGCCTGCCGACCGACAACGGCGTGGTGCCGCTCAAGGATTTCGTCGCCACCGAGGACAGCCCGGTCGTCGCCAACTTGAAGCACGCCGGCGCCATCATCGTCGGCCGCACCAATGCACCCGCCTTCTCGATGCGCATCTTCAGCGACAACGCCCTGCACGGCCGCACCCTCAATCCGCGCGACCGCACGGTGACGCCGGGCGGCTCGAGCGGCGGCGCGGGTGCCGCGACCGCCACCGGCATCGGCGCCATCGCGCACGGCAACGATATCGGCGGTTCGGTCCGCATCCCCGCCTATTGCAACGGCGTGGTCGGCCTGCGCACCGGCTTTGCCCGCATTCCGTCGTTCAACCCGTCGGCGCCGGCAGGCCGGCCGATCGGCGCGGTGCTGATGGCCGTTCAAGGTCCCCACACGCGCACGGTGCGCGACGCGCGTCTGGCGCTTGAAGTCATGGCGCGCGGCGACCGGCGCGACTGGCGGTGGAACGATGTGCCGATGCAAGGCCCGCCGCCGGCGCGGCCGATCAAGGTGGCGATCGTGCCGGAGTTCCCCGGCGGCCCCACGCACCCCGCGCAGGCCGCCGCGGTGCGGCTGGCCGGCAAGCATCTGCAGGCCGCAGGCTACGCCGTCGAGGAGATCCTGCCGCCCGACCTCGAGCGTGGTGTCGAGTTGTGGCACTTGATCTGCGTCACCGACGTCTTCGGCGGGCTGTGGCCGCAGATGCAGAAAATGGGCGATCCCGATGCCATCGCCGCCATGCGCGCCTGGCTCGACCTGCACAAGCCGGCCGACCTTGCGACCTATGTCGCCGCGCTGACCGAGCGCGAAGGCTTGGCGCTGCGCTGGATGACCTTCTTCCAGCAATGGCCGCTGGTCATCATGCCGACACTCGCCGACCTGCCGCCCAAGCAAGGCGCCGACATCACCACCGACGGCCAGCGTCAGGTGCTGCAGGCGATGCGGCCGGCGCTGCTTGCCCCCTTGCTCGGCCTGCCCGGACTCGCGGTCCCAGTGGGCAGCCACGGCAAGCTGCGCACCGGCGTTCAGATCATGGCCATGCGCAACCGCGAAGATCTCTGCCTCGACGCCGGCGAAGTCATCGAGGCGGCCGAAGGCGTCGTGACGCCGATAGATCCGGAACACCGCTGAGCGGCGCAAGAATCAGTTCGAGGTTCGCGGCATGAGCAGTAAAGCGTCACACGACATCGGTTGGATCGGCCTCGGCCGCATGGGCGAGGCGATGGCCGCCCGCCTGGTGAAGGCCGGCCATCGCTTGTCCGTCTGGAATCGCACCGCCTCGAAGGCCGATCCGCTGGCCAAGATCGGCGCCGAGGTCGTCACCGACAAGACGGCGATGGCGCATTGCGCCACGGTGTTCACCATGGTGTCGACCACCGACGATCTGAAGGATGTGTTGTTCGGCAGCGACGGCGTGCTCGCGGCCGACGCTCGCCCCAAGCGGGTGGTCGACATGTCGTCGATCTCCGATACCGGCTCGGCCGAGATTCGCAAGGCGCTGACCGCGGCCGGCGTCGGCTACCTCAGCGCGCCAGTATCGGGCAACGCCAAGGTCGCCAAGGCGGGCAAGCTCTTGGTCGTGGCGTCCGGCCCCAAGGCCGACTACGACGCGGTGCAGCCCCTGCTCGCCGCGTTGGGCCGCGCCGCGATGTATGTCGGCGAGGGTGAACTCGCGCGCATTTGGAAGATCGCCCATAACACCATGTTCGGGGTGATCATCCAGTCCTTGTGCGAGATCACCCTGCTGGCCGAGAAGGCCGGCATCCCGCGCCACATCTTTCTCGAGTCGATCAATCAAAGCGTGCTGGGCTCGATGTACACCAAGTACAAGACGCCGGCGCTGGTCAATCTCGACTTCACGACCACCTTCACACCCAAGCTCCTGCTCAAGGACATGGAGCTCGGCCTCGCCGCCGGCCGGGACCGGGGCGTCGTCATGCCGACCGCCTCGGTGACACGCGACAGCATCCTGTCGCTGTCTCATCAGTATCCCGGCGACATCGACTTCTCCGTCTTGCTGCTGGAACTCGCCCGCGCCGCCGGCATGACGCTGAAGCCGGAGAACGTGGCCGTGAGCGATGGCCTGCACTAGGCCGCCGCACCGATGACCAGGCTGCTGCTGAAGGCCGGCATCGTCGTCACGCAGGACAAGACGCTGGGCGTCCTGCCCAGAGGCGACGTGCTGATCAGCGGCGACCGCGTCGTTGCCATCGCGCCGGCTCTCGGCGTCGAGGCGGAGACGGTCGACTGCACCGGCCATTTCGTACTGCCGGGCCTGATCAACGCCCACATGCACACCTGGCAAACCGCGCTGCGCTCGGTCGCCGCCGACTGGACCCTTCTGGAATATTTTCGCCACGTCCATGCCGGGCTCGCCACGGTGTTCACGCCCGACGACATCCATGTCGCCACCCTGGCCGGCGCGCTGAACCAGCTCGATCACGGCGTGACCACGCTGGTCGACTGGTGCCACAACAACCCGACGCCCGAGCATACCGACGCTGCGGTGACGGCGTTGAAGGAAAGCGGCATCCGCGCCGCCTTCTTCCACGGCTCGCCCAAGCCCGATCCCAAGCCGGGCGAGCCGCATTTCTCCGAGGTGCCGCACCCGCGACGCGAAGTCGAACGCCTGCTCGCGGGGCCGCTCGCGAGCCGCGATGCTTTGGTGACACTCGGCATGGCGGTGCTCGGACCGCACTATTCGACGCTCGCGGTCAGCGCCAACGACTTCGCACTGGCCCGGGAACTCGGCCTGGTCGCCAGCATGCATCAGGGCGGCGGCGAGGCGAAGACCCGGGGCGGCTGGGAGACGTTGATGGCGCGCGGCTTGGTCGGGCCGCACGTCAACATCGTGCACGGCAACAATCTCACCGACGACCAGCTCCGCGCTTTCGTCGACCTCGGCGTTTCGTTCTCGATCACGCCCGAGAACGAGATGGCGCAAGGCCACGGCCATCCCATCACCGGCCGCCTGCGCACGCTGGGCAGCGGCCCGTCGCTGGGCGTCGATCTCGAATCCGCAGTGAGCGGCGACATGTTCACCGTGGCGCGCATGGCGCTCGCCTCGCAGCGCGCGCTCGACAATGCGGCAGAGCGCGCGAGGAGCGGCGGCATACCCGCGACTTCGACGGTGCCGGCCGCCGAAGCGCTGGACTGGATCACGGGACGCGGTGCGGCCATGCTCGGCATGGCCCATCGGATCGGCAGCCTGACGCCCGGCAAGCAGGCCGACATCGCGGTGATGTCACCCGGTCCGCTGGCGATGTGGCCGGTGCACGATGCGATCGCGTCCGTGGTGATGCAGGGTTGCGGCGCGCGCGTGCGCGACGTGCTGGTGGCCGGTCGCTTCGCCAAGCGCGACGGCCGTCTGTCGTGGGGCGACCTCGCAACGACAAGACGGAGGCTCGCGGCGTCCGGCGAGCGTATCCTGTCCAAGCTCGAAATAAATAGCATCAGCCGCGCCATAGCGGCGATTTGAAGGGAGGAACGTCATGATACGCCTGATCGCAATCGTCGCGACGGCCGCGCTCGCGGTACTGCCCGCTTCGGCCCAGACCTACCCCGACAAGACCGTACACATCATCGTACCCTTCACCGCCGGCAGCGCCACCGACGTCGTCGCACGCGCCGTGGCGCAGGTCATGTCAAAGAATCTCGGCCAGCCCGTCGTGGTCGAGAACAAAACCGGCGCCGGCGGCACCATCGGTGCGGCTCAGGTCGCCAAGTCGGCGCCCGACGGCTACACGCTGATGGCCAACTCCTCGGCCCACACCGTCAACCCCTCGATCTATCCCAATCTCACCTACGACACGGCCAGGGATCTGCCGCCGATCACCCTGCTCGCCGTCCAGCCCAACATCATGGTCGCCTCGCCAGCCAAGGGCTGGAAGACGGCCGCCGACTTCGTGAAGACGGCCAAGGAGCAGCCGGGCAAGCTCACCTACGCTTCGGCCGGCGTCGGCAGCGGCACGCACATGAACGCCGAGAAGTTCAAGCTGTCGGCCGGGATCGATGCGGTGCACGTGCCCTATCGTGGCACGCCGGAAGCACTGTCCGACACCATGAACGGCCGCACCGACGTCTTCTTCGGGCCGGTGATCGCGGTCCTGCCCATGATCCGCGATGGCCGCGTCGTGGCCCTGGGCAACGGCAGCCCCAGGCGCTCCTCGGTGCTGCCCGACCTTGCCACCACCGAGGAACAGGGCTTCAAGGACAGCGGCTACAACTTCTGGAGCGGCCTGTTCGCACCGGCCGGCACACCACCCGCCCTGATCGCCCGCCTCAACGCCGAAGTGAGAAAGGCGCTCGACTCACCGGAGGTCAAGGAGCGGCTGGGCGCCCTCGGCGCCGACGCCTCGCCGACCACGCCCGAAGAGTTCGCCAGGATCGTAGCGTTCGAGCTCAAGGACAATGCCGAGCTGGTCAAGAAGGCCGGCATCAAGGTGCAGTAGATGGCCACCACGTTGCTGCAGACCACCGTCGTCGGCAGCTACCCGCAGCCCGACTGGCTGGTCGATCGCGGGATGCTGAGCAAGGTCGTGCCGCGCACGCGCTTGCGCGAGATCTGGCGCGTGCCCGAGCCGTTGCTCGAGCAGGCACAGGACGACGCCACCCTGCTCGCCATCCGCGACATGGAGCGCGCCGGCATCGACATCGTGACCGACGGCGAGATGCGGCGCGAAAGCTACTCCAACCGTTTCGCCACGGCGCTCGACGGCATCGACGACGAGCATCCGGGCGAGAT
>Ga0194131_10001642_pt1 | contig 38109 bp, 22 predicted proteins | sample TA2KigO120mmetaG_FD_148631 | JGI IMG/M metagenome (GOLD analysis project Ga0194131, IMG submission 148631) | Freshwater microbial communities from Lake Tanganyika, Tanzania - TA2015053 Kigoma Offshore 120m | ecosystem: Environmental > Aquatic > Freshwater > Lake | place: Tanzania: Lake...
AGGGCAGAGTACTATCAGTAGGAACAAATAACTTTAAGGGCCATCCATTGGCTTCTTCAATAGGTTATCGTTTTTCTGAGCAGCACTCTGAATTAAACGCATATTTGAAATGTTCGGAAAAGTCTAGATTGATTCTGATAAATTTGCGGTTTAACGCTCAGGGGCTCACGCGCATGGCTCGTCCATGTCCACTTTGCCTACCCTGGTGCGCCGCAATTTTTGAAAAAATATACTATACTTGCCCGGATGAACATGTTAGGCTACTTGACAAATCATTTGTCTCAGCACATAATTCGCTTGTACCGATGTATGGGCGTAAATAATCATAAGCCTATCCAGGCTTTTTCTTTTAGCTATCAGTTGTATTCATAATCGCATTTTGGTAAAATCAAACCTCACAAATTAAGGAGTATTACATGGGAAGTTATCCTAATCTAACAGCAACTAGAATCATGCAATTACTGTTCAACCAATCGCTGTCGGTATCCGGCGCACCCTCTCTTTACGGCAACTCGGCAAATAGCCCAGCAGGTTTGGACGGCGGAGCGACTGGGTCTGGCACCGTCACACTGTACTGTGGACTTCTGGCAGCTAATTTTGCCAACAATACGGCTGCCGCTGGCCTGACGGGATTAAACGATAATGCCATAGCATCGTCCGGTGCCGGCGCTCCAATTCCCACTGGAGCCGGTCAGGCCTCCAATATGTCTCTCGCAGAGTACACCGTTGCGGGCAACAACATGGCGCGTCAGGTAATCACTTTTACTTTAAGTAATATTACAGACCAGACTAGCGCAACGACTACACCGGCGAAGGTAACAGCAACAGGGCCAAACTCGGCGATAAGTTTCGCAGCCAGCGCCGCGGGCGCAAGCACGACGCAGAATGCCAACACCACATCAGTAATCGGCTTCTTCATTAGTACGCGATCAAGCACTAATGCCGCCAGTGGTGGTACCGCCCCAAACATAATTGCTTATGGCAATCTCAGTACTTCTAGATCTATTGCTGCAGGGGATAATCCTACGTTTGCCCAGGCCGCTATTTCTATTGAACTTGACTAATGTTTTAAGTTGGAGTTAGAAGTGGAAAAAGTCGTTGAAATTATTTTAGCCTTTCTTGTAGGCGGTGTGGCTACTGTTATTTCAAAAGGCATTATAGATCGTAAAAAAAACAACGCACAAGCCGAAAAAGTTAAAGTTGAGGGAGATGTTACGTTGATAGATGTCGCACTTAAAATGACCGATAGATTTCAACAGTCTATTATTTCTTTGGAAGCAAAAACAGAAAACCTTATAAAGAGCAGTGGGAAACTTGAGCAAGAACTAGTAGAAATTCGAATCAAAAACCTTACTTTATCAAAAGAAATAGAACTATTGAAGACCAAAAATATAGATCTAGATCAAACTTGTTCCATCTTAATGCGTGAAAATATGTCTTTAAAGTTAGAGTTAGAAAATTGCATCAAAAAGGATTAAAACATGGAATGTAACGAATCTGAAAAAATCATGAGTGGAGTTCTAGGTACCTTATTTTATAGCATCGTGTTATTAACGGTAGGTGCCGTTGTAGTACGCCCAGTCTGGAATTGGATTAGCGCTAAATTTCCTTGGAACAATAAGTAATTAGCTACTTCCTTTAATTAACGCTATAATAAAGCCGCTCAGCGGCTTTATTATTTTATAGGAGAAATTTATGAGCCCTAATAACAAGAAGAATTCGCCTGCTAGCGAGTCAAAGTCCGAGCTGGCAGTTCCTTCAGTTTCTGATAAGATCGAAGAACCAGGTACTGCTAGTCTCGATGTAAAGCCAGACCCCATACCCGACGACGTTAAGCCTAATAATATAGAGACTGTTATTGAGGTCGATAACTTCGTAAGGCATATTAATATTCCTAATGTTTTATAAGGTAGCCTTCTATGCCAATTCTGTTACTTGCGGCATCTATAACAGGTGGCGCACTGGGGGCTGCGCCTAAAGGAGCAGGGCAGCTAGATAGTACTCCGGGAGCAACATACGGCATACCGTTACCGTGTCCGGGAGTCTTTCCGGCAAAGATAACAGCAAAATTGTCGGTTATAGGTAAAGACTCAGCCGTCGACATTCTGGAAGTTTTTGCTGGACCAGAACATCTTGTAGTTAAGGAAAGAGTCACTAGATCGATTCCTTCTGTAGGAAATCGTATACGTCTGGTGGAGTCTTCATTCGGATACACCGCGATAGGCGGATATTTCCAACAGGTTCTGACGACTCCAAATCCCGGGATGGCTCCCTATAAGGGGGTTCGACATCTTGCTTTAAAGGGATTACCTCCAACTTTATTCTCAATAGACGCTTACAACGTAGGCTCCGTCATTGTACCTAGTACGCCTGCCTCCAATTTGGCAAATTACTTTCAGAATTATTCAACAGGATTTACTAATACGTTGCAAGGAAGGCTGTATGAATACGGACACGCTTTGCATACAATAACCTCTCCATACAAAGTGTCGGTAAATTTTGATATCACTGAAGATGGAGCAATGTCCGACGATTCATCCGATCTTAGAGCAGACACTTATCCTTATACCACGGTTTCTACTAATGTATTTACGGGGGGCAATCAGCTTATAAATACATTAAGTTGCTTAGACTTAGGTGTTTATGATAGGGAACTTGGATTAGCAATTCCTAGTGCAATGTTTCCTTTATTCAATATGCCAGTAAATGAAAGAACGTTGCCTGGATTTACTAGTATAAATTGCAGTAACCAATATTTCGAAACAGATTCAATAGCCTCAGGAAATGCAGCAGGAAACAGTACTGGTATACAAAAAATAGCAATTATGCAAAATCCTTCGAAGTATTATACCTCAGCATTATGCTTTCTCGCCATAAATAGCAACAATCGATTGTTTAGTGGAACTCTGCACCTAGAGGGCTATTTATTTCCCGCTTCAAATGAATTTTTTAATTTTACGAACATTTCTATCCCCCATCAAAATTCAGCTTATACTCTGCCGCCGCTGGGTTTTGCTGGAAATATTACAACGCTAACCATAGGTCCCAGTGGCTATGCAAACAGGTCCAAGACTTTATGGTCTGCTGCATATCCTTCCACCGCTCGGTTGAACACTTATCTGGACGTGAAGGCCACTCAGTATGGCTTTGTGTTGCTTGAATCAAGCACGCAGCAACTTCAGTTCATGTTTACCCAGCATTATGCGCAGTTGCTGCCAAGTTCCATGCAGGTTATTTCCAAGATGGTACATGTGGCTCCAAGAAGCGTAACTTGGCGCAGCGCGTGGAACATGGGCCTAGGAATCAATCCAGGCTACACAGACACCGACAGCCTATACCTAGACTTCCCTGACCCTGCCTCCTTTAATGCAGATAATCATTTGCATGGAGGCGGAGGACACCTTGTAGCCCTAGGTACCTATAACGGTATTTTGGTACACAATAACCAAGTTTCCGTATGGGGCTCGAACAGATGGGGTCAATGTGTGGTGCCACCCCAAGTAATCGATTATTTAAATAGTGGTGGTGGCACAGCAGTAGATGTGGCGGCCTCCATAGGGCCGTTGCTGCTGCAAAAGACCAACAACGGATTTTTTCCTGCTTTGGATGAGCAGTCCATGGAGAAGGCTGCTCGGGAATATTACGATGCACCCGAGGGTGGTTACTCGTACTTTTACCAGACCTTCAGATACGGTTCTTATCCCGCGGTGGATTCCGTCTATACGTCCGCAAACAGACATGCTGGTCATGTAAATTACAACAACATGAGCGGCCATGTTTGCGTGTTAATGGGCAACGGCCGAGTGTTCTGCTGGGGAAACAATCTGTATAATCAGTGCAACATTCCGACCGAGATATCTCTGCTGGACGCATCCGGTGCCATTCAGACGGCAGCTCTAACGGATCCTGTGGACGAGATATCCTGTGGGGGATTTCATACGGTTGCCAGAACCAAGGGCGGGGCTGTGTACGTTTGGGGAGCCGGATCTCCCGGAGTATCCGTCACTGGCTACGTTACCAACGGTTCCGGAAATCCTATTCGACAGTTAGATGTAGTCCCTTATACGGTATCCAGCAGCGTCCATTTCGGACAAGCTCACATGAATGGAGACCAAGTTTCCGGAATACTATACGCACCCACCTTAAATCCTAATGGAATAGACGACGCTGGAGACTATTTGACAAACGACAAGTATAGTAACGTATCCAACGTTACGGGAATACTGACCGGAGAAGTGGTTGGTCAGAAGACAAATGCCGAATTCAGCGTCAAGACGCCTATAGGAAAGAGGCTGAAAGGCATGATTGCCGCAGGCGCCTTCCACACGGCAATAATCGACAGCAGCTTGAAGATTCAATGCCTTGGAGCCGGCAGAGGCACGAACACACTAGACGACAGAGGACAGATATACCGAAACCACGGTACTAGTGGTCCGTCAACCCCATCGACGTCGTCTTCCGAACAGCAATCTATGTGGGGCTCTTCTTACGATCTCTCCTCCAATCTAACCACATATCCGCACTTCTGCCAGGGAATGTCTCAATATAGCGTTCCGCAGGAACCCACGGACTTTGGAGATCAAGAGAACATAGATATATATAGGGTCAATCTGCTAAGGCAGGCCAATACAAACCCAAAGCGAAGACCGTTTCAAGATCTGCAATTTAAAAAGATTGTCTGCGGGCCATTCTCGACTCATGGCATTGTGTATTCAATATCAAGAGGTGTTAACACGAATCCGAATATCTACAACGTTGAGAGAAGAGTAAACGCCCATGGCAGAGTGGTTAGCTGGGGTAGAGCTCGTCCCTCAGAAGCCGCAGCCTCCAAAACTGGTCCGATTGGAACAAAGCTGCTTACAACGCCGGAAGCAGGATTGACCGGATTCGATACAAGATATAACCCTTGTGTAAATTTGATTGGAACCGGACATCCCGATTGGCTGGTCGGAATGTATGACGCCACGAATATCCTTCTGCAAGAGGCAGACGGCACTCCGCGGCATTTCTCGTTGCTGAACAGATCTAATTTAACTCCGACGTCAGAAGTCGAATTGCTGGTCTCCATGGATGACGCCTCCAATCAAGACTCCTCTGGAAACTATAAATATTGCTACCCCTCTCAATCCCCTATAACCATAAGCAAGTTTAAGGTTAAGGATGTATCGGCTGGAATGGATTTTGCCGGATACATAGGTTATATGTCTGGCTTTCAGATTACAGACAGGCTCAGCTACCCCGAACAAGCGCTCTTATCTCTCAACAAATATCTGGCAGCTACGTTCGACTTCGAAGCCTCTTTGTTTTTTGTGGGAGGCAACGAAGACTGGATGCCCCATATATTTAATCCTCACAGCGGATTCTATCTGGTAAAGCGAAACAAGATAGGAGATTCGAGTACGTATCCAGATGAAGGCTACTCATCGGGAGTTTCCGCGTTTGAGGGAAACACGGCTCTGAAGGTAAAGACCCGTTCATATTACTACGGAAAATTGAAGTTAGCTTCAGGAGCCACCGTCCTGATGGACGATACACCCTGCGTCGTAAATTATGTGATGCCCTCGACCCTTCAGATCAGCTCTGCAGGAACAGTACTTATAGTAAATGCAGACAATAGACCTGTAGCTTGGCAAACCTTGATACGGGAAGAAGACATCGACAAAACGTTCAAGGCGTTCAAGATATTCCCTTCTATTGTAAACAAAACAATAAAATTGGATCTATCTCTTCTTCCGAGCATTCCATTCTTGTCCGTAAAGACGGGTAAAGCGCACATTGCAGGAATAACTAATGGGGACTGGCCTATTGCAAAAAGTCTGCGTGCTTCCGGCAGCCCCGCGACATTGACAATACCGGATGTGTGTTCGTCTTTGTCAGGCCTAATATCTCCGACCATAACTGGAAATTCGTTTCCCAACAGTGTGCTTATCGACACGTTAAAAGCCACTCAACCTATTTTATGGGTTTGGGGTGCCGGTGACGGCCGAGAGCTTGGAACCGGCTTGTTCAGCGGAGGACTCGGCCTTACAGAATCTACCCAATATCCCGTACTTTGCTGTAGATCGGATGGTACTACTTGCGAAACAGTTGCTTCCGCAAAGGTTTGTATAACAAGCGGAGGCACAATAGTGCCTACATGCAGCAGTTGTGGCGGCTCATGCCCCAGTGGTAATTGCGTCCTTTGCTGCCTTGACTGCTCATCATGTGAAATGATGGATGCTGACGCGTGTCCAGTGCCAGTTGCTCATTGCATTGAGTGTGGCCCCTGCCCCAGCGTGGGCGACGGCTTCGGCTTGAATACCTTTGGTGTCGATGAACTTCAATCATCAATAACTTACGACTCAATAACACAAACAGACAACTATAATGATAATAATATGCAAAGTTATTCGGATACAACAGACATCTTTAATTTGCAATATTTGTTTGTAGTTGGTCCATCACCGGTCCCACCGGGTAGCAATTCTTCCAGCAGGCCTTATTCTCCGGAAGATGGTGGAACAGGTCTGGGTTCAAATGCTATCAACAGTTACGGTATGTGGTTCATGGATACTCACGCTCTGACCAGATACGATGATAGTTTGACTGGAACGCCGGCAGGATATGCAACGCCTCCTACTTCAGGCAACGGAGAACCTCTCCTCATTACCCGCAACTATAAGGCTCTCACTAGCAATGATGGAATGACATCCGCGGTGAATTCTTATGGAGAGTATAGATGGCATTCTCAAAGCGATTTAACCAATATAGATATTGATTTAGATTTCCAAAAATATGTATACGACGGCAATAGCCCAATAAATGATAATTCGCATGCCGTCGAATCTCTGCAGTCCAAGCCGACGTTCAACCTAGTCAACTATCCTACCAACCCCAGTACTTCTCTCACGGGAAGCAAGCTGTTAAACGGCAACGAAAAGGCCATGGTGCCTGTAGCCTACGGCCGTCCCTGGATAGGCACCGAGATGGACACCATGGCGGCTGAAGCCAAGAAATGCTGCACTACCGCCGCAGAGGCTACTCTTACTAATGAAAAGCTAAACCATCTTCAGGAATGGCATGGCCCTCTCGGTCTGGAAATTCAAAATGAAGTTGACTACGTAGTGGACTACGATGTAGGAGATCAGACAACTGCAGTGTTGTTCGCCTCAACTTCTGACTATCCTCAGATTGAAACAGGACAGCACATTTCCAATTTTAACAATTACCTTAGCTATTTTACTAACCATACGAACCCACTTCTTCGCAGATTTGATAAGAGGCGAACCTGCAAAGTAGCCATAGCGGGATATGGATGCGAGAACCAGACGGCGGGAATAGAACGAAGGCTGGCAAACGGCGTTGTGGTTCCTGTCGTTCCTCGTTTATTTGCAAGAGATGCCCGAGTGTATTGCGGTTCGTCGTACACTGCCGTGACTAATCCCGTGAGAGTTCAGACATTTGCGGCAAATGAAGGACCTCAAGCGCTTAACTTTACCGGCGGGGCAAGTAAGACATTTACCTTTACTATTCCGGCTGCCAAGTTCTCTAATAGAATCAGGGGCGTAGACGTTCGCATGACCTTCACTTGTACAGGAGCGGCAAATGCCGATATTCCTGTCAATTTGGCTAATTGGAATGTGACAATTCCATACAAGAACACTCAATGGATTGTGCTTGGAAATTTCCAAAGGTGGAATGGATCTGCGGCAACTCCAGTTACTGTTCGGGGAACGAATATTCACGATGGTACCACACTAACCTCGACTTACGTTTTCTCGGATCGATACAGGCCTGATTTGGCATATTCTTACTTAGGAAATAGTTTTGACGCTTATTCAGAAGCAGGCCCTGTGCTTTCAAACATATCAGTAAATGGATCTCCATATACACTAAATCCAGCAGCTTTTTCTGGAAATCAATTGTATCCTATTATTCCTACGGCAACTTCTATCACCAACGCCAATCAAAGCCTTGGCTGCTACGCTCCGTATTCCTACGACTCAACAATTAGAGCCACAGTAAATACCTGGAACTACACTGATACTTCGACCCCTGCCAATACGTTTCTGCAGTTCAATGAACCCACAATAACTTTGCAGATTACAAACAGCGGAGCAACAACAAATTATACAAATCTGACGCTTTCCGTTGAACTCGTAGTTGAAGTGGCTGACGAAAACTATCCATTGGTGATTTATGGCAGAAAGCGCGCAGGAGTATGGAGGGAATCTTTTGGAGAGGGTCCGACGTATCAGGCTGACTATTTTCAATTTAACGCAAATCCTTTGGATGTTCAGAGATCTTGTCCATGTCTATTGGATTCTACTCTGAACGAAGAATGGGTTGCAGGAAGAGCCAAAGCAGTTTCATTTCCGTTAGACAGTAACTTTATCTGCGGAACTAAAAAGTACGGCCCTTCAGGCAATCCTGAAATTGCTGCTAATAAACTTACTATTCCTGTTCAAGAAGGATCGTTTCCATATGGATCGGATACAAACAAAATTCTTGGCCCAGTTATTAGTAACTTTAAAGCTGTATTTAGCAAACTAATGAATAGGCCTCTTATAGACAATATTCCAGAAAAATTAATTCCTGGTCCAACGCTATATGCTCTTCCGCAAAGCGCGTTTATAGCAACCAGTAGCACAATCAATTTGAGTTCTGCTATCGCCTCTATGCGTCTTTCAGAAAATAATCCAAATTCTAACGTAAAACGTATACTTTCAACCACTAATATAGTTGTCTCAGCATATTGCGCCGCTCAAGCAACAAACATTACAGTAGGTGGTTTTGTTACAATGCCTGTTATGCCCTTTATGTTAGTTCGTTCAGCCAACCTCGGTTTAATTACGTCTCTTAGACACTGCAGTCCGTAATATGTCAACTCTAGATTGTATTACTAGTAAATTAGTTACCTCGGCACCAAATTTAACTTCCGAGGGATTACGTGCTAGTCTAATTTCTTCAAGAGCAGATGTTAAATTATCTGCTAACTCTAATTTGAGATTCAACGGCATGAGTATTGTGTCTAGAGAGCCGTTCCAACACGGATGTATTGTGACGAAGTCTGAACTTGGCGTGCCGCATATGCGTATGCTGTCTGCCCTCGTCACGCGCTGCAAACTTAAAAGTCCGGTAAATAAGGTAGGTCTTTTAAATCCCTATTTAAATTTGAATGTAGCAGTTCTAACTAGAGCAGTTATTAACACTCCGGCCTTCACGGTAGGAGCAACAATAACCTTATCGTCCGAGATCATAGGAGCTAAAGCAAACGTACCATCTAGTCAATTACCGCTATTTCTTAGAACCATCAGTATGGTTCTTCCGGGCAGCACCCTGGGTTTAGATGTGTATTTTACGTCCAGTATACCGCCGGCGGGTGCACCTGCAGCGAACCTTAATTTAGCTCTTAAGGCATCAGCTATTACAAAGTGTGAGACACTCTCTGCAACACTAACTGTCCGTCCCTTTGATACTAATCCTATAATAACTAAAGCTAATGTAACGTTTAGTGGTTTTCTTACGGTTCCAATCATATATACTGATCTCAGATCTTTTGGAACACTAAATCTAAACGCACCAGCAATAAGTGTAATTTACGCCTTACCAATTCCAAATGTTATTGGTTCGACTAAACTTACAATTAATTTTCCAAGAGTTATATTAAATACTCTTGGACTGCCGTCAAGTAGTAATGTTCCTTGTGCTCTTAGTGTTTCTTTACAGGCAAACCTTTATACATTGGGGATGGTGGACATAAGTCCCCTGCGATTTAATTTAAATGCTTCGGCTAATTATCTATCAACAGCGCTCCGAATTGAAAATCCACCTTTAATTTCCACTTCTTTTTCTGTAAATCCAATATCTAACGCAAACTTTTTGATAGGAAGAATTGTTACGCTGGCGAGTTCTGGCGCAGACAAAGTATACGTATTAGCTGTACAAAGTAGTGGGTCTTCTACTAAACTTTTTTTGTCTACTTTTGCACTGCAAGTTTCTGCCGTATCCACAGGGTTTATACCATACTCTAGGTTAGAAATTCCTCTTAAGTCGACAACTGTAAATGTAATTTCTTTAGTTAATACGCCATCGCAATCATTAAATACATTAAACCTGCCTACAAGTACATCGACCTTTGTAAACGCTAGGTTGAATCTTAACGGCGAGTTTCTAGGAAATGTTTTTTTGACAGGTTCAACTGTCGCCGCAAAAACAATCGCGTATGGTTCAGTAATTAATTTTAGTTCTCTAGCACTCGGAAATTCTTCAGTATCTGTGGCTAGAAGCAATCTTATTTTAAATTCTGTTCCGATTCCTGCTGCTAGTTTAATAATTTCTCAAAATATATCATTATCACCGCCCGTTGTGCAAGCTAAATGCCGGGTTACGGGTTATTTAGCTACAGCTATAGCCGGTATAGACTTTCCTAGCGCTGTCCACGAGCAGGTTCGATATCCCATCGGCACAGCGAGCTCTTATGCTTCTCCCAAGCTAAATGATATTCCGGTTTTTTATTCGCACGGAGTATTCGGCACAGCCCTACTTAACGTAAATCCCGGTTCTTCGGGCTCCTCTAGTCTGAGTGCACTCTTAAGGATCGGATTAGCCTTGAACAGTGGCGACTACTATGAAACCGATTCTGTTCAAGCCAGCAGCATGTTGGTATTGTTCCGTGTATCTGTAGCAGACACTTCCAGCAGTATTAGATCCGCATTCGGAACAGGACGAATAGGGGCAGATCTGACTAGACTCTCTACGAACTCGCAACAAATGCCGACAGGTTACACCGGATCAGTCACTGATATAGGTTCGGGGGGAACGACGGAGTTGGCTTTTGGCAACCAGTTCGCGGACGGTAGGTTGATGGATACCTCAAGTCAAAACGGAAGGTTTTTCGTAGCAAGCGCCTTAGTACGCCACAACTACAATTCCGCTGATTCAACGACTGTTCCTTTGTCAGTGGCAACCGACTTCAACTATCCGACCACCAACACTATTAGGCTATCCAGGGCTCGACTGGAGACGACCGTCAAGGATAATGATGAGGTCGGTTTGTCACCCATATATTCAACTATTCACATGGGAGTAATATCGGATTCTGATTTTGATGCTAGGTACTCCTCTGCAGCGACTTTCTCCCTCAATGCGGCATCCATTGCAAGGACTACACCAGCGACAACCCAGCATATTCATAGCTCGGACTCTATGTTTGCTTTTCTGCCTATGAAGGCAGGAGTTCGGTATCAGTTCAATAATAACTATAGGACATTGGACGGTATCTACACGGTCGAATCTTCACAATTTATGACCGACGGAGAAGGAAATCCTTTGTTTGTTGTTGGTTTGCGGGTCCTTGATGGAGATATTGTTAATTCTGACTCTATACCTGGAGTACTAAAGCTCAGAATAAGAATATATACTTATAGAAGTGATGAAAGATTTGTATTGATTGATGTGCCAATCCTAGGTAGGCATCAAAACAAATTTGTAATTGATTCTTCTTATCGTTGGTTTATACAGAGTGTGATGCCAACAGGCGCGTTTTACAATCAGGCGGATATCTTACTGACTCGCGATGAAGCCTATACGGTTGATTCATCTTTGGTAAACGATACGTTAATTGTGACAAGGCCAAACTTAATTTTGTCGTCGCTACCTGCATCTGAACAAGGTAGCGGAGATCAGGGAGAATCAAATCAGGCTTTGTTGTCTACTACAAACGACAGAAATTTGTTAATAGGCGAGTTTTCTCTTGAAATAAAAAGAAGCAGTTCTTCTTCCTTAGCTGCAAGTGCCAGAGTTAACCTTAGTCCCGTAAATTCGGAAGAAACCTACAATGGCGCCACTAACGGCGGCGATTCCATAAGCTCAAACGATCCAAGCCTCTTGCAATTAATCATAGATCAGGCTGGAAACCTGAGAGGAAAAGTGAAGACTATAGTGTCTGGCACGCCTATCATGACGGATAATATTAATTCTATACTGCCGAATGCGGTAAAGTTGTTTATAGCCGCCAATGGAAAGTTCAGCAAGGTGGTTGTGGGGCAGCACAACATAGGCTTATTGACTGTTCCAACCACAGGCAACACAGGTAGAAAGTTGTTTTTGTGGGGTTCAAATGTTTATGGGCATCTGATTCCCCCCGATAACATACACTCCGCCCCCGGAAGCTATCAAACCTTCCTAAAAGAAGGATACATTGACAATGTTTTAGACTTTGATATTGCACCGGCTTATATTTGTATAATTACTGATATAGGTATTATGCGCTGCTGGGGTTGCGCCAGGGGCATCGCATCAAATGAAGGTCCGTGGGCACCACCACCACAAGTTCCTCCCAACCCGGCACCCCAACCTAAAGAGGAGCAGTGTTCAATTGGCGGCAAACACATGCTTATGAAGATAAAGCTGCCAGCAACCAGCGGTTCTGCTGCTACCAGCAGAATTTATCAGTATGGCAATCTGAATCAAAACATTCCGTATGTGGATGGGTGGGCTTCAAATCCCGATACTCCATCCTCGTATGATTATAGATTGGTGGCTTGTGGCGTGGAGCACGCTGTGGCTATTCGAGCGGACGGAACCTTAGTCTGCTGGGGAGACAATTCGCAGGGGCAGTGCACTCCGCCAGGAACCCTTTCAGGAAAAATCGTCAAGGAAGTCGCTGCAGGAGACTACCACACTGTTGCAATGGACTCTAACGGTGTAGTTTACGCTTGGGGAAGTAATGCCGAGGGGCAGACGGACATAGGCTCTGTGTCCAATCTAAAGGCAAAATCTGTATTTGCCGGAGGCAAATACAGCGGAGTAATTCGAGCAATCACCTCAACGGACGTAACTCCTACGCCTAACTCATTAAGCTACTCTGATGTCGAAGACACAGTTCTCATAACGGGAGATAATTCAAGATACATTAAAAATGTACCTTTGTGTGAAGGTTTGTCTTATGACCCTTCATACCCCAGGTTTCGTATGAAGTTTCACAAAGTTGTTGCTGGGTGGGATCACGCTATTGGAATTCGAAAGGTGGAATCGGATGTTGCGCGCTTTATTCATCCGGAATTGTGTCGCTTTATCAACAACAACAATATTCGTGTAAAAGTGCTTACAGCTCAAAATACTGTTATATTTGGCCAAGACGAAAATATAACAGATAGTGCTTTTCAATCTCCTCTTACGACCGGAGGAGACGACGATCTCTGGCAAGACCCAGACGAACAAGGCAGCGTATACTATCCTGGTGAAGGCGGAAAATCAGTCAACGGTAATTACTATAGATTTAAACGGGAGGCATACGTTTATGACGGCTGCCCTGGAAAAATAATACTTCAGAAAAACATATCGGGCGGCTGGCAGCCAGTTATATTTAGATCTAGTGCGTATGATGAGGTCGGTCATCTTGTAGTCACCAACGATGATGTCTGCGCCTTTCGTCATATAAAACCTGTTTGGTTTGGTGATACGAATTCAACGCCTTATTGGGCAGTGGGCATAAACGCATTTTATTGCTGTCAGCCGGACGGTACTCTCTGCTATGACGATTACGAAGATAATCAAAATATATTGAGCACTAGCCAATCGACTTTAGGTACTGGGGAAAAAATTGATTTAGATTTCTCGTTAGCTGACGTTTATGGGGATTCAAACACTGACCAAAACATTGTGTGTTGGGGTAATCCAATTGCATATCACGAAGGTTATGTAAGGTCTGATTACGCAACCTATTATGGAGTTCCTGCAGGTCAGTTAAGCGGAATCGAAAGCGATTCGGACGTTGTATCTGGGTATGTGGATCAAGTAGCAAATGCTCCTAGAATTGTGAGTATAAATGATGATATCAATGGAGACAGACTTGTAGACCCTTATTTTATAACTCAGACTTGCTCGTATCTTGGTAGGCTAGATCTTTCTAAGGCAATAACTAATGTCTTGTGGGATCATAGTGGCGGATACACACTACCAGCAGTGTATGCTCCGTTTGTCTTCAACTCCTCGACCTATTCTTTATATTTAGGTCCATCGTCAGCCTATTTAATTCCTACAAATAATACCTTTGGAGGAATTCATACTCCAATGATTGTTCGAACGACACTTACTGGAGATGAAAATCCAGAAAACTGTATTTTAAATGCTATATTGCCTACGGAGGGTTATGGTGCCGCAACCCCTCCAAAAACTAATGCATTCTACTCTTGCCATAATTCTACTATAGATAAAGGAAACGAGACTAGCCATCCGCTAAATCTAAATTCATATTTTGGAGTTGCCCAGGGAACAATAAAGGCATTGATGCCGCCGGATTCTGCAACATTGCTGCAGACAACCTACGCATCAAACCAAAAATGGATTGTGTTGGCTGATTCGAATCCATTATTGAATGGCTACAACTGGGGCTCTTCGCCTACCGGATATTGGTATGTGTACAACAACACCGTCGACCAGACGGTAGGACTTGCACTTCGCTACTACAACTTGACCGGAATATGCCCCTATACGACACATCCAAGCGAGCACAATGACGATGTCGCCTTGTGTCCGTTTGAGCCGGTCCAGTACCACCGCACGCTGTCACTCAGCCAGCTGCAGTCGCTTGGCTTGGATATTCGTAGATTCCGTATAGTCCAGCACATGACCAAACGTTACTGGAATATGACTGAGCCTTCGCTTCAAGTCAAGGCCGGAAAGCACTTAAGCCAAATTCCGCTTACTCCAGTAACACCTACTACAGGCCTTACAGCTATACCTACTGGTGTGGTGGTGGAAGAAAGTAGCAATATCGGATTTATTCCGATGATTAATTTAACTTTTGGAGTTTCTTTATACGAATACGGCTATCGCTCAATATATATTGAGAAGAAGCAAAGCATGTCAGCCTACACTAGCGGCACCTCTGGCAGTCGCCAATTGTTTGAGGCTTTACCCCAAGGAGACAACAGTCAAGGTCAGCTTACTACTTCACAATATTATAAAAAATTCAGTCAAAAAAATGCTTTTGGTCCTGTGGCGGGGGTGATATATAGTTGGCCCGTCTTCGGTCCTAGCTGGTTCATGAGTGTTGGCCAGCTAACGCAGCAGTTCGCCGCCGAAGGACAGACATTCACAAAGGTATCCTGTGGGCAGTATCACGCACTTGCCTTGGATACAAGAGGTAAGGTTTATGCCTGGGGATCCAATAACAGAATGGGTCATGGAGTAAATGAGGTTGTAGCTTGGAATCCGACCTTAGGCTTCTCCCTGTGGTATTCGGCGACTATGGATACTAATCTGTACCCGGAGGATCCGCCTAACTGGTGGGAAAACTATTCACCCAATTTGCCCATTCAGGAAATACGACAGGAATCTCCTTTATTCATTCCATATCCCTCGGAATTGTCTCACGAGACTGTTAGGGATCCCACCGATCCATTAAACGGTATGTTACGATTCGGATCCGCATCGTTCTGGAGTGGATCAGGCGTAGGCTCAGCCAAATTCAGTCAGGCCGGTTTAAAGTTTACCGATTACTTTGGCGCACCTTCCTCTTTCCGTAACTTCCGCAATGGAGGATTTTCTATTGGAGTAGTGTCAGATATAAATGGAATGCGTTTTGAGTTAGGAACAGGACTTAATGAGGCAAAGATATACTCCAGCTACTTCGACACAGACATTTCTCAAAATTTGCAACTTATTTCGTGGAGCTATGAGTATGGTTCTGTTGGGGGTTTGACATTTAAGGCCAGCACCAACGGTAAACCCGTCACATGGTCCACCGCTCCCGAGGACACCACTTCTCCTCCGATTACGTTTAGAGACCCTAATAGTTCGGCTCAAATCATCGGAAATCGCTCACTTCTCAACCTAAGTTTGAAAGAATGTATTTTTCATACTGGGAACGGGCGTATTTTACAAAAAATGGTTGCTGGTAAAGACTTTATAGGATTTGTGTTTAAATTTAATAACCCCGAGATTAATATTGAAAACTATTTGATCTCACAGCCTGCAGCTAGTGAACTCGAAAACTATGAAGTACAGCCGGGAGGCTTCCTGGACATTTCTGTAGGCTGTAAGGGGACATCTACGGACCTGATACTGCAGAAGGTTTCTCGTAATTATACCGTTATTAACACCGCTACTCATAACTCCTCGTCCCCCTACTATTCAGCTCAGCAGACCGTAGCCCATTATAGCGTAGCGACGCCATACAAAATATTTATTGGAAACGATATTGTCTTCTGGGATTCTCAGACAGTTACATATACAGATCTCACTCCGCCTACGAACGGATATTTAATATGGCCTCGAGTAGTATTTCCAACAGACAGTGACTACAGTAGCCCCTACGCGTACCACCCTAAATCAATAGGATTGTTCCGATTTCCTAATTATGAATATGAAGATCCGGATTATTTCCACATTGTAGAGCTACGAGACGCCAGCGTTCCTGTCGCTGATGCTACTTTTGATATAGATCAGTTATCTATGTATTACGAATTTGGCGATTTGCTTGGTACAAGTATAGTTTATGACTCTTCTACGAAGAGAGTTATTCCTCAAAGATATACTCCAAAGCCTAATTTAGTTCCTCCAACAGCAACACCAATAGCCCGCAACTATGTAATGGCTTGGGCATATACTGGGTTTGCAGTATCTCAAGGCGAAGTGTATTCTTGGGGAATAAACAAACACAAAACTCGTTCTTACAATAACATAAGTTATGACCCGCAAAGCGCCGAACTCCCCTACGGGATAACGGGACTAACGTGTCCGTCAAAATCTAATACAACTTTTAACGGTGCAGGTATTGTGCCAAGTGGGGACTCTACAAATGCATATAGCGTTATGCATGTTTGGGGCCAAGCCTCTCAATATAATTTGAGTTGGGGCTTTATTCCAACCGAGCCAGGATTGTCGCCGGGAAACAAGGTATGGGAAAACTTTACCCTTGCTGCAGGCGGAACGGCTATGTTTGGATTCAAAAAAGTTGTAGTTGCTGACGTAGGAAACCTAGAAGTTTTCCAGCATCCCAACCTGCCTATCGCCCAGAAAAGAACTTGGTTTTTTGGAATAAATAAAGATAGCAATATTAAGTTCTTTAAGGTACAGCCAAAGGATATGGCGGATAATCCGGTTCCTGCAAATCCAAAAATTTACTTACGGGCTGCAGACTACAACAGTATGGATTCTATGGATGTTTGGGACGCGGTAGGCGATTATGTTGTGCCAGCTGAAGTTGCTTCACTTAACATCGCGGATGTTGAGATGGCGCCAAACGCCGTCATAGTAAGAACTACTGACGGTCGGGTATTTTGCTGGGGAGACCCAAGCTCTAATTTTGTTAGTAGCTTCAATGACCTATGCCATGAGTGCGCCGCCAGTTTCAGCGCACCAACAGCGGCCACAACAGCCAATCCCAGCCCTAAGACAAAGCTAAATTCAGCTGCAAGCACTAATCCAGTCATAGACATAGCTGTTTCCGCATACCAAGCCGCAGCCTTGAGACAAGACGGTAGCGTTTTGATCTGGGGCGCTTGGTCCCCTTATACCGTAGCAAGCGGCATCGCGTCTTTATTGCAGCAGAACAATCCCTTCAAGACGGCTACTCCCTCAAACACTCCAAGAAAGTTGGGATCAAATGCAGGGGCACTTGCTGTAATTAGGGATAACGGGTTAGTTCAAGTTTGGTTAAACGATAATAACGACCCCTATAGATCAATTCCTAGTTCATCTATCAATCTGGGCGGCTCTGACTACTCGAAACTTACAAAGAATCCGTCCGCTTTTAACTTCATCTCCCTTAGCAACACAGGAGATTTTAAGGCTTGGGGTCTCGGTGGCCTAGGTCAGGCGCCGTCGGCAACAGAAAATAACTATGGACAATCTGCTATTCCTCGTAATTTGTTCTCTCCAACGGGTTGCTGTTGGGACACTCTAAATTCGTTATATCGTCAATCAGCGACGGTAAATTCTGTAGCATTAAACACATCTACTATGAGTAAGATACTGGTGACTCATAAATTTATCACAGGGTTGAACATTCCATCAAATATTCTGGCAATACCTGATCAAAATCCTGTATCAGCTTCAGAAATTCAAAGTAAAGTGAATGTTGTTGATATAGCCGCGGGCAGAGACGTAATGTTTGCAATTACAAATGCAATATACGGGGCTACATCCGGTTCAATAGTAAAGTGGAGTTCTGATAATTTCGTTGACGTTCCCACGGGTAACAATTGGTCTAAGATTGAATCAAGCTGCCCTCAAAACCTACCTGAATCGTGGTCTCATGCTGCTGCAATAGATTCATCCGGAAACCTTCGACTGTGGGGCGTCGCGCCATACTGGGCTACAAATCAAAGTCCCCCCGGAAACTATAAGGCAATAACCTGCACCAACTACGGAGTAGTTGCCTTAAAAACTGACAATACGCTGGCTGTTTTCGAGAACCTGCTGCCTGGAGCGACTTCTTCGGTATCTTTGCCTCCGTATCTGCAAAACGTTACCTTTAAGCAGGTTTCTGGAGGAGAAAATCATGTAGTTGCTACGGTGCTAACTTCAGTAACCGTTAATACTCCTGATGGACAGTTTGCACTTAGCGCCGATGACGTAGTTGCCTGGGGAGACAACAGTAATCTTCAATGCAATATTCCTGGTTATGAATACGGTTCATCAAATAATTTGCCGGTGCAGTCCGAATACGTTGCCGCAGGAACCAACTTTTCTGTTTACCACAGAGTTGCCACAGGAATAACTCATCCAGTAGGGGAGCAGTTTGCCCTTGCTTTTTATGCGGGCATAGCTCATTATAATATGCTAGTACATGAAGCATATATGGTTCATTCTACTGACAACCTATGCTCTGGGATACTGGATGGAAGCAATCCATATTTTCTTAATGCGCCTTGGTATACTCCGGATCCGGATATCAATGAGATACAAACAACGACAGGGCATAGTCGTATTTTGGGGTGGACAACCAATGCAACGACAGTTCCGTCAGATTTCCGAAGTACTTCAACAAGCAATAGAAAAGCAAAGCTGATATTTGCTGATAGGTTTAAGGGTTATAAAAGGGGTAGAGGCACGATTAGCTCTGAATACTTTGGGGGTGCCGGATACAGCGTTATTGTAGAAGAAGGATATACTGATAACATTGTGGTGTTTGGCGGCGAACAGATTCCGGCTAACTGTACTGAATCCCTTACAAATGCCCCAACCATTGCAATTCGACAGATTCCTACTCTGCCATTAGGCACTAAAATAGTATCAATTCATTCGCATCGCGGATACATTTATGCTTTGAGCTCAGAAGGCGTGGTAATCTCCTGGGGTTACCAAGACGCCTCAGGCGGCTGGCAGCCAAATTATTTCTCACTCAGCAATGACAGTCAGAGTACATTAAAGCGTAATCTATGTATTCCCCGTACGTCGTCGGAAGATTCAAATATAATTGGCGGGTTTAATTACGGAGCCGGTGGACCGTCGATAGGCGCTTCCTATATTGTTGGAGTTCCGGGTATGACGACTGCTTGGGCGGCCGATGTGTCGATAAATAGATACTTCAACGGCAACAAAACGACCTTAAAGCGATATGCCGCAACAGGATCTAGCGATAAAGTAGATATATCGCAAGGAGTAAACTTTGCCCAAGGATTCATGGCATTAGATACTTGGCCAGGAATACCTTCTGCCCTAGATACTTATTACACGCTTGATATTAAACTTGTGGGTGGAGCTCTTAAATATAAGGTGCGATCCGCCAGCCTCATGGTTATGAATTTGGACAGCAAAAACTCCATAGGGCAAAATATACTTAAAGAGGCTACGCCAAACACCGATGAAAGTGTTGCCGATTTTGCCGTGGTATCGAGCACTAAGTATCTTCAAGGCAGAGTACCGACCCAAGTAGGCAGTATTGATTTTGACAGTTTTGTTGAGAGTCAATCAGGTTTTACGCTGGATTACATTTCTATTCCCGAAAATATATATCCTGCCTACCTTAGGAATTTTTTCGGCGGTTCGGCAAAAATAGAACTCATAGACTTAGTAAATCAAAGCTTGTTCCTACAAGGCAGAATTGCTGAAATAAGTCAACAACAAGTTCTAAATTTCATGAATTTCACGCAGAGCTGGGCTACTGCTGGAATAGTTCCTCAGGAAGGAACCAGCACAACTTCCGTCACCAACTGGACCTCGACCACTCAGAGCAATTTGACTCCGATAATTACCCCCACAACTGTGTTGGCTCCTCATCTTGTGCCTACCTTTACCACTGGAAAGAAGGGAATCAAGCTTAGAGGTTCTAGTTTTAACGATTCGTCTAGATTGTTTAACTCGAATACAAACATTTCTATACCGAGCGCCTTTACGTATTTTATAGTTAAGCGCGCTGCGGCTGATAGTACCGGCAATCCTCAACATCCTCATACCATATTTACTGCTCTTCAAACGATAAGCAATAATGTATATCTTCAGGGAATTGGCCAGATGGGTAAACAGCCGGGTATCATATTCCGCGGAGCTGGCACCAGTACAAACTTAGCTAGAACATCTGCTATATGTATAACACTAAATACAATTCAAATTATAAATGCCTACTATGGAGGCCCAACCGATAAAGGAATTCGGGTAGATGGAGATGAAAAGACGCTAGAGACCCACTTATACACTCTAACCCCGCAGAATCCACCTTTGCCTCAGAGCGGATACTACCTTGGTGCTCCGCTGACGGCGGTTGGCATAAGACAAGAGAATACGGAGGTTGGAGAAGTCCTAGTATTTGATCGCAGATTGTCCCTTCAAGAAATTCAGCGTGTTGAAGGATATCTAGCTTGGCAATTTGGAATTCAAAGTAGCTTGCCTACCGCCCATCCTTACAAAAATTCTGCACCTTCAACAGGGTCACTCGATATAATAAAGCCATTTAGCGACGATCCCACTCCCGATCAGTTTTTTGACGTCGGCGTTGCAGCAAGTAATGCACCCCAGACTTGGCTTACTTTGTATGACGTAACCGCTGAATATAGGGCAAAGAGAATGGGTGGGTCATCGGTAAAAGACGAGCATGCTCCATTGATTGTAGAGTTGGAGTTGGATAGTCGTACGTCAGCGGGCCTGCTTACTGTCACCAATAAACTAAGTTGTAAGGTCAACAACTCTACTCTTCAAATACTCCTTCCAGGCGCACTTAGCCTTAGTTCGTCTTATGGAAGGTTGGCGGTTGTAAATTCGCCTAATACTTTTGAGGTTATTAATTTTGAAATGATTGGTGCGGCCCTTGTAAAAAATAAACTTACAGTATCCGCGACACTTACAATTTCAAAACTTAATTTGCAAGTAAATGCTTTGAATTTGAGATTGAAATTCATGGCAGGAATAAACTGCGAAGGAATCTATGGATGCGAGGATGTTGATCCGAATCTAGATCCTAATTTGCTTGTAGTATCTCCGTCGTACAATTTAGTACCTATTTTAACTCGTTCCATCGTCCTTAGTTCAAACCTAGTAATCAATATTAATTTCCGTTATTTAAGGTCAGCATGTGTCTTCAATTGCTTTGGCAGCTTGAATTTAGCCAGTTCGATTTCTGGATCAGCTATTGCTAGACTAAATGCATCAGCAAATTCGTTGAATCTTGTTTATGAGAATCTCGCACGCGATGGAGGCTGTATAGCGCGGATGAAGTTAAATGTAAGAATTTGCGATGCAAGAGGGTTTATAGTTAATAACCAATAAAAATTAACATATACTTCATTCTCATAGTTGGCTATAAAAATGCTTTGTTAAAGTATTAAACTTTAAAGTTGATATAATGGAGCGATATCATGAGCAATTACGACACTCTTCATTTTTTTCTTAACTCTCGCAGCAAACAATCTGTTGTCGCAGCTCCAGGGGGCCGACCTCAAATGATGGGTGGTCCTCCAGGTATGCCAATGGATCCGTCAACGATGGGAGCCCCTCCAGGTATGCCAATGGATCCATCAATGATGGGAGCCCCTCCAGGTATGCCAATGGGTCCATCAATGATGGGCGGGCCTCCAGGTATGCCAATGGATCCATCAATGATGGGAGCCCCTCCAGGAATGCCCATGGATCCATCAATGATGGGAGCCCCTCCAGGAATGCCCATGGATCCGTCAATGATGGGTGGTCCTCCAGGTATGCCAATGGATCCATCAATGATGGGTGGTCCTCCAGGTATGCCAATGGATCCATCAATGATGGGCGGGCCTCCAGGAATGCCAATGGATCCATCAATGATGGAAGCCCCACTTCCAGCAGAGCCAACCTCTGAAGGCAAAAAATCTAAAAAAATTAATGTTGAGCAGGAAATCGCAGATATCAAAGAAATGCTTCAGGCAATGTTAGAGGCTCAAATTGCAATTATGCAGAACCTCGGTGGTGGAATGCCTCCCGCCCCCATGATGCCTCCCGCCCCCACGACGCCTCCCGCCCCCATGATGCCTCCTCAAGGAATGCAGGTTACTGCAAGTGACAAATCTTTTGATGAAACAGCTATGTCTAATTACTTAAAATCAATTGCAGATTTACTGAGATGAGAGCAAGAATTCAAAAAGCCAATGTGGTTATGTTTCCTAAGTACGAAAGAGATATAGGATCAGTCATTCTTTACGACGATAATGATAATCCAATATTTGTAGCAGCAAATAGCGTGGCCGGCACTTATGAGTTTAGCTATATAGGTATGTCTGATTTTGCTAAAATATTTGAAAACATTACCGGCAAAAAACTCGAACATGCAAAGGTGGTAGAGATAGATGGCAAAGACGTTAAGGTCTGAACTAGAACGTAGACTGATTAAGCTTGCTGATGGCGAGCTTAGTTATGTTCCACAACCGAACATGAATAATAGTCAAGTAGGACAAATCATAGGCCAGCATTTGCAATATCTTGGGGCTATAAATCCTTCTAGCCCAGAAGGCCAAGCCTACATACAACAGCATAATATTCCTATGGATGCTGCTAAGTTATACTGGCAGCGTGGCCAAGATCTTCAGAACTATGCCAGAACAAACATGGATTGGGGGGCCGGCCCTGAGGGTTTTAACTTCGCTGCGCTTAGCAACGCACCGCCCGTCACAGCTCTTCAAGACGCAATGCAGCGGGGATTTGATACTAATTCTCAAATGAGGTTGTTACAACAAAATCCAAGTACACAAGGTTTTTTTAATTCTCAAGGTAAACTAAACCACTTTTTGGGATTCGGTGGCGCCTTTATTCCGAAGTCGCTGGGCGGTCTAAGTGAAGATTTGGAGGCAGGTATACCTGGTATTAGAAAGGATATACTGCTAGGCATGGGTAGATCCTTCGATTTAAACAGTCCTCTGTCCCGAGCTCTTATTGCTAACGCAGGCACAGGCTATTTGAGAAGTAAATTAGACGAGTGGGCTCCCAGGAATTCTACGTGGGGCCAGGCTTTCAATAGTTTTGGAAATCTTGCCCTGGGATTGGCGTCCATGATGCCAGGATATGAAAACATTATGAATTGGCTTGCTAATTGGCAATATGGGGATAAATTCAAGCAGTTGCAAGCTAATTTGAATAGTGGCGCCCAATTTAACCCCCAATCTCTAGCCCAATCTAGAGCCCCATCTCCAGCCCAACCTCCAGCCCAACCTCCAGCCCAACCTAGAGCCCAACCTAGAGCCCAACCTCCAGCCCCACCTACAGCCCCACCTACAGCCCCACCTCTAGCCCAAGCTAGACCCCAACCTCCAGCCTTACCTAGAACAGTCACGCCACCACCTGCTGCCGTCGCGCCACGCTTCGCATCCACGCAGAGTAGCGGATTTGGTGGCGGCGGATTCGGTGGCGGATACAGTGGTGGTGGTGACTTTGTTGGTGGCTTTGGTGGTGGCGTAAGCCCACTATCACCTCAATCTTCAGTAGTTACTCCACAACAAAATAATCCAAATTATTAATATCCTATGGAGCCTAGCGTAACAACAGTAGGTCAGCTCTTGATAAACTCAGCTATTCCTGACGAGTTTAAGGATTACTCTCGTGTATGGGATAAGGGATCACTGCGTAAGTTTTTGACTGACGCTGCTAAGACCATGAATTCTGACGTTTACAGAGACATGGTTCAGAAGTTGTCTTTAATTGGTCTGAAGACCGCAAGGCAGTCATCGTTATCTAGTTTTAGTCTTGAAGACTTGAAGCCACCAAAGATGAAGCGGCAGTTGGCCGATAGTGTCCGTAAGGAAGTTAAAAATATAATTAAAACAATCAAGAACCCTGAGCAACGTGATGCAGCAATTGTTGAATCTGTTTTGCGAGCTCAAGGCGATTTTTCTAATAAGATTTATGACGAAGCCTTCAAGTCTGAAAATCCCTTTGCTATGCAGGTGTTCGCAGGAGCCCGCGGAAACAAGGCTCAGTTGTCGTCTATGATAGGCGCCGACCTGATGTATAGTGATAACAAGAAGCGACCAGTACCGATTCCTGTGTTGAATTCCTACGCCGAGGGTGTCGATCCAGTAGAGTACTGGGCTGGTTCCTACGGAGCTCGATCCGGAGCAATCGATGTAAAGCTGGCCGTAGGTGAAGCAGGTTATTTTGCAAAACGTCTTACTGCCGCTGCACATCGACTTGTAGCCACGAATGAAGACATCGCTGATGGTCAGGGCCTAATGGTGGATACTGATGATGCCGACAATATGGGTGCCGCGTTGGCTAGTGATTACGGCCCCTACAAGAAGGGCACGTTCATAGACGTCGATGTCATGAAGGGGCTCAAGAGCTCGAAGATAAATCGAATAATGATATATTCCCCAATAGCAGCAATAAGCGCGATGGGTGGACTTCCCAGACTGGCGGCTGGAATACGAGAGCACAATAAGTTAGCAGAAACTGGAATGAATGTTGGAATTGCAGCAGCTCAGGCAATTGCCGAACCTGTAAGCCAGGGAATGTTGAATTCAAAACATGGTGGCGGCGTTGCAAAGGGTAAGGCGGGCAGGACTGTCACTGGATTTGCGTATCTGAACCAGATGATCGAAGTTCCAAAGACCTTTACGGATGGAGCTCCAGTGACCACTATGGATGGAGTCGTAGGCAAGGTGGAGGCGGCGCCTCAAGGTGGAAATTACGTTTACGTAAATAATGAAAAATATTATGTTCCTTCGGATCAATCCGTTACGGTAAAGCCTGGTCAAAACCTTGAGGCAGGAGATGCTATATCTGACGGTATAGTAAATCCAAAGGATTTGGCTGAGCTTAAAGGTATAGGCGAGGCTAGACGTAGATTTGTTCAACAATTCAAGTCTGCTATGCAAGATAATGGTCTTCCTGCGCATCGAAGAAACGTTGAGGTGATTGCTCGAGGGCTTATTAATCAAGTAGAAATTACGGACTCAGATGTGGCGCCAGGACTGTATCCGGAAGATATTGTCAGCTATGACTATTTAGCCTCAAAATATGAGCCCAGAGAAGGTAATGTAACCGGAAATCCATCAAAATATTTAAATTATTATTTAGAAAAGCCTATTTTGCATTACTCAATAGGAACCCGTATAACTCCCAATGTAGCTAAGGATTTGAGCGAGGCAGGATTTGACAAAATCGTTGCCCATAAGAATCCTCCACCTTTTAAGCCAACAATGACAAGGGCAATGCAGTCTTTGGTTGGCGATCGTGACTGGATGGTACAGTTAGGTGGATTTAATCTTAAAAAGACTTTTTTGGATAATGTTCAAAGGGGTTCTTCCGCCAATGTACACGGAACATCTTGGATTCCTGCCCTGGCAACAGGAGAAATCACTAGAGGCTCTAAAGGCACTTATTAATTTCTTTTGCTATAATCATGTCAAATACGTTTGATCTAATTGTTTAAGGATTTATTTAACGTTCTTTAAAGGAAAAAAAATGTTATCTATCAAAGAGCTAAAAGCACTAAGCGTAAAGGTTGCTGAGAACGATAAAAACCTCCCAGACAATTCCGGTCTGGGTAGCTACGGCAGAGCAACAGGAGTTGGCGCAGGCGTAGGATTAGTAGCCGGCATTCCAACTGCTTTGCTAACCCATGCCTTATTTTCTAAAAAAAGAGGTCTTCGAGACTACTTAAAGTCTGGTCTTCTTGGCGCTCTAATCGGTGGCGTTGGAGGTGGAATTGGCGCTGCTGGTTTGAAGGCTCTAATTAACAAATATCCTGAGCTTCAAGCAAAGCTGCACGGCGGGCTCGAAGGAGCCAAATCAACAGAGTACATGGCGCCCGAATGGCTTCAAAACATAGCAAAACGTTGGGGTGGATATGAAGGAAGCTCTCCATGGGAAAATGGTATTCCCGTTCCTGAAGATCAGCTGGCTGCAGCTCGGCGAGGCGAGGTTGGCATTCCCGGAATAACTCTGGATTCTTATGGTATAGATCCATATCACGAAAATAACCTAAGAAATAATACTTTGTCATACATTCAAAAAATCCTTGGTACTAAACCACAGATTTAACAAACTAGTAGTAGATTGGGACTAGTCTAAAAAAGGCCCTTTCAATTTACAAAAGGAATTAAAACATGGCTAATAGTAATCTTTTGACTGATTTAGAAAGCTATCGTGGCTTTGCAATGGCGTCTCACGTCTATCGCAACATCTCTGGCGCTAAGCGTTTCTTCGCTTATGTCGGCCCCAACGGTAAAGAACTTGAATCTGGCGCTACTGAAGTTGTAGAACTGCGTGCGAGTGACTACTCTGGAGTTCTAGAGAAGCAGGCAATTGCTCGAGATCTTGCAGCTGGCAATATTCGTTATGGCAACAATGGAGTGACCCTATATCACTTCCGTTTTGCAGGAGGCACTGGCGGCGCTCAAACAGCAGCTGCAACCATGCCAGGTCGTGTAGTGGGCATGTTTGTTATGACTGAGGCTGGCGCTGCCGGCAACGAAGCAATCACTGCTACGGTTGCTGGCACGTCTATTGTTGCCGCTTCGCAAACTGCAGTTGCAAATAGCGAGACTTCAGGAAAAGCAAAAGTGGTTTCCTTGCATACAACCGATGCGAACTTGAACACAGTCCCTGGCACCATTTCTGTAGAGCTTAGCAATACAGCCGCAGGTGACACCATTACTGTTGTTGTCGCAATCGCTCACTTTGTTTGACTTTAATCCTACTTACCTGGCGGGGGAAACCCCGCCAGGTAAATTTCACCAGAGATTTTACGAATGATTCGAAATAATCACATCAAGCTCGCCGACGACGTTTCATTCGAACAAAACTTTTTCCAGCTGGCTTTTGCCTATGTTCGAGACAAGGTTCCAAACCTGCTCGACTACATGCTGGGGTTCGAGGTAGTGAATAAGAACGACGAAGGCACTCAGGCAATCGGTTTGTTCAAATTCGATGTCGGAGGCCGAAATCTATTTATTCCGGTTTTTTACAAGAACGGCGAACTCAAAGGCGCCGACCTACTTTATAATCATAACCAGGATACCTTTGTTCCAAATAAAGAAAACTGGATTGATACTATTCTAAATTCTAATCCTGCCGAATTAGGATCTCCTTCTGAGATGAGTCGAAACGATCCTATGCTGGGGGTGAACAACAATCCAGACTTCAGCAAAATCTACAATCCTACTAGAAATACGAAGCTGTCTTTTGAAAAGATGGCTTCAGGTCTTCAGGGTGTCGGAATGTCTTTTCTGGAATTCATCAAGCAAGCGGATTGTCGCTTTGCTGAGATGTATACCAATACCCTGATGGGAAATGCAGAGCTGCATAAGTTGGCCGTTGATGTGTATGGTGAGGAACTATATGAGGCCCTAAAGTCTTGTAAGCAAGCAGAAAATATTGTAATTGACACTGAAAAAGTTCCTGAAGTAGAAGTTATTGTGTCAAACAGCCCTAAGGCAATAGTTCAGGGACTCTCCGATTCGGAGAAGTCGCAGCTTATAGAGGACGGTGTGGTTATTCGAGACAATCGCAAGGATGGACCTCGAATTCCATATAAGATTCAACATCCCATGCTGCTGAATGAAGTTTCTACGGCTGGGGCTTACGATCTGCTAATGAAAGGTGGCGGCTTCCTGCGCGCAGCCGTAATTCCCGGAATTGCAATTCCCGGAATTGTTTGTTGTACACAACAACATTGTGATTACAGCAAGCATATTCTTATTCCGCTAGAGTCCAAAGATTCCAACAAGCCGTGTAGCATAGATTCGGCAAAGGTCCTGGTGTCTGGCTTTGACGAAATGGATGCCAAGTTCAAGTCGTTTATCGAAGGCATGTCGGATGCAGGCTCTGCTAAGGGCACCTCCTATGATGGAAAACCCTACGATTCCAAGGTGCCTTATTCTATCTTTGTAGAAGCCAGCGGATCTATGGCGGCTCCGGCATTGGCCCTTGAGACCCCAGTAGAGCACGATTCCACAAAGAATTACTGTGTGAAGTGTGGTCCAGGCGGAATAAATCATGTAGTCGTATCTCCGGCTTATCGCAGAATGAAGCTGGTTGATGATACACTGTACGTGCCTTCGACTGCCAAAGTGTACTCATTTACTGAAAAACAGTATTACCATTCTAATCTTGCCGTTGGTGATCATCGAGATGTGGATGCCAAGATCAGAGGCTTGTTTGATGAAATTAAGGTGTCTCGGGATAGAGGCGGATATAAGATTGCCTGCAACGGCAAAATTTTGGGATACGATCTGCTGAAGAAGGACGCTTTCATTGATTTAGTCACTAAGGTGGGTGTGTCCGTAAGTTTTGCAAGAGATCTTGTAAACGAAACAGATTCGTATAAGACAGTGAAAGTGTCTCTGCAGAAGCAAGCCCAGTCCTTTAATCCTGGTACGATGTTTACTCCGAATATGCCTCCGGCCCCTATGGGCATGAATGCCATGCTGGGAGTTCCAGAGCAGTATCCGCAGGCCGATTATATGTCGGCCCAGTCTGGTCTTCCGGGAAATATTCTCAATCAGCGCATAATGGACTCGGTAACCGGAATGGGTCAGACTCAACCGGCTCTAGCTCAGGAATCCGTGAACGCCATAATGCAGGCGGCCCAGTCCGGAGAGCGGGATGTATTTGACATAGCTAACATATCCCAGTTGATCAATAAGTCGGATATTGATACTCCGCTTGACAAGTACATGTCGGATCTTCAATTGGCAATGGACCGTCTTGGCAGAATCTATTTCCTTATGCTCCTACACGGAGATAAATTCAGTGAGCGATTCAGCCAGGAAGATCTACCTTCTATGGAAGAGTCCGTTAGAAGTACATTCCTCAATTTGGGCGAACTTATTCTAAAGCTGAAAGAGCGCAAGATTCAGTCTGACTCTGGCTCCGCAGTAGAGACTAATCTGAACCAACTTGTATAACGAATGATGCGCAAGGCAAACATTTCCCTTTCGAATAAAGTTCCAGGTCCTAAGAGACTGAAGAGCCCGGATTGGAGATATAACTACGTAGTCAAGTTGCTGGATGAGTGGCGTGAGCCCAGAAAAGATGACGATAAGTACATTCATGGATTATTTAATCTGCTGAAGACTATCAGGCATCATCCAGTAGACGTCGTCGAAACCTACAAGGACGATCATCCGGATATAGCCGATGCGCTTGTCGTATTCGAGAATGGCTCCAGCTACCGAGTGGACATCGATACCAGAATACTGGCTGGCTATTCGTTTGAAGAGGTCGGCAAGGTAATAGGTCAGTCTTCGAAGGTAGTAGAGAACTACGTAATGTGCTTCTTTGACGTTCTGGATTCGCTTACAAACTATGGATATCTGAATAGATGGGTGATTGAGCCCGTGATGCGTTCAGCGCCATACAGCACCGAAGCTTTTTGGAAAAGAATTGCAATCTTCGGCGGTAGAGAGATGATCGAATCTATTGAGAAGTGTTCTCAGCACCAGATGCAGAAGCTTTTTGAAACGCTATTTGACAACCTTGTGCTGTCTAAGGGTATTCAAGCTGCCAACGGCATTATGCCAAACGCTAGAAATGCCGTGGAGCTCATAGGATTGGCCAAGGACAACATCAATGAACGAAAGAAGATCGAAGCTATATTTGGTGGAGTAAAGGAGGACGATACCTTCACTTCTCAAATTGTCAGTGTCATGTTGAAGTCCTTTACTTACGGAATCCTAACTCAGAACTCATTGCCGGCGGACCCTGTTCGTGCGGGTTCGATGGATTCTTCTGCCTTAACTAAGATTTATGGCGACAATCCTCCTAGATTTGTAGAAAACATTAATTCAGGCGATAAACCAAAATGAGTGACTTTAAACAAATATCATTCGATAATAAGGAACGGCTTGTAGGGCTTGTTAGTAAGGTTGCTGATTATGTGAGGTCTGGCATAAATCCGACCGAAGCTCTTACTAAGGCTGCCTCAGAAGGTGAATATCCTCCTGATTATATATTAAGAGCCGCCGAAGCCTATAATGGCGCAGCTCATCTGTCTCACTTCAAGTCTGCGGCCCGAGATGATCGTGGAAATTCGTTTCCTTTGGCAGATGGGTATACCGCTATAAATGAAATCATGGATAAGGTTTCAGCAGCACATCAGGTGGTTGGCTCCGATGATATCGCTTACGTCAAGGAGTTCCGCTCGTATTTTGATAAGTCAATAGACGATTCATTTTTGTTAGTAGAGAAGCGAGCTTCGGCTCCCTCCATAGATGTACTTATTAAACAGGCTTCTATTATAGAAAGCAAGGAGAGCCTCGGCATTGCAAACGCAAGACTTGCCTATAGCCAAGCCTGTGAATCCCTGGCATCCGATATAAAGGCATTTTGGAGCAAGACAGCAAACGTCACCGAATACAGAAAGATGGTGTGGGCTCGTGAATTGTTGGAGCGTCATGGAAAGAAGGCTTTGGATGTAATTAGTATTGCAACTCGAGTTTCTGGAGCAGATTGCGAGAAAATTGCTTCCCAAAGATTAAATCACTTTTCTTTAGGTATTGAATACTTGGATAGCTTGGATTTAATAGTACGGGCTCACAATAGAGCAAACAACTTACATGAAAAGCTGGCGTCTCTGGAGTTGGAACATTATACTAATAAGCTTGAGCGAGAAGCTCTTTTGGATGAGGTTTGCGGCTACAAGAAATTATCATCGGGGTCAAAACTTGAGAATCCCCTCTTGACAATCGAGAAAGCAATTACGACTCAAAACCCTTTCCTAGGCGTGGATGACGCTTCTGCTAAGAACGTTTCTCAGCAAAGCGCATTGGAGGCTCTTGCCGATCCGAACTTTTTTGCCCAGAGCAAGAACATTGAAAAAGCCTTGCTCATTAATCAATTAATTAAGGAAGACGATATTATTGCGAAGCATTCTGCCAAGGATATAAACATGGCTTTGCAAGAGATCTATGCAATTGCTCCAACAGCCGCCGAGTATAAGCCGCTTATGAGGGCCATGCTTCGAAAGAGGCTTGAAACTGGCGAGCAGATCGATGACTTCTCGTTAAATCAAATGATTAGCATGGACGAAAAGATGCGCTCTAATACCAAAGAGCTTAGAATAGCTCCAAAGCTGATCGGTATGGAAGGCGAATCCAGATCTGTTTACGGATAGTAGTAGGAAAATCTAGAATGATTAAAATAGCAAACAATTTACAAGATCTTATTACTAATACGAGCAACAAACCCTGTATAGATTTTTTGCTGTCTAAGTACGCAAAAACAAGAGAAAAGCAGGCCGGAGTGGTAATTGGTGGTGTCCGCGTTCCAATTAATTCCACCATACAGCCAACAAGTGCCTTCGACTTCTCAATATCTGCGAATCCCTTCCATAACAATGCATTTTATAATTTACCACGAGATATCGTGGGGGGTTTGTTAAATCTCGAATCTCCGTTCGGCGATTACCAGTATTATTACCCCAACGGATCTGGCTGGCAGATGGGTTTACAGAACTTGGGAGACTATGGAATGTCGTGGCTCGCAGGGCGACAGTTGGGGCGCTGGGGCCGAGACTTATATAACTCTGGAGCACTCGGTATTCAGGGGAAGTTTGAGAGACTCGGCTTAGATCCAAAATTGACGTATTCGCAAAACATAGCTGCGCTCACAGCCAAGTATCCGGAAAAGCAACAAAGAGGGCTTTTTAGAGATACCGTCGCGGACTGGAATCGCTATTTGCTGGGTAAGGATCTCCTTGCGGCGCAAGCTCAAGCTCGCACAGCCGACGGTCGATACGCCCGGCGGCAGCCGCAACCTCAACCGTCCGTAGTACCGCCCTTAGTTGGCCGCACTGTTAATGCTATTAAGCATGTAGTAGTGCCCCGAGCAACCCCACACGATCCTAATAAACTCATAGGCGATAAAGCCAACAGTGGCGTTGACAGGGCGGGCAAAGCGGGCGGAAAGATCCTTTTAGGGCTGAACGCGATTTATAATTTATTGCACCACGACTCTCTAGCTAAACCATCTTCAGTTTCAGTTAACTTTGGCCCCGATGGAAATCTAACCGAAGGATCTGCAGCTTTAGTCGATAGAGTAACTAAATAATCGTAAAAGGAAATAGGATGTTCATAAAAGCCTTTAGCCCAGACCACTTTAATCACGGAGGAGACGCTCCCTTCGAGATTCTTCGTTTTTCCTCAAAGGGCTTGGATAAGTCTCAGGAAAAACGGGCAAACATGTTTTCCAAGTTAGTCGAGGATTACACGCCAGCTAAGGATAAAACGGCCGTACACACTATAGCCATGACCGCTTTTGAGAAATTTGGATATAATAGAAATGGCGATGGATGGAAGCGTGCAAACCTTACAAGAGACCATCCTACTTTTGTATCAAATGCAAAAGTATATCGACACCATAAAAATACTCCTGCCGATCCATCTTATGGCACCGTTAAGGCATCCATGTATAATGAAGATATGGATCGAGTTGAATTGCTGATGGAATTGGACAACACAAAGTGTGCGGAAGAGTTGAGTCTCTTGGAGCGGAATGGTAGTTATCCGGTCTCCATGGCTTGCAAAATAGCTCATGACGTTTGCTCTATTTGTTCAAACAAAGCCAAGACTCCTAAGGATTATTGTTGGCATGTCAAGGAGGCCATGGGTAAAATTCTTGACGACGGTAGAATTGTTGGAGTAGACAATCCTAATTCAACATTTTTTGACATTTCTAGAGTAATTCGTCCCGCAGATCGAGTGGCGTACACCCTCAAAACCGCTTCAGCTAGCGGTATTATCGGAGGTGCCGCATTGGCAGAAGAGCTTGGCTATAATTTGGGCTATACTGAGGCTCTTGACGCATCACTGACCTGCAACATTAAGTCAGCTAAGGAGAAGAAAACCATTCTTGAAAAGCTTTCAAAGATGGAGAAGAGAATAGAGGGTGAAGTTCGTCCGATTCTCGTGGACAATCCAGAAGAAGTTGAACAATGTGTAAAAAAACTTTCTGCATATGTGCCCGTGTACTTGGATTTGGTCATGAAAGCTATGTGTAAGGAGGCGGTAGTGCTTCGTCCGTCCGAGTTTTACACACTCATGACAGGAAATACTTTAAATTCTAATGAAGCGAAAGTATTCAATCAGGTTGCAGTAAAGCAAGCTATTGCCGACTTTAATGTAGAAGATCTTACAAATAGCACTTTGTACGAACCGGCTCAAATTGGAGCTGGCGGTAAAATTGCAGAAATATGCAGCAACTTACGCCAGTATAGGGGCGTAAATAAGCCAATTATAGGTAGAATTTGTGGAACTTTAACTTCTAAAGTTTCGCAAAATAAAACAGCATCGAGTACACTTAATTCGAATTGGTCAAAGGAGTATGTTAGGTATCAATTGGAAGCATATAATAATATTAAGAATTCGTTTGCCGCTAGCGAACTCGATGATGCACTTTTTTGCGGCTTATGTCAAAATACGGTAGAATAACATTTAAGATAAAAGGAACTACTTATGGCAACCAGCTTTGAACATCGAGCTCTAGTTGAGCAATTACGAGCACTCACCTCCAAGCGTGCTGAAAATCCCGGTGAGAAGATTTTAAACACTTCTCACCCTTCAGGTAGCAATTCTGCCGCAGACGATCACACTCGTCCAGCTGTAGTTGGTCATCGCTATCAAGAGAATAGCGCGGACAACAAGAAGATGTATCCTTTTGGCACCGACAGCGATATCAAGAACGAGTCTGGTACCGAGCAGAAAGATCCAGGCAACAATAAAGGTCTGCATCCTCGTCCATCAGGTGAAGCTCCTGAGGTTGAAAAAGATTACAACTTGAATGACCACAATGATCCTGGCACTTCTCATCCTAGTGGAAAGGCTGCTCAGGAATTTATCGCCGAGGCTCGCGGTCTTGCTACTGAAATTCGTGAGCTCATTAAAAAAGCTACAGGAAGCGAATATGTTAGCGGCCAATGTTCGGACACCGCTAAGAACACCAAAAAGGATAACGCTTCTGGAACCGCTAGTTATCCAGCGAACGATGAGAACGACGAAAACATCGAAATTCCAGAGGATTCTGGAAAGAATGCCGAAGAGCGTCATAAGATTGCTGTTTTGCGTGCGCAGGCCACTCATGAGATGCGTCAGTTAAAGGACCACATGAAGACTGCTGCAGATATTGATGCAGCTTCTTTTGTAGCCGCTGTTACTGGCGTCATGGATAAGTTTGCACTTCCTCATGTTGCTCCGGTAGTTGAGCAGATTAAGAAGGCTCAGGTCGCCGAGGTCCAAGCGATTAAGCAGGCTGAGGTTGCGGATGCCATGGAGAAGATCGCCATTTATGATGCTATCGCGGAGGTCGACGGTGCTCCTAAGTTTTCAAAGGTAATAGGTGCTGTTGATTCTGCGCTTAAGGCGAAGTTATCCCGCAACGGCGACGAGGATGACGATGCGGGCGAGACATACGACGAAGGCGAAGAGGAGGAGGGAGAGAAAGCGGCTAAAAGAGCTGCATTAAAGAACTCTAAGAAGACTCCTTCAAAAAAGGAGGCCTCTTCCAGTAAGGGGCGTAATTCTTGTAAGATCGCCGAAGAAGAAGAAGAAACGATTGAAGAAGGAGACTGCCCTGCCGAAGAAGGCGTTTCTAAGAAAGAGGAGTTGGCTGCGGAAGAAGCTCTTGCCGATATGGCAGCAGCTCCAGCAGAGTCCCCAGATGTTGGGGGAGATCCTTCCGTAATGGAGGGAGATTCCGGTCTAAGTCCTGAGGAAGAGGCTGCTCTTATGGCGCTTATTCAGCAGGAAGGACTGAAGGAGTCCGATGTCAAAGCTTATGCAAAAATCGCATCCAGCATTGCCGTTGGAAAAATTCATCCTGCAAAGCTATCCGATGCCCAGAAGGCCTTCATCTCTACATGCGATGGAGCTATTAAGAGGGCTGGAGCCAAGTTCCAGACTCTTCGTTCGGCCAGCCGTCTTCGCAACGAACTAAATTCAATTTATAAAGGTATTCAATGAAAAATATTTCTATTCCAGTAATAGCTCTTGAAAAGCTCGCTTCCTTTATGGAACGAGTTCCCACTATAGTGGGGAGTATTTCTTCCACTTCTACAACAAATTCAGTAAATCGTAAGGAAGCAGAAGCCCGTGTAGCCGACTTAGTCAAGCATGCTGGCCTGGATCCTGCTCGTCAATCTGAATTTACAAACTTTATTTGCACTAATGAAGGTGCATTAAAGACCATTCAATCCTTGACTAATAAGGTTGCGTCTCTTAAGGCAGAAGTTGCACAGACTCGTAATCTTGCTGTTGGGGGCCCTTCAACCACAAAGTCTTCTAACGGTGTAGATCGAAATAATTCGGCTGCAGTCTGGTGTGAAGCGCTTCTTGGCTGATTGGCTTTTTAACCTCTTTTCCACTAAACTACTAAGACCTTAATTCGGAGAATCTAAAAATGGCTTATCAGACACTTTCTCAGATGACCACAAATATGCTTGATCCTGTTCGCGGGTGGTGGGATGAGCGCCAGCTCAGCCGCGTCTGCCCAGTTTCCGCCGATGCCGACAAAATTACTGCCGGCATGGTTGGTTTCCTAAACGCAGACAACCAGTTCGCTGCAGGCGGCGGTAGCAGCAGCAGAAACAAGATGCCGCTCTTTGCCCGTGGCGGCGCTTTCGATAACGACGCAGTTCGTTATGAAGGTAACCTGGCCAGCCAGCGCGCAAGCAACACCCAGGGTACTCCTGCTCGTGTTGGCGCAACTGGTGTTACTCTTTCTGACGTTGGCATCTCTTGCCTCGTCGGCACCGGCGCATACGAGCTCGGCTCTACTGCATACGTCGACGGCATCACCGCTGGCGACCTGCTCATGGCAGACCCCGCCACCTCCTTCGTTACCACGCAGGGCAGCGCGGGTAAGGGCAAGATTGCAAAGTTCGCATCTTCTGCTGGAAGTTCTACACACGCATACGGTGGTGGCGGACTTACAAGTAACGCTCCAACCAATGTCAATCAAGTCATCGGTGTTGCAACTAGCGACGCTGGCAGCTCTTCTTTTGTCAAAAATCAGTACGGCGTAAAAATGCTTTATTTCTATGTCAACTGGTGGCCGGCACTTTAATCAAAAACTTAACCAAACATTAAATTAGGAGTAATACAGATGGCTCTAGAACATCTTTCAGACATGGAGAAGCGAGCAAATCAAGTTGTGCGTCAGCACATCGACCAGATGGAATTCAACCCAGAATCCACCGTTAAGGTAGCTCGTGCAACCTCCGACTATATTCGTATGAAGCTTCGTGAAGAAGGCTTTCTTCGCAAGATTCTTCCCGCACAGACAATTACCGGAGACGATCTCACCAAGCAGGTCTCCACCGATAAGCCCTCCAAGGTTGTTGAGCTCGAGCCTGACAGCCCCGGTGCGATGTCTATTCCGTTCGGTGAGTTTCCAACCGGCACCTACATTAATGGTAAGCGTTGGCTCGTAACCTTCAGCCGCATTGCAACTGCGATGTTCAATAAAGACGTCGCTGAGCTGCACGACTACGACCTCGATATTCGTCAGGTCATTAGCGACAATGCGCTCAAGGATCTGCAGGCAGAAGAGGACGGCAAGTTCATTCAGACTTGCAATTCAATCCTTTCTAACGACACCATGAATGCCAACCAACTTGTTCCTTACGGTCCAGGTGGAGCACCCATCTCACTTTGGAAAACCCTCTCCGGCGGTCTCACTCGTGAGAACGTCGTCGAGGCCAAGAAGCTCATGATGGCTGCTGGCGCCCGACTTCGTCCTCAGACTGCGCTCGTAAATCAAAAGACCGGAGTTGAGTTCGAGAAGTGGACCCGTGAAGAGGTCGGTGGCGATATGGCTCAAAACATTCTTCTTAATGGTTGGGCTGGCGAGGCCAACAAGTGGTGTGCCCTTAACTGGATTACCACCATTAAGGACGATCTTGTAAGGGATAATACTATGTTCTTGTTTGCTGCCCCTGAGTTCATCGGCCGTCTTTATTTCCTCGAGGACACCACAATGTATGTCAAGCGTGAGGGACCGATGCTTAGCTGGTATGCTTATGAGATGCTCGGTGGCGGTATCGCCAACGTTGCTGCTGTAAGCCGTGTTGACTTTAGCTGATTGACAATTAGAATGGTTGTAGGGGATGAAAAACTCCCCTACACCCTTTCTTTTAATTTGAACCCTATAGGACACAAAAATGGAAAATATTCCAGACCCAGTAATTAAGAAGCTCGCAGCTCTTCAGACTTTTGTTAACGATAATTATGTTCCGGCCTTCATAAAGGCTTGCGCTGAGGAGGGCCTTAAGTTAGAGTCTGAGGCTGATATTGCCCATGCACTTCAGCTCAACGGTAAGTTCGCGGCATTGGTATCCTCCGGAGTTTCAATCGACTCTCTGGTTGACACTATCGTCTCCAACCTAAACGTCAAACATGCAACCGACGGACATATTAACATTTCTTTGGCAAACATGAACTTCGCCTTGGATGCTGGCCTTGAGACTGCGGGTATTCCGGTTGACCCTATGAATAAGGCCGCAGCCGCAGAAAACATTCCTGCATCAGATATCGAGCTTATGAACTTCCTTGAAATTGTAGATTAATATTTTGGTTAGGGGGCTGTCCTATGAACTTCAACCTAGCTCCTATAACTCGTATTATTTCTACGGCTCCAAAGGTTACCACTTCCTATGCATCGCCTCCTAACTTTGCGGTTGGCGGCGCTCTTTCCGCAGCCGGAGTTACTCTTAAATCAGGCAGAGCCATT
>Ga0194131_10001644_pt1 | contig 38085 bp, 32 predicted proteins | sample TA2KigO120mmetaG_FD_148631 | JGI IMG/M metagenome (GOLD analysis project Ga0194131, IMG submission 148631) | Freshwater microbial communities from Lake Tanganyika, Tanzania - TA2015053 Kigoma Offshore 120m | ecosystem: Environmental > Aquatic > Freshwater > Lake | place: Tanzania: Lake...
CCCGAAGGACCGGCGGCGGCAGCACGGAATCGTAGATTCTGGCGATGAGCACCCAGTCACTACCGCCAGCAGCGGCAAGCTGCCGTGCGAGGTGCCGGAGGTATTCTGCATCCACCGGTCCACGCGGGTCAGACATCGGCCATTGCAGCGTCCCGATCGCATTCAGATGGATCCCCGCAGCACCATCGCCGTCTTGGCGACATGAGGCGCTGGCCACCTGCGTCATCACTCTAGACATCATGCCTCGGGCGCATCACCTGCCAGGCCATTATCCTCAAACCGGACTCTCGATGGACGGACTGGTGCTCAACATCGAGCTGAAAACGCCGGACAGTGCGCACTACGCCAATCCCCAAAAAAAATTCCGAGAGACGCACAACGTCTGGCAATCGATCTCCGTGCGACCGCCGGCGCCCATCCGCGACTTTGATAGGCCCGCAACACGAGTTAGAACAGCGGCGGCTGTTCGATAGCGAAACCGCGCGCATCGGCGTAGCCAGCCGACGCAGCGGCCTGCGCTGCTTCCTCATACTATGGTCACAAAGATGAACGAACGGTAAAGGACGAGTCGAGATCTAGCCCGGAAACGGTTGCCAGATATTCAGCCTGCTTCTACCGACGCATCACCATCAGCTTCTTGATTTCGGCGATCGCCTTGGCCGGGTTCAAGTTCTTCGGGCAGGTCTTGGTGCAGTTCATGATGGTGTGGCAGCGGTAGAGCCGGAACGGATCCTCGAGCGCGTCGAGGCGTTCGCCCGTGCGCTCGTCGCGGCTGTCGGCGATCCAGCGATAGGCCTGCAGCAGGATCGCGGGGCCCAGATAGCGATCACCATTCCACCAGTAGCTGGGACAGCTCGTCGAGCAGCAGAAGCAGAGCACGCATTCCCACAGCCCATCGAGCTTGGCGCGCTCCTCGGGGCTCTGCCGGCGCTCGGTGTCGGGTGGTGCCGCGCTCTCGGTCTGCAGCCACGGCTTGATCGAGGCGTATTGCGCGTAGGGCACCTTGAGGTCGGGGACGAGATCCTTGATCACCGGCATATGCGGCAAGGGATAGATCGTGCAGTCGCCCGAAACCTCGTCGATCGGCTTCAGGCACGCGAGCGTGTTGGTGCCGTCGATGTTCATGGCGCAAGAGCCGCAAATGCCCTCGCGGCACGAGCGACGGAACGTGACCGTGGTGTCGATCTCGGTCTTGATCTTGATCAGCGCGTCCAGGACCATCGGCGCGCACTGGTCGAGATCGATCTCGAAACTGTCGACCCGCGGATTCTGTCCGTCCTCGGGGTTCCAGCGATAGATCTTGAAGGCCTTCGTGCGCTTGGCGCCGGCCGGCGCCTTGTGGGACTTGCCCGTGCCGACCTTCGAGTTCGCCGGCAATGTGAATTCGGCCATCTCTTAAGTTCCCTTGCCCCCAAAGATCCGCGCGGACGCGACGACCTCATCCGCGAGGATGAGGCGATCACGACGCCGCGCTCTCAATACACCCGCGCCTTGGGCGGGATGACCTCGGTCTCGTTCGACAGCGTGTACATGTGGACGGGACGGTAATCGATCGTGACGTTGTTCTTGTCGTCGAGCCACGCGACCGTGTGCTTCATCCAGTTCTTGTCGTCGCGCTCCTTGTGGTCCTCGTGTGCGTGCGCGCCGCGGCTTTCTTTGCGCGCGCGCGCCGAATAGATCGAGACCAGCGCCTGGCCCATCAAATTGTCGAGCTCGAGCGCCTCGACCAGGTCGGAGTTCCAGATCAGCGAGCGGTCGGCGATCACGACGTCGGCCATGCTCGCCGCAACCTGGTCCATCTTCTTGGCGCCGGCATCGAGCAGAACGTCGGTGCGGAATACCGCGCAGTGGTTCTGCATGGTGCGCTGCATGTCCATGCGGATCTTGCCGACGGCGGTCGCGCCCTTGGCGTTGCGCATGCGGTCGAGGCGCGCCAGCGCCCGGTCGGCCGCCGTGGGCGCCAGCGGCTTGTGGCCGGTGCCTGGCTTGACCAGCTCGACTGCGCGGTGCGCAGCCGCGCGGCCGAACACGACGAGATCGAGCAGCGAGTTGGTGCCGAGCCGGTTGGCGCCATGCACCGAGACGCAGGCCGCCTCGCCGATCGCCATCAGCCCCGGGCACACCGCATCCGGATTGTCGCGGGTCGGACGGATCGCTTCGGCTTTGTAATTGGTCGGCGCGCCGCCCATGTTGTAGTGCACGGTCGGCAGCACCGGGATCGGTTCCTTGGTCACCTCGACGCCGGCAAAGATGCGCGCCGTCTCGGAGATGCCGGGCAGGCGTTCGTGCAGCACCTTCGGGTCGAGGTGCTCGAGATGCAGGAAGATGTGATCCTTGTCGGCGCCGACGCCGCGGCCTTCGTTGATCTCGACGGTCATGGCGCGGCTGACGACGTCACGGCTCGCCAAATCCTTGGCAGTCGGCGCATAGCGCTCCATGAAGCGCTCGCCCTGGGCATTGGTCAGGTACCCGCCCTCGCCGCGCGCACCCTCGGTGATCAGGCAACCCGAGCCGAAGATGCCGGTCGGGTGGAACTGGGTGAATTCCATGTCCTGGAGCGGCAGGCCGGCGCGCAGCACCATGGCGTTGCCGTCGCCGGTACAAGTGTGGGCCGAGGTGCAGGACTGGTAGACGCGGCCATAGCCGCCGGTCGCCAGCACGGTCAGATGCGCGCGAAAGCGGTGGATCGTGCCGTCCTCGAGGTTCCACGCGACAACGCCCTGGCACGCGCCGTCCTCATCCATCATCAGATCGAGCGCGAAATACTCGACGAAGAACTCGGCGCCGTGGCGCAGCGACTGCTGGTAGAGCGTGTGCAGGATCGCATGGCCGGTGCGGTCGGCCGCCGCACAGGCGCGCTTGGCCATGCCCTTGCCCCAGTCGATCGTGTGGCCACCGAACGGCCTCTGATAGATCTTGCCTTCCTCGGTACGGCTGAACGGCACGCCATAATGCTCGAGCTCGATCACCGCGGGAATTGCGTTGCGGCACATGTACTCGATCGCGTCCTGGTCGCCGAGCCAGTCAGAGCCCTTGACCGTGTCGTACATGTGGAAGCGCCAGTTGTCGCCGTCGCCCATGTTGCCGAGCGCCGCGCCGATGCCGCCCTGGGCCGCGACCGTATGGCTCCGCGTCGGGAACACCTTGGTGACGCAAGCGGTCTTGAGCCCTTCCATGGTCATGCCGAGCGTGGCGCGCAGGCCGGCGCCGCCGGCGCCGACGACGATGACGTCATAGGTGTGATCGACGATCCGATAGGCAGGCGCCATCGCGTCAGACTCCGAACAGGGCGAGCTTGAGCACGGCGAAGATGCCGGCGATCGCCAACGCCGCGCAGACGAGCTTCGTCGCCACGAGCGAGATGAATTTGATGCCTTCGTCGTGGACGTAATCCTCGATCACGACCTGAAGACCCAATTCGGCGTGATAGAACGTGGCAATGACGAGCGCGATCAGGCCGCAGGCATTGATCTGCTGGCTCGCCCAGAATTTGATCTCGCCGTACTCCACGCCGACGAGGCGCACCAGCGAAAAGACGAACCAGAGCGACAGCGGTATGAGCGCGACTGCGGTCAGGCGCTGGACGAAGAAGTGGCCGGTGCCTTCCTTGGCCGAGCCGAGGCCGCGCACGCGGCCGATCATGCTGCGCATCGCCATGTCAGCCTCCCATCGCCGCGAAGCCGGCGATCCAGGCGAGCGCGGTCAGCGCGACCGACGCGATCACGACGGTCCAACCCGTCGCATAGACCTGCGGAAGCTCGAAGCCCCAGCCCACATCCCAGGCGAGATGGCGGATGCCGTTGCAGAGGTGAAAGAACAGCGACCAGGTCCAGCCGATCAGCAGGAGCATGCCAAACCACGAGCCGAGAAAGGCGTTGAGCGGACCGAGCCGGTGCGGCCCGGCGGCAGCGGCAGCGAGCCACAACACGAGCAAGACCGCGCCCACCGATAGCGCCACGCCCGTGGCGCGGTGCGTGATCGAGAGTACGGAGGTGAGCTGCGGCCTGTAGACCTGGAGATGCGGCGACAGAGGCCGCGTCGGCGTCGACATCGGCTATCCCCTTCCCATAGCACTCCCCGCGGGGATGCAGGCCGGTCCGGCGGCCCCTCGGCGGCGCGCTCGTGCACCCCAGACAAGGCTGAGTCGGATCGACTTGGGTTGATTTAGACCCTTGGCCCAAACCAAGTCAACTTTTGAACACAAGGACTTACCGCGATTGCGAACACAGTATTATGTATGCCAATCGCCACGCCCTTCGGATGATCCCGCATTGCCCCAACGAAGGTGCGCATGCGAGCCTGGAGCCCGCACGCCGCTCGCCCGGCCCGAGTTCCCATGACGCTCCCATCTGTTGTCCGCAACACAAGCCTGACCATCGCGCTCGGCGCGGCGCTCTCGCTCAGCGCGTGCCAATCGCCTCGGCTGGTGCCGGCGACCGCAACACTCGATGATGGCAAGGCGCGTCTGACCGTCAGGAATGCGCCGAGCGGCGCGATCGATCGTGTGCTGCGCCTCAGCATCAATGGCAGATTCGTGACCCTGATTCCGCTCGACCAGAGCCGATCCGTCGATGTGGTGCCGGACACCTGGTCGATCGAGGTCACGGAGAACGTTGCGAGTTCGGCGCGCGCGCTCGCGGCGGCGACCCAGATTGCCGTGGAAGCCGGCCACGAATACCTGTTCGACGCGCAGCGCAAGCCCGCCACGCCGACCGAGACCATTGTCGTGACGGGTGCGGCACGGCCGTCCGGCTCATCGGCCGGACTCGTCCTCACGGCACGCGGCAGCCGCCGTTTCGGAATCGCCGCGCCGGCGCCGCCCGCAAGGCCGAGCCCGGATGCAACGCCAACAACAGCATCGCCGCCGGGCGGTGCATCGCCACCCGCACCGGCGCGCGCAGAGCCGGCAAAAGCACCTCCTCCCGCACCGGTGCCGGAGGCGGCCGGTGTGGCGCATCCGTCCGCTGGCCAGCCCGCACATACGTCGTTCGACATTGGCCATGTCGTGATGAACTGCCGCATCGGTACCGTGACGCGCCGGCTTGCCATTGAGCGCTGCCGTTTCCAAGGCGGTACCGTCATTCCGTGACGACAGCGTCGACCGGAGCCGGCCGACTGGCCCCCGACCGGTGGATGAACTGCAGCGCAGCAGCCGCACGCTTCGACTCCATCGGCGTCGCCGTGGTGCGCAACTTGTGCACAAGCGGTGGAAAACCTTGTGGATAAGAATTGAATATTTGTGAATACTGTAAAAAGAGTTCATGGCCGCAGTATTTCCAGGTTTTTTCTTGCTTTTTCTTGTGAGATCTGCCAGTTTGCGCCGAGGCAACGCGAGTGCGTTCGGGATCATGGCCCATGCGGTCGGCAGGCCGGCGATGGCAGGTTCCTTCGGGGATCGGCGATCGCAGGTCGGACGGCCGGCTCCTCGGAGCGGCCGTGTCCCGAAGGCCCGGCACCGATGTCCTGGCCGGAGCGGTCGGTTTCTCTTCCCGGGTGACCGACCTGACCGGACGGGGCGAGCCCAGGGTCATCGCGCTCGTGAACCGGGCTGGCAGCGCGTCGCCCGACGCTGCGCTGGCGGCGACCAGGAGATGACCGGCTCCGCGAGGAGTTGTGTTCTGAGCTCTTGGTCGCGGGACCGGTCTTTCTCGGAAGACACGGTCTGCGGTTCGCGAGACGGATCTGGCGTCGTGTCGGCATGGCGACAAGCTCCCGCAAGGGAGATGCAGCCGTCATGCAGACATGCTTCGTGGCATCGGTCGGGTCGGACGGCGGCGCGAATTCGGAACCGGGCGGTGTCTTTGCCGAGGCGCCCGACCAGGATCCGGGATCGATATGCCGGCCCGCCAGATCGCGTGGCCTGCGGGGCCTTCACCGGCTCCCGAGGCGTCAGGGTAGCCGATCGGGTTGCTCATCCCTTCGGGGATGGCTCCACTCCCGGACGGCGCGCGTGCAACGGCTCACCCCGTCCGCACCCCTGACGCCTCTTTTATATCAAAGGCGACCCGGCCGAATCAACAAATTGCGAAGCGAAAGCGTTCGCCTACCACGGCTTGACGTGAGCGGATCGCCTCAGCGCGGCATGAGCACCCAGTAATCGAGGTCGAGGAGCACGTCGGGATCGTAGCCCTCGCCCGATCTGAGCGGAAAATCGCCGGCCGGGTGGTCCTTGGTGGCGACGAGGCGAAGCCGCAGCGCGCCGACGTCGTTGCGACCTGGGATCGCTTGCTTGTCCAGCACCTCGGACCACGCAAACACGGTATCGCCGGCGAAGCAGGGATTGGCGTGGCGGCCGCCATTGATCGCGGCGATGCGGAACGCGTTGGCGAGGCCGTTGAAGCTCAGCGCGCGCGCCAGGCTGATGACGTGGCCGCCATAGATCAGCCGGCGACCGAAGCGGTCCGACTTGGCGGCAAACTGGTTGAAGTGGATGCGCGCCGTGTTTTGGTAGAGGCGCGTGGCCATCATATGCTCCGCCTCTTCGACCGTGAGACCGTCGACATGGTCGATCCTCTCGCCGGCCGCATAGTCGTCCCAACGCGCGGTCGAGCCCGCGGCACCGTAGTCGTAGCGTGCCATGATGAGATCGGCCGACACGACAAGGTCAGTGACCGCGACCGCGTCGGCGGTCGTCGGCACTGTCGGTGCCGGCGCCGCATGCGCCGGGTCGTGCTTGCGCACCATGACCCAGCGCACATAGGAGATCACTTCGGCGCCATCCTGATTGGTGCCGATCGTGCGCACGTAGACGATGCCGCTCTGGCGGTTGGCGTTCTCGCGCAGGCCTATCACCTGCGAGCGCGCGCTGAGCGTGTCGCCAGCATAAACGGGCGCCAGGAAGCGGCATTCGGCATAGCCGAGATTGGCAACCGCGTTGAGCGACACGTCCGGCACCGTCTTGCCGAACACGATGTGAAAGGCGAGCAGATCGTCGATCGGCGCGCCGGCATAGCCGAGCGCGCGCGCGAACGGTGCGGAGGAATGCAATGCGAAGCGGCTGCCGAACAGGGCGGTGTAGACCGCCTGGTCGCCTGCGGTCACGGTGCGCGGTGTCGCGTGGCGGATTTCCTGGCCAATCCGGAAATCCTCGAAGAAATTGCCCCCGCTGATCTTGGGTGGGTTGGTCCTGGCTGCGCCGGCTTGGGACGGGCTCGTCTTGCTCATCGCCTCTCCATTTAGCAGAATCGGCCCCCGCGCGGCCATGGTGCCCAAATTCACTGGCGCTGGGCGATATAGACACCGGCCAAGATCAGGATGGCCGCGACCACGAGCGGCAGGCTCAGCGCTTCCCCCAGGAATACGATGGCAACGGCGAGCCCGACCGGCATCTGAAGGAATTGGAAAACCGCGATCCGCGATATGCCGCCGGCGCCGAGCGCCCAGTACCAGGCAACGTAGCCGATGATCGTCACGCCGATGGCGAGGTAGAGCACGGCAAACCAGCCGGCACCGGTGACCGCCAGCCAATCCTGCCGCGCGCCCGCAAAGGGCAAGGCGCAGATGAGCCCGAGACCCGCGAGCACGACGCCCCAGAACGTCGTGTTCCAGCTCGAATAACCGCGCTGTGCCAGGCGCGCGCCGGCGACATAGCCGGCGGACGCGATCGTCGCCGATGCGAGCACCACAAGGTCACCGGCGAGGGTGGCGCCATCGGCGAGGTCGGCGCCGCGGAAGCTGACCAGGCAGAGCTCGCCGGCGAGCGCCAGGCCGGTGCCGAGCCACCAGCTTCGGCCGGGCATGCGCCGCTCGACCAAGGCGGCGAACAGGCCGGTAAAGAGCGGCAGGACGGCGAGCGCCAGGGCACCGTGCGCCGCCGACGTCATGGCAACGCCGATGCTGAACAGGAGCGGGAAGCCGACATAGCCGCAGAAGCTCGCGAGCAGCAGGAGGCCGATGCCGACGCCGTCGCGCGGAAATTCCATGCGCGTGAACAGCACGATGGGTGCGGCCGCGATGCCGCCGATCACCGTGCGCAGCAGGGCCACCAACACGGGATCGAAGCTGGTGACCGCGATCTTGGTCATCGGCGGCGACGCGCCCCAGATGGTCACGGCGAGAATGGCCGCGGCAGCGATCAGGGGGGCGGATGGCTTGGCATTCATTGCGGCGATGCTACGCAGCTACCGATTGGCGGGCGGCGGAGGTCAGCATGAATTGCCGATACCGTCCAGAGCCCCCGGCGGCCTTGGTTGGCTGGAAAGTGGACCGATGTTAGTTTGCGCGCCGACTTCAGAATCGGCGCCCCCCGTTCATGGCATGAATCATGCGGGATTCGACCAAGGCGTACGAGGTACCCGATGGTGAACCCGTGCTGGACACCGCACGGCTCGATCAGCTGCGCGCCGTTCTGGGTGCGTCCGGCGTCGACGAACTGATCGGCGCATTTCGCCGCCTCGCGACCAGGACGCTCGTCGAGTTGAGCCCGCGCGCCGAGCGCAGGGTCGTCCGCAACGCCGCGCACGCGCTCAAGGGCACGGCACTCGACATCGGTCTCATGAACCTGGGCGCGCTGATGCGCGCGCTTCAGGACGCCGCCGACGGCGATGGCGAGCTGCAGCCTCTGCTCGCCCGCGTGCCGGCCGCCGTCAACTCCGCCCTGGACGCACTCGACCGTCTGCGCCGATAGCTATCTCACTGCGTCATAGGCGGCAAAAGCGGCCGCACTCACCAGATCGTGCACGGTCGATCCCATCTGGACGATCTGGACCGGCTTGGCGAGGCCGATCAGCAAGGGCCCGATCACCGAGCCACCGCCCATCTCCTGCATCAGCTTGAACGTGATGTTGGCGCTGTGCAGGCCGGGCATGATCAGGACGTTCGCCGGGCGCGACAGCCGGCAGAACGGATAGAGCTGGAGCAGCTCCGGATTGAGCGCCACGTTGGCCTGCATTTCGCCGTCGTATTCGAAGTCGGTGCGCCGCCCGTCGAGAATCTTGACGGCGTCGCGCATGATTTGCGCCTTCTCGCGCATCGGATTGCCGAAGTTCGAGTAGGACAGCAGCGCCACGCGCGGCTCGTGGCCGAGCTGGCGCGCCTTGGCGGCGGCCTGCACGGCGATGTCGGCGGTCTCCTCGGCGGTCGGCAACTCATTGACGTTGGTGTCGGCGATGAAGATGGTGCGGCCGCGCGCGATCAGGATCGCCATGCCGAACACGCGCTCGCCGCGCCGCGTATCGATGACGCGCGTCACCTCCTCGAAGCAGGTATGGAAGGTGCGTGTGACGCCGGTGACCATGGCATCGGCGTCGCCCTGCGCCACCATGCAGGCGGCGAACACATTGCGGTCCTGATTGACCATGCGCTGGCAGTCGCGGTAGAGCGCGCCGGTGCGCTGCTGGCGCTTGTAGAGGAAATCGGTGTAGCGCTTGTTGTCGCGGCTGAGCCGCGCGTTGTGGATGACGATGTGCTCGCCGCCGCCCAGCGCCGCCGCCCTCATGGTCTCGTGAATGCGCTCCTCGCGGCCGACCAGGATCGCCCTACCGTAGCCGGCCGCCTGGAACGCGATCGCCGCGCGGATGACCCGTTCCTCCTCGCCCTCGGCGAAGACCACGCGCTTGGGGTTGGCGTGCACGCGCTCGAAGACGAATTGAAGGCTGGACGCCGTCGGATCGAGGCGCGCGCCGAGCTGGTTGCGGTAGGCGTCGAGATTGGTGATCGGCTTGCGCGCGACGCCGGAGTCCATCGCGGCGCGGGCGACGGCGGGCGGGACAGCGGTGATGAGCCGCGGGTCGAATGGTACCGGCACGATGTAGTCGGGGCCATAGCGCAGCCGGCGACCCGAATAGGCGGCGTCGACCTCGTCGGGCACGTCCTCGCGGGCAAGCTCGGCGAGCGCCTTGGCCGCCGCGATCTTCATCGCGTCGTTGATGGTCGAGGCACGCACGTCGAGCGCGCCGCGGAAGATGTAGGGAAAGCCGAGGACGTTATTGATCTGGTTCGGATAATCCGAACGGCCGGTGGCGACGATGGCCTCGGGCCGCACCGACTTGACCGCCTCGGGGGTGATCTCGGGGTCGGGATTGGCCATGGCGAAGATGATCGGCTTCTTTGCCATCGTCTTGACCATGTCGGCGGTCACCGCGTCCTTGCTCGACAGGCCGATGAAGACGTCGGTGCCTTCGATCGCCTCGGCCAGCGTGCGCAGCCTGGTCTCTGCCGCATGCGCCGACTTCCACTGGTTCATGCCCTCGGTGCGACCCTTGTAGATGACGCCCTTGGTGTCGCACATGATGACATTGGCGTGCGGCATGCCCATGGTCTTGAACAGCTCGACGCAGGCGACCGCCGAGGCGCCGGCGCCGTTGACCACCATACTGACGTTCCTGATGTCGCGACCCGTCAGGTCGAGCGCGTTGAGCAGGCCGGCCGCCGTGATGATCGCCGTGCCGTGCTGGTCGTCGTGGAAGACAGGGATATTGAGCAGCTCGCGCAGGCGCTGCTCGATGATGAAGCACTCCGGCGCCTTGATGTCCTCGAGATTGATTCCGCCGAAGCTCGGCGCCAGATAGCGCACGCAATTGACGAATTGGTCGACGTCCTTGGTGTCGACGCAGATGTCGAATCCGTCGACGTCCGCGAAGCGCTTGAACAGCACCGCCTTGCCTTCCATGACCGGCTTGGCCGCGAGCGCGCCGAGATCGCCGAGGCCAAGGACCGCCGTGCCGTTGGAGATGACGGCGACAAGATTGCCCTTGGCCGTGTAGTCGTAGACCAAGCCTGGATCGCGCTGGATCGCCAGGCACGGCACGGCGACACCGGGCGAATAGGCGAGCGTCAGATCGCGCTGGGTGGTGAGCGGCTTGGTCGGCGCCAGCGCAATCTTGCCAGGCCGGCCAGACGCGTGAAAAAGAAGCGCGTCGTCGTCGCTGACGCGATTTGCGTTGTCCATGGCTGTGCTCGTGTGCTTCTTCCCGGATGCCGGCGTTGGCTGCAACCCGTGCCGGTCTGTGGCATCAGTGTCGGGGCTGGCGGCCCGCCCGTCAAAATAAGTTTTTTGATCGAGTTTTGCCGATGCCGATCGGATGCCGATGATGACCGTTTTCCACTCGTGCGGGCGCGGGTAGATTTGGCGCCGTCATGGCCAGCTTGCCCGCCAAGAATGCCGATGCTGCACCTGCTGCCGAGCTGCGCTCCGGGATGGCCGGAGGCCCGTCATTAGCGGCTTCGTCGGATGCTGCAACGCCGATGATGGCGCAGTATCTGGAGATCAAGCGCGCCCATCCCGACTGCCTGCTCTTCTACCGCATGGGCGACTTTTACGAGATGTTCTTCGACGACGCCGTGCGCGCCGCGGCGGCGCTCGACATCGCGCTCACCAAGCGCGGCCGGCACGACGGCGACGACATTCCGATGTGCGGCGTGCCCGTGCACGCCTACGAAGCCTACCTGCCGCGCCTGATCCGCCAGGGCTTCCGCGTCGCCATCTGCGAGCAGGTCGAAGACCCGGCCGAAGCCCGGAAGCGCGGCAGCAAGGCAGTCGTGCGCCGCGAAGTCATCCATGTCACGACGCCCGGCACGATCGTCGAGGACAATCTGCTCGACGCGCGCAGCTCGAGCTACCTGGCGGCGCTCGCCGACGCCAGCGGAACACTCGGGCTTGCCTGGCTCGACATGACGACGGGAGAGTTCTCCGCGCAGCCGATCGAGGCGGCCGGATTGGCGGCGGCACTCGCGCGCCTCGATCCAGCGGAGCTCCTGGTGCCCGAGCGTCTGCTGCAGGCGCCCGAGCTGCTCGAAACCCTGCGCGACAGCAAGGAGCGCCTGACGCCCCAGCCCAATGCGCGCTTCGACAGCGCCAACGGGCGGCGCCGGCTGGAGACGCTCTACGGCGTGGCCGCGCTCGACGCCTTCGGCCATTTCGATCGCGCCGAGCTGGCTGCTGCCGGCGCGCTCGTCGATTATGTCGAGCTGACCCAGAAGGGCCGCCTGCCGCGGCTGGCACGCCTCCGGCGCGTGGCGTCGGGCGCGGTCATGGAGATCGACGCGGCGACCCGGCGCAATCTCGAGCTGCAGCGTACGTTGACCGGCGAACGCGACGGCAGCCTCCTGAGCGTCATCGACCTGACCCAGACCGGAGCGGGTGCGCGGCTGCTCGCCGGCCATCTCGCGGCGCCTTTGACGGACCCGACGGCGATTCGTCGGCGCCAGGACATGCTCGCCTTCTTCGTCGAGCGCGCGGCGCTGCGTGCCGATCTGCGTGGCGGCCTGCGCCGCTGCCCAGACGTCGCCCGCGCGCTGTCGCGCCTGACGCTGAAGCGCGCGGGCCCGCGCGATCTGGCAGCCGTGCGCGACGGTCTCCGCTGTGCGACGGCGCTGCGGCAGGCGCTCACCGATGCGCTTGCGACCCCCGTCCTGGCGACCACGCCATCCGACGTCGCGCTTTCCGGCATCGTCGCCGCGACGCGCGACCTGGGCGAGCACGGCCGGCTGATCGACCGGCTGACGCGTGCGCTCAAGCCCGAGCTGCCCCTGCTCGCGCGCGATGGCGATTTCATCGCCAAGGCCTATTCGGCGGAGCTCGACGAACTGATCGAGCTGCGCGACGAGAGTGGCCGCCTGATCGCGGCGCTGCAGGCGCGCTATGCCGGCGAGACCGGCATTGCCTCGCTCAAGATCCGCCACAACAACGTGCTTGGCTACTACATCGAGGTGACGGCGACCCATGCCGAGAAGCTGATCGGCCGCGCCGGCTTCATCCATCGCCAGACCATGGCGAACGCAGCACGCTTCACGACGATCGAACTGGGCGAGCTCGAGCAGAAGCGCATGCAGGCAGCCGACCGCGCGCTTGCCCTCGAGCAGCGCCTGTTCGACGAGCTCGCGGGCGAGGTGACGGCGCGCGCCGAGCCGATCGCCGCCGCCGCCGCGGCGCTCGCCGCTCTCGACGTCGCCGCCGCGCTCGCCGAACTCGCGGTCGACCGACGCTATTGCCGACCCGAGGTCGACGATAGTGCGGCTTTCCTGATCAAGCGCGGCCGTCATCCCGTCGTCGAGGCGGCCCTGGCGCGCACGCCAGGCGCCGGGGGCTTCGTCGGAAACGATTGCGATCTCGCCGAACCGCAACGCCTGTGGCTGGTGACCGGCCCCAACATGGCCGGCAAGAGCACGTTCCTGCGCCAGAACGCGCTGATCGCCATTCTCGCCCAGATCGGCGCCTACGTGCCGGCCGAGTCCGCCCATGTCGGCGTGGTCGACCGCCTGTTCAGCCGGGTCGGCGCCGCCGACGACCTGGCGCGCGGCCGTTCGACCTTCATGGTCGAGATGGTCGAGGCGGCTGCCATCCTCAACCAAGCGGGTGCGCGCGCGCTCGTCATTCTCGACGAGATCGGCCGCGGCACGGCGACCTTCGACGGGTTGTCGATCGCCTGGGCGACCGTCGAGCATCTGCACGAGGTCAACCGCTGTCGCGCGCTGTTCGCGACGCACTATCACGAGCTGACCGCGCTTGCCGCCAAGCTCCCCGCACTCGCGTGCCACACCATGCGCGTCAAGGAATGGCAGGGCGACGTCGTGTTCCTGCACGAGGTGGCGCCGGGCGCGGCCGACCGCTCCTACGGCATCCATGTCGCCAAGCTGGCCGGCCTGCCCTCCGCGGTGATCGTTCGCGCCGAGCAGGTGCTGGCGAGCCTGGAGAAGGGCGAGCAGGGCGGCGCCGTCGCGCGGCTCGCCGACGATCTGCCGCTGTTCGCTGCGGTGACGCAGGCAGCGCGCGCCCCGGTGGACAGCGGCCCGTCTGCGCTCGAGCAGGCCTTGGCCGGAATCAATCCGGACGAGCTGACGCCCAAGCAGGCGCTGGAAGCGATCTACCGTTTGCGAGCGCTACTCTCGCCGAAATAGGCGCGCTGGTTCGCGCACGGCGTCGCGGCGCGAGAATCCGATGTCCCTCAACATGTGGTCGCTGAGCTCGGCAAGGCCGCGCCGCCTCGTCACATGTCTCTGCCAGAGCGGCGCCATTGCGTCGTCGCGCAGTGTATCGCGACGCCAGAGTCCCATGTCTTCCAGCGCACGGTCGTTCAGGCTGGCAAGATGGCGCCGCTCGGCGGCACGCCGCCGCCAAGCTCGGAATAGCTCGAACCAATCAGGCACTTGCGCCCCCGCGCCGCAGGTAGCGAGTGACGCAATGTCGCCACCGGCGGCGCACGAATCAATTACGTGCGACGTCATAGGGGTCTCGATAGGGGTCTCGTGACTCGGCCCGGATGCGCGCATGGCGGATGCGCAAGTCCTGCAGGGCAAGCAGGCCCGATTCCGGTTCAATTGTGCGTCGACAGGTCCTAGGCTGTAGCCACCTTCGGAGGTTCGAGGAGACTGCAATGGAATCCGTCGCCGCTCTCATCAAGGCCGATCAGGAGCACATCATCCATCCGCTCCACTTCGCCAAGGACAACGAGAAGCCGCTGGTCGTCGTCTCGGGTCAGGGCGAAATGCTGAAGGACGCCGACGGCAAGGAATTCATCGACGGGTTGTCGGGCCTGTGGAACGTCAATGCCGGCCACGGCCGCAAGGAACTTGCCGAGGTCGCGGCCGAGCAGATGGGCCGCCTGTCCTTCGCGTCGGCCTATTCCGGAGCGACCAATCCGGCCGCCGTCAAGCTCGCGGACAAGCTGGTCAAGATCGCCTACCCGAACACCTCGGCCGTCTATTTCACGACAGCCGGCGCCGAATCCAACGAGTCGGCCTTCAAGCTTGCGCGCTTCTACTGGAAGCTCAAGGGCAAGCCCAACAAGGTGAAGGTGTTCAGCCGCGTGCACGGCTATCACGGCGTGACCATGGCGGCGATGAGCGCCACGGGCATGGCGTCCTATCACAAGATGTTCGGTCCGCTCGTGCCGAACTTCCTGCAGGTGCCGGCCCCCTATCCCTATCGCTGGCCGGGCAATGGCGATCCCGGCATCGAAGCGGCTGATGCGGTCGAAGCGGCCATCCTCAAGGAAGGAGCCGACACGGTCGCCGCCGTGATCGCCGAGCCGGTCATGGGTGCCGGTGGCGTGATTGTGCCGCCCGCGACGTACTTCCCGCGGCTGCGCGAGATCTGCAATCGCCACGACGTGCTGCTGATTACCGACGAGGTGATCACCGGCTTCGGCCGCACCGGCAAGTGGTTTGCCTTGGCCCACTGGGGTGTGGAGCCCGATTTGACGTCCTTCGCCAAGGGCGTGACCAGCGCCTATCTGCCTTTGGGCGGTGTGCTCGTATCCAAACGCGTGCACGCGGCGATCCAGGGGGCGCCGGCCGACCAGCGTTTCATGCATGCGGCGACCTATTCGGGACACCCCGTGTGCTGCGCCGTCGGCCTGCGCAATGTCGAGATCATCGAGCGCGAGGGGCTGGTCGAGCGCGCGGCCATGATGGGCCGCCGCCTGCTGGTCGGGCTCGAGGGGCTGCGCGACCTGCCGCAGGTCGGCGACGTGCGCGGCCTCGGCATGATGTGCGGCGTCGAGCTGGTCGAGAGCCGCGAGACGCGCAAGCCGGCGATCGGCATCGGCGGCAAGGTGATTGGCGAGGCGCTGAAGCGCGGCTTGCTCGCGCGCATCCGCGCCGGCGGTGCTGATCCCGCCATCGGCGACACGATCTGCATTGCGCCGCCGCTGATGACGCCCGCCGAATCGCTCGATCGGATCGTCACGATCGTGCGCGACTCGATCGTCGCCGCGACCGGCTGAGTTGGCCGGCCGTGTGCAAGGCCGGCGACAAGGTCAGCGCCGGCCCCTCGGCCCGAAGGCCGGCCCCACCACGCCGGGTCCGCACAGGCCGCGCGCGACAAGCTGCACGTCGCACGAATTGCCATTGGGAAATACGCAGGTGCCGGCAGGACGGCCCTGGTCGTCGACGAAGCGATTGAGACTGCCGCCGTGCTCTTCGCACCAGGCGCGCGGCGCGCCACCCAGGCCGAGGCTGCCAGTCGCCTCAGCCGGCACATTGGGCACTTCAGGCCCATATGGTCCCGCGCAGGCGCCGAGCGTCGCAAGCGCCAGCATGGCGAGCCAGTTCCTGATCTGCAAAGTCGAGCCTTTCTTGGTTGTTAGCGTCGATAACGGCCGAAGCCGGGCCGCTGTTCCCGTCACAGACCCAGCACGTCGTGCATGCTGTAGAGTCCGGGCGGCTTGCCATGAGCCCAGAGCGCCGCGCGCACGGCGCCGCGCGCATAGATGACGCGGCTCGCAGCCTTGTGGGTCAGCTCGATGCGCTCGCCCTCCCCGGCGAAGACGACGGTGTGATCGCCGACCACGTCGCCGCCGCGCAGGGTCGCGAAGCCGATGGCGCCGCGCTGGCGCGCGCCGGTGTGGCCATCGCGCGACTTGACCCAGACCTGGTCCAACGGCACGCCGCGTCCTTTGGCGGCGGCGCGGCCGAGGCCGAGTGCCGTGCCCGAGGGCGCGTCGACCTTGTGCTTGTGGTGCATCTCGACGATCTCGATGTCGTAGTCGGGATCGAGCGCCCTGGCCACCTGCTCGGCGAGCGCCATCAGCAGATTGACGCCGAGGCTCATATTGGGCGCCCAGACGATCGCGGTCGACTTCGCCGCCGCCTCGATCTCCCTGGCCCCGGCCGCATCGATGCCGGTCGTGCCGATGACCAGCACGCGCTTGTGCCGGGCGGCGAGCCCGGCATGGGCCAGCGTGGCGGCCGGCGCGGTGAAGTCGATCACGGCCTCCGCCGCGGCAAAGAGCGCGGCCGGATCGGCGCCGATCTTGACCTGAAGCGCGCCGAGACCGGCGAGCTCGCCCGCATCGCGGCCGAGCGAAGGCGAGCCCGGCTGCTCGCTCGCGGCGTGGAGCTTCGCACCCTTGGTCTCGGTCACCTGACGCGTCAGCATCTGACCCATGCGGCCCGCCGCGCCGGTGATGCCGATCTTGATGTCTGCCATGGCAGTTGTCCCTCCGCCCTATCGCGCCGAGAGGTTTAGCCGGTCTCGGCGGAAACCACAAAGGCGGCCGCGCGAATCGTGCTCAGACTGCCCACCTTGGCTTCGCAACGGCGCCATGCTGAGATCCGCTTCCTTACCATCAATCCCACGGGGGATCATTCATGAGGAAACTGTTGGCATGTTCGGCCATGGCCGCGGCGATCGCTGTCGGCCACGCCACCGCGGCGCTCGGTCAGGAAGGCGCCTACGCGCTTCAGGGCATGAGCGGCGACAAGACCACCTACGCGGGGCGCGTCTAGGTACTGAAGAGCGGCGCCGGCTTCCAGGTGAAATGGACCTATTCCGACGGCAGCTCGGTGTTCGGCGCCGGCCTCCTGGAAGGCGACACGCTGTCGATCGGCACGGTGGAGGACCGGAAGTCGATCATCAACCTGATGAAGCGCCAGGCCGATGGCGGCTTCAAAGGCATCTGGTACCAGCGCGGCGAAACCGCACTCGGCGAGGAAACCTGGATCAAGCAATAGCGGATCGAGCAGCCACGCGGTCGGCGGCACGTCGCCTCGCAACAGGTGCTGTGCCGCCGGCTGGCCTGAAAACCGATCAGCGGATCAATCGGGGTCTGACCCCGATTAATTTCTCGTCTCGAAGTCGATCGCTTCGTCGACCGGCAGGCCCGCGAGATAGCGACGCAGGCAGTCGAGGCCGAGTTCGGTCGCGCCGCGGCGCACCCAGTCGCGACCGCCCTGCATGCGCGCCGGGCGCACGGCATCTCCGTCGGGACCGGCGACCGCGATCGACACCTGGCCGCCGAATTCCAGGCGGTCCGGCCCTTCGTCGAGCGCCACCAGCACGGCGAGCGCATGGCTGGCGCCGTCGCCGGCACGCAGCGCGCGGGCCACGGCGGTGGCGAGTGCCGGCGAAGCCTCGCTTGCATTGGTGGCCAGCCCGACGGCGCGGCCGAGCTCGGCCGCGTCGCGCGCGACGATGCCGCGGCGGAACAGACGCTCGCCGCCCACGAGCGGCGCCAGGCGCGCGGCGATGCTGCCGCCGGTGAACATCTCGGCGGTCGCGACCGCGCCGCCCTTGGCATCAAGGGCGGCGAAGATCACGCCTTCGAGCGTCTGGTCATCCTCGGCGAGCACGAAATTGCCGAGCCGACGGCGCACCTCCTCGACGACGGGCTCGAGCGTCTGCTCGACCGCTTCGGCGCTGGCGCCGCGCGCGACCAGCTTGGTCTCGAGCTGCGGATAATGCGCCTGGAAGCCCAATTTGACCGTGCCGCCGCCGGCCAGCGTCTCGACGCCCTGGAGCATCAAGTCGGCGCGCGCCTCGCCGATGCCGAAGGTGTGGAAGCGCTTCATGCGGAGGACGGCATTGAGGCCGCTGCCCTGGAGCAGGCGCGGGATGATCTGCTCGTCGAGCATGCGACGCATCTCGCGCGGCACACCGGGCGTGAAGAAGAAGCGCGCACGTCCGATCGTCATGGCGAAGCCGCACGCCGTACCGATCGGATTGTCGAGCACCTCGGCGGTCGCCGGCAGCATGGCCTGCTTGCGGTTGTTGGGCGGCATGACGCGGCCGCGTCGCTGGAAATAGCTTTCCATGGTCGTGAGCCATTGCTGGCTCAGCGCGAGCTTGACGCCAGCCGCAGCGGCAGCCATCTCCTGGGACAGATCGTCGACTGTGGGCCCCAGTCCACCATTGACGATCACCGCATCGGCGCGGCTCGCGGCGAGACGAAACGCGGCCAGCAGCGTCTCGCGGTCGTCGCCGACCGTCGTGCCCCAGGTGACGTCAAGCCCGACCTCGCCCAGGCGCTGCGCCATGTGGCTGTAATTGGTGTTGACCGTCTTGCCGGTGAGGATCTCGTCGCCGGTGCAGAGAATCTCGATGCGCATGCCCAACCCCGTGATGGGAGGCCATGATTCACGGATTGCGAAAATCCGGCAAGTGGCGGGAAGGAACATGGCCGACATCACTATTCGTCGTCCTCGCACGTGGTCCAAATGTGATTGAATTGGCCCGGCGCGCGACCTAGCCTTGTTTACGGTCTTCTTGGGGGAGGTTTGCAATGCGCGACTCGATTCGGCGGTTGGCGGCGGCATCGGTGCTGCTGATCGCGTTGCCGGTGGCGGGTGCTCTGGCGCAGGACAAGATCGTGGTGACCTCGTCGGGCGGCGTCTGGCTCGACTCCGCCAAGAACAACTTCGCGACCTGCTTTAAGGAGCGCACCGGCAAGGATCCGGAGATCCTGGTCTCGGCCTCCAACGAGATCATGCAGCGGCTGCGCGCCAGCCCGGGCAATCCGCCTATCCATGTCGCCGTGCTGTCGGAGATCGACGCGATCCGCGCCGGTCAGGAGGGCCTGCTCGACAAGCTCACCGTCGAGAAGGTGCCGAACCTCAAGGACGTGCCGGAAGTGTTCCGCAAGCAGTGGAACGATTTCGCCACGATTCAGAATTTCGGCGCGATGATCGTCATGGTCAATGGCGAGAAGGTGCCCAATCCGCCGCAGGACTGGAAAACGCTGATCGACGAAGTGATCGCCGGCAAATACGGCAAGCGCGTCTCTTTCCCATCGCTGACCATGCCATGGGGCCCGATGTTCACCTGGTTCCTGACCACGCTGTACGACGGCAGCGAGGACGTGGTGTTCCAGAAGTACAAGGCCATGCTGCCCAACATGGCCAAGTACTGGGTGTCGCCGGTCGACGCGCTCAACATGTTCGCCGCCAAGGAGATCGACATCCTGGTCTATTGGGACGGCCGCGCTTACGCCTTCGCCGAGGAGAACAAGTGGGCCAAGGCCTACATTCCCGCGCCGGGCGCCTTCCAATCCGCGGCGATGCTGGCCAAGCCGAAGGGCGCGCCGGAGCTCGCCTGGCAATATGTCGACTGCGTGCTGTCGCCCAAGGCGCAGCTCGGCCATTCGCACACGGTCAAGTACCCGATCGTCAACTCCAAGGTCGAATATCCGGCCGACCTCAAGGCGATCCTGACGCCGCTGGAAAAAGTTCGTCAGCCCGACTTCGCGCGCATCATCGAGCGAGTGCCCAACTGGCTCGATCGCTGGAACCGGGAGATCCGCTGACGCAATGCGTAGGTGGACCGCCGCGCTGCTGATCGGCCCGGCGGTCCTTTTCCTGGTCGGCGGATTCGTCGGACCGCTGACTTTGGCGCTTGGCGAAAGCCTGCGCGGTGGCATCGGCCCCTATGTCAGGATCTTCGGGGATTCCTACTACCTCGAAGTGATCGCCGCGACGCTCGCCCTCTCGGGGACGGTGACGCTCGCCGCGCTCGCCGTGGGCTATCCCTATGCGCTGATCCTGGCGCGCGCGCAGGGCTGGGCCAAGACAGTGCTGCTGTTCCTCCTGGTGGCGCCCCTGCTCGTCAACGTCGTGGTGCGCAGCTTCGGCTGGATGGTCATCTTCGGGCGCAGCGGACTGGTCAACGCGGCACTCGACCTCGTCGGCCTCCCCAAGCTCGACCTGCTCAACAGCTGGACGGCGATCGGCATCGCGCTGGTGCACGTCCTGCTACCGTTCATGGTGCTATCGATTGCGGCCACGCTCGAGGACCTCGACCCGGCGCTCGAAGAGGCGGCGGCGACGCTCGGTGCGCGGCCACTTCGCCGGTTCATTCATATCGTGGCGCCGTTGAGCCTGCACGGCGCCGTCACGGGCGCCATCCTCGTCTTCGCCTTGTGCATGGGCAGCTTCGTCACGGTCATGATGATGGGCGACAACCGGACCATGGTCCTGCCGCTGCTCGTCTACCAGCAGCTCTCGGTCGCCGGTGACGGCGTCTTCGCGGCGGCACTCGGCATGGTGCTGCTGGCGACCGTGCTGGCGGTGTTCTGGCTGCAGGCGCGGGCGGTACGGACGCTGACGCCATGATCCGCCGCCTCTATATGACGCTTGCCGGCGCATTTCTGCTGGCGCCCTTGATCGTGGTCGGCGTGGTCGCGTTCACGTCGGCCTCGTTCGTCAGCTTTCCCCCGCCCGGCTATTCGTTGCGCTGGCTCACGCGGGTGCTTGCCGACCCCTCCTTCATGCGACCCTTGGCCAACAGCATTCTGCTTGGGCTCGCGGCCGCTTGCGCCGCGGCGATCCTTGCCGTTCCGGCCGCGCTCGCGCTGGCCCGCCGGCAGATGCGCCACGCGGCGGAAATCGAATCGTTCCTCCTGTCGCCGCTCAGCCTTCCCGCACTGATCCTGTCCATTGCCCTGTTGTTCTATCTCAGTCGGCTGGGCCTCGGCAGCGGCTTCGCCGGCCTGTTCGTCGGCCACACCGTGGTCGTCCTGCCCTACATGCTGCGCACGGTGCTTGCCGTGGCGCGCGGCGTCGACCCTGCCCTCGAAGAGGCCGCGCACACATTGGGCGCGGATCCCTGGCGCAGCTTCATTCACGTGACCTTGCCGACGCTCCGACCCGGCATCGTCGCCGGCGCGCTGTTCGCTTTCCTGGTGTCGTTCGACGAGGTCGCGGTGGCGCTTCTCATGTCCTCGGTCGGATCCATGACCCTGCCGGTCGCGATCCTCAACCACGTCGCCCACAACTATGACCCGGCGATCGCGGCCATCTCGCTGATCAAGATCGTGCTCGTCATCGCGGTCCTGCTCGCGCTCGAGCTGTTCTTCGGGCTCGACCGGCTGATGCTGTCGCGGGCCCGCCGATGACGCGCGGCAAGCTCGCGGTTACCGGCCTCACCAAGCGCTTCGGGGCGCACGTCGCCGTCGACGGCGTCGACCTCGAGGTCGACGCGGGATCCTTCGTCGCCCTGCTGGGGCCGTCGGGTTGCGGCAAGACGACGCTGCTGCGCTGCATTGCCGGGCTGGCGACGGCCGATGCCGGATCGATTCGCATCGATGGGCGCGACATGTCGGAGCTCCCGCCCTGGCGCCGATCTCTCGGCATGGTGTTTCAGAGCTATGCGCTCTTTCCGCACATGACCGTCGCCGCAAATGTCGGCTTCGGACTCAAGATGCGCGGCGAGGTTGATGGCGGCCGGGTCGGCCGCATGCTCGAGCTTGTGCGCATGAGCGATTTCGGGACGCGGCGCCCGGCGCAACTCTCGGGCGGTCAGCAGCAGCGGGTTGCACTGGCGCGCGCGCTCGTGACGGAGCCGCCGGTCCTGCTGCTCGATGAGCCGCTGTCGGCGCTCGACGCCAAGCTCCGTCTCGCCATGCGCACGGAGCTGCGCGAGCTGCAGCGCCGGCTGGGCATTACGACCCTGTTCGTCACCCATGACCAGGACGAAGCGATGGCGATGGCGGATCGCGTGGCGGTGATGGACCAAGGCAGGATCGTGCAGATCGCCGATCCGGTGACGCTCTACCGCAAGCCTGCCTCGCCGTTCGTCGCCGAGTTCGTCGGGCGCATCAACCGCCTCGACAACATTATCCCCGGCATTGCGTCGCGCATTGCCATGGTGCGGCCGGAGCTCGTTCAGCTTAGCGCAGCGGGCGCGCCATCCGATGGCGCGCGATCTGACCACAGCGACGCGGCGGCCGGGCTGGCCATCGACGGCGAGGTGATCGACCTGGTCTTTGTCGGCGATCGGATCGAGATCCATGTGCGCGCCGGCGATCTCCGCATCCTGTCGACGCGCCAGAGCAGCGGCGAGCCGCCGCCGGCGATCGGCACCAGGGTGCGCGCCACGTGGCGCCGCGACGACCTGCTCGTCTATTGATCGAACCAGCGACGCCAGGCAGGCCAGGACGAGACCATGTCCGCGAGGCGCCCATAGCCCTCGGCCGCCGGATTGCTGCCGTCGCCGGCCTGCGTCAGGCGGTCCCAGGCCGCGTCCGCGCGTAGCGGCGTGTGCAGATCGAGAAACGGCACGCCGAGTTCGGCGGCGACGGCTGCATAGGCGGCGTTGTACTCAGCCTGCCGCGCGTTCGAGAAACGGAACTGGGGACCGGCCAGAAGCTGCGGGTAGGGCCGGGTCTCGCTCATGGGAACCAAGCCGATCCAGAGAGTCGGCTTCCACGCGACCGCCTCGGTCATGATGGCCCGGGCATTGGCGACCGACTGGTCGAGCGGCACGGCGACGCCTTGACCAACGACTTCCTTGGCATCGTTGCCGCCGAAGGCGAAAACCAGGCGGCCATTGGCGGAAGCCGGCAGACGCAGCTCGCATTCGGCACGCCAGCGTCGACGCAGCGAGGTCGTCGGGTCGCCGCGGATGCCGAGATTGTAGATCGTGACGTCGTGTCCGCGCGCCCACTCGCCGGCGCACAGCCGGCCGACCCAGCCGAGCGTCGTCTCGTCGCCGGCGCCGACGGTGAAGGCGTCACCCAGAAAGCAAATCCGGCTGAAGGATCTACGGGCCGGCGGCCAGGTATCGGACATCGGTCTGGCGGGGGTCGGGCGGTGGTCTGGCGGGACGATTCGATGCGGGGCGCGAGCGGCCTGCCGGAAAAGCGCGAAGGCCCCGCCGGACCTCGACAGGGCCGAGGTCCGGCGGGGCCTTTCGCTGGGTACGTCAGCCGATCAGATCGCTTCCTTCAGCTCCTTGGCGGCGCGGAAGGCGACCTTCTTGCTCGCCTTGATCTGGATCGCCTCACCGGTCGCCGGGTTGCGGCCCATGCGGGCGGCGCGCTTGCGGACCTGCATGATGCCCAGGCCCGTGAGACGGACCCGGTCGCCCTTCTTCAGGTGCTTGGTGATCAGACCGACCAGGTCGTTGAGCAGGCCCTCGGCTGCCTTCTTCGGCATGTCGTGCGACTCGGCAACGCTCGCGGCAATGTGCTTGAGCGTCACGGTTGCGGCGGCTTTCGCCGTGCCTTTCGTTGCCATTATCCCTCCTAGGTATCCGTGTGATGCGGCAGGACCGAGAGAATCACGGTCAGGCCCCGATATGCAAGCGCGGAATAGCGATTCGAGCCCGATTTTGCAGGTTTTTTGTGACGGCTAGCTTTCGAGAGCCTTAACGACTCGGGCCGCGAGATCGTCGGGCGCGAGTCGGGTCCAGGTTGCGTTAACCCGAATCCAAAACCGGTCGCCCTCGGGCTCCGGCAATTTTATCCCCAGGGCCAGGGCGCGGGCGGCGACTCGCGCCAAGTGTTGCGAGTCGACGGCACCCGAGACGCTCACGGGGACCAGGGGAAAGATATTGCCGGCATTGGGAAAGTCGGCCAGCCGGGCGCGGCCTGAGCTGACGATCCTGTCGAGCACCGGCCGCGCCAGGACCATGGCCTGGCGCCACGCCGACTCGAGATCGTCGAGAAAGTGCCCGGCCACCAGCGCAATCTGCCAGCTCTGGCGCAGCCCGCCGCCATGACGCCGCCGGTCATGATGGAGACCGTCGATCAACCGGGCGGGGCCGGCCAGCACGGCGCCGAACGGCACGTGCATGTACTTGTAGAGCGAGACATAGACGGTATCGAAGGGCCGAGCGCAGTCGGCGACGGATCGGCCGGTGGCGGCCGCCGCGATGAACACGCGGGCGCCATCCAGGTGGAGGCCGATGCCTTCGGCCCGGGCGAGCGCCACTACCTCGTCGATGTCGCGCTGATCGACCAGCTCGTTGTGGCGCCGGCGCACCGGCGTCTCGATCGAGATGGCGCCGAAGGGTACCGCGACCCGCGCGGTCGTCGCGCGCTGAAGCTCGGCGCGGACGGCGGCCGCGGTGAAGCCGGCGCCGTGGTCCTGGACCGGCACCAGCTTGAGCCCGGCCACCAGTTCGCAGCCATCGCCCGTGTCGTTGAGGACGTGGCTGTCCGTCTGCACGATCACGCGGCGGCGCCCCACACCGTTTGCGGCAGGTCCCGCCAAGCGATCGAGCGCGAGCATGTTGGCGAGCGTGCCGGTCGGCATGACGATCGCGCGTTCCTTGCCGAGGAGACCCGCGATGCGCGCCTCGAACTCGGCGACGATGCCGCCGATGCTGAATGTGTCGGCCGCCACGTCGCGACCGCGCGTGAGCTCGGCGAGCAATTGGGCGTAGGCGGCAGGCGACAATTCTTCGCCGTCGGACGCGAGTGTGACGACCGGCGCGACCGGTGAAGGCTTCAAGGCTACCGCCATGCGGATGTTCCCCCGTTTCGCCGAAGCCTAGACCCGGCGCCACACGCTGGCGAGCCATGGCTGCTGGTCGCGCGGCTGGCCATCAGGCCGGTAGTAGTGACGGATCTCGGCGAAGCCGGCTGCCGTCACGATTTCGCGCCAGGTTTCCCAGTCGAGGAAGGCGCCGTAGCGCTCGCCGCGCCAGCCCTCCCAATTGTCGCCGCGTGGATTGGAGCTGAACAACACGCCCCGCGGCTTGAGCGCTGCACGCAGCTCGCCGAGAACGCGCGGCAGTTCGCGCCGTGGCACGTGGAACAGCGAGGCATTGGCGAACACGCCGTCGAAGCGCTCCGCCGGCAGGTCGAGCGCCAAGAAATCCTGGTGCAGCACCTCGCAGCCCGCGTGCTGGCGCGCCATGGCGACGAATTCGCGCGCGCCGTCGAGGCCAACCGGCTGATGGCCGAGCGAGCGGAAATACTTGAGATCGCGCCCTGGGCCGCAGCCGAAATCGAGGATGGCGAAGGGTGGCTGGCCCTCGATCGCGTCGAGCAGGGCGCCCGTGTTCTGGCTGACGTCGTGATCGCGCGTTCCGGCCCAGAAGCCGGGCGCCGAGCGGTCGTAGTGCGCGATGGTCCGCGCGGAGATGTGCTGGAGATCGATATCGACAGATGCAGCTAGAGGCTTTGTGTTCATCAGCGACCGACGAGCTTGGGCGTGTCCGCCGGGAAAGCGCATCGTCCCTCTTAACTCACTTCAACCGAATGTCTCGTCTCGCTTTCGAACAAGCACGAGGTCGACCGTTCCACCATGAGTAAGTCGTACGACCTTACGCCTGGTTCGCTTTAGCGTATCGGAAACCCAAACGACCTCACGAGTTGCCCCTTGAGCTTCCGTGAGAGCGAAAATCCGTTGCGGATTGGCCCAGGAATACGCGTCGAGGTTTGCATTCTCGACAATCCCCATCGCCGCCAACTCGCGCGCATCCAAGGTGCCGGGATCGATAGGATCGACCTCTTTCATCTTTGCGAGAGCGATCAGGTCCTTCACGACCTGGTAAGCAAACTGGATCGTCATTGATCGACCCTCAATACCGTCCATAGTGGGCCATCAGCCCCTATTCCTTCAGATCCGCCCACAGCTCCTTGACCTTGGCGAAGAAGCCGGCGGATTCGGGGCTGGTCTTGTCGTTGCCCGCGGCCTCGAATTCCTTGAGCAGCTCCTGCTGGCGCTTGGTCAGGTTCTGCGGCGTCTCGATCGTCGCCTGAATGTAGAGGTCGCCGCGCGCCGGGCTGCGGAGCACGCTCATGCCCTTGGCCTTGAGGCGGAACTGGTGGCCGGTCTGTGTCCCGGGCGGCACGGTCACGCGCGCGCGCGCGCCATCGAGCGTCGGCACCTCGATGGCGCCGCCGAGCGCCGCCGTGGTCATCGGAATGGGCACGCGGCAATAGACATTTGCGCCGTCGCGTTGGAAGAAGCGATGCGGCTGAATGGTGAGGAAGATGTAGAGATCGCCCGCCGGTGCGCCGCGCAAACCTGCCTCGCCCTCGTTGGCGAGGCGGATGCGGGTGCCGTCTTCGACGCCCGCCGGTATCGAGACCTGCAGCGTCTTTTCGCGGCGCACGCGGCCGGCGCCGCCGCAGCCCTTGCACGGCTTCTCGATGATCCGGCCGGCGCCGGAGCACACCGGGCAGGTCCGCTCGATGGTGAAGAAGCCCTGCTGGGCGCGCACCTTGCCGTGGCCGCCGCATTGCTGGCAGGTGACCGGCTTGGCGCCGCGCTCGCCGCCCGAGCCCTGGCATGACTCGCACACGGCGGAGGTCGGCACGCGGATCTGGGCCTGCTTGCCTTTGAAGGCGTCCTCGAGGCTGATCTCGAGATTGTAGCGGAGATCGGCTCCGCGCCCGGCACCCTGGCCGCGCCGACCGCCCATGAACTCGCCGAACATCTCGTCGAAGATGTCGGCGAAGCCCGAGGCGAAATCGAAGCCACGTCCGCCCGGCCCGGCGCCCGCGGCCGCGCCCTCGAAGGCGGCGTGGCCGAAGCGGTCATAGGCAGCGCGCTTCTGATCGTCCTTGAGGACGTCGTAGGCTTCGTTGATTTCCTTGAACTTGTGCTCGGCGGCGGTATCGCCCGGATTGCGGTCCGGATGATACTTCATGGCCATCCTGCGATAGGCCTTCTTGATGTCGTCGGCGTTCGCGCCGCGCTCGATGCCGAGAAGTTCGTAAAAGTCGGTCTTGGCCATGGTGCAAGCTGAACGGCGCGTGGGGCCGCAGAATAGCCGAGTTTGCGTTCTAGGCGAGGGTCATCGGAGGCGACCGACGGACGGCGCAGATAGGCGACCGCCCCGACAGCGTGACGGCTGAACGGGGCGGTTGCGCGTCATGTCCGCGGGGTAAAGCCGGCGATCACGCCGACTTGCCCTTCTTCTTGTCGTCGACTTCCTCGAAGTCGGCGTCGACCACCTTGCCGTCATCGGCCTTTCCCTTGCCGTCGCCAGCGCCAGCTCCGGCGCCCGGGCCGGCACCGCCCGGACCCGCTCCTGGCCCGCCCTCGGGTCCGCCTTGGGCACCGGCCTGCTGGGCCTTGTACATGGCCTCGCCCAACTTCATCGAGGATTGGGCCAGCGCTTCCATCTTCTGGCGCATGGCGGCGACGTCGTCGGCCTCCTTCGCCGTCTTGAGCGCGGCGATGTCGGCCTCGATCGCCTTCTTTTCGGCCTCGCCGACCTTGTCGCCGTTCTCCTTGAGCGTCTTCTCGGCGGTGTGGATCAGCGTATCGGCCTGGTTGCGCGCCTCGACCAGCTCACGCTTCTTCTTGTCGTCGGCGGCATGGGTTTCGGCATCCTTGACCATGCGCTGAATGTCGGCGTCGCTCAGGCCGCCCGAGGCCTGGATGCGGATCTGCTGCTCCTTGCCCGTCGCCTTGTCCTTGGCCGAGACGTTGACGATGCCGTTGGCATCGATGTCGAAGGTGACCTCGACCTGCGGCACGCCGCGCGGCGCCGGCGGGATGCCGACCAGATCGAACTGGCCGAGCAGCTTGTTGTCCGCCGCCATCTCGCGCTCGCCCTGGAAGACGCGGATGGTGACCGCGGTCTGGCCGTCCTCGGCGGTGGAGAAGACCTGGCTCTTCTTGGTCGGGATCGTCGTGTTGCGGTCGATCAGACGCGTGAACACGCCGCCCAGCGTCTCGATGCCGAGCGACAGCGGCGTCACGTCGAGCAGCAGAACGTCCTTGACCTCGCCCTTGAGCACGCCCGCCTGGATCGCGGCTCCGATCGCCACCACCTCGTCCGGGTTGACGCCGCGGTGCGGCTCGCGCCCGAAGAACTTCTTCACGGTCTCGATGATCTTGGGCATGCGCGTCATGCCGCCGACCAGGATCACCTCGTTGATCTCGCCGGCGGTGAGGCCTGCGTCCTTGAGCGCGTTCTTGCACGGTTCGATCGTCTTCTCGATGAGATCGTCGACCAGCGCTTCGAGCTTGGCGCGCGTCAGCTTGATGTTGAGGTGCTTCGGCCCGGCCTGGTCCGCCGTGATGAAGGGCAGGTTGATCTCGGTCTGCATCGAGCTCGACAGCTCGATCTTGGCCTTCTCGGCAGCCTCCTTCAGACGCTGCAGCGCAAGCTTGTCCTTGCGCAGGTCGATCGCCTGCTCCTTCTTGAACTCGTCGGCCAGATAGTCGATCACGCGCGCGTCGAAATCCTCGCCGCCGAGGAAAGTGTCGCCGTTGGTCGACTTGACCTCGAACACGCCGTCGCCGATCTCGAGCACGGAGATGTCGAAGGTGCCGCCGCCGAGGTCGTAGACCGCGATCGTGCCGCTGCCTTTCTTCTCCATGCCGTAGGCGAGTGCCGCCGCGGTCGGCTCGTTGATGATGCGCAGCACCTCGAGGCCGGCGATCTTGCCGGCGTCCTTGGTCGCCTGGCGCTGGCTGTCGTTGAAGTAGGCGGGCACGGTGATGACCGCCTGGGTCACCTTCTCGCCGAGGAAGGCCTCGGCGGTCTCCTTCATCTTCTGCAGGATGAAGGCGCTGATCTCGCTGGGGCTGTACTGCTTGCCGCGCGACTCGACCCAGGCGTCGCCGTTCTTGCCCTGGACGATCTTGTAGGGCACCAGGCCCTTGTCCTTGGCGACCATCGGGTCGTCGTTGCGGCGGCCGATCAGCCGCTTGATCGCGAAGAAGGTATTCTCGGGATTGGTCACGGCCTGGCGCTTGGCGGCCTGGCCGACGAGACGCTCGCCCGATTCGGTGAACGCCACCATGGACGGGGTGGTGCGGGCGCCCTCGGCGTTCTCGATGACGCGGGCGGCCTTGCCCTCCATCACGGCAACGCACGAATTCGTCGTGCCCAGATCGATGCCGATCGCTTTGCTCATATTTCCCTCGCTCTTGTCTGGCAGATCCCCGCGGCCCAATCACGGCACCGGCGGGACCCCCGGCAATGGGTAGATGGGTTATAAGGACTTGATGCTCGTGGGGTTATATAGGCGGGGATGCCCGGCGCTGCAACGGGTTGGTCATCAAGATTCGCGGCTTTTGGCCCCTGCTTTGCACGCCGGGCGCAGGGGGTATGCAGCCGCGGGGGAGCGGCCGCCTCGCGCCCGGCACGCGGCCGCGAGGCCGCTCCAGGTCGCGCGCCAGGCAGCCGCTGAGCCTCATTTTGCCGGAATCGGCCGGTACAAAGGCGTCGTCAGGGCCCGGTCATGATCATCTCGGCGAGCTATAGAACGGACATACCTGCCTTTTACGGCACCTGGTTCATGGCCCGGCTCGATGCCGGCTTCTGCCGCGTGGTCAACCCTTATGGCCGGCAGGTAACCGAGATCCGGCTGACGCCCGGCGCGGTCGACGGCTTCGTTTTCTGGACACGAAACCCCGGGCCCTTCCGATCGGCGCTGACCGAGGTGGCCCGCCGTGGCTACCCCTTTGTCGTGCAGATGACGGCGACCGGCTATCCGCGCGCGCTCGAAAGCTCGGTCATCGACCGCGAGCGCGCCGTGGCGGAGATCGCCCAGCTCCATCAGCGCTTCGGCCCGCGGGTCGCGGTCTGGCGCTACGACCCGATCCTGGTCACCTCGCTGACGCCGGTCGAATGGCATGTCGAGAATTTTGCCGCTTTCGCCCGGGCGCTGCGCGGCAAGATCGACGAGGCCGTGGTGTCCTTCGCGCAGATCTACCGCAAGACCGCGCGCAACCTGGAGATGGCCGCGCGGCGCCACGGCTTCACCTGGCGGGATCCGTTGGTCGGCGAGAAGCACGCGCTGCTGGCGCGGCTCGCCGAAATCGCGGCCGAGCAGTCGATCCGCCTCACGCTGTGCACCCAGCCGGAGCTCGCTGCCGACGGTTTGCCACCCGCGCGCTGCATCGATGCGGCGCGGCTTTCCGACGTCGCCGCGCGCGACATTTCCGCGCGCGAGAAAGGCAACCGGCCGGGCTGTCTCTGTGCGGAGTCGCGCGACATCGGCGATTACGACACCTGCCCGCATGGCTGCGTCTACTGCTACGCCGTGCAGTCGCCGGTGCTGGCGCGCCAGCGCCACAAGGCGCACGACCCGGCGCGTGCATCACTGACACCCGAAACAGAGCCGGTCGCCTAAGCCGAAGCCACAGCCGGGGGACACGCCATGAAGGCGCATTTCCAGCAATTCGCCGCCTACAACCGCTGGGCCAATGCGCGGCTCTACGAGGCCGCCCTCAAGCTCGACGACGCCGATTACCGGCGCAATGTCGGCGCTTTCTTCGGCAGCATCCACGGCACGCTCAACCATCTGCTGGTGGCCGACCGGATCTGGCTGAAGCGGCTGACCGGCATTGGCGATCATCCCGAGAAGCTCAATGCCATCATGCACGAGGAGCGGCGCACGCTCGCGCTCGCACGTGCCGAGGAAGATGATCGGATCGTCGCCTATGTCGCGTCGCTCGATGGTGCCGCGCTCGCAGCCAGTCTCGCCTATGCCAACACGCGCGGCGGCCAGTTCACACAGAAGCGCAGCGACATTCTCGCGCACCTGTTCAATCACCAGACCCACCATCGCGGCCAGGCCCATACCATACTGTCGATCCTGACAGGAGAGGAGCCGCCGCCGCTCGACCTGATGGGCCTGCTGCGCGGCGCGCCGGCGCCCGACTTGCGCGCACTGGCCGCGGCGATGCCGGCCTGATCCGGCACCAGCGGGTCAGGCCAAGCGGGCCGGGCCAAGCGGGGCGGGCAAACCATTGCGCATTGTCTGTTACTGCCGACAGCCCCATTCCCGCTAAAGCACGAAAAGGGGACATTCAGAAAAGGGGACATTCATCTTTTAAGAATAGAGGAATGTCCCCTTTTCTGCCCGCATGCCGCCATCTCGGGTTGCGGGTTGGCCCAATCTGGGCGTGCCACGCCCAGATTAGGCCGTCGTGTCGATCTTGGCGGAGGCCTGCTCGGCGCTGCCCTTGGCGACTCCGACGAGCGCCGGCCGGAGCAGCCGGTCATGGATGACGTAACCGGGCTGCAGCACCTGGACGACGGTGCCGGCGGGCTGGCCCGAATTCTCGACCTCGAACATCGCCTGGTGACGGTTGTGGTCGAACTTCTCGCCCTTGGGGTCGATCTTCTGCACCGCATGCTTGGCGAGTGCCGCCAGGAACTCGCGCTCGGTCAGCTCGATGCCGGCGACCAGCGTCTTGAGCGGGCCTTCGGCAGACTTGGCTTCGGTCGGGATGCTGTCGAGCGCGCGCCGGAGGTTGTCGGCGACCGACACGACGTCGCCCGCGAATTTGGCGACGGCATACTTGCTCGTGTCCTCGCGCTCGCGCTCGGTGCGGCGGCGCAAATTCTCGCTGTCCGCCAGGGTGCGCAGCAACTGGTCCTTCAGCTTGGCGATTTCGGCCTCGAGCGGAGCGATGCGCGGATCGGACGCTTCCGGTCCCGGGGCCGCATCCGGCGCCGCCGTGGCATCGGCGCCCGAAGCGGCGCCAGCCATATCGTCATTGCTGGGCTTTGGGGTCTCGACCATGAGTCCCTTCTCGTTCGTGGTTGGAGATTGATTGCTGGAATCGTTCCGGCCAAGAGATAAGACGCCGACCTCAGCCGATCAACCGCCCGATCAGCTTGGCAGTGAAATCGACCATCGGCACGATACGGGCATAGTTGATGCGGGTCGGCCCGATCACGCCGATCGCGCCGACGATCTGCTCGCGGCTGTTGACGTAGGGCGCCAGCACCATCGAGCAGCCGGCAAGGCCGAACAAGCCGTTGTCGGCGCCGATATAGATCTGTACGCCCTCGCCCTGCTGGGTTGCGTCCAATAGCCGCAGCAGCGTGTCCTTGGTCTCGAGGATCTGGAACAGCGCGCGGATGCGCTCGAGGTCTTCGATGGCGGTGACGTCATCGAGCAGGTTGGCGCGGCCCCGCACGATCAGCATGCCGTCCTTGGCGCCGCCTGCCCAGGTCGCGAGCCCCGCCTCGACAACGCGCGTGGTCAGCTCGTCGACGGCCGCGCGCTGCTGGTCGAGCTCTTGCTGGATCAGTGCCCGCGCTTCCGCAAGCGTGCGTCCGCTGAGCCGCGCATTCATGTAATTGCCGGCCTCGATCAGCGCCGAGGGCGGCACCCCGGTCGGCAGATCGATGATGCGGTTCTCGACAATGCCATTGTCGGTGACCATGACGACGAGCGCGCGCCCCGGACCGACATTGACGAATTCGAGATGCTTGAGCCGCGCCTCGGTCTTGGGCGCGAGCACCAGACCAGCGCAGCGCGACAGGCCCGATAGCGCCTGGGTCGCGAGCTCGAGGGCCTCCGGCACACTCTTGCCAGCCATAGCGCACTGGCCCTCTATGGTGGCCCGCTCGTCTTCGGACAGACGGCCGACCTCGAGCAGGCCGTGCACGAACAGCCGGAGGCCGGCCTCGGTCGGCAGGCGGCCGGCCGAGGTGTGCGGCGCGTAGAGCAGGCCGGCCTCCTCGAGGTCGGCCATGACGTTGCGGATCGTGGCTGGCGACAGCGTCTGGCCCAGCCGCCGCGACAGCGTACGCGAGCCGATCGGCTCACCGCTCTCGACATAGGCCTCGACGATGTTGCGGAAGATCTCGCGCGACCGTTCGCTCAGTTCAGAAATCATGGCTTTCGCGTGATGGCCGGGCGGAAAATCGGCTCCAAGCCTGGGTTCCGGGGGCCTTGCTGGGGAATGTAGTGACCACCCCCTGGACAGTCAATCCGGGCGCAGCCATGGGCCGCGCCCTGCCGGCAGGCGTGCCGTCGCACGCGGGCGCCGCCATGGCCCGCGCCCTGCCGGCAGGCGTCCCGTCGCACGCGGGCGCAGAAGCGCCGTCCGTCAATCTTGGCGACACGGCAGCGCTCATTGATAATCGTCCCTTGCCTTGCCTTGCGGTCCCGGAGCCTGCCATGGCCACTGTCTCAAACGATGCACTCAAACTGCTCAAACGGCTGGCACATCCGATCTGGCTGTTCGACGGCAAGAGCAAGGATAGCCTCTGGTGCAACGACGCGGCGCGCAAGCTGGGCAAGGGTTCGGCAGTCATCGGCACGATCCGCGGATCGACGTGCAAGATTTCGTGGACCCAGTCCAGGACGGAGCGCAAAGCGAAAACGAGCGGCACGCCACGAAAGGCGGCGTGGCGGCGCGTGTCGCTGCCCGATGGACGGCGGGCCTGGCTGGTGGAGATCGGCGCGCGCGGCGATGGCGCCGGGAAATTGGATCACGAGCGCCGCAAGCGGCGCGCCGTCGAGCGCAGGCTGCGCCAGACCATCGCCGCCGAGCGTGATGCCCGCGCACAGCTCGACACGGCACAGCGTCGCGCCGAAGACGAGTTGCGCCGCGCGCGCGCCGCGGCGGAACAGGCACGCACCGTCCTGACCGAAGCGCTCGAGAGCACCTCCGAAGGCTTTGCGCTCTACGGTGCCGACGACAGGCTGATCGTGTGCAATGGCCGCTACCGCTCCTTCTATCCCGAGGCTGCCTCGATCATCGTGCCAGGTGTCGCCGTCAGCGAGGTCATCCGCGCACTTGCCGAGCACCGTCAGGTCATCGACACGATCGACGATCTCGACGATTACGTCGCCGCACGCTTGCGCAGCTTTCGGGATGCAGAGCCGGTCCACGAGGAGCGCCTGGCCGATGGAAGAACGCTCCGCATCACGCGCCGACGCACCGCGAGCGGCAACGTTGTCGCGATCCTGGCCGACATCTCGGACCTCAAGCGCACCGAGGAGAATCTGCGCCTCAGCCGGAGGACGCTGCGCTCCGTCGTGAACGCCATACCCGCGGCGATCAGCGTCAAGGACCGCGCGCTGACCTACACCTACACCAACCAGTACTGGTCCAACACGATGGGCGTGCCGATGGAGCAGGCGCGCGGCCTCGTCTCGGAAGCCGTCTACAACCGACCCGACAGGTCCAAGGGCAGGGACATGGACCTGCACGTCCTCGCCACAGGCGAGACCGTGCCGCCCTTCGAGGAGCGCGGCGCGGTGCCGGGCCACGAGCCACGCGACTGGCTCATCATCAAGGCGCCAATCAAGGACTCGCGCGGCAACGTCACCCATGTGGTGACCGTATCGCTCGATATCTCCGACCGGCGACGGGCCGAGGAGGAGTTGCGCGAGGCGCGCCGGGCGGCGGACGAAGCCAAGGCACTGCTCGACGACGCGGTCGAGAACATGTCTGAAGGCTTCATCGTGCTCGACCGTGACCGCAGGATTGTGCGCGTCAATCGCCGATATCTCGAGATGATGCCGTTCCTGCGCAGCCGCGTCCGGCCGGGTGTCCATGTCAGCGACATCTTCGAGGGCTTTGCCGACGAGCTGGGGTTGGACCCTGGTTCGCCCGAGCGCCAGGGCTACGTCGACGCGCGCGTGGCGATTGTCCACGACGCCGTAGCCGAATACGAGCTGCCCGTGCCCGGCGGCCGCACGCTGGTCGTGACGCGTCACCTGCTGTCGAACGGCGGCTCGGTCGGTCTGCTGCGCGACGTGACCGAACGGCGACGCGCGGAGCGCGAATTGACGCGAGAGCGAGCGATCCTGCGCGCAACGCTCGACAGCATCGACGAAGGCATCACCGTCTATGACGCAGCCTGGCGGCTCATCGCCTACAACCGCTTTGCCCTCGAATTGCAGCATCTGACGGCGGCCGAGTGCTACGGTAATCCGACGATCCACGAGCTGCGCGACATCGCATGGCAGGGCGGCGCCAAGCCCGTACACACCGAAATCGAGTATGCCGAACTCGATGCGCGCACCCGCAATGCCACGGAACCGTTCCGCTTCGAGCGCGAGCGCGCGGACGGAACAATCATCGAGGTCTACACCGCGCCGACCGATGACGGCGGCTTCGTGCGGACTTACAAGGACATCACGGTGCGTCGGCGCTACGAGCTGGAGTTGGCCGAAAAGACCGCGATTCTGGAGGGGGCGCTCGACCAGATCGACGACGGCTTCGCGGTGCTCGACAGCAACCAGGTCTACATCCTGACGAACCGCGCCTACGTGCGGAATGCCGGCATTCCGCCGGATTTCATCAAGCCGCGCCAGACCTCCGGCGTCGAGGTGCTCGAGATCATGGCGCGCCGCGGCGATTTCGGTCCTGGCGATCCGCTCGAGCAAGTTCGTCAAAGGGTCGTCGACTACAGGCAGCACCTGCAACTGCCGCCCGAGCACGACACCGCCATCATTTTCGAGCGGCGCACGCCGGAGGGGCGCACCATCGAGACGCGCGCCACCCGTCTGCCCGGCGTCGGCCGTGTGCTCATCACGCGCGATCTGACGGATACCCGGCGCGCCGCCGAGGAGCTGCGCCAGGCGCGCGATGCCGCCGAGGCGGCCAACCGCGCCAAGTCGCAGTTCCTCGCCACCATGAGCCACGAGATCCGCACGCCGATGAACGGCGTGATCGGCGTGCTCGAGCTTCTGAGCAAGACGCGGCTGGACGCCGAGCAGCAGGAGCTAGCCGCGGTGATCGCGGAATCGGCGACGGCGCTTCTCAAGATCATCGACGACATCCTCGACGTATCGAAGATCGAGGCTGGCAAGCTCGAAATCGAGCGCGTGCCCGTCGAGCTGGTTCCCCTGGTCGAAGGCGTCGCCGATACGCTGGCCTCACAAGCCCAGCGCAAGCAGCTGTCGCTGGTCACCTTCATCGCGCCAGACGTGCCCGCGGCGATCTGGAGCGATTCGGTGCGTCTGCGCCAGATCCTGTTCAATCTGCTCGGCAATGCCATCAAGTTCACGTCGGATGGTCACGTCAGCGTCGAGGTGACCCGGCGCGCGGGCAATGGCAGCACAGCGGCTGCGCAACTTCGTTTCGAAATTTCCGATACCGGCATCGGCCTCGACGAGACGGCTCGCCACCGGCTGTTCCAGCCCTTCGTACAGGCCGACAGCTCGACGACGCGCCGGTTCGGCGGAACCGGCCTTGGCCTTTCGATCTGCCGCCGCCTGGTCGAGCTGATGGGCGGCGAGATCGGCGTCGACAGCGAACCGGGACGCGGCTCGACATTCTGGTTCACCTTGCCGGTATCGGCAGCCCCCGTGCTGCAGCCGGACGGGGTGCCCAACCTTGCGCGCCAGCGGGTTCTCGTCGTCGAAGACGACGCCCTGACCCGGAAACTGCTGCGCGCCTATTTGTCCAACGCAGGCGCGGAGGAAGTCTCGGCCGTGTCGACCGGTGCCGAAGCACTCACCGAGCTGACGCGAGCCGCACGCGCGGGCCGGCCCTTCGACGCCGCTGTGATTGATCACCGCCTACCCGACATGACCGGCGACGCCATCGTCGCGACTTTCGAGGACGGCGTCAGCCCGCGCTACATCCTCCTGACAGCGTTCGACAGCCCTGGGCAGCGTCAACACCTGCTGTCGCTCGGCTTCTCTCGCTATCTGACCAAGCCCGTGCGGCGTGCGGCGCTGCTGCGCGCCGTGCTCGGCCTGGAGGACGAGGCGCGGAGCAGCGAGATCGGCTCCGACGCCGCAGCGCCGCTGCGCCAGGCGCCCGACCGGCAAGCTGCGCTCGAGGCCGGCCGGCTGATCCTCGTCGCCGAGGACAACGCGACGAACAGGATGCTGGTGAGCCGGCAGCTCAATCACCTCGGCTTCGTGGCCGACCTGGCCGAAGACGGCCAGGTAGCCTTCGACAAGTTCGGGACCACGCGCTATGGCCTGATCATCACGGACTGCCATATGCCGAACATGGACGGGTTCGAGCTGACCGCCGCCATCCGCCGGCGCGAAGGCGAGCTTGGCACGCCCCGCATGCCGATCATCGCCATGACCGCCAATGCGCTCGAGGGCGAGTCGGAGCGCTGCATGGCGGCCGGTATGGACTGGTTCCTGCCGAAACCGGTGACGCTTGCCCATATCTCGGGCGCGGTATCGCGCTGGTTCCCGACGGAATCCCCGGGCGAGTCGCCCGACAATTCGAAACCGGCCGCGACGGCGCAGAGCGGGCCCGCCGCTGCCGTGCATGCACCACCCATCGATTTCGACGGCTTCCGCCAGTTGGTCGGATTGGCGGGCGACCAAGCATCCGAGTTCCTCAGGCAGTTCGTTGCCGAGCACCCGGCCATGATCGACGACCTCGCACGGGCGGTCAGCGAACGCCGGCGCCGGGATGCGGCCAAGCTGGTGCACGCCGTCAAGGGCGTGGCGCGAACCATCATGGCCAATGAGCTCGCCGGGCTGTTCGCCGACGTCGAGGCGGCGATCAAGCGCGACGACTGGGACGGCGTCGATCGGATCTGGCCCGCGATCCGGCCGGCGTTCGACCGGATCGAGCAGTTCGTGGCAGGGTTGCGATAGCCGGCTCGGGGGCGGGGGCGCCACGCCGGAGGATAGCCGGCGAGCGGCCGGAATCCCGTTCGACACGACGGACGCGGCCGATTTGCGGCGCTCCAACGGGACAGCACAAGGGTGGACCGGCAAGGCCTGACGGAAGAGACGACAGCACAACCGACCGCGTCGAACAGTGGGGTTCGGATCCAACTGACCAAGACGGCGCTCGGCTGGGTGGCCGACCTCCCGGACCGCCCCAAGTACCGCGCTCGAAAGAGTTGCGCAGTTTGCCGCAGGTTTGCGATAACGGTTGCAACGGGGGGGGGTGTCGGTAGCGCGTGAAGATGTCCGCGTCTTGTAGCACATCATATGTCCACTGCTGATGATGTTTGGCCGGTGGGGTTGTGGGTAACGCGGAGCGTTATCCACAAATCCACCG